>VFSW01010787.1_pt1 | contig 12913 bp, 11 predicted proteins | sample 5358111 | NCBI WGS metagenome assembly VFSW01 (sample SAMN11554181, study PRJNA540505) | mine drainage metagenome | isolation source: sediment from site ElyBrook_90M | place: USA: Ely Copper Mine, Vershire, VT | collected 2017 | reverse complement strand
GTATTCTCAATCCCCACCGGGGCTGCTTCCGCTTTCATTCCAGTCTTCGGCGCCTCGGCGCCTCCAGCCAGCCACGCGCCGGTGGCGATCCAGGGAACGTCGGCATTGGCGGCCAGGCTGTGCAAGGCGCCGTTGATGGTGAACAGGCCGAGGGGACTGCCGGTCTTCTCGCCCTCATAGACAATCCCCGATTCCAGCGCCATGGGCACCGGATCTGCCTTGTAGGAAGATGCGTCGTAGAACTTTCCGTCGATCTCGATCATGATCGGCACCAGCGTGGCCTTGCCGCTGGGCGTCATCTTCAGTAATCCCAGGGCCCGCGGGCCCAAATCCTTCTTCTTGCGAAGCTCTTTCTTCAAGGGGACGATCTCGGGGGTGCTTTCCTGCGCCACGCTCAAGATCGCGACGGAGCCCGTGGCGGCGAGTATGGCGACCAGCCCAAGGCGAAGGTATAGAATCTTGTGGATCGGCCTTGGCGTTGCTGGACGGGTGCGGGCAATCGCGGCGTCCGGCCCTAATCTGTTTGTTCCCGATTCTTTTGGAAATGAGAATCCCATGAACATCCATGATAAAGCTCCCGACTTCACTTTGCAGGACGAGAACGGAAAAGAAATCTCGCTACGGGATCTTCGCGGCAAAACCATAGTTCTCTATTTCTATCCCCGCGCCGACACTCCGGGATGCACCATCGAAGCCCAGGAGTTCCGCGACACCTACAAAAAGTTACAGAAAACCGGGGTGGTGCTGATGGGGATTTCGCCCGACACGCCCAAGGCGCAGAAGAAATTCCAGGACAAGTTCGGCCTTCCGTTCACTCTGCTGGCGGACGCAGACAAGAAAGTGGCGGACGCATTCGGCGTGCTCAAAGAGAAGAATATGTATGGGCGAAAAGTGATGGGCATTGTCCGGACCACGTTCATCATCGGGCCCGAAGGCAGGATTGAGCACATCTTCCCCAAGGTGAAAGCGTAAGGACATGCGGAGGAAGTGCTGGCGTATCTCAAGGAAGCGGCGAAAGGCGCCGCCTAGTTTAAGATTTCGCTGGCATGAGCAAACCCGCAAGCGAGACACGACCCGCCGCGCCTCAACCTCTCGATCGCGCATTCTTCGGCCGCGATCCGCGGCGTGTGGCCCGTGAACTTCTGGGCAAAGTGCTGGTCCGGGAGGCCGGGCGGTTACATCTTGCCGCCCGCATCGTGGAAGTCGAAGCTTATCTCGGGGAAAAAGACCCCGCCGCCCACGCCGCCGCGGGCAACACCGCCCGCACTTCCGTCCTGTTTGGGCCGCCCGGTTTCGCCTACGTTTATTTCATCTACGGCAACCACTACTGCCTGAACGTTTCTTGTGAGCGTGAAGGCAAAGCGGGATCGGTTCTATTCCGCGCTCTCGAACCGCTCGTGGGAATCGAAGAAATGGCCGTGGCCCGTGGCACTGTGCTTCGCGGACCGCGCGACCTTCCCAAACTCACCAGCGGTCCGGGCCGCATGGCTGAGGCGTTCGGCATCACCCGTGCACGGGATAATGGCTCTGATCTCACTTCGCGGGGCTCCAATCTATGGATTGGCGATGACGGATTTCGCCCCGTCCGCGTCCGCGTGACTCCGCGCATTGGCATCACCAGGGCGGCGGCGCGCCCTTTGCGATACTTTCTTGTCGGCAGCCGTTTCGTATCAGGCAAGGTGCCGCAGTGACGCCAGACACAGCCGTCGGTTGACAGGCGGTGTACACTAACCGACGGGTTGAATGAGCCAAATGCCGCGCCAGTCAAGGCACTTGAGGCGGCGGCCCGACGCTGGCTGACTATCGGATTTAGCCGTATCCCGTTCAGAGATTTCGTCATCTCATAGTAAGTAGAGATCAGGTTGCGCGTGTCTGGATCAATCAGGAGATTGGCGGTGCTGCTCGCTGTTCTGGTTGGGATGGTGTTGGCCGGAACTACGTCAGCCGGAGTCCTGCCCAAACCCGCCGGCTCCGAGGCCGCAGTTGCGACTGGTTCCGAACCGGCAACCACTGCGATCGTGATCGGCTTCGTCGGGGGTTTTGTGCGTCACGACGATTCTCACCACGGTCCGGTGCAGCTTGCCCAGCGGATTCAGCGCAACGTTCCGAAGAGCACGCACGTCGAAATGTTCGAGAATCGCCACCGGTCCCAGGCTCACGCGGCGATTCTCCGCCTTCTGGATGCAAATCACGACGGTGTCCTGTCCGCCGAGGAAAAGAGCCGCGCTCGCATCGTCCTGTTCGGCCACAGCTGGGGCGGGGCCGCGGCGGTGGTGCTGGCTCGCCAATTGCAGCGCGAACACATCCCCGTGCTGTTGACGGTGCAGGTCGACAGTATCGCGAAGCTGTGGCAGCACGATTCCGTCATTCCCGACAATGTCGCCGAAGCGGTCAACTTCTATCAGCCCCACGGACTACTCCACGGCCGCGCACAAATTACTGCAGCGGACCGGTCGAAGACTGAGATTCTCGGCAATTACCGCACGGACTACAGCAAAGATCCCGTCCAGTGTCCGGAAGCATCGTGGGCCAAGCGGTTTCTCACTCCGGGGCACACGCAGAGTGAATGCGATCCGAGCGTTTGGTCGCGCGTCGAGGACTTGGTGCGCCAGCGCCTCGCGTCGCAGGACCTTGCCAGCGTGTCCAACGCGAGACCCAAGGAAGACCCGGAAACAGAAAACCGAAAGTAGCGCTGCGAACTCCTAGCCCGTCGGCAGCAGGATGTTGTCAATCAACCGCGTGGCCCCTACGAATGCCGCGACGGCGACCAGGGCGCCCTTTGAGACATCGTGGACCGGATCGAGAGAATCCGGGTCGACGATCTCGAAATAATCGAGACGCACGGCGGGTTCCTCGGCAAGCACTCCCTTTGCGGAGGCGATCAATCGAGTGGCGTCAGATTCGCTCGCCTCGGCCAGCTGCTTTACTCGCGTCAGCGAGCGCTGCAACACCAGAGCCTGCCTGCGCTGCTGCGGGTCGAGGTACGCATTCCGCGAACTCATGGCCAACCCGTCCGCTTCGCGCACAATCGGACAGACGACAATCTCCACGGGAAAGTTCAAGTCGCGTACCAGGCGTCGGACGATCGCTACCTGCGCCGCGTCTTTTTGCCCGAAGAATGCGGCGTCGGGCTCGATCGCGTGAAACAGCTTGGCCACGATCGTAGTCACGCCACGGAAGTGCCCCGGCCGCGAACGGCCGTCGAGTTTGCCGCTGAGTTCTTCGACCGTAACCCACGTCACTGCGCCGCGAGGATACATCTCTTCGACCGAAGGTGCGAAGAGCAAATCCACGCCCTCGTTTTCCAGTAACTTGCAGTCCCGTTCAATTGGCCGCGGATACCTTGCCAGGTCTTCGTTCGGCCCAAACTGTGTGGGGTTCACAAAGATCGACGCAGCCACCATCTGGCATGAAGCCTTGGCCGCGCGGACCAACGACAGATGGCCCTCATGCAAGGCTCCCATCGTGGGCACCAGTCCCAGGCGCCGTCCGGCGCGTCTCGCCGCCCGTGACGCAGCCCGCATGTCATCGATTGTGTTGCAGGTTTTCATGCGTCGTCGAGTGTTGTCCGACGGCAATGCGTGTTTTGTGATGCTTCATCGTTCTTTTCGGCAAGGCAAGCCAGCCTCAGGGTGTAGGCGCCGGCATCCAGACGATCTCGACCTTCGCGCGTTCTAGTTCGCCCGCGACCGTACCGCGATTGCGGCGGAACGCAACTTTTTGTTGTTCCGAACTCCGCTCCGAACTTCCGGATGGTTCCTGCACCAGGATCGCTGCCACCCGTCCATAAGGCCAGGCGGAAGCCGGCAGGCGCGCCAGCGCGTTCAGCACTTCTTCCGGCTTCAGCATCTGGTCCTGGTTCGCCGTGACGCCGGTCAGCAGACCTACGCTGTCGGCGCGTACCACGAGATAGGGATTTTGCCAGTTTTTCTTTTCTCGCAAATCGGCATATTTCGCCGGGTTGGCAGGAGGGATATTCTGCAGCACGACCATGGCGTCGGGAGCCGGTTGCGCGTTCGGCTGGGAGGAACATCCGGCCAGGAGAATGTTCATGGCCAGTGCCCCGTTCCTCAGCGCAGAAATCAGTAGATCAGTCCGGGTTCGCTCGCATTTTCTTTCCAGTTTCAAGCTCGTGGTGTATCTGTGCAGATCCGTGTGAATCCGTGGCCAAGAATTGCGCTCAACGCCGCATTGCCCGCTTCCGCTCCAGCACAGTGTCGAGGGCGGCCTTCGTCTCTTTGGGCAGATGGTAGGACTCCGCATCCGACGGATACTGGTGCGACTTCACATCCGCGCGATAGGCCTGCACCGCTTGCGTGATCAGGGCGCTAGCATCGCCATAACGCCGCACGAATTTCGCGGGCGGCCCAAAGGTCAGATTTACGAGGTCGTGAAATACCAGCACCTGCCCGTCGCACTCCGGGCCCGCTACAATGCCGATGGTCGGAGTATTTACCTCGGCCGTAATCATCTCCGCCACTTCGCGGGGAATGACTTCGAGATAGAGACAGGCCACGCCCGCGCGGTCGAGTGCTACCGCATCGCGCATAAGCTGCTCCATGCCGCTCAGGTCTTTCCCTTGCACCTTGTAGCCACCCATCACGTTCACCGACTGCGGCGTAAGCCCGATGTGGCCGGCCACCGGAATCTCGGCATCGATGACGCGGCGGATCAGGTCGGCACGTTTTTCGCCCCCTTCCATCTTCACCACTTCGGCGCCGCCTTCTTTCACAAAGCGTGCGGCGTTATCCAGGGCGGTTTTGGGGTCAATTTGATAAGACCCGTAAGGCATGTCCGCCAGCAGCAAGGCATTCTTGACGCCTCGGCGGACGGCCTTCAAGTGATGCAACATCTCGTCCATCGTGACCGAGAGCGTGTTCTCGTAGCCGAGCATGGTCTGGGCCAGCGAATCGCCCACCAGCACCATATCAATGCCGAGCTCGTCTACAATGCGCGCGGTGGCGTAGTCATAGGCGGTGAGACAGGTGATGGGTTCGTGACGGAGTTTCTGTTCCCGCAGAGTCGCGGTGGTGATCTTACGGCAGAGCTCGTTGTGCGGACGCCCGCCAATCGGGGTGATGCTCATGATGTCCTCCAGTGCCCCTCCGGCGCCGCCGGATAGAGCCTGTACCTCATCTTTGGAAACGTATATTTATTTTAGTCCCTAATGGCGGTTCTGGCGAGCCTTTTCAAGTCGCTTTTCAAGTCGCTGCTTCTCCAGGCGGGGCCATGCAAGTAGCGCAGCTTCATAATCTTACGCCGGGCGCTCTTTCCTGGCTGGCCCATCCAAATATAGCTTGTATTTCACAAGTGATATTTGATACTCTGCCGGGCGTGTTGGGGAAGCCAAAGTCAAAGCGCCGGTCCGGTTGCCCGGTCAGTATTAGCCTCGAGAGGTTTGGAGATCGCTGGTCACTGCTGATTATCCGCGATCTGATGGTGCGCGCGTACAGCAACTTCAAGGAGTTCCATGAAGCGGGGGAAGGCATTGCCACGAACATCCTGGCGGACCGTCTGATCAGGCTCGAAGCTGCCCGGATCATCTCCGCGGAACCAGAAAAGAACGACGGGCGACGGGTGCACTACCGGCTGACCGAGAAAGGAATTGATCTTGCGCCGGTACTTTTGGAACTGCTGATTTGGGGCGCGCGGCACGAGGAGACCGGAGCGCCTTGCGCTGTCATCGCGAAAATGGCGAAGAATCGTGAAGAAGTCCTCGCTGAAGTCCGCCGCCGCTGGCAAGAACGAGACCCCACGCCATTCCTGCCCAGGTTTGGGGACGACGTCGTCGGCCGTTTGAAGCGAAACTGGGGCGAGGTTTGAGCCGTGAATACACAGAATTACTCAACGCCGCGTATCGTTTACCAGAGAGCCTGACCGGACAATCATGCATCACACAGCGAAGAAGACCGGCACAAAACCAAGAGAGGAGTGAGTAATGAGCAAGGTGCGAGTACTGGTGGGCACACGCAAAGGCGCATTCATCTTAACGTCGGACGGCAAGCGCGAGAACTGGGAAGTCAGCGGCCCGCACTTCGCGGGCTGGGAGATTTACCACCTCAAGGGATCACCCGCCGACCCGAATCGGCTGTATGCGTCGCAATCGAGCGGTTGGTTCGGGCAGTTAGTCCAGCGTTCCGACGATGGCGGCAAAACGTGGCATCAGCCGGGAACCCCGCCCGGAGAGCCGCCTGTCCCTGGTCCTCCGAAGGCGGCAAGCAACAAGTTCGTCTACGATGCGACTCCAGAAACCGGTAAGCCGCTCACCACTCATCAATTTTACGACGGCACGCAGCATCCCTGGGAGTTCAAGCGGGTGTGGCATTTCGAGCCATCGCTCAGCGAGCCTGATACGGTTTATGCTGGCGTGGAAGACGCCGCCCTGTTTCGTTCAACCGACGGTGGAGAAAACTGGAAGGAACTCTCCGGACTGCGCGGCCACGGCACCGGTCCCAATTGGCAGCCGGGCGCGGGTGGCATGTGCCTGCACACCATCATTCTCGATCCCAGCAATCCTCAACGCATGTACATTGCGATCTCAGCCGCGGGCGCTTTCCGCACGGATGACGCTGGCAAAAGCTGGAAGCCGATCAACCGCGGACTCTATTCGCAATACATTCCCGACCCCAGGGCCGAGGTTGGCCACTGCGTTCACCACGTGGCCATGAACCCCAAACGCCCGGGCGTGCTCTTCATGCAGAAACACTGGGACGTGATGCGCTCGGACGACGCCGGCGACAACTGGAAAGAAATCAGCGGAAATCTGCCGACAGACTTCGGCTTCGTGATCGATGTGCATGCGCACGAGCCCGAAACAATCTACGTGGTGCCGATCAAAAGCGACGGCGAGCACTTTGTTCCGGATGGCAAGCTCCGCGTCTACCGCAGCCGCACGGGTGGCAACGAATGGGAAGCGCTCACCAAAGGCCAGCCGCAACGCAACTGCTACGTCAACGGGCTGCGCGACGCCATGGCCGTGGACTCGCTCGATAGATGCGGAATCTATTTCGGCACCAGCGGCGGCCAGGTGTACGCATCAGCCGACGCAGGAGATAGCTGGGCGCCGATTGTGCGGGATCTGCCGGCGGTGCTGTCTGTGGAAGTGCAGACGCTGGGATGACTTATGCTCCGGTACTGACGCCATCATGATCCGGGTCATACTCCCGCCGCATCTGCGAACGCTGGCCCACGTCGGCGGCGAAGTGACGCTCGACGTCGGCGCTCCTGTCACGCAGCGCTCCGTCCTCGACGCGCTTGAGGCCCGCTATCCCATGCTGCGCGGGACGATCCGCGATCATGGCACGCTACAACGCCGAGCATTTCTCCGTTTTTTTGCCTGCGAGGAAGATTTGTCTCACGAGTCGCCAGACGCTCCGCTGCCGGACGCGGTCGCATCTGGGAAGGAACCGTTTATCGTCATAGGGGCCATTGCCGGCGGTTAGCGGCGCGGAAGAAACGGTCCGCGCTTGAGAGCTCAACCTCAGCGGCTAAAAGCCGCGCTGGAAACCACTTGCTTTATCGCTGCGCTGGAAGCGCTGCGCCACCCAAAAGCGTACGCCAACCAAGATTGATGCCACTATTTTGGCGCTGCGAGTGTTGTACAATCCCACCCCAATCGCACTGCAGGAAGGACCTTCGCGCATGACTCAGACTGCTGCAGAGATCTCCCCGACCACGACCTATGGTTTGCGTCACGGGATTCTCTCGCCGATGGAAACGTTGGCTCAGTCGGTTTCCACGATGGCTCCCACGACAACCCCGGCTGCGACCATCCCGCTGGTCTGCGCGCTTGCAGGTAATGGCACGTGGCTGGCGTATGTGCTGGCCACTGCTGCCGTGCTGCTCGTGGGGCTGTGTATCGCTCGCTATGCGAGGCTTTCGGCCTCGCCCGGCTCGTTGTATACGTACGCTTCCATGACTTTGCCACCGTGGCTTAGCGCGACCGTGGCGTGGAGTCTGTTGCTGGCTTATGTGGCGACCGGATCCAGCGTCATCGGCGGCTTTTATTACTACGCCAAGCTGCTGCTGCACGATGGCTCCGGCCATGGCTACTCGGCGGTGTTTCTGGCCTTGCTGGTCACCGGCGTTTCGATATGGATTGCTTACCGCGACGTGAAGATTTCCGCGCGCCTCATGCTGTGGATCGAAGCGGCGTCGGTCACGGTGATTGTAATCATGGTCATGCTCTTGCTGGTGCGCCATGGCTGGCATTGGGACTGGGACGAACTTCATCTGCGCGGTATGACCGGCAGCGGATTGCGCCTGGGACTCGTGCTGGCATTGTTCAGCTTTGTTGGCTTCGAGAGCGCGACCACTCTGGGTTCAGAGGCGCGAAACCCGCTGAAGACCATTCCACGCGCGGTGATTCAAAGCGCGGTTCTTGCCGGAGCTTTCTTCACGGTCTGTGCGTACGCGGAAGTCTTGGGCTTCCACATCGCAGGCCAGGATCTGGGTACGAGCCAGGCCCCAATGCATGTGCTGGCCGAGGTCGCCGGCAGGCGCTTGCTGGGATTGCTGATCGATATCGGTGCGCTGATAAGTCTGTTTGCGGGCACGCTGGCGTGCATCACAGCGGCGGCGCGCGTGCTGCTCCTGATGGCGCACAATGGTCTTGCCCACGATTCTTTCCGTGCCACACATGCTCAGAACCAGACTCCCAGCCGCGCCGTCGTGATTACCGGCATCGCGGCCGTAGCTCCGGTGGCTGTGCTCGCGGCCTGCGGTGCCAGCGGATTGGATGTCTACGGCTGGCTGGGCTCGCTCGCGACCTACGGGTTTATCGTGGCCTACGCGCTGGTTTGCGTCGCGCTGCCCAGCTATTTGCGCGACCACGGTGCGTTCCGTCCCGGAGCCCAGATCATCCCCTGGCTGGCCGGAGCAGCGATGCTACTCGCGTTGGTGGGAAATCTCTATCCTGTTCCCGAGGGGCCGTACGGCAAGCTGCCTTTTATCTATCTCGCATACTTAGCCGCCGGACTGCTGTGGTTCGTGGTTCGCCGGCGCAGCAAAGTCGAAGCTTTGGCAGAAAGCTAGGCTTGTCCCTCTGCGTCCGGCTGCGCGACGACCAGCAGCACGATGCCGATGACCGTGAACATGCGGAACGCCGCCTCCTGTCCATTCCAGGTCTTCGACTGCCACATCATGAACCACTCGCCGCCGATACTCAGGAACCCTACCAGCCACATCAGCAGCGCAAGCGTGAGCGCCGCAATTGCAACGCGCTTGGCCTGATTGAAATCTGCCGCGGTGGTGCGCAGGGCTCTCGCCAGCCGAACTCCGCCCCACCACAAAAGCAGCATGGTCACGGTTTGCCACACGATGATCGAAACATACAACCCGGTGTGCCAGGCTGGAGCGTTCAAGGCGCGCCACATGCCGTGATTGCCTGGCAAGGTCGAGTCCATCATCAGGACGTGGCGCACGAAAAGGTAGTTTGAGTTGTAGTCCGTGATGTTGTTGAGAACAACGATGGAATAGAAAAACGCGATCGCAAAAACCAGCAGGATCTTGGCCGTGCGCAACGCCATGGTTCCTCTTTTCTTGGAGGTGGCCGCAGCCGGGAGAACCTGATCGCCACACTACCGCGGTTCGACGCATGTATCAGACTACTGCAATTTATGAGCGTTCGGCTGCAGAAGAAATCGAGTCGCAGCGGGAATTGAATCCCGGTTTCGCCAACTTAACGCTGTTCTCAAGTCTTCGGCCCCGACGGGCCCTTGGTGCCATTGCTGTCATAAAAATATCTAATCGGGGTCAAAGAAAATATCACTAACTTTCGCGCTTCCGCTTGCGGTCAAACTCGCGTACATTTCTTCATCATCTTTACGGGCAACTGAGCGGGGCAAGCTATCTCTGCTGGGGGAACCGTTCAACATTTGGAAGTAGTTCGACGGCTCGACAGCAGTCAGTGCACGAGTGTATCTACAGATTTCTACGAGGTCACCGATGCTCAATAACGCCAGATTCGTGGTCTTCTTTGTCGCTTCGTGGTTGTGGATTCCGATCGCGTTCGCTCCGTCCGCGCAGGCGCAGCAGACGCTTGGCGGTATTGTCGGCACGGTCACGGACAAGACCGGCGGCGTACTACCGGAAACCGTTGTGACCATCGTGGGTGATCAGACCAAACTCACCCGCACCCAGAAGACCAACACGAATGGCGGTTACGATTTTGTGAACCTGCCCATCGGCACCTACACGCTCACTTTTACGCATGAAGGCTTCCAGACTCAGAAGGTGCCCTCCATCACCGTACAAGCCGACCGCACTGCTACCGTCAATGCGACCTTGCCCGTCGGCCAGGTGAGTTCGGTGGTTGAAGTTCAGGCTGACCCGTTGATGAACGCCGTGGACACGACCAACGGTTACATTCTCGAGAAAGAGCAGATTGATTCCGTCCCGCTTCCCACGGGAAGCTTCACGGGCCTGGCAATCCTCTCGCCGGGGGTGAATGCAGAGTTGCCAAACGGTACCGGCGCAAACGCCGGTCTGGGAAATCAGCCCATTTGGGCCAACGGCCAGCGTGACACCAGTAACACGTTTCTTCTGAACGGAGTCGATGCCAGCAACTTGTTCAACGGTAAAAGCACCAGCCAGGTAGCTTCGGCGCGTATCGTCAACAACACTGGCATTGCCGGAGCCGGCAGCACCACTGCGGAAATCGTCCAGAGCACGGCTTCGCCCTACCTGGCCATCGGTCAGGCTTTGCCCACGCCTGCCCCGGAGACCGTTCAGGAATTTCACGTGAACACTTCGATGTACGGCGCGGAACAGGGTTCGACCAGCGGCGCCCACATCGACATGAGCACCTCCTCCGGCACCAACGCCTTTCATGGCCAGGCTTACATTCACCGCGGAACCGATTGGCTGAATGCCGCCCCGTATTTCTACAATCAGGACGCGAACATTCCCAGCAACGAAAAAGTTCCGCAGTTGCACCGCTACACAGCTGGCGGAACCCTTGGCGGCCCGCTCATCAAAGACAAGCTCTTCGCCTTTGTCAGCTATCAGCACATTCACGTTTCCGATACGGAAATCGGAACTTCGCGCACCGCAGTACCTACCGGCCTTACCGACGATCGCAGCCCGGCGGCGTTAGCGAGCGTGGTCCTTAACAACTGGGGAACAGCTGTGAATCCCGTCGTCGCGCCAAATCCGCCGGGCGCAACCGGGACCCTGAACATCGACCCGGTCGCATACGCGTTGTTGACCGCCAAATTGCCCAACGGCCAGTATTTGTTCCCATCGGCGAATCCTAATTTCACGCCGACCCTTAACTTCCCGGAGAATGTTTTCCTCACGCAGCCGGCCTATTTCATATCCGACCAGGCTGTTGCCGATCTCGATTACCTGGCCACCACCAAAGACACGCTGTCGTTGAAGTATTACTACCAGCACGACCCCACCACGGCGCCTTTCGGGTATTCCTCCTTCGAAGGGTTTTCGCAGCATCTAGACACAGGCAGCCAGGTTGCTTCTATCACGAACACCCAAACAATCCGGCCGAACTTGAGCATCACCGAGGTATTCGGCTTCATCCGCGAGAAGGTGTACAGCACCATTGCCCAGCCTTTCACCCCCCAATCGATAGGCATCAATGCGTTTGGATCTTCCGTTTTTCCGGGAATCACGATCGTGGATGATTTGGGCAACTCCTCCCCGCTAAATACCAACTTCGTGTTCAATGCAGGCGCGAACATCGGCTCAACGGCGGCTTCCCAGGGCGCCTTTACCGGGATTTTTCAAAACCGCTGGATGCCTTCCGCCAACGCAATCTGGAGCCACGGCAAACACACGCTCACCTTCGGCGGAAGCTTCTCCTACACCCAGCTCAATGCCCGCGATGAACGAACCAACACGGGCATGGTCGGCTTCACCAATTTCTCAAATTTCCTCACAGGCTCACCCATTACCTACACGGCCGACGGATTTATCGCCACCACCTTCTTGCAAGGCGATGCCAACCGCTACTACCGCTCCCACGAATCGGGTGGGTTTCTTCAGGACAAGTTTCAACTGCGTCCGAATCTCAGCATCAGCGCCGGTCTCCGCTTTGATTATCACGGAGGCCTCACGGAAAAAAACGGTCGCATCTTCAATTTCGATCCGTCAATCTACAGCTACGATCCGTCGTTGGACAAGATCGAGAACAACGGCTTCATTGTCGCGGGGAACAGTCCCAATTACCCGACCAAGGGCGTCAGTGATTCGACTCTCACGGGACGCCAATGGGGCTTGGGACCGCGCGTCGGCGTGGCCTGGAGCCCGAAGATGTTTAACGACAAGGTCGTCGTTCGCAGCGGTTGGGGCATGTACTATGATCGCGGTGAACTCTTTACCTATCTTTCTCCAGGATTTGCATCCGGGGTGATTGCGGGCGGTCCGTTCGGCGTGAATCAGACTCCACCGTGGGTGAATTCGCAGGCTTGCAGCCTCTACGGATACTCGTATTGCAGCAATTTTGAGGCTCCTTGGGGCACCACGCTCGGTGCACCTCCCTCGGGCAATCCCGCAGATCTAGTTCTGCCCAATGCGGCGTTAATCTCCAGCGGCCAGCCGCTATTCCCGTTTGCCGACTACAATCGCGCCAACAAGCTTCCCTACACGCTCAATCAGACTCTCGACATTCAATGGCAGCCGCGTCACGACCTCGCGATCGACATCGGTTACGTGGGCAACCTCGGCCGCCATCAGATCGTTCCGCTACCTTTCAACCAGGCGCGGATTGCCTCGCCGACTAGTCCCCTCCTGAAAGGGAGTCCCAATGAGCAGGACTACACCTACGGCTATTCGATTGTCACGGCTCCCGGCAGCTTTAGCACGATCAATCTCCCCAACGGCCAGCCTTACCAGGAGACTTTCGAAGGCGGAAACGTCGACTTGCGCGTTCCCTACATCGGCTACTCCTCCGAGTCGG
>VFSW01010786.1_pt1 | contig 12914 bp, 9 predicted proteins | sample 5358111 | NCBI WGS metagenome assembly VFSW01 (sample SAMN11554181, study PRJNA540505) | mine drainage metagenome | isolation source: sediment from site ElyBrook_90M | place: USA: Ely Copper Mine, Vershire, VT | collected 2017 | reverse complement strand
CGTCGTTGTTATTCATGGGCGGCAGGCCGAGCAGCGACTCCATGGTGCGAATGACGCTCACCGTTGAGTAGAAGCGGCTGTCGACAAACGGCGCGCCGTTGGCGCTGTGCGGCGCATATTTGCTGATGACCAGGGCCACGCTGCGGTGCGCGTCCACGTGGTCGCCACCGTCCTGCGCATCGTCTTCAAGGATGAAGAACGCGGTGTCGTCCCAGAACGGCGAATGCGAGATGGCTTCGACGGCGCGGCCAACGGCCAGGTCGTTATCGGCCACGGAAGACCTGGGCGTGGGCCCGCCGGGGCGCGTGCCGGCCGTGTGGTCGTTGGGCAAGCGCAGCATCACGAAGTTGGGCATGGTGTCTTTGCCCTGCTCCTTGTCGGCAAGCCATCCTTTCAAATGGTGCAGGAAAACCTCCACACGCACCTGGTCGGGAACAGCCAGTTCGAAGTCCGGCGCTTCCGCTGCGAAGTGGTTCACCAGTTCGGGCTTGGTGGCCACATTGGTGGCGATGAGCGGAATGGCCCACGGCCACTTGTTGGCGCCGCCGCCCCACTCCGCGGGCAGTTGCTCGCCAGGCGCAACGGCCTTGCGGGCGCAGTTGGCGCCGGCCAGCGTCGGGCCCTGCTGCGGATTGGCGGTCTTCACCTCGTTGCAAAAGGTGGTCGCGATGAACTCGCCAAAGTGGTAGTAAGTCTTGCCGTGCGCGGCCAGATTGCCCCACAGGTAGCCGCTGGCCGGCTCGTTCACGTCGGGGATCTTTTGCAGCAGCGGCAGCCCCTCGGCCACTACGCCCTCGTAGTCGTAGGTATGCTGTCCGCCGCGATAGGATTGCTGCCAGGTTTTTTCCAGATAGTCGGTGCCGATGGCGGCGTTGGACCAGACGTGACCGTCGCCGGAGACTTCGCCCGAGTCGTAGAAGTTATCGAGCACGCCGAACTGCAGGGCCAGCTTGTGCTCGTTGGGCGTGATGGTCTCGCCGTACATGTTGAGACTGGGGTCTCCGTTGCCCACCGGCTTGCCATCTTTCTGCAAGTCGCCCAGCACCTGGTCGTAGGTGCGGTTCTCCTTGATGATGTAGATCACGTGCTTGATGCGGCTGCCGCCGCCGGCAAAGCCGATCTTTTCTTCCGCTGCCTTCATGCGGTTGGACTCCATCACCACGCCGGTCCAGTGCGACAGATCCTTCTCGATTTCCTTGATGTCCAGCGTGGCCAGGGAGCCATGCAGCAGCGTGGCAATGTAGGAGTAGGGGCGAACAAACCGCTTGCCCCGCGAGGTGTCGGTGGTGGGCATGGGCGCGCCGTTAGGTCCCGTGCCCCTGCCCTTGGCGGAGGCTACATACAGCTTGCCGCCGGACTTGCCCTGCAGAAATGCAAGGTCCATGGGCATCCACTCGGTGGGAATAAAGCCGATGGGCTCGACCATTCCTTCTTTGGCAGCCGAGTGGCTCAGCTTGGTTGTATCGATGACGGCGACAGCGTCGGTGATGGCGTTGGCCACATACAGGCGAGTGCCGTCGGCGTTGATGGCCAGCGCCTCGGGCTCCGCACCGAAGTAGCTCTGGCCGGGAAGACGCGTGTCGAAGTAGCCCTTCACCGCGAAGTGTCCGTGGAACTCGCTGGGGCTCACATCGACAGCGGCCACGGCGTCGCGGTTGGCGAGCGCGACGTAGAGGGTCTTCTCGTCGGGCGAGAGCTCGAAGGCGCAAGGGTGGGTGCCGGGAGCGATGGGGTTGGAAGGCTTGAGCAGAGCCAGCTTGCGGCCTACCTTTCCGTTGGACAGATCGAGTTCCGCAATCTCCGAGGCATTCCACAAGGCCACGAAGGCGCGGCCTCCGAGTTTGGGCACAATCAGGGCAATGGGGTAGGTGGAGGGGACGGCATCGCTTTCACTCAGATCGAAACGCTTTTCGATCTTGCCGGTGGCCGGGTCGATGAGCAACACATCGTCGGAGAGGTCGTCGGCCACCAGCAGCCTTTCCTGGGAAGGGTCCGCGGGGCCGACCACGGCGAGCGCCGCCGGGTAAGGCACGCCCCTGTCGCCTTCCGCACTGCCGATCAGCTTCGTCTTCCGGCCGGAAGCCAGTTGCTGCAGGGGCAGCGGGATGAAGCGGTCCGGCGCAATCTTTCCGCCGACAAAACTGTAGACCACAACGCCGTTGCCGGTAGCACTCTTGCCATCGCTTTCCGGGTTGGTATTGGAAGCCATACTGGCGTAGAGGTGTTTGCCGTCGCGACTGAAGGCGAGGCCAGAGTAGAGCGTCTGCTTCGCGTTCACAAGGGTGCGGCTATCGGGAAAGTCCTCGATGACACCCGTTCCAGTGTCGAGCACGGCGAGAGACTGCTCGTACTTCGACTCGACGGTTCCATAGCCCGCGTTGACCGTGACCACGTAGAGCCCGCCCGGAGAGATGGCCATGGACATGGGCAGGCTGTTGAGGCGCCGCGGGTGCCCCGGAATCTCGCCAATCAATTGCTTGCTCGTAGCCAGATCCACGGTTTGAGCCGCCACAAACTGCATCCCAAAAGCAACAATCGCACCTGCAACCGGAAAAACCGCCTTCATGTTCATGGCAAAACCTTAGCAAAAACAGCCGCCTTTGCGCTTCAATTCCACATGACTGTCTCAAGCCGGTCCTTTTGCTGCACACCCGTTACCTTTGGCGGGGCGCCGGTAATCATGCATTTTCAGCCGATTCTGCTTAGAATTCGCTCATGAACGACCCCGCTGCTTCCCTCACCCGCCTGCTTGCCGATGTGATCCTGCCCAACCTGAAAGCCGTGCAGGTGAGCCAGGCCGAGCAGATTGCCGCCAACGACCGGCTGGAAGAGGTCATCGAGGCATTGCGCGCGCACCTGGATTCGCAGTTCGCAAAGCTGTCGGCCCAGTTGATGGCCTGCCAGGCGGAACTGGCGGCGACGCAGGCTGCGCTGAAGGCGGCGCAATCGCCGGCCGGGCTGCGTGGGCCGGAGAGCAAACTGCTGATCCACTAACCTTGGAGTTCAGGCAGACTTTCGCGGCGGTCGCGCAGCCCTTCAATGGAGTAATCTTTCCCTATGCGTACGGTACTGACCGCGGAGAAGCTTTGGGACGGGACCAGCCTGCTGGACCGGCCTTTTGTTGCAATCGAAGATGGGCGTATTGCGGCGATCGGGAGCCGGGCCGCCGGAGAGTTGCCGGGGGGTGTTGAGGTTGTGGATTTTCCCGGAGCCACGCTGGCCCCGGCTTTCCTTGACGTACACACCCACGGCGCCGCCGGGCACGACGTGATGGAGGCCACGCCCGAGGCTCTCCAGACGATGGGCCGCTTTCTGGCCGTGCACGGCACCGGCAGTTACCTGGCCACCACGGTTACCGCTCCGCTGGATGCGACCTTGCGCTCACTGGAGGGGCTGGCAAAACTGCTGGCTCATCCGCCTGGCGCGGACCAGGCCGTGACCTGGCCGATCGGCATCCATCTTGAAGGTCCATTCCTCTCGCACGCCAAGCGGGGCGTTCATCCGCCCGATCTTTTGCTCGCGCCCGACATCGGCACCTTCGACAAGCTCTATGAGGCTGCCGAAGGCAACGTCCGGCTGATGACGATGGCTCCCGAACTGCCCGGAGCGGCGGAACTGGCGGCGCACGCTACGGCGCGCGGCGTGCGCATCTCGGTGGGCCACTCCAACGCCACCGCGGCGGAGACCCGGGCCGTGATTGCCGCGGGAGGGGTGAGCGCCACGCACACCTTCAACGCCATGCGCGCGCTGGACCACCGCGAGCCGGGCATCCTGGGGGTTGTGCTGACCACCGATTCGCTGTATGCCGAGCTGATCTGCGACGGCATTCATACGGCCAGAGAGATGGTGAAGATCTGGTGGCGGTCGAAGGGACCGGAGCGGGCCATCCTGATCACGGACGCGATGAGCGCTACGGGAATGCCGGACGGCGAATATCAACTGGGCGGATTCATGGTGCAGGTGGCCAACGGCAGAGCCTCGTTCGGCGACGTGCTGGCAGGCAGCGTGCTTTCGCTGGACAAGGCGCTGCGGAACTTTCTCGCGTTCACGGGGGCTTCGGTGGAAGACGGATTGCGGCTGCTGACCACCAACCCGGCCGCCATGACCGGGCTCGGTAAGCGCGGGGGCACGCTGGCCGTGGGACAGGCGGCGAGCCTGGTGGCCGTGGACGGGGCCGGTGGGCTGCTGGCTTCGCTTGTGAACGGGAAGCGGGCGACGCTGACGCAGTGAGGCGGACTGAGGTTCGTGCATTCCGTGGTCTCAGAATCGAGATCCTTCGACAGGCTTGTTTGAAAGCCAGTTGATAAAGCCGGCCAAGGCGCGGCTTCCGGCGCCAAGTTACTAAAGGACTAGATGTGGAAATCTGCGATGAGCGGAACGGCCGAGAGGGTTGACCGCGCATGGCGATGATTTTGTCATTGGATTAAACCACTTTATTTTCATGTATTTACTGGATAGATGAAGGTCTACTCCCGGAAGCATCCAGGGCAATATTTTTGTTGCCGGGCGCTTGCAGTTAATTACTTTGCAATCCTGTGGTTACCAGCAGTTAGGGGGGTGGGTTTCGACGGGTACGGGCCGTGGACATCCCTGTCGGACTCAAGCGGGGAGATTGCTGAATCGGCACGAAAGGACGAGATGACGTTCACAAATGGTTCTCCTAAAACCATGATGCAACAAATGGCGAAATAATCTGCAAGATGTTTAGCGGCGATGAGGCTCGCACCCTGGAGGCGAAGACCTGTCGCAGGGGTCCAGCTTCTTGGCGATCCAATTGCTAGTCTGCCGACTCGGCAAGACGCCTGGCGCGCCAGAGTGCCCCGTCGAGGGCGACGACTCCCTCGCGGGCCACCGGCATGGCCGGGGCGGCGGCGTGGAGGCCGGCGAAGAAGGCTTCGCGGACGATACGCATCTTTTCGATGACGCCGCCGGTCCAGGCCACGGGGAATTCGCCGGAGATATTGTGTTTGCGGCGGAGCTTTTGGCGTACCAGCAGGACAAACTCGACGAGGTCAGCTCCGGCTTGCCGCAGCACCTCGAGCGCCACCGGATCGCCGGCCTCGGCCAATTCGTTGATGGCCGGGGCGAGCGCGGCAAAGTCCGGGCCGGGGGTGCTGTCGCCGAGGTTCACCAGGTCATCCACGGTGGGCGTGCCCCAAATCTCGCCGACTCGGTCCAGAATCCGCGTGGGCTGCTCGCGGTCATGGGCGCGCAGTCCCCAGCGAACGCTGTTGACGCCGATCCAGTAGCCAGAGCCCTCGTCGCCGAGCCGAGAGCTCCAGCCGCCAGCGCATTCCCCGCTGCCGTCGGGCGCGCGGCCAATGGTGTTGGAGCCGGTTCCAGCGATCTGCAGAATTCCCGGCCCGCCGTGAAACGCGGCGTCGAGGGCAATCACCTGGTCGCCGACGACCTCGGAGCGTTCCACCGCAAAGTCGTTGAAGACCTCGGCGATCCATTCCGCAACGCCGGGCATGGTGGCGCTGGCCACGCCGCAGGAGGCGGCACAGACGCCGGTGACGCCGGCCTGGGCATACACGTCCTTGAGGAGCGCGCGCAGGTTGGCCTCCGCCGTTTCAGCGCCTACGCGCAGGCGCTTGATGGAGCCGTTCTCAGCATGAGCCAGGACCTGCTCGCCCAAAACGATTGAGGCGCGAGTCCGGGTCCCTCCGCCATCGATTCCCAAGACGACATTCATTCTTTCCGAACTCCAATCCGCCGTCAATTGCCCTGGTCGTCCTTGACCGCACCGCCATCCCGCAGGGTTCCGGCCAGCACATTCAGGCTGCCGTCGGTGCGGGGAGGGGTGAGACCGAGCATGCGAGCCATCCAGGGATAGAGATTCACATTCTCAAATGACGCAACTATCTTTCCTTCAACTATATCGGGTCCGGCGGCAAAGAAGCTGGCCCTCATCTGCGGCATTTTGCGTGGGTCGTAGCCGTGCATGCCGGCGATGGGCGGCTGGTCCGGCTTGTCCGAAGACGGAGCGTGGGCGCGAAGGGCATAGGGACCGGTGGCGATCACCACCGGGTCGCCTTCGCGGGGATTCTGGCTGTAGTTCAGGGCCGCCGGCACGTCTTTGCGGCGGTAGACGACAAACTGCGACGAGGCCTGCTTGAGCTTGTTGTAAACGCGGGCACGGTCTTGCTCGGCCTTGCCGTAGAGGAGTGTCCCGGCCGTGTCAAAGCCGGCGAGGTCGGCGAACTGGTCGAGGGTGATCCAGCCGCCTTGGACTTTGGCCATGCCGTGGTCGCTCACCACCACCAGGTCGATGGGCAGGCCGGTTGCGTCGAGGCCAGCCTTGAGCTTACCGATGAGGCTGTCAACTTTGAGCACTGCGGCCTTGGTTTCCGGGGCGTCGGGACCAAACTGGTGGCCTTCGTGGTCGGGCTCGGAGTAGTAGAGCGTGATGAAATGCGGACGGTCCGGCGCGGGCAGCCGCAGCCAGGCCAGCACCTGCTGGATGCGGGCGGCGGCGTCGAGCTTATCGTCGAAGTGCAGGTAGTAGGTCGGTTGAAAGCCCGCGATTTTGGCCTCAGAACCAGGCCAGAAAAAGCACGCCGAACGCATACCCTGGCTCTCGGCCAGGCTCCACAAGGGCGTGCCGCTGTACCAGGAGCCATCGGTGACAGCCTTGGCGTCGGAGATGCCGTAGCGGGCCTGTTTTGCCTCGTCCCAGAAGCTGTTGGCCACCAGGCCGGGGTGCTCGGGATAGAGGCCGGTGACGATGGTGAAGTGGTTGGGAAAGGTAATCGAAGGGTAGCTGGGAATCATGCCATCCGGGGCCCAGACGCCCTGCTTGCCCAGAGCCAGCAGATGCGCAGCGCCGTCGCGTCTGGCGTAGTCCCAGCGGAAGCCGTCGAGCGAGACCAGGACCACGTAGTGAGCTCGTTGGGCAGCGGCTGAATTGGGACCGTTGTCGACGTGCAGAACCGGCAGCGGCGGATTGGGCGCGTCCTGACTGGGCACACGTTGGAGAGAAGGCTGCTGTGCTGTCAGGCTGACGGCGAGAAGAAGGGTGAGCGACGCAAGAGCCATGCGGCTGAGGGCGCGAAAACGCATGGACAACACCTCCGCTCCAGCTTATCGCACCGGATGGGGCTGGGGCAGCCAAAGAGGAGGGCGGAGTAGTGGTCCTGCTTGAGAGAGCATTCCCTCGGGAGCTAAAGCCCGCGCTGATTTTGCGGTTGTCGATGTACGGGCTGAAGCCCGTACCGTTCAAACTGAGACCCTGCCGAGGGCGGCAGGAAATGGGCCACGCTCCACGGGGCTTTGGTCACATGCGCGGGCAGCGGACGTGGTATACGATTTCCGCATGGCTTGCTTCCGTGCTTTTCTCGCTGCAGTTTTCGTCCTTGCCGTTTTCCACTCAACGTATTTGCCCGCACAGAGCATCGCTTCCGCGCCGCCGTTGGGGTGGAACAGTTGGGATGCCTACGGGCTGACCATCGACGAAAAAGACTTCCGCGCCAACGCCACGGTGCTTGGGCAGTTGCGCGAGTTCGGCTGGGAGTACGCGGTCATCGACGAGGGCTGGTACATGCAGGACCCCTTTGCCGAGAAGCTGGAGGCGCGCAAATATGTGTGGGACGGCAACGGGATTCTCATTCCCGCGGTAGGCCGGTTCCCTTCCTCGGCCAACGGAGCCGGGTTCAAGCCGCTGGCCGACTGGGTCCACGGCAAGGGGCTCAAGTTCGGCATCCACATTGTGCGCGGCATTCCGCGCCAGGTAGTAAAAGACAACTTGCCCATCGGCGCTTCGAGCTTCCACGCTGTGGACGCGGCCGACAAGAGCTCGCCCTGCCCGTGGGACGACGGCAACTGGGGCGTGGCCGACAACGCGGCGGGCCAGGCCTACTACGACTCCATGATGCGCAAGTACGCCTCGTGGGGGCTGGACTTCATCAAGGTGGACTGCATCAGCGACCACCCCTACCGGCCCACTGAGATCGCACAACTCGCATTGGCCATCCGCAAAACGGGGCGCCCGATCGTCCTGAGCCTTTCGCCGGGGCCTGCGGCACTGGAAAACGCGGCGGCGCTGGCCGAACATGCGCAGATGTGGCGCATCTCCGACGACCACTGGGACGTATGGACGGCGGAACACAAGCCGGGCGCGGGGGAGTGTCCCTTCGGCACGCGGGATGCGTTCGACCGGCTCCCCAAGTGGGGTGCCTACGTGGGGCCGGGGAGCTGGCCGGACGAGGACATGCTGCCGATCGGCGGGTTGGGGCCGCATCCGGGATGGGGCGATGCGCGCCAGTCACGGCTGACGCCCGACGAGGAGAAGACCGAGTTCACGCTCTGGGCCGTGGCGCGGTGCCCGCTGATTCTTGGCGCGAATCTGACGAAACTCGACAGCTATACCCGCTCGCTGATCACTAACCAGACGCTGCTGTTCATCGACCAGACGTCATCGTTGAGCCGGCCGGTGGAGGCGTCGAGCCTGCCCGCCGGCTTTGAGAACGCGCGGGTATGGCGGGCCACCATCGGCGCTCCCGGCGCGCGCGGCTATGCGGAGTATTTTGCGTTCTTCAACCTGGGGAACAGCCCGGTGACGCTGCGCGCGACATGGAAAGAGCTGGGCCTGGACAACCGGAAACATGCGGCCGAAGATGCATGGACGAGCGAAACTGGGAAGCCATCGAAGGACGTGAGCGTGACGCTGCCGCCGCACGGCAGCACGGTGGTGGAAGTGCGGTGAGGACGGCTGGGGGTTGGAGGTCTCCCACCCTTCGCCAGAAAAAAGCGAAGGATGGGGCACAACCTTCGTGACGGCGAGTAGAACGATTCCCCGGCCGCTTGTGCGAAACTGTTGAGTGCGGCTGACGGCCCCAAGCCAGGGCGGTCGCCGACAGGATCGTTCCATGCAGGTTCTACGTTCGGCTTTTATTGCACTTTCAAAGAATCGCGTGTTGCGGCGGTTCTCCGAGCACTCCCGGTTTGGCCGGAAGATGAGTTCCCGGTTTGTGGCGGGATTGGAGATCGGCGACGCGCTGCGCGTGGCCCAGGCTGTCAACCACCAGGGGATGCTGGTGACGCTCGACTCGCTGGGCGAGAGCGTCAGCTCCGAGTCCGAGGCGCAAAGCGCGGCCGAAATCTACCACCAACTGCTGGACGCGATTGCCGAGCGGAAGCTGAACGCCAACATCAGCGTGAAGCTGACGCAGATGGGGCTGGAGCTTGAGCCGGCGCTGGCCGGGAGCATCGCCGAGAGCCTGGCACAGCACGCCAAGGCGACGGGAAGTTTTGTGCGCATCGACATGGAGGACTCGTCGCTGACCCAGGTCACGCTGGACATCGTACGGCAGCTCCATGCCAAGCCCGAGTTGCGCGACTCGATCGGCATCGTAATCCAGGCTTACCTTTACCGCTCGCAGGCGGATATTGAGCAGCTGATGGTTGAGGGCATCCGCGTGCGGCTGTGCAAAGGCGCCTATAAGGAACCGGCCGAGGTGGCATTCCCCGGCAAGGCGGACGTGGACAAGAGCTACGTGCGACTGGCGAAGATGCTGCTCGAAAGCAACATCTACCACGGGCTTGCCACCCACGACGAAGCCATGATTGAGGCGGTCAAGGCGTTCGCGAAAGAACGCGGCATCGAGCCGGCCCGCTTCGAGTTTCAAATGCTCTATGGAGTGCGCCGCGACCTGCAGCGCCGCCTGGTCCGCGAGGGATACAAGGTGCGGGTTTACGTGCCCTTCGGACGTGAGTGGTACCCCTACTTCATGCGGCGGCTGGCCGAACGGCCGGCCAATGTGATCTTTTTGGCCAAGAACTTCTTCCGCTCATGACGCGCCAAAGATCAAGGCACATGGCGAAGGGTAGGCTTTTGTCGCGAAGGCACCGGTTGTGACCAGGCATGCTGCTTTCGATGAAGGTGCATCAGCGCGATGGGAAGCGTGATCGGAATCGGGTGCTGAAGATTCTTCTTGGCCGTACCCGCGGAGATGAGGAGCCGGACGCACAACTTAGTCGGCGCTGTTTTCCTGGGTTCTGCGCGATCTGCGCGGGAATTGCTTCTTCAGCAGGACCAGCTTTCTGCAAAGTGGGCACTCCCACGGGTAGTACCCAAAGAATGAGAAGACCTTCTGCTGCAGAAATCCCCGGCGCGACAGACGCCGCATGGTGGTTCCGCACTTCTGACAGTGCATGTGGATCTTCCTTCCATCAAGCCTGGATCAATCAGCGGAATCGGGAAACTGGGCTCCGGAGAAATCCATCAAGACAATACAAATAAAAAGGATACCTGTTTTCAGCGGTTATGGGTACTCGGACTCTCGGAACTCAGCCCTGCCGGACAGGAGCACCGCGCAGCGGGCAAGGGCGGCGGGCGGGGGTAGGCACTGGTTGACTGAGGAAACACGCAACTTCCAACGTTCCAGAGGGCAGTCGCGCTGACCATCACGGCGAGGCTAGCGTTCGACATTACATTTTGCTGAAATGCAATGAGTTAGAGCAATCATTTCACAGGCTTGTGGAGTAGTCGCATCGAGGGATGCCATTTGCAATTCCGGCAACGGGCAGAACAGCGTTCCCCTTTGGCGTTTCCCATTGCAACGGCTCAAAACCGGCATCCGCATGTTACTTTGGGTTGCTCTGCCCGGCATCGCCGGTGAGCCGCTCCAATCCCTGCCGGGCCAGATCGGCAACGGCCCGGGCCAGGGTTGTGGAGGCATTCAACGACTCGGGACGCTCCAGCCTCAACCCCAGCTTGCCAGCATAGGCGCGGAACAGGATGTCCACATCGAAAAGGATTTCAACGTGGTCACAAAGAAAGCCGATGGGCTGGAGAATCAGCGCTTTCACGCCGGCCGCAGCGATGGCGTCGAGGGTGGTTTCGACCGAGGGGCCGATCCAGGGACCGCCGCTGGCGCCCTGACTCTGGAAGGCGAACCACCATTGAGCAATCTCCGGAACGCTTTGCGCCACCAGAGCGGCGGTAGCCTTGGCCTCCTCGGCGTAGGGGTCGGCGCCGCTGCCGGGCCACAGCCGCGGCTGGCCTACACTGGCTGCCGGGGTCTGGATGGTGCGGCATGGAACGCTGTGAGCTGTAAAGAGGACCGGGACGGGGCGGCCCAACTCCGCGCTTAGCTTGCTGAGGGCGGGGCGCAGGCGCTCGGCAAAGGCCTCGATCAGCAGCGGGTGGTGCGCCCACCCCTCGGTAAAGTCGATGCGCAGACCGCCTGCCTCAGCCTCGACGGCGCGGCGGTAGAGGCCAACGCTGGTGCGGGAGTTCTGCGGGGCCATGCAGACGACCGCTACCTCTTCCACGCCGTCGGCGCGCATCTGGCGCACCACGTCGGGGATGTAGGGACGCCAGTTGCGCATGCCGACATAGACCGGAACCGCATGGCCGGATGCGGCCAGGTCAGCTTCCGCCAGCCGGCCCTGTTCGAGGGTGATCTCGGTGAGCGGGCTGCGGCCGATGAGGGCGTAGCGGTGCTGGATCTCCTCGACGACCGCCTGCGGCAGGGGACGGCCACTGACCACGTTGCGCAGATACTCGGGAATCTGTTCGACGGTCTGCGGGGTTCCGTGGGCGAGGAGCAGGACGGCCTGTTTAGGCATTTACGCCCCCCAGACGGAACTCGCGCACCATTTTGACGACGGCCTGGACGTTCTCGACCGGGGTGGTAGGGACGATGCCGTGACCGAGGTTGAAGATGTGGCCGGGGCGGCCGTTGGCGGCGCGCAGAATCTCCTTCACGCGCAGTTCGAGCACCTCAAGCGGGGCAAACAGAGTGATGGGGTCGAGGTTGCCCTGCACGGCGTGGCCGTGGCCGACGGCGCGCCAACCTTCATCGAGCGGCTGCCGCCAGTCGAGGCCGATGACATCGGCGCCGGTGGAGGCCATCTCGCCCAGAAGGCCGGCGGTTTCCACTCCGAAGTAGATCACGGGAACACCCATCGCCTGCACCGAGCGCACCAGGCGCTTGGAGGCTTCGAATGCGTATTCGCGATAGTCGGTCAGTGCGAGGGAGCCGACCCAGCTATCGAAGATTTGAATGACGTCCGCCCCGGCCTGCACCTGCAGGCGGCAGTAATGCTCGAGCACGGTGACGATCTTATCCAGCAGCAGCCGCCAGGTGAGCGTGTCGCGGTACATCATCTGCTTGGTGTGAATGTAGTTCTTCGAGCCACCGCCCTCGATCATGTAGCTGGCGAGGGTGTAGGGCGCGCCGCAGAAGCCGATGATGCCCAGCCGGTCGCGGAAGTGGGTGGCCACTTTCTGGATGGCGCGAGCAACGTAGGCCAGGTCGTCGGCCCGGTCGGTACGGAGCGCCCGAACGTCTTCCGCAGTGCGGACGGGGTGGTGGACCACCGGTCCCTCGCCGGCCTGGAACTCGAAGGGCAGGCCCATGGGCTCGAGGGGCAGCAGCAGGTCGGCAAAGATGATGGCTGCGTCCACGCCCAGCTTTTCCGCGGCCGTAATTGTGACCTCGGCGGCGATGTCGGGCTGCTTGCAGATCTCCACCAGCGTGTGGTGCTTGCGCACATCGCGGTACTCCTGCATGTAGCGGCCGGCCTGGCGCAGAAACCAGACAGGCGTGCGGTCAACGGGACGGCGCAGACAGGCGCGCACAAAGCGGCTGCCGTCGAGAATGGTGTCAGACGTCGCCTCGACGGCCGGGATTGGGTCAATGGGTTGCATATACCTTCGATTTTAACGGGCGAAGAGCGGATAGAGAAGGTCGGCGGCTCTGGAACGGCGCAGCGGCCTACTTCGCCTCCACGTGCAGCACCCGGATCTCCGGGTAGGCGCCGTCCCAGTCAGGGTTCACCTGGTCGAAGATCAGCCGGAAGTCCGCTTCGGCGCCGGGGACGCGGGGGGCGGCGGCGACCGGCTCCAGCTCCACATAAGGCTGCCTCATGCGAATGAGTTTGAGCGGCTGCGTCTCGTTCTGCGCCCC
>VFSW01010785.1_pt1 | contig 12914 bp, 7 predicted proteins | sample 5358111 | NCBI WGS metagenome assembly VFSW01 (sample SAMN11554181, study PRJNA540505) | mine drainage metagenome | isolation source: sediment from site ElyBrook_90M | place: USA: Ely Copper Mine, Vershire, VT | collected 2017 | reverse complement strand
TACTTATACCATCCGGCGGCGGGGTCTATCCAGCCGTTTTATTGCGTTTCATTTCGAACGGTTGGTGGGGGGGGGGCTGGGGTGCCGGTTTGGGGGGGCGTCGAATGAGGGGCGGCTCACGGGACCCGTGGAAGATGGGCGGGAAAAATGCTGAGGGGAAAGGAGATGGGCGTCTGTCCGGGTCCGCGCCGCCGTTGTGATTAGGAACAGTTGCATAGCGGTTCGATTCGGGGTTGAATCAGATTTCGTGACTGGCGGGCGCTTGGCGATCAAACCCGATGCCACAGACCTTGGGTTTCCACGTGATTTCCGGGTGTCGGAAGCCTGCGAGACTACCCAGACGCGCCGGCTGTGGACTGTGGTCTCGATGCCGCGCGTTGTGGCGTGGGACGCCGCCGATTGTCGCGCTGGCAGAACCGGTTAGCCTGGATCTGAGCTGGTCAGGAAAGGCTATTGAACTTGGATTGGTGGCCTGCCCGCTGCACAATGACTTCGGTATCAACCCAGTACTAACTCAGGTACTGACTCACAGCGGCAGACCTCGACCTCAGAGTTCCAATTCTGTGCGGTCGGCCGCCTGACGGCCTTCCCAGGTTTCCGCCACGCGCGACTGGAAAAACGGGCGGCGAGGGCGTGCCCGCGACATACGCGTTCTCCGCTGCATCGACCGTGCGGACCGCAACCGCCAGTCCGAGAGTAAACAGAAGCCAAGGCGCACGAGGACACGCGTCGAAGCCGCCGCGGGCGCTATGCTACAGTCTGACGATGTTATGAAACTCCTGCCGCTGCTCGCCGCCGCCGCGCCGCTCCTCGCGCAATGGCAGCCGCCGAACCCCGTCCGCGAAGTCACGCGCGAGGCCGCGGGCGCGCGCTTCCGCCTCGAGCGCGGCGCGCTGCGCGTCGCCATTTGCACGGACTCGATCGTACACGTCGAATACTCGCCCACGGCCGAATTCGCGTCCGAAACGCAGTTCGCGGTGACCAAAACGACGTGGGCGCCTGCGTCGTGGACGTACTCGGAAACCGCCTCGGAAGTGTCGTTTAGCACGCAAAAACTGCGCGTAGACGTGTCAAAAAACGACGCTAAAGTCGCTTTTAGCGCGTTAAACGGCGCCAAATTGGTGCAGGAAGGACCGCAGATCTTCACTCCCGCCGCCGTCAACGGCGAAAAAACATTTCATGCAGAAGATGTTTTTAGCATCTACGGCTCGCGCGAGGCCTTCTACGGCCTCGGCCAGCACCAGGCCGGCGTATGGAACTACCGCGGCGAATCGGTGGATCTGTCGCAGGAGAACACCGAGATCGCCGTGCCGCTGTGGCTGTCGAGCAAGGGCTACGGCGTGTTCTGGAACAACCCGTCGCGCAGCCGCTTCAACAACCGCTTCATCCACTCGCTCTACGTCAGCTCCGAGGTCGCCGACACCATCGACTACTACTTCCTTTACGGCCCGGATTTCGACCGCATCGTCGCCGCTTACCGCGAGCTGACCGGCGCCGCGCCGATGTACGGCCGCTGGGCCTACGGCTTCTGGCAAAGCAAGAACCGCTACCAGACCGAGGACGAAGTGCTCTCGATCGCCCGGAAGTACCGCGCGCAATCGATCCCGATCGACAACATCGTGCAGGACTGGTTCTGGTGGGGACGCACGGGCGACTTCCAGTTCAATAAGAAGTATCCCGACCCCGCGGCGATGATCTCGACGCTGCACGGCGAGCACTTCCACTTCATGATCTCGATCTGGCCGTTCTTCGATCCCGGCTCAGACGTATACGCGGAGATGGAGCGCCGCGGGTTCTTCCTCGACCGCACGAAGCTCCCCGGCTTCCACCCGCTCGGCATGGCCGTCTACGACGCGACCAACCCGGAGGCGCAGCGCTACTACTGGAGCCTGATCGACAAATCGCTCTTCCGCATCGGCGCCGACGCGTGGTGGATGGACACCACCGAGCCCGAGACCGAAGGGCAGCAGGAGAACATTCTTCTGGGGCACAAGCTCTCGATCGGCAGCGGGGACCGCTACGTGAACGTGTACCCGCTAGTTGACACGGGGGCCGTGTATCGCGGGCAGCGCGCGGCCTCGTCCGCGAAGCGCGTGTTCATTCTTTCGCGCTCGGCGTTCGCGGGAAGCCAGCGCAACGGCGTCACCGCGTGGTCCGGCGATGTGCTGTCGGATTGGACCAGCTACCGCCGCCAGATTCCCGCCGGGCTGAACTTCTCCGTCTCCGGCATCCCGTACTGGACCACCGACATCGGCGGCTTCTACATTGGCAACCCGAGCGACGAAGCCTATCGCGAGCTGTTCGTCCGCTGGTTCGAATATGGCGCGTTCTGCCCCATCTTCCGCGTTCACGGCACGCGCACGACGAATCAGAACGAGCTGTGGAGCTACGGCGAGCGCGCGCAGGCGATCCTCACGCGCTTCGACACCTTGCGCTATCGCCTGATGCCGTATATCTACTCGCTCGCCGGGCGCGTCACGCGCGAGGGCGATACGATCATGCGGCCTCTCGCGATGGACTTCCGCGACGACGAGCGCGCGCTCGAGATCGGCGATCAGTTCCTTTTCGGCCCGGCGATCCTGGTCAACCCGGTCACCGAAGCGGGCGCGACGGTGCGCCGGCTGTATCTTCCGCGCGGTGCGTGGGTCGATTTCTGGACCGGCCGCGAATCGGCGGGCGGCGAAACGATCGAAGCCGAAGCGCCGCTCGATCGCATTCCGCTCTACGTCCGCGCGGGCTCGATCGTTCCGATGGGTCCGGCCGTGCAGTACGCGGCCGAGCAGATTGATGCGCCCATCGAGCTGCGCGTGTACCCGGGCGCCGACGGCGACTTCACACTCTACGACGACGAGAGCGATGGCTACAACTACGAGCACGGCGCGTTCGCGACGATCGCGCTGCACTGGGACAATGCCGCGCGGCGGCTGACGATCGGCGCGCGCCAGGGCAGCTATCCCGGCATGCCGGCGACGCGTACGTTTCATGTCGTATTCGTAAGCTCCGGCCACGGTGCGGGTATCGAGGCAGCGAGCGCGCCGGACCGCGACATCCAGTACAGCGGGCAGGCGACCACGGCCGAGCCGCGATAGGCGGCGCGAGAGCGGCAGCTCGCGCGCGCGGCGTCCGGTGGCCGCGAACAGGGCGCCGCACAGGGCGGGAGGAAACGGAGGCACGCCGGGCTCGCCAATGCCGGCCGGCGGCGCGCCGGTCCCAACAACGTGGACGAACGTTTCGCGCGGCGCCTGGTTCATGCGCGCCACGGGATAGTCGTGAAAGTTCGATTGCACGACGCGGCCTTTCGAAGCGGTGATCTCGCCGGGCATCGCGACGCTTGCGCAGAAGGCCAGCGCGCCTTGGAACTGCGAGCGCACACGTTCCGGATTCACCACGAGGCCGGCGTCCACGACGTAGTGAACGCGCGGGATGCGCAGCTTGTTCCCGTCCACCCCGACTTCCAGGACGCAGGCCACGTAATTGGGAAAGCTGCGCTGCGCGGCGATGCCCATGCCCTGGCCGGCCTTGTCCGCGGCTACTCGGCGGGCGAGCCGCCGTAGTTTCCATAATCGACGCCTGGCGCCTTCAGATCGATGTGCCGCGACGGGCCGATCAGGGCGACGAGATATTCGAGTGGATCGCGTCCGGCGGCGTGCCGCGATCGCCAAGCCGCGCCTTCATGTACATCGCGGCCACGGCGTGAAGATAGTCGAAGGGGATGTCGTCCTCGCGCGGCCAGACAACTTTCACCGGACAACCCGCCTGCTTCGACAGCACGGCGGCCTCGGCGACGTAATCGGGCTTCGACTTGCGGCCGAAGCCGCCGCCGAGCAGCGTCACTCGGCAGTCGACGTTTTTCGGATCGATGCCGACAGCCTCGGCGACGGTCTGGCGGCTCGCCTGCGGGTCCTGCGTCGAAGCCAGCACGCTGACGCGGCCGTCGCGATAGTGCGCGACCGCGACCGCGGGCTCCATCGCAGCGTGCGCGAGGTGCGGCACGTAGTATTCGGCTTCGATAATGCGCCTGCCCTTGGCGAACCCGGAGTCGACGTCGCCGATGTTCGGATCCACTTTGCCCGGCTTGCGCGCAGTGGCCTGCAGCGCGCGCTCGTATTCGGCCGAGTCGTGGACGGCGTTCGGCCCGTCTTCCCACTCGATTTTGAGCTTCTTGCGCCCCTGCATCGCGGCCCACGTGTTGCCGGCCAACACAGCGATGCCGCCGCGCACGGGCGGCCGCTCGATCGAGGCATAGAGCATGCCGTCCATCTTCGCATCCATGCCAAACCGCGCCGCGCCATGCACCATGTCCGGGATGTCGTATCCGGGGAGTTACTTTCTTATGTAGCGCCAGGCCGAGCGCGGCTTGAACCGCAAGTCGCTCTTCGCGGGCACGGGAAGGCGCGCGGCGTCCGAAGCGAGTTCGCCGTAGCCAAGCGTGCGGCCGGGTGGGGACATGCACGACCCGATGCAGGCGCGCCGAGCAGCTCGACGCGAACGCGCTCCGAGTCAGCCGCGAGCTCGTCGGCGAGAATCATCGGCAGGGAGGTGCGGATGCCTCCGCCCATCTCCGAGCGGTGCTCGACAATATAGACCGTGCCATCGGTGTCGATGCCGAGATAGACGCTCGGATGCAGCGGGGCGCGATCGGCCTTGAGATCGGGCAGGCCGTCGTCGGCGCGCGCGTCGCGGCTTCCGCCGAGCCCGATGCCGAGCACCGGCGCCCCACCCGAGACGAGCGTGCCGAGAAACCCGCGGCGGCTTACGTTTTCGACGCTCATTCGGCGCCTCCGCGCGAGGCCGCGACGATGGCGGCCTTGATGCATCGATAGGTTCCGCAGCGGCAGATGTTGCCCGGCATGGCCTCTTCGATTTCGGCTTCGATGGGCTTGGGAAGTTTGGCGAGGAGCGCGGCGGCCTGCATGATCTGGCCGGGCCGGCAGTAGCCGCACTGCGGCACGCCGAGTTTGATCCACGCCTTCTTCACGGGGTTCGCGCCCGCGGCGGTGAGGCCCTCGATGGTCGTGTAACTCTTGCCCGAGGCGAGCTTCATCGGCGTGATGCAGGAGCGAATCGCCGCGCCGTTCCGATGCACGGTGCATGCGCCGCAGAGGCCCGCGCCGCAGCCGAATTTCGCGCCTGTGAGCCCGAGTGCGTCGCGCAGGCGCCACAGCAGCGGCATGTCCGGATCGCCGTCGAACGAACGCTCGCGGCTGTTGACTTTGAGCTGAATCATCGCCGCTCCCGGACTTCCACTTACTCGACGGTTGCCGGACTTGCCCAGGTCCCAGCGTACGGAGCTAGGTGACGCCGCCAGGCCGCGACGGTCAGGGATCGGGGCGCCGCTCAGCTCATTGGCGGAGCTTTCGCCGCGGCAAGCCATGTTAGCATGAAGGCCACCCGCGGAGGAATCGCAATGCAAACGCTGCTCCAGGATTTCCGCTACGCGCTGCGAATGATGCGCAAGCACGCCGGCCTGACCATCGTTGTCGTGCTCTCGCTGGCCGTCGGCATCGGCGCCAACGGCGCCATTTTCAGCGTCGTCGATGCCCTCCTACTGCGCCCGCTTCCCTACCCTCAGCCCGATCGTCTTGCCAACATCTGGCTGCATTCCCCCGGCATCGGCATCTTCCGCGATTGGCCTTCGCCGGGCCAGTACATCGACATACGCAACGAAAACCATTCCTTCGAGGAGATGGCCATCGCCCGCCTCGGCCCCTTCATCCTTACCGGCCGCGAGCAGCCGGAGCGCGTAGACGGGATGCGCGCCTCTTCTACTCTCTTTCACATGCTCGGCGCGCGAGCTTTGTTTGGGCGCCTTTTGCGTCCCGATGAAGACAAGCCCGGCAAACCTCCCGTCGCCATTCTCAGTTATAGGCTCTGGAAGCGGTTATTCAACTCCGATCCGCATGTCGCCGGCAGGAGCGTGATGCTCAATGGGGCCCTGTACACCGTGGTGGGCGTGCTCCGTCCGGAGTTCGCGCTTAGCTCCGAAGCGATGCCCTCCGAGGGCCCCATGGACAAGGCGGACGTATTTCTTCCTCTCCCATTCGGACCGGATGCGGTCCAGCACCGCGGCGATGAAAACTACAACGTGGTGGTGCGGCTGAAGCCCGGCGTCTCGATTCAACAGGCGCAAGCCGACATCGACATCATCGCCCGCCGTATCCGCGACAAGGACAAGCGCGACCGAACATTCGGCATGACCGTCGTCGGATTGCAGGACCAGGTCGTCGGAGACGTCCGTCGCGCCCTGCTCGTGCTGCTCGGCTCGGTGGCGCTGGTTCTTTTGATCGCCTGCGCCAACGTCGCCAACCTGCTGCTTACCCGCGCCGCCGCGCGCGAGAAAGAAGTAGCTATCCGCTCCGCCTTGGGCGCGGGCGGAATGCGCATCGTCCGCCAGTTACTCACCGAGAGCGTTCTCCTCTCGCTCATGGGCGGCGCGGCCGGCCTCGTGATTGCCGAGTGGACCCTCTTCATCGTGCGCAGCATCAATCCCGGCAACATCCCCCGGTTGGAGGAGATTTCCATCGACGGCCCCGTTCTCGTCTTCACGTTCGCGATCTCGGTTATCACGGGCGTTCTGTTTGGTATTACGCCCGCCTGGCGCGCCATGCGCGTCGACCCGAATACTTCGCTCAAGTCCGCTGGACGCAGCGGACCCAACGACGGCGGCCTGCGTCTTGCGAGGAACCGGTTGCGCGGTCTGCTGGTCGTTTCCGAACTGGCTTTGTCGCTGATGCTGCTGACGGGCGCCGGGTTACTCATCCGAAGCTTCGTGCGCCTCCAAGCCGTTCCTCCCGGATTCTCGACCGACCATATCCTCACCATGCAAGTTGCGGCCAGTGGCCCGAAATATCGCCAGGACAAAGCAGTCGATCAGTTTTACCGCGAGATAGGAGAACGCATCGTCCACCTGCCGGGCGTCAGGACCGAAGGCCTCGTCTCCGCGCTTCCGCTGACCGGCATGATCGGTTGGGGCGAAATCAACGTCGAGGGATACACGCCGCCGCCCGGCCAGGAATTGCAGGTGGATCTTCGCGTCGCCAGCACCGATTATTTTCGCACTATGAACATCCCCCTGCGGAAGGGCCGCTTCTTCACTGAACACGACAATAGCGACAGCCTACCAATGGCCATCGTCGACGAAGACTTCGCCCGGCGCTTCTGGCCCCACGACAACGCTGTCGGGAAGCACGTTTGGTTCGACCATTCCAAGCAGCCGATGACCATTGCGGGCGTGGTTGGAGTGGTCAAACAATACGGCCTCGATAACCAGGCCAAGATCGCCGCGTACTTTCCTCAGCGGCAGAAGCCGTTGAGCGCCATTTACCTGGTCGCCCGCACGTCGTCGGATCCCGCCGCGCTCGCCACGGCAATCGTCCGCGCGATTCATAACGTTGATCGCGACGTCTCCGTCTACGACATCCGCACCATGCGGGACCGCCTCCACGATTCCCTCGCTCGCCAGCGCTTTTCGACCACGATGCTCGGCGCCTTCGCCGCCTTCGCCCTGCTGCTCGCCGCCGTCGGCGTCTTCGGCGTCCTGTCCTACCTGGTCTCGCGCTGCACACACGACATCGGCGTGCGCATCGCGCTCGGCGCCCAGCCCGGCAACATCGTAAGCTTGGTCGTCCGGCAAGGAATGGAACTGGCGGCCATTGGCATTGGCGGCGGGTTCATTGGCGCGCTTGCTCTCACGCGCGTGATGTCCAGCCTGCTCTTCGGCATCTCCCCGACCGACGCAGGGACGTTCGGAGCGGTTGTCCTGATCCTGGCGGCGGTCGCCCTCGCCGCGACCCTCATTCCCGCCCGTCGCGCCGCCGCCATCGACCCGATGGTGGCCTTGCGCGAGGAATAGCGGCTACACATCCGCGCGTGGAACGTCTTAAGATGGTTGCTTTGCGATCCGCGTCCGTAGGCTACGCAGCTTCCTTACTGAATTCCGAGGCTGAGGTTTGGGCCCGTCTTTTGTAGATACGGACTTGCGCCGCACGTTATCTCGGGAGCGCGAGAGGAAACCGTCTCCTCCGAGCCCGCGTCTCTCGATAATCGTTGAGTAACGCCATGGAGCGAATGCTTATGAAGCTTGCCGCCGGGTTGTTGGTGCTATCTACTTTTGCGATTCCGTCGCGGACCGCGGGTCAAACCACGGCGCCGGATCAGACGCCACCCGCCGGTTCGCCATCAAGCGCTCCGCCTCAGACACCGGCCTCCTCCTCAAGCTCGCAGCCGGCGCCAGCCGTCGATCGACCGGTATCCTGGAAACTGTTAGTTCCCAACCTGATCAGCGATCAAGAACGCATGTGGACGTTTCCGGCCAGACTCGTACAGGGGCAAAGCTGGCTCCCCACCGCGGCTGTCCTGGGAACCACCGCTGGATTGCTGGCGCTAGACCCGACGGAGGCTGCATACTTCCACCGCACGTCGTCATTTCATGGGTTCAACAACATTTTTAGCGGCAACGCCACGGTCGCCGGCCTGATCGCGGCTCCAGTCTCGCTATACGCCATCGGGCTGTTACGGAAAGACTCGAAGATGCAACATACAGCGCTGCTCGCGGGTGAGGCCGTAGCCGACGCCGAGATCCTGACGACGGTCTTGAAGGACGCCACCCGGCGCGTACGCCCGGTGGACATTCCGTCAAAGGGTAACTATTCCGATAGCTGGTTTGAGAGCAAAGGGTCGTATGCTCGGGGAAACGGATGTTTCCCCTCCGGGCACACCATCGCCGCGTTTTCGATCGCTACGGTGGTGGCCCGGCGCTATGGAAATCATCGGTGGGTTCCATACACGGCGTACGGCATAGCCGCGCTGGTCGGCTTTTCGAGGCTTTCCCTGTCTGCCCATTTTTTGTCGGACGTCTTCGTGGGTGGCGCGCTTGGGTACGCGATCAGCCGCTTCACCGTACTGCGGCAATAGCAGTAAACTTTTAGCGGTCGGACGGCTTGGACTGCTGCTGGCGACGGTGGTTTTCGTTCCGGGGTCCCTCCGCGCGCAGTTGACCACCGGCATGGTCGAGGGAACTCTCCGCGCGGCGGATGGCCATCCGGTGGCAGGCTCGCCGATTCTTATCCTCGGCGGCGCCGGTTTCCGCACCGTCATTCAGTCTGGCTCGAACGGCGAGTTCTCCATGACGTTACCCTACGGGCGATACCGGTTTTCCCTGGACGTCCAGCACGGCGCAGGGTCCTCCGGCGCCGCGGTTTACGTCGCTCCGTTGCAAACCGCGAGGTTCGATCTTGTCATGAACGCATCGGGAGCAGTCCACGGCGCGCAGGTGGCGCCGCGGACGCCGGGTGTTTGGACCGACGCCACCAGCGGGAGTATCTACCCAGAGGCGTTCAGCTTGCCGGGGTTACTGCTGAGCCGGGAGCCTTCCAGCGTAACCGCGCCGCTGGATCTTACTGGCCTTGATGATAACCGGCTGGTGGTCGAGTCACAGCGGGGATTCTCTTGGACCGATACGCAATATAAGCTCCACGGCATGGATGCGACCGACTCCTATCAGCCGGGAGTTCCGGCGGTCTTGCCCGACGTCCAAGCGCTCGATGCGGTCGTCGTGCGCAGCGCGTTTGCTCAGACAACTTCGTCGAGCGATGGCACGGAGGCCGGCCTATTTCTGGTCGAGCCGGGCGCGACGTGGCATGGCGGGCTTTCATCAGCGAACACCGGCGCCGCGCTCTCTTCGACGAACCTGCCGCCGCCAGCCAGCCGGGGATTGGTGCAGCAGGCCGACCAATTTCGCTGGTTCACACGAGATCGTTTGGAGGTCGGTGGCCCGCTGACCAGATGGGCCGACTTTTATGCCTCCGGAAGCGGACAATGGGCGTCGCAAGCCGAGCCGCTGGCCGCTCCCGGAACCGATCAGCGCAGCCGGCTGTTGTTTGGGAACGCTCGGGGCCGCATCCGCGCCGGCGACAGAGATCAGTTCGATGCCCTGTACAGCGGCTCGCGGGTCGATCTCTCCGGCGACGGCATACCCACGGGCCTGGAAGCATTGACCGGCAACCGCATGGCGCCGTCGTTTGTTCTGCCGGGCGGATTTCCTGGGGAAACGGAGACCGACCATTTCGATTTCCTTCAGGCGGGCTGGACCCACCTTCTGCCCGCAGCCTCCGGTCTGGGCGTTATCGAGGTCCGCTATGGATATTCGACAGCGCACGTCGATACAGGCACTCCGGTGATCGGGCAGAGCCGCATCGAGCTTCTGGGGGGCGCCGTCTCGGGACCGCCGCCGCTTTCAAATCTGGCCGTCCGGTCGCGCCAGGGGATCGAAGCGGCGTGGCAGCCCGCTGTGCTCCGCGCCAAGGGGACTCGCCATCGGATTGTTGCCGGGGGAGGATGGAAAACGTCCGAGCCGATCAATCGCTTCACCACTCCTTCTGGCATGAACCTGATCACCGCCAACGGCGCGCCTGCGTTCGTGATGGAGTTCAACACGCCGCTCGATTCCCGGGAGTTAGTGCGATCGTTCTCCGGCTATGTCGCGGACCACGTGAGCTTGACGCCTTCCTTGTCGCTCGATCTCGGCGCTTTCGCCGATTTCTCGCGCGGATCGCTGCCCGATCAATCGAGCCCGGCCGGCGCTTTCACACCTGCGCGAACATTCGCCGCGCAACCGGATCTGATCGTTTGGAACAACCTGTCGCCGCGCGCCGGTGTCGCGTGGCAGGTCCCCGATTCGCACGGCGTGGTTCTCCGAGGCACGTACTTCCGCTTGTACACGCCACTTGCGGGAAGATACCTCGACTTCGGAAATCCGAACAGCCTTGGCGGGAGCGCATATCAATGGATCGCGTCCAATTCCACCGGTTCATTTCAACCCGCCGAACAAGGCAGTCTGCTGCTGCGCTTCGGCGGACCTTACTCGACCATCTCGCCGGCGCTCCAGCGTCCTTACTCGGATGAATTCGACATCGGCGCGGAGTTTCCCGTTGCGCCGCGAAGCGTCGCGAGCATTCACGTGTTTCGCCGCGACGACAAGGATCGCATCGCCGCCATCGATACCGGCGTGCCAGTCCAGGATTTCACGCCCGTCTCCATCCTCGATCCTGGGCTTGGCGGCATTCCAGGCACGTTCGCCGGCCAGCGGTTGACCGTCTATGCGCAGAACCCCGCCACTTTGGGTCAGGACAGATACTTGCTGACCAACCCAGCCGGGCTGCGGATGCTCAATACCGGCCTGCTGGCGGAGGCGGGAACGGAGTGGCGCCGGCTGACGCTTCACGCGTCCTTCCTGGCCGAGAAGTCGTACGGACCCACCAACCCGGGCGATATGGTGTATCAAAACGATCCGGGCGTAATCGGGACTCTGTTTCTCGATCCGAACGCCGCAATCAATGCCACGGGCCGAAGTTTTGTTGACCGGGCCTACGTGGGGAAGATTCAAGCCCGTTACCGGCTGCCTTCAGCTTGGGGCGGAATCGAACTGGCGAGCGTGGCCGATTACATGGACGGACTCGTGTTTGCGCGCCAGTTACTGGTCACGGGCCTTCCGCAAGGTCCGTTCCTTGTGGCGACGACGGTGCGCGGAAGCCCCGAGGGCGGCAACCGCGCTCAGTACGTGATCAATTGGAATTTTCGGGTCAGCCGGCAGTTCGAGCTTCCCTTCGGCAGGATTGCCCTATCGGCCGACATTCTCAACGTCACCAATGCCGGACAAAGACTCCAGGAAGACGATCTCAGCGGCCCTTCTTTTGACCTGCGGTTGCCGGTTTCCATTCAGCCGCCGCGCATGGTGCGTCTCGGCTTTCGGTACGAGTTCTGACGCACGGGTGCGGACCGGGTTCAGTGAGCAAGAGATCGCAAGTGGCCCGGCGCATGGCCGGAGATTTTGCTACTCTCTTAGGCACGCCTTTTGTAAATCGCGAAGTAAGGCTGGTTCGACAATGTCGCGTTGAACGCTGGATAGAGCCAGGCTTCGGAAGGCCCGCGCCGGAGCTCCATGTAATACTGCACGGGAAACGTGGAGTTCGTGTAGTCACCTGGAATCGTGGCGCGGAAGGAGCTGTGCGCGGGCTCCATCGCGACGGACTGCCAGCGCTCGGCTTGGTTCACATGGCGGTAGTAAAGCCGCGCCGAAGATGGCGCGTTGTGCGCGCCCGGCCCGGTTAGAAGTAGTGTCACAGACAGCGGCTCGCCAGGCTGGAACGACGAGGGCGGAGTATGGCTGCACGCAACCGAAGGCCGAAGGGTTCTTTCCATTACGGCGCGAATGGCTTGCTGAGTTTCTCGCGAGGACGCGCCCGGCTTGGCCTGCACAGCAACCTGCATAGCGGCGATGTCATCCTCGATATCCGGCAGACGATCGATCCAGTGGCCTTGCCGCATGGGGACGTTTCCGTACGTGATGTTGGCGCGGTAGATCGTTTGCGCCCGATGCGCCATGGCCGACCAATGATCGCGCGCCGTGCGATATTGTTCGAGAGCCAGCTTACCGGCCTGGGGATCTCCGGCCTGCCGATAGATCTCATACAGCATCCCGCCGCGTAACTTCGCCGCGAAGAATTGGCCGAGCGCGATTTGGATGTGGACGTCCTCTTCCATGCGCCGGAATTCGGGAGAGGCATTCGATGCCGCCCGCGCGCGAGCGCCGGCCAGAGCGTGGGCGGACGCCGCCGTGAAATCGTCGAGCCAGTGCGCCACTTCGACGGGAGAATACTTGGGATTCGCCCGGCCGGCGAGCAGATCCGCAGCGTGCTCGACGATCGTGGAAAACAATTGCGGGTCAAGCGGGCTGACTGTCCCAAAACATTTCGGGCTGGGCGTGTCGCTGTACGGCGAACGCTCCACGCCGGGGACGATGGGCATGTTGGTGTAGATCTCGGGCCAGAACGCGTGATGCGACGCCGACGGCAGGTGGGCAGAGGTGACCAGCGGAAGAACGCGAGACGCATTCGGCAGCGCGGTTTCGACCGAGT
>VFSW01010784.1_pt1 | contig 12915 bp, 10 predicted proteins | sample 5358111 | NCBI WGS metagenome assembly VFSW01 (sample SAMN11554181, study PRJNA540505) | mine drainage metagenome | isolation source: sediment from site ElyBrook_90M | place: USA: Ely Copper Mine, Vershire, VT | collected 2017 | reverse complement strand
GCGGTAGAGGTGCTTCGTGAACTGGGAGCTCGCTATCGGGGTGCTGTCCGTGGTTCTGCTCGCTTACTTCATGTTCGGCGTGTCCGGATTCGGTTCCAGTCTGATTGCCGTACCGTTGCTGTCCGGTTTTTTGCCCTTACGCTCGGCTGTGATGCTCGCGCTGGTGCTGGATTTGATCTCGGCTGTCGGGCTGGCTCGCAAGGAAGCGGCGCATGTGCGCTGGGACGAGATCAGGCCGCTGCTGCCGTTCGCGCTATTCGGTATCGTGGTTGGAGCGGCGATGCTGTCGCGAGTGCCGAGCAGGCCGCTATTCCTTGTGCTCGGTACGTTGGTGACTCTGGTCGGAATTCGTTATTTATTGTTGCATCCCGGCAAGAGCGCAATCTCGCGTCGTTGGTCGGCACTTGCCGGGGTATCCGGCGGTACGGCCAGCGCGCTGTTCGGAACCGGGGGGCCGGCTTATATGAGTTATCTGGCTCACCGCCTCCATCACCGCGCCCAATTGCGAGCCACCTTTTCGGCTTTGCTTGCGCTTGACGGCGGGTTGCGGGTGATCGTATTTATGGTCGGCGGCCTGTTTTTTTCGTCGCTGGAGCCGATACAGCTGCTCATCGCCCTGCCGGCAATGATGCTGGGCCTGTATCTGGGGCACCGCACGCATGCCGTGCTATCGAATCGCCACATAAAGCTGCTGACGGCTATGCTGTTGCTGGCCAGCGGACTGTCTTTGCTCTGGCGCGCGTTGTAGACGGCGCATCCCCAATCCTCGGTATGCACGCCTGCCCCTCCCTGCGTTCGCGAGGACTTATCAGCTTGCGTGTTGGCCCATTTGGGCTATTCACCGACTTTACAGCGAGCGCCCGAACAGTGCATAGTATCCTCGTCGCGCACGTTTGTGGTGCTCGGTCCGGCATCGGGCCGAGGCGTGTGGCTATAAGCCATGTTGATAATTATCAATATGTTACATGAAATTGGCGGTTGATTTTATGTTGGCATGTTGTTTGCTTTATCAATCTTGTCATAACAAGTAAGAACATGCATTGGAGGTAAACGTTACGATGGAACCGAAAAAAGAAACCATGCTTACTCTCTCGCCCGTGCCCCTGTACACGCAGATCAGAGAAATCCTGCGAGCGCGTATTTTTGATGGCACCTACAAGGCTCATGAGCAGATGCCTTCGGAGAGCGAGCTGATGAGATCCTTCGAGGTGAGCAGGATTACCGTCCGCCAGGCTTTAGGCGATCTGCAAAAACAGGGCCTGATTTTCAAGATACACGGTAAGGGTACTTATGTGTCGCAACCCAAGGCTTTCCAGAATCTGGCCAAGTTGCAGGGATTTGGCGAGGCCATGTCCTCGATGGGTTATGAGACCTTTTCCAAGGTCGTTAATTTCCGGGTGCTTCCCGCCGACAAAACGGTGGCGAAGAAACTCGATCTGGCCGAAAACGAAATGGTGGCCGAGATACGCCGCGTCCGTTACCTGAACCGGTCGCCCATTTCGCTGGATGTCAGTTATTTGCCCAGACAGATCGGCGAGCGGCTGATCAAGGAAGACCTGACCAATCGGGATATTTTCCTGATTCTGGAAAACGATTACGGTTACGCGCTCGACCAGGCGGAACTGCAGATCGAAGCCATGCTGGCTGACGAATCGCTGGGCCGGCTGATACAGCTCGAAGAAGGTTCGCCGATTTTACGTATCGAGCGTCTGACCTTTACCGCCGACAATCAGCCGCTCGATTTTGAATACCTTTATTACCGTGGCGATGCTTTCCAATACCGACTGCGTATTGAGCGTGGCCGTATTTGATTCCGGTTTATCGAGCAGGCATTTAATCAGAACAAGGAGATTTGCAGATGGATACTATCGAAATAGAGGTCGATGTGCTGGTAATCGGCGGCGGTACTGCCGGGCCGATGGCAGCGGCGAAGGCCAAGGAAAAAAATCCCGCGCTGCGCGTGATGGTGATGGAAAAGGCCAACGTCAAGCGCAGCGGCGCCATTAGCATGGGCATGGACGGTCTCAACAACGCGGTCATTCCGGGGCACGCCACGCCTGAGCAGTATGTGAAAGAAATCACTGTGGCGAACGACGGCATCGTGAACCAGAAAACGGTGATGGAATACGCCACCAGCAGCTTCGCCATGATACAGGAGCTCGATAGCTGGGGGGTCAAATTCGAGAAGGACGAGACTGGCGATTACGCGGTCAAAAAAGTGCACCACATCGGTACATACGTGCTGCCCATGCCCGAAGGGCACAACATGAAAAAAGTGCTGTATCGCCAGTTGAAGAAGCGGCGCGTGGATATCACCAATCGTCTGATGGCGACCCGGTTGCTGCTCGACGAGCACGGCGCGATCGCGGGGGCAATGGCGGTGGATAGCCGGACTGCGGATTTCCATGTGATCCGCGCAAAGACCGTCATTCTGGCTACCGGCGCGGCCGGGCGGCTGGGCATGCCTTCTTCCGGGTATCTGTTCGGCACTTACGAGAACCCGACCAATGCGGGCGACGGTTACAGCCTGGCTTATCACGCTGGCGCTGAGCTCTCCGGCATTGAGTGCTTTCAGATCAATCCCCTGATCAAAGATTATAACGGGCCTTCCTGCGCCTACGTCACCGGACCGTTCGGCGGTTATACGGCCAACGCCAACGGCGACCGCTTTATCGAGTGCGATTACTGGAGCGGTCAGATGATGATGGAGTTTTACAAGGAGCTGGAGGGTGGTAACGGCCCCGTGTTCCTGAAAATGAACCACCTGGCCGAAGAAACAATTTCTACGATAGAGGAAATTCTGCATTCGAACGAACGTCCGAGCCGAGGCCGTTTTCACGAAGGGCGCGGCCTCGATTACCGCAGTGGCATGGTGGAGATGCATATTTCCGAGATCGGACTGTGCAGCGGGCACAGCGGCTCGGGGGTATGGGTCAACGAGCGCGCGGAGACCACCGTACCGGGCTTGTACGCCGCGGGGGACCTTGCCTGCGTGCCGCACAACTACATGCTGGGCGCGTTTGTTTACGGCAAGCTGGCGGGCGAGAGCGCGGCCGAATATTGCGCGACGCATGCGCTGGCAGCGATCGACGGCAAACAGGTCGAGCAGGAGCGCGAGCGCGTATGGGGGCCGCTGGGAGTCGTCGATGGGCTGCCGCCCAGCCAGGTCGAATATAAACTGCGGCGGATGGTTAACGATTACCTGCAGCCGCCCAAAGTCACGCGCAAGATGGAAATCGGCTTGCAGCGTTTCGCCGAGATTCGGGCCGACCTTGGCCGGCTCAGCGCCGCCGACCCGCACGAGCTGATGCGGGCGATGGAGATTCACGCCATTCTGGACTGCGCCGAGATGGCCGCGCGCGCGTCGCTGTATCGCAAGGAGAGCCGCTGGGGTTTGTACCATTATCGTGTCGACTATCCGGAAAAGAATGACAAGGACTGGTTCGTCCATGTACAGGTAAAAAAAGCAGCCGACGGTGCGATGAGCTGTTTCACGCGGTCGATCGAACCCTACCTCGTCGCGCTCGACGAAGAGGAAAAAACCGCCTACCAAAAATTGCGGATCGCCAAAGAACCGGCGGCTGCTTGACAGGAGAGACAGCATGACTTATGCCATGAACCGACTTACCGTGCCCGTCACGGTAGATGAAGAAAAATGTATCGCGGCCAAAGGTTGTACGGTCTGCGTGGATGTCTGTCCGCTCGACGTGCTGGCTATCGACCCGATCAAAGGTACCGCTTACATGAAATTCGACGAATGCTGGTATTGCATGCCCTGCGAAAAGGATTGCCCCACAGGCGCAGTGCAGGTCGACATTCCCTACCTGCTGCGCTAACCCGGAGACCGAACATGACAGCATTGACCACTCAAGACGACGAGTATACGCAACTCAGGCAGCGTATGGCCGACACCGATCCGGAAATTCGCCGTATTGCGCTGATGGATATGACCGATAGCGAAGATGAAGAGGTCGCCGAGCCGCTACTGATCGATGCACTGCGCGACGCCGATGCCGGTGTGCGCGCACAGGCCGCCGCGGCGCTGGAGGGCTACGAAAGCGTCGCCGTTGTGGCGGCGCTGCTGGAGGCGTTAGACGATTGTGCAGAGTCGGTGCGCGCAGCGGCGGCACTATCGCTGGGCGAATTGAAAGATTCCGCGCTGGGGCCTGTGCTGCTGGCCGCACTGTCTACATCTTCGGGTTACGCCAAGGCGGCGATTTTCCGGGCGTTGAGGGAGCTCAGGGTGCAGGAAAGCCTCGCTCCCGCTTTGTCGGCCATCGCCGACAACAGCGCAGAGGTGCGTCAGGCGGCGGTCGGCGTGCTGGGATATTTGCGAGACCCGAGTGCGCTGGTAGCGCTCTCGCTCGTCGCGACCGCCGATACTGATGCCGCAGTGAGGCGCACCGCGGTCGGCGCATTGGGGTTTGCTAGCGTATTGTCCGATGTGTTTCCCGCATTGATAAAAGCGTTGCGCGACGATTTCTGGCAAGTGCGCGAGGAAGCCGCAACGACGCTGGGGAAATTGGGCGCGGTCGAGGCGATTGCGCACCTCATCGGCACGCTGAGAGACGATTACTGGCAAGTCAGGATCAAAGCGACGCGCAGCCTGGGACGATTGAAAAGCCGTGCGGCAGTACCTGCCGTGTCCGAGGCGCTGTTTCACGAGGTGAGCAACCTGCGTAAAGAGGCGGCCGTCGCATTGGGCGAGATCGGCGACCCGAGCGCGCTGCCCGCGCTGGAAAAGGCGCTCGACGATCCGGACCCCGATGTGCGAAAACTGGCGAAGCTGGCCATCGTCCAAATCGGGCGTCCGGTCTCCGCCTGATCATTGTTGAAGAGGAGAAATATCATGACTTATCTCGTAGCAGAACCTTGTATTCGATGCAAATTCACCGATTGTGTCGAGGTTTGCCCGGTCGATTGCTTCCACGAAGGCCCCAACTTTCTGGTGATTGATCCGGCCGTGTGCATTGATTGCTCGCTGTGTGTCGACGAATGTCCTGCTGGCGCAATTTTTGCTGCGGACGAATTGCCGCCGGAATATGAAAAATACCTGGCTTTGAACGAAACGCTGTCGCAGTCGTGGCCGGTCATTAGCGCCAGGGCCGACGCGCCGGAAGACGCCGACGACTGGGTGGATGTGAAGGAAAAGTTTCAGTATTTGCAGACAGCCTGAATTGGACAGGTAAAACAAGTGCGCAAATCGCGATAATTTGGAAGCCGGGGCGTGGGGAAGCGGAATTTGCGAAAATAAATAATAAAAACATAATATTGTAAGTATTTTCGCTAACTAGATGAAATGGTCTTGCAAGAATTTTTAACTCGCATAATCCTTTTGAAAGGGGCAGGTATCGTGATTAACCGGCTATCGAGCATTGCAGACGGAAAAGCTGCAACATTATTTAAATTATCTCTTGCCTTCGTGGTGCTGGCATCGTCCGCATTTTTCGTCGCTCCGGCCAGCGCCGAGGTGGTCAGTATCGGCATAGGAACCCAGAATACCACGACCAATACCGTTACCGCCGGCGTCGTCATCAAGGAACTGAAGCTGCTGGACAAGTATCTTCCTCGAACCGGCAAATACAAGGATATCCAGTTTCAGGTCGACTGGCAGAATTTTACCTCCGGCCCGCCGGTGACCAACGGCATGATCGCCAACAAACTGCAGATCGGGATGATGGGCGATTATCCGCTGTTGGTGAACGGCGCGATTTTTCAGAATAGCAACGATACCAAGAGCGAGCTGATTGCGATTATTGCCTACAACGCTGACGGAGCGGGCAACGGCGTCGTTGTGGGTAAGAATTCCCCTTATTACAGACTCTCGGATTTGAAGGGCAAGAATATCTCCGTGCCGTTCGGCTCCGCCGCTCATGGCATGCTGTTGAAAGCCATGCAGGACCGCGGCTGGAAGGATGATTTCTGGCATCTGTCGAATCAGAGCCCCGAAGTCGGCACAACTAATCTCCAGGAAGGCAAGATCGACGCGCACGCGGATTTCGTGCCGTTTGCCGAACTGCTGCCCTACCGCGGTTTTGCGCGCAAGATATTCGACGGCGCCGAGACCAGAGTGCCAACAATGCACGGGATTGTGGTGCGTAAAGATTTTGCAGACAAATATCCGGAAGTCGTGGTCGCCTATCTGAAGGCGCTGCTGGACGCGAACGAGTGGGTGCGAGAGCACCCGCAACTGGCCGCCGAAAAAATTCAGGACTGGACCAAAATCGAGAAAGAAGTCGCCTATATCTTTCTCGGCCCCAGTGGCATCCATACGCTGGACCCTACCATCAAACCGAAATGGGTGGCGACGATCAAATACGATACCGGCGTGCTGCAACGCATGGGCAAGGTAAAACAGTTCAACGTCGATGCCTGGGTTAACGAGACCTATATTCGTGAGGCATTCAAGGAAAAAGGGCTCGATTACGACAAGCAGAAAGCCAGTTTTTCCGGTTATGAAATCGGCGGCATCGATCCGCTGTGCAAAAAGCCGATTACGCATCCCGAAGATGGCGGCGAAGTGTGGGTGGTCAACGGCAGCATTACTGCGTACAGCTCTCCGAACTGTACCCTGGCTGCCGTGAAAAAAGATCAGGCTGAGGGCAAAAAAATTGATGTGGTGTATCTGTTCGACAAGACTTACGGGCTCAAGCTGTTTGCCGACAAGGCTTTCTATGCGCTGGATGCCAGACAGCCCAAGGCTCCGGTCATTGTTCCGTTCATGTTGAAAAAGGATGCCGAGGCTTATGTCGCGAAAAATGGCGGCAAAGTGGTCACTTATTCCGAGGTGCTAACCGTAGCGAGCGCAGGGAGATAATCATGCGAACAGCAGAGCTGAGCCATTATCGCGAAAGGTCCGATCAGGCGAGCGCGCCTGAGGTCGGGGATGTTGTGAGCGCCGCCGCGCCCGAGCCGATTGCGGCCGCAGCGCCGCCGGCGGTGGCGGAGCGCGCCACACCGACTAGCCGAGCGTGGCACAATCTGGCGGGCTGGTTGGGAAGCAATATCGGTGCGATGTCGCTGGCTGTGGCCTCAATTGCCCTGTTCATCGCAGGCTGGTATCTGGCTGTGAAATATCGGCTTGATTTTTATATCCGCTTTACCAATATTCCGTCGCCGGTGGACGTTTTTGACGAGATGAAGGTGTTGAGCCGGAGCAACAGCTTTTATGAAAACATGTTGATCAGCCTGCGCAGAATCTTGCTGGGGTTCGGCGTGGCGACTCTGCTCGGCATAGGCATGGGCTTGGTCATCGGGCGTTATCGGCTGGTTCGGCAGTTCCTGTTTCCCGTGCTCGAAATTCTCCGGCCGATTCCTGCCATCGCCTGGGTGCCGATCGCCATCATGTTATGGCCGACCAATGAAGGCAGTATCGTTTTCATTACTTTTATCGGTTCGTTTTTTCCTATCCTGCTTAGTACGGTGCACGGCGTTAACAGCGTGGACCCGGTGCTGATTCGCGCCGCACGCTGTCTCGGTGCTAAAGAACCGGCACTGTTGCGGCAGGTGATACTGCCGGCCGCCTTGCCGCAGATATTCAACGGCTTGTCGGTCGGGATGGGGGTTGCGTGGGTATCGCTGATCGCGGCGGAAATGATTTCCGGGCAATTCGGTATCGGTTATTTCACTTGGGAGGCCTATTCCTTGATTCAGTACCCGGACATCATCATCGGCATGATAGTGATCGGCCTTCTCGGTCTCGCCTGTAGTACGGCAATTCGTTGGCTGGGGCGTCTGAGTATGCCCTGGGCAAATCAAAGCGGAGGGAATCGGCCATGACAGTCGCGCACAGGGGCAGCATAGAAATCAGGAATCTGGACGTCCGCTTTGGTCGCGGAGCGAATCAGGTCGAGGCGGTCAGCGAGGTAACGATAGACGTGAAGCCCGGCGAATTCGTGTCCATCCTCGGTCCGTCGGGATGCGGAAAATCCACTTTGCTCAATGTGGTGGCGGGTTTTGTCAAGTATACCGGCGGCAGCGTTCTGGTAGACGGCAAGCCGGTACGAGGCCCCGGCGTCGAACGCGGCATGGTATTCCAGCAGTATTCGCTGTTCCCCTGGATGACAGTGCGTAAAAACGTCGAGTTTGGCCTGAAAATGCAGGGTCGTCCCGGCAGCGAGCGCGAGGCTGCGGCCAGAACGCTGCTCGGCCTGGCCGGGCTGCTCGCGTTCGAGAATCACTACCCGGATCAATTGTCGGGCGGAATGAAGCAGCGTGTCGGCATTGTCCGCGCGCTGGCGACCAGCCCCGAGGTGCTGCTGATGGACGAGCCATTCGGTGCCCTGGATGCGCAGACGCGCGTAGTCATGCAGCAGATACTGACCAACATGTGGCAGCGTTTCCGGCTCTCCGTACTGTTTATCACCCACGATATCGACGAGTCGATTTTCCTCTCCGACAAGGTTTACGTGATGACGGCAAGGCCGGGCCGGATCAAGGCGGAAATCGAAGTGCCGCTGCCACGCCCCCGCGTTGCCGAAATGCTGACCTCGGACGCGTTTCTCGCACTCAAGCGTCAGCTTCACGAGCTGATCCGCGAGGAGAGTTTCAAGGCGATGGGCGGCGAGCTCAAAGAGGGCATGGGTGGGTTCGGGATGGAAGTGGGGCCACAAGGCATGGTTGAATTGCTATAGTTGGGGGAGTGCTGATTTATTCACATTAACTGGCAACCTCATTGGTTTAAAAAGATATTTTTGTATGAATTTTGGTAGGAGCGGGCTTGCCAGCGAATCGGCGGCCCATTGATCGCGGGCAAGTCCGCTCCTGCTATGGCATATTGCATGCTATAAAATTTGAATAACTCAGCGGTTGCTTGGCGGATTGCGCGAGTGACGAATAGCCTCCGCGGCGCAACTTATACTGTCATGTATTGTTAAGTTGCAGCGAGATTTCTGGCTTAGTAGTGAAGCACAGGAATGAACCCCGTTGTAATTAGCCAGCCCAAGCGATAGTAGCGAGAGCCGGTCGGGCATCGGGATAGGTGATGGAATATGGCTGGCCTGGGTTCCGGGCCGTGTGTTGCGCATCCGGCAGATCGGGTGCTGGCTTTTTGGGAGTGCATGGTGACAATATCATTGGAATTGAAGCTGGTCGGATTTCGCTACGAGGACATTTACCGGGAGGAGTGTCTGCCGGTACTCGATGGGTTGTTCATGGATTTCATGAATGCCAACGATAACGAGTTGGCCACGCGTTTTCAGGCTTACAGGAACGGTGCGCAGCCAAGTGCCGTCGCGGAATCCGATTTGCTGATCGGCGCGGCCCGGCAGCTTGAGGACTTTCTCGTTGAGGCTTTTGGTGTCGAAGCGGCGCGTACCGAGTTGCGGCGGCAACAGATGCTCGACGATCCGGTTCATGCCTTCAAGGAAAAATTCGTCAAATCGCGCGTGCGGCGTAAATGTCCGGGCGTGCGCTCCTTTGCCGAGCTCGACGATCTGCTCGAACGCCGGCTCGACTCGCAGTGCGGCAATGACCGCGAACTGGCCGTTGCGCGGTTGTGGCTAGAGGCGACGGAGGCGTCGGCGGCCGACACACTCGCATTGCTGGAAGCATGGGTTTATGCCGCCTGGCATACCGCAGAGGGCAGGGCGCGCGTGGCAGGTTGGGTCAGCTTCAAATTGCCCCGAAAAATCGACTACATGCGGCTTGTTCCCACCGTGCCCATGGACGGGGACCCAGCTGCGCGCGAGGCGGGGCTGCCGCAACAGCAGCGGCGACGCGACGGCTTCGGCCTCACCGACCCCCGCTTCAGTCTGCGCGAGGCTATGGATCAGGTTCACTATTGCGTTTATTGCCATAGCCACGAAGGTGACTTCTGTTCCAAGGGTTTCCCGGACAAGGACAGCGGCGGCTTCCGCGTCAATCCGCTCGGCGTGGAGCTGACCGGTTGCCCGCTCGAAGAGCGCATATCGGAGGCGCATGTGCTGAAGCTGGACGCCTGCACGCTGGGCGCGCTGGCAATGATCATGATCGACAACCCTCTGGTACCGGCGACCGGCAATCGCATCTGCAACGATTGCATGAAAGGGTGCGTTTACCAGAAGCAGGACCCGGTCGATATTCCGCAGATAGAAACGCGCATTCTGACCGACATTCTGGGATGGCCGTGGGGGTTTGAAATATATTATTTTCTGACCCGCTGGAACCCGCTAAACCGCGCCCGCCCCTATGCGCTGCCGCACCACGGTACGCGCGTGCTGTGCGTCGGCGCGGGGCCGGCGGGGTTCAATTTGTCTTATCACCTGCTGCAGGCGGGATTTGGGGTCGTTGCCATCGACGGCCTGAAGATCGAGCCGCTCGACCCGGCATGGATAGGAAGCAATGGCTGCGCGCCCCAGCCTATCGCGCAAATCAGTACGCTCAATGAAACGCTGGACGAGCGCGTGATGACCGGATTCGGCGGCGTGGCGGAGTACGGCATTACCGTGCGTTGGGACAAGAATTTCTTGAAGCTGGTGTATCTGACATTGGCGCGTAATCGCTATTTCCGGGTTTACGGCGGCGTGCGTTTCGGTGGCACCATGACCATAGACGACGCGTGGGATTTCGGCTTCGAGCACATCGCCTTGGCGACGGGGGCGGGCAAACCGACGGTAATCCAGATCAAGAACAAGCTGGCGCACGGCATCCGTCAGGCAAGCGATTTCCTGATGGCGTTGCAGCTTACTGGGGCAGCGAAGCGGGATAGCCTGGCCAACCTGCAAGTGCGCCTGCCCGCGCTGGTCATCGGCGGCGGACTTAGCGCAATCGACACGGCGACTGAAGTTCAGGCTTATTATGTGTTGCAGGTCGAAAAACTGCTTGCGCGCACCGAAATGCTCCACTCGTTAGGCCGGCACGACAATCCGCTCGATGCGGTCGAGCGTGAGATTTTCGAAGAATACCTCGAACACGGCAGACAGATTCGCCTGGAACGGCTGCGCGCCAAAGCAGCCGACGTAGCGCCGGATTTTATCCCGTTGCTGCGGGCCTGGGGCGGGGTGACGGTGGTTTACCGACGGGCGATGTACGAGTCTCCCGCTTATCTGAGGAACCACGAAGAAATTGAAAAAGCCCTGCAGGAAGGCATCTTCTACGCGCAGGGGCTGGACCCGATTGAAGCGCTGCTCGATGCCGCGGGTCATGTCAGTGGGATGTTGTTTCGCCGACGCGAGCGCTCCGCCGATGGCGTCTGGGTCGAGGCAGGCGAGCCAATCCAACTCGCGGCGCGCTCCGTGTTCGTAGCTGCCGGCAGCAGTCCCAATACCGTTTACAATCGCGAACATCCCGGTACGTTCGAGATGGATGGCAAATATTTCGCGACTTACAGGCAAGCAGACAGCGAGTCGGCACTACGCAAGGCCAGCGCGAGCGGCGGTTGCAAGAGCAGGGAAATCGGCTTTATGACTTCTTACCGGCACGAGCACCGCCGAATCAGCATTTATGGCGATAACCACCCGCAATTTCAAGGCAGCGTCGTCAAAGCCATGGCATCTGGAAAATTGGGCGCGCGCGCGATCGTCGCTCTGTTCGAATCGCGTCTGCATGCGTCAGGCGAGGCTGTCTGCGCGGCGCAAACTGCCTGGCGCCGGTTCGCCGAAAACCTAGATTCATGGTTGTGCCCCGTCGTCACCGATGTGGTGCGGCTGGGCGAGACTATTGTGAGCGTCACGGTGCGCGCCCCACAGGCCGCCCGGAATTGGGAGCCAGGCCAGATTTACCGCTTGCAGAATTTTTCTGCCCGAGCCAGGCGTTCGCACGGCACGGAGTTGCAAATGGAGGGGATGGCGATTGACGGCGTCGATGTAGACAAACAAACGGGAGAGATCAAACTGCTGATTAACGAAGTCGGCGCGACCAGCCGCATCGGCGCGCAACTTCAGGTCGGCGAGCCGGTCGTCCTGATGGGTCCCACCGGCACGGGCTTGCCCGTACCGCAGAACCGGAGCGTCACCGTGATGGGCGGACACTCAGCGGTGACCAGTACGATTGACGGCAGTGCAGCCTGGCGAGCCGCGGGAAATCGTATCGTGTTCATCGGCCATTTCCGCGATGGACAACGGGCGCAGCCGGTACAGGCGGCAATCGAAGCCATTTCCGATCAGGCCATCTGGATACTCGATGAAGGCCCCGCCCTGCGTTGCCGACGTCCGCAGGACAGAAGCTTCGCCCTGGGCCTTGCCGATTTTCTTGACGCTAGCGCGCAACCTGGAGCGGCCGCCTCGAACTGGCTGGCGGCGACGGACATGCTGCTGCTGTCCGACCATCCGGCGGCGATGGGGCAAATAGCGACAGCGCTGCGCACTCGTTTGCGTGATCAGTGCAAACCCGAGCTTCAGGCACTGGTGGCAGTTAACAGTCCTATGCAGTGCATGATGAAAGAGGTTTGCGCACAATGCTTGTGTCAGCACCGCGATCCTCAAACCCAGCAGGTAGCAGGCGTGGTATTTTCCTGTTTCAATCAGCATCAGCCGCTGTTTGCCGTGGATTTCGAGAATCTTAAAGTGCGTCAGGGGCAGAACAGTGTGCAGGAGAAAATGAGTAATCTGTGGTTAAGCTATCTGCTGGGCGACAAGCCATCTCGCTCCGGCGCGAATGCCGACGTTATGGCCGCAGCCGTTGCGGCGGAACGCTAACCCGATCGCGAGGATATATTGTGGAAAAACAGCCCCAACCCGTTGAAATCCGCCAGTCTCAGGCAAGGCGATCATTGGAAATACACTGGAGCGACGGGTTGGTTAGCCATCTTAGAGCTACCGGTTTACGGCGCGCCTGCCGTTGTACTCTATGTCGACAGGAATCCGCGCGGTCTGGCGCGCCTGTTCGTTGCGGCGAAAATATCGCTGTCCTGTCGCTTGCTCCAGTAGGGGCATATGCCATCCAGATTTGTTTTGACGATGGGCACGACCGCGGAATTTTCCCCTGGGACTATCTGAG
>VFSW01010783.1_pt1 | contig 12915 bp, 9 predicted proteins | sample 5358111 | NCBI WGS metagenome assembly VFSW01 (sample SAMN11554181, study PRJNA540505) | mine drainage metagenome | isolation source: sediment from site ElyBrook_90M | place: USA: Ely Copper Mine, Vershire, VT | collected 2017 | reverse complement strand
CTGGAACCTCGCCAACTCGCTCCGCGACGACACTTCCCGAGCCGCTTAGACCCACCCAACAGGTGTCCGCTTATTCCTAGCGGACACCTATTGGACACTCTCTTCTGATCAGGGTGGGAACTTCGAACGCTTACGTTTGCAGACCGTATCCTTATCAGGACAGATTGCCTCTGGATGGAGTCATCCTTAGGATCAGCGACAACGCCTTCAGAAGACACTCTTCCCAGACGGGAGTGAATTTTATGGGGAGGGATTTGGAACTGGTGTAACGCCCTTACTGTTCAGGCTCTTAGATGTAGATTTTGAGGATGAATCTTGTTTGGCGTCCCCGACGGGATTTGAACCCGTGTTATCGCCGTGAAAGGGCGGTGTCCTGGGCCGGGCTAGACGACGGGGACGCAAAAGCGGAATGCGCGCTGAAATGCGGGAGGGTTCACGAACTTGCCCACGTTCAGGCTACCAACTCGTACCACCCCTGTCAAAAAATGAGTTGCATTGCCCGAGCCGATCCTCTCAAATCCCCGCGCTGAGCAAAATCTGCCCTCTCCAGGATTCTCAAACGGACCATACAGTGCGGCCGCCGGCATTCACCGATTCGTTTCGATTGGTGAAGACTTTTGGGTGGAACGGTTTACCTGAGCGCACAGCCAGCAATTTTTTGCGACAATGAGAGGGCGCAACTCGTCCAATCGATAACACAGTAACCGCGTGTCCTGGGTCCAGTGGGAGAAACGGCTGTTTTTACCTCCCCGTGACCGGCGATGAGCACTCATTCCGGTGGCCAGGCACGCACTTTTCCTCAAAGCACGGTATCCGCGCTTGCCAAGGACAAAGGGAAGAAGGCCTCAGTGAGATCAATCGCTGCTCCACGTATTTACGCACTTATCCTCGCAGGTGGAATCAGTCTCTTTGCCGGCGGCTGCCAGCAGAACAAGGTGGCCCAGGCTGCCGGTCCGGCCATGCAGGCGATGCCGGTCAAAACCGTCGCCGTGACCCTTGCCCCTGTGGCCCAGAGCAGCGAGTATGTGGCCACCATCAAGTCGCGCCACTCGGCGACGTTGCAGCCGCAGGTCAGCGGCAGACTCATGCAGATCCTTGCGCGCTCTGGCGATCACGTCAGGGTCGGGCAGCCCCTCATGACCATCGACGCCCAGCCGCAGCTTGCCACCGTGCAGGCCCAGCGCGCAACCGAACAGCAGAAGAAGGCTCTCTTCGACTACAACACCATCCAGGTCAATCGCCAGCGCAAGCTCTTTGCCGCCGGCGTCACCAGCCGCGACGCTTTGGATCAGGCCGAGCAGGCCTTCGATAACTCCAAGGCCGACTATGAGTCCGCCGTTGCACTGCGCAAGACGCAGGAAGAGCAGCTCAGTTACTACACCATTCGCTCGCCTTACAACGGCATCGTCGGTGACATCCCGGTGCACGTGGGAGATTACGTCTCATCCAGCACCATCCTCACCACGGTCGATGAGTCCGGCGACCTCGAGGCCTACATCTACGTGCCGACCGACCGTGCCAGCCAGGTCAAGCTTGGCCTCGCTGCCGAGATCAGCGACACCAACGGCAAGCTGCTGGAGAAGACCCGCATCGATTTTCTGTCCCCGCAGGTCGATCCCACAATGCAGGGCATCCTAGTCAAAGCGCCTGTCCACTCCGCAGTTGAGATTATGCGCAACGCGCAGATGGTCAAGGCGCGCGTGATCTGGAATACAACTCCTATGGCCGTTGTGCCCGTACTTGCCGTGACACGCCTGGGCGGCCAGACCTTCGCATTTGTGGTCCGACAGGCCAACGGCCATGCCATCGCCGCGGAAGTGCCGGTCACCCTTGGCGAGACCGTGGGCAACACCTATGCCGTGCTGGCAGGCCTGAAGGAAGGCGATCAGGTCATCGTCTCCGGCACCCAGTTCCTCGTGAACGGAATGCCTGTGATTCCGCTCGGCGCCTAGCGCTCCGGGCTTGCTATTCGCCCTCCGGCTGAGGGCATCCGGCGGAGCCGTTTCTCTGCGTCCGCCGCCAACTTTCTGGAAAGTAGGCCCCTCTTGTTTGTTGACTTCTTTATTCACCGGCCTGTCTTCGCCACCGTGTGCGCCCTTCTCATCATTCTTGTGGGCGCCATCTCCATTCCCACTCTGCCTGTCGCCATGTATCCAAATCTGGCGCCGCCGATGGTCGGCGTCACCACAAACTACGTGGGCGCTAACGCCGACACGGTGGAGAAAGCCGTCACCATCCCCCTCGAAGAGTCCATCAACGGCGTCGAGGGCATGCGCTATATCAGCTCCGCCAGCACCAACAACGGCACTAGCCAGATCTCCGTCACCTTCCAGACCGGCTACGATTTGAATATCGCCGCCGTCGACGTGCAGAACCGCGTGGCCAGCGTCACCGGCCGTCTGCCCGCAGCCGTGAACGCCACCGGCATTTCCATCACCAAGGCCAACAGCAACTTCGTCTTCGGCGCTGGCTTCTTTACCCGCGACGGCCGCTATTCCAACGAGTTCATTTCCAACTACCTCGACGTCTATGTCAAAGACGCCATCAAGCGCGTTCCCGGCGTCGGCGACGTTGAGATCTTCGGCGAGCGCAAGTATGCCATGCGCATCTGGCTCGACCCCATCAAGCTTGCCGCACGCAGCCTCACCGCAACCGATGTCGTCAATGCCCTCGCGGAACAGAACGTCGAGATTCCCGCCGGACAGCTCGGGCAGCCGCCCTCCGATGGCACTCAGGCCTTCCAGATTCCGGTCCGCGTGGTGGGCCGCCTCACCAGCCCGCGGGAATTTGAAAACATCATCGTCAAGAACAGCCCCAATGGTGTCATCCTGCTCAAGGATGTAGGCCATGCCGAGGTCGGCGCGGAAGACTACAGCTCCAGCCTCAAATACAACGGTCACCCCGCACAGGGCATCGGCGTGCAGCAGCTCTCCAACGCGAACGCGCTCGCTGTGGACGCCAGCGCCAAAGCCGTGCTCAAGGAGCTCTCAAAGAGCTTCCCGCCGGGCCTCGAATACGCGGTAGCCTTTGACTCCACCACCGTCGTCGGCGACTCCATCCGCGAAGTGCTGGTGACCCTGGGCGAAGCCATCGCCATCGTCATCATCGTGATCTTCCTCTTCCTGCTCGACTGGCGCGCCACCATCATCCCCGCCGTCACCATCCCCGTATCGCTCATCGGCACCTTCGCTTTCATCAAGGCATTCGGCTTCTCGGTCAACTCGCTCACTCTCTTCGGCATTACGCTGGCCACCGGCCTTGTCGTCGACGATGCCATCGTTGTCATTGAAAACGTACAGCGCCACATCCACATGGAGCACTCCGATCCCCATGAGGCCACCTCGCGCGCCATGCGCGAGGTCACGAGCGCCGTCATCGCCACGTCGCTGGTGCTCATTGCCGTCTTCGTACCGGTCTCCTTCTTCCCCGGCACCACCGGCATCCTCTATCGCCAGTTCTCTTTGACGATCGCGTTCTCGATCGCCATCTCGGCATTCAACGCACTCACGCTCTCGCCCGCTCTGTCGGCGCTCTTTCTACGCGGTGAGGAAGTGCGCCCGCACCAGCTTGACTTCCTCCACATCCGCCCTGTTTCCCGTGCATTCGCCGCCTTCATCCACGGCGCGGACGCGGCCGTCGGCTGGCTCGGAAAGTCCTATGCAAAGGCGATTCACGGCGCGCTTCGAATTCGATACGTTCTTCTCCTCGTCTTCATCGGCGGCCTCGCTGCCACTGCCTGGCTCTACAGGCAGGTTCCTACCGGCTTCATTCCCCAGGAGGATCAGGGCTTCCTGATTGGGATTGTGCAGGCGCCTCCCGGCTCGTCACTCGCCTATACCTCCGCTCTCTCTGATCGCGCCACCGCCATCATCGGCTCCAATCCTGACATTGAGGGCGCCTTCGCCGTCACCGGCTTCAGCTTCTCCGGCGGCGCGGCCAACCAGGGCATGATCTTCATCAGCACTAAACCTGCCGATCAGCGCCGCGGCAAGGGCCACTCCGCGGCAGACATCGTGCACGACCTCGCTCCCAAGCTCCAAAGCTTGCTCTTCGCGCCCAGCGGCGGCCTCGTCGCCGTCATCCAGCCGCCCGCCGTGCAGGGCGTGGGCAGCTACGGCGGATTCCAGTTCATGCTGCAGGACACGGGCGTCAACACGCTCTCTGACATGGACCGTGTCGCTCACCAGATCGTCAACGGGGCCCGCGCCCGCAAGGATCTCACCGGCCTCATCACGACCTACTCCGCAAACGACCCCCAGGTGCTGGTCACCATCGATCGCGAAAAAGCGAAGGCCATGGGCATTCCCCTCTCGCAGATCACGACCACGCTCGGCGTCTACATGGGCTCGCAGTACGTCAACGACTTCGACTTCAACAACCGCACCTACCGCGTCTACGTCCAGGCAGACCGCGGTTTCCGCCGAACCACCGGAGACCTGCATGCCTATTACGTGCGCTCGGACAGCGGCCAGATGGTCCCTCTGGACAACCTCGTGACGGTGACCGAGAGCGCAGGCCCGCCGGTCATCTCGCACTACAATCTCTTCCGGTCGGTCGAAATCGACGGCTCGCCCGCGCCCGGCTACAGCTCAGGGCAGGGAATTCAGGGCATGGAAGACCTGGCTAAGAAGTTCATGCTGCCCGGTATGCGGTATGAATGGACGGGCCTCACACTGGACGAAATTGAGTCCGCCGGCCGCGCCACCCTTATCTTTGGCCTGGGCATCCTCGTCGTCTACCTCACCCTTTCCGCCCAGTACGAGAGCTTCGCTCTGCCCTTCATCATCCTGCTGGCGGTGCCGATGGCTGTCCTCGGCGCTCTCGGCTTTGTGACGCTGCGCGGGCTTTCCAACGATGTCTACTGCCAGATCGGACTGGTCATGCTCATCGGCCTCTCCGCCAAAAACTCCATCCTCATCGTTGAGTTTGCCGAGCAGCTTCGCCGTCAGGGACGCTCCATTACCGACGCCGCCATCGAAGCTGCCGAATTGCGTCTCCGTCCCATTCTCATGACCTCCTTTGCCTTCATCCTCGGCGTCATGCCGCTCGTCTTTGCGACCGGCGCGGGCGCCATCGGCCGCCGCTCCGTGGGCACGACCATCGTCGGCGGCATGTTGCTCTCCACCGTCCTGAACCTTTTCTTCATTCCGGTTCTTTACGTTCTTCTCAGCCGCCTGCTTCAACGCGAGAGCTCCGCCGAGCCGGTCAGGGTTGCGGGCTGACGCGGTCTTCTCCGCATCGCGGTGCGCAACGATGGAATCTTTCACGCGGTTGTAGACCTCCGGGGAGAGAACGCCGCGATCCAGCAGATTGTTCTTCGCGCGATAGGGCCTGAAGCGGATCACGCGGGTGGCCCACGCGCGCGTCATGCCGTGCACCTCCATCAGTTCCTGCAGGCTGGGCCGTGTGGATGTCCACCCGCGCCTTGCCTGGGGGCGGCCTGCGGCCCGGCCACGCCTGCCCGTACCATCTGCCCCGCACATAGGCCCCACATCGCCAGCCATCGCCCAACACGCATAACCGGATTTTCCGCCCCGCAGCGACGCATCGACAACCGGATTCGCAGCCCATTCCTGTAACAATAGAAATATGGCGACTCCTCCGAATTCCCCCGCGCCTGAGAATGGCGGTCCCAGCATTATCCTCGACCATGCGCGCAAGGTCACCATCCTCGCCTTGTCTGTTGCTCTCGCTGTTTGTCTTTTCTTCGCATGGACCACGCGCGATGCCATGCAGCATCTGCCGTTCCTCCCCGGAGCCACCAAGGGCCCCATCTCTCCTGTTCGTCCCAGCCTCGTCGACACCAGTCCCTGGCAAACCGCGCAGGCCCTTGCCCCACTCGCCGTATCCGGTGAAGAAACCGAGTTCGCCCGCGACGCCGAGCGCCTGGCTGACCATGATGTCGATCAGGCCTTCGCCGGCAGCCTTCGCATGGCGAACCTCGAAGCACAGCACCGCGTCCTCACCGGCAAGGCGCTTGAGATCTCCAACCACATCACGCAGCTTCGCCAGCTCATCCAGCAGGATCAGGCTCTCGTCGACAGCCTCTCCAGCCAGTCAGCGGCAAAGCGAAGCGTAGCTTCCGCCGGCGCGGACCTCGACGTGGCCAAAGCGCAGCTTGGGCTCGACACCGATGAGTTGAGCGATGCCCAGCGCGATCTTGCCCGCGTTTCCGGTGACCGCAGCATCGAAATTCAGTCCGAACTCGCCGAGCACGAAGCCGCGATGAAACAGTACGACGAGTCGATCAAGAGCGGGATGCCTCCGGCTGCGGTCATCTCCCTCGGGCAGCGCGGCACGCTCGGCGCGCGCATCTCCGCCTGGATGAGCCAGCGCGAGCGCGCGCAGCTTCTGCAGCAGGCGATCCGCCAGACCCAGGCAGACATTGCAGCGCTCACCGCCCAGCATAATGCCCTCGAGGCCAAGGTCGATGCAGCCTCGTCCCCCGCCGCGCTACAGGGCAAGAGCAGTGCGGACATGATGTTGAGCCTGCGAGATCGCAGTGCCGAACGCCAGATCCTCAGCATGCTCGACGATCGCATCCAGACCAGCCAGCAGCTCGTCAACGTCTACTCCCGCTGGTTCAGTCAAGTCCAACTCCAGCACCGCATCGTCCTGCATCTCATCCTGCAGTCGCTCGCTCTCATCGCATTCATCGCGCTCTGCATGGTGCTCGTCGATGCGCTCATTCGCCATTTCATGGCCCGCCCCTCGCTCGAACGCCGCTATCTGCACACCCTGCGCAGCATCCTTGAAGTCGGCACCCAGATCATCGGCGCGGTCCTCATCCTCTTCGTCCTCTTCGGTACCCCGCGCCAGACCACGACAATGCTCGGCCTCGCCACCGCCGGCATCACCATCGTCATGCAGGACTTCATCCTCGCTTTCTTCGGGTGGTTCGTCCTCATCGGTAAAAACGGCATCCGTGTCGGCGACTGGGTTCAGATCAACGGTGTCGGCGGCGAGGTCATTGACGTCGGCCTCATGAGCACGACCATGCTCGAAACCCTCGCCGATAAAGGCTTCCCCACCGGCCGCCGCACCAGCTTCATGAACGGCTTCGCCATCCGCGGCCAGTACTTCAACTTCTCCACCGCCGGCCAGTGGATGTGGGATGAAATTACCGTCAGCATTCCCGCCACCGATGACCTGCACGCCAAGGTCGACCACATTCGCCAGGTCGTGCTCGACGAGACCCAGAAGAACGTGCACCAGGCGGAGGATGAGTGGCGTCAGGGCGCCCACGGACACAACATCGGCCGGGTTGCCGCAACGCCGGTCGTCAACATGCACCCGACCTCCACCGGCGTGGAGGCGTCTGTCCGATACGTCACCCGAGCGTCGGAGCGGTTCGAACTCCGCAACCGGCTCAATCAGCAGATCATCGAAGTCCTGCGCGAGCCGTCCAGCCCTCCATCGAAGGCTTCCACCTCGCAGGCCGCGCCTTCCGCGTAGCGCGGCACACGCCGGTTGACACCGACCCGCGCGCGCTACTACATTAGGAGACAGATGCAGAGCCACCGCCATCACGGTCACCACCATCATCATGGACATTCCATGACGGCGGACTGCACTGGCCTGAAGTAATCAGCCAGACGAGATCAGGATTCAAGCTAGCCCGCCGGCCACACGCCGCGGGCTTTTTCATTGCCCTTTCACACTCCACCACCCGAGGAATCATGACCGCACCGAACGCCACAATCGACTTTGAAAAGATGGACGGCCTCGTCCCCGGCATCGTGCAGGACGCACGCACCGGCGAGGTCCTCATGCTGGGCTTTCTCAATCCCGCCAGCTACGCCAAAACCATGGAAACCGGATTTGTCACCTTCTGGAGCCGCACCCGCCAGAAGCTCTGGATGAAAGGCGAAACCAGCGGTAACCGCCTTCGCATCGTCTCCGCCTCTACGGACTGCGACAACGACACGTTGCTCTTCCGCGTCGAGGTCGAAGGCGACGGCCTCGTCTGCCACGAAGGCACTGTCAGTTGCTTCACCCGCTCCCTCGCACTCGATTCCACCCCAACGGAGGCCGCCCGTGGCTAGCAGCAAACTTCGTCTCGGACTTCCCAAGGGCAGCCTCCAGGATGCCACCATCGCTCTCTTCAAGCGCGCCGGCTGGAACATCTACGCCGACGGCCGCTCTTACTTTCCTTCCGTCGATGATCCCGAACTTGAGTGCATGCTCATCCGCGCGCAGGAGATGGCGCGCTACGTCGATCACGGCGTCCTCGACGCCGGCCTCACCGGCATCGACTGGGTCGTCGAAAGCGGCCTTGACGTCACCAGCGTCACCTCGCTCACCTACGCCAAGCAGAGCCGCCGCAAGGTGCGCTGGGTCCTCGCCGTGCCCGAAGGCAGCGGCTTTGAGCGCGCCGAAGACCTCGAAGGCAAAATCATCGCCACCGAGCTCGTCGAAGTCACCAAGAGCTACTTCGCCAAGAAAGGCGTCCACGTCAAAGTTGAATTCAGTTGGGGCGCAACCGAAGTCAAGCCGCCCATGCTCGCCGACGCCATCGTCGAAGTCACGGAGACCGGCAGCTCTCTCAAGGCCAATCACCTCAAAATCATCGACACCGTGATGGAGAGTGAGACGCACCTCATCGCCGGCAGGCCCGCCCTCGCCGACCCGTGGAAGCGCGAAAAGATCAACCAGATCGCGCTCATGCTCCGCGGCGCCATCGACGCGCAATCCCAGGTAGGCCTCATGCTCAACGTCAAGAGCGCCGACCTTGCCGCCGTTCTCGCCGTGCTGCCTGCCCTCAACTCGCCCACCATTTCGCACCTCAGCAACTCCGACTGGGTCGCCGTCAACACCATCGTCGAGGAGCGCGTCGCACGCGACGTTATCCCCAAACTCAAGGCCGCCAACGCCACCGGCATTGTCGAATATCCGCTGAACAAAGTGGTTCTCTAAGTCTCCGTTCTCTTGATCTTGTACGAATGCGCGTGCTTCAGGTCTCGCTTTTGAGACCTGGAGCACCACAAACTGAACGAACAAATTCATTCGGTCAAAGGCCGCCAGGGACCCACGATGAAACTCATCCGAACCAAAGGACGCGGCGCACTACAGACTCAGGCTTTCCTCGCCGCTCTCGAACAGCGCGGCGGCGCGGCGCTCGACACCGTCCTGCCCGCTGTCCGCCGCATCGTATCCGACGTGCGCAAGCGCGGCGACCGCGCCCTCTTCCAATACGCCGCGCAATTCGACGGCCTTATCTGCCCTGCGCAGCTTCGCATCGCGCCCGCCGAGATGGCCGCAGCGTGGGATGCCCTCAACCCCGCTCTGCGCAAGGCCCTCACCACCGCTGCCGCGCAGATTCGCACCTTCGCCAAACGCCAGCTTCCCGCCTCGTGGAGCCGCACCGCACGTCCAGGCCTTGTCACCGGCCAGCTCGTGCGCCCCATTCCCTCCGTCGGATGTTATGTCCCCAGCGGCCGTCATCCGCTGCCTTCCACGCTGCTCATGACCGCCATCCCTGCGCAGGTCGCGGGCGTCGAGCGCATCGTCGCCGTCTCGCCTAAACCCGCACCCGAGACCCTCGCCGCCGCGCACATGCTCGGCATCACCGAGTTCTATCGTCTCGGTGGTGCGCACGCCGTCGCCGCGCTCGCCTACGGCACGCAGAGCCTTCCGCGCGTCAGCAAAATCGTCGGCCCCGGCAACCTCTACGTCACCGCCGCCAAGCGCCTTGTTGCCTTTGACTGCGCCATCGACATGCTCGCCGGCCCCACCGAAATCCTCATCACCAGCGACGCCGGTAACCCTGCGGACATCGCATCCGACCTGGTCGCGCAGGCCGAGCACGATCCCGAGGCGCTCGCCATCTTTCTCACCACGCGCGCCGATCTCGCCCGCGATGTGCTTGCCGAAACAAGACGCCAGAGCCGCGACAATCCCGTTGCTCGCGAGTCGCTCCGTCGCAACGGCCTCATCCTCGTTGCTCACTCTGTCGAAGAAGCCCGCGACCTCACCAATCGCATCGCCGCCGAGCACCTCACCGTCGATACCGCTGCCGATCTCGCCTGGGTCCGTAATGCCGGCTCCGTCTTCATCGGTCGCTGGTCCGCGCAGCCCATGGGCGACTACATCTCCGGACCCAACCACACGCTGCCCACCGGCGGAATGGCCCGCGTCCGCGGCGGCCTCAGCGTCAACGACTTCGTGAAACTCATCACCGTGCAGCAATACTCGGCGCAAGGTATGCGCGCACTCGGCCCGCACGCCGCGCTGCTTGCCCAGGCGGAGGGCCTCACCGGCCACGCCGCCGCCATCAACACCCGCCTGCGCACCACCCGCAAGAAAGGAGCCCGCTCGTGACCAACGCTCCAGCGGCCACTTCGCCCGCACCGCGCGCCCGCGTCCGCGCCATGAAGGAGTATCACCCTCCGCTCGGCAGCCGCGATGCGCTCCGCCTCGACTTCAACGAGAATACGCTCGCCTGTTCGCCCAAGGTCCGCGAAGTCCTCGCCCGCATCTCCACCGGCGAGCTCACACGCTATCCCGAGCGCGAACCCGTCGAAGCCGTCGTTGCCTCTTATCTCGGCGTCGAGCCCGCGCAGCTCGCCCTCACCAACGGCGTCGATGAGGCCATTCATGTTCTCTTCGAAGCCTTCCTCGACTCCGGCGACGAATTGCTCCTGCCCGTCCCTACCTACACCATGTACGAGGTCTATGCCTCGTCCACCGATGCGCGCGTCGTCGCCGTCCAGGCCGCAGGCGATCTCAAATTTCCCTACGAACGACTCCTCGCCGCCGTCACTCCACGCACCAAAATCATCGCCATCGCCAACCCCAACAGCCCCTCCGGCTCGATCGCATCCCGCGCGCAGATTCTTGAGATCGCACGCCGCGCGCCGCAGGCTGTCCTCCTCATTGACGAGGCCTACTACCACTTCCACGGCGAAACCGTCCTCGACCTTATCGGCAAAGTGCCCAACCTCGTCGTCGCGCGCACCTTTTCCAAGGCCTACGGCCTCGCCGGTCTGCGCCTCGGCCTGCTCGCCGGTCCCGTCGAACTCATGCACTGGATTCGCCGCGTCCTCTCGCCCTACAGCGTCAACTCGCTCGCGCTCGCCTGCTTGCCCGCCGCGCTCGCCGATCAGCCCTACATCGACTGGTACACCGGCGAAGTCCTCGCCGCGCGCGCCGAGTTTGAGGCCGCGCTCGACGCCGTTCAGCTCCGCCGTTGGCCCAGCCACGCCAACTTTGTCCTCGTCGACATTGGTCCCCGGCACGCTGACTTCACCCGCCGCATGCGCGACGCCGGCGTCCTCGTCCGCGACCGCTCCAGCGATCCTGGCTGCGATGGCTGTGTCCGCATCACCATCGGCACGCGCCAGCAGATGCACCAGGCCATCGAAGCCCTCCACACCACCATCGCCGCCCTCCGGGCCCAATGAGAGACGCCATGAGCAAAGCACTCAAGTCCAAACCCCGCACCGCCGCCTTCGAGCGCAATACCACCGAAACGAAGATCGCTCTCCGCCTCACCGTCGAAGGCCAGGGCCGCTACCGCGTCTCCACCGGCATCCGCTTCTTCGATCACATGCTGGAGCTCTTCACCCGCCACGGCGCCTTCGATCTCGACCTCACCTGCAAAGGCGACCTCGACGTCGACCAGCACCACACTGTCGAAGACGTTGGCATCGCGCTCGGCGAGGCCTTCGATCGCGCCCTCGGCGACAAGCGTGGCATCCTCCGCGCCGGCTATTTCCTCATGCCCATGGATGAGACCCTCGCCATCGCGGCCGTCGATCTGAGTGGTCGTCCCGCATACGCTGTGGACACAAAAGTGCGGAAGCACCTCGTCGGCGATCTCCAAACCGAGCTGGTCACCGATTTCTTTGAAGGCTTCGCCCGCGGCGCCCGCGCCAACGTCCACGTCAAAACCATGTACGGCCGCTCCAACCACCACAAGATTGAAGCCATCTTCAAAGCCTTCGCCCGTGCCCTGCGCGTCGCCTGCTCGCGCGACCGGCAGCTCGGCACAATGCTGCCTTCCACCAAGGGACTTCTCTGATGCGCGTCACCGTCATCGACTACAAAGCCGGCAACCTCACCTCAGTCCTCAAGGCCCTGCGCCATCTCGGCGCGGCGCCGGAAGTCACGGACACCGACCTTGCCCTGGTGGATCGCGCCGAGCGCATAGTACTCCCCGGCGTCGGTCACTTTCAGGCCACCGAGCGGCTCGACCGCACCGGCCTCACGGGCGCCATCCGCGCCGCCGTCGCGCGCGGCGTTCCATTCCTCGGCATCTGCGTCGGCATGCAGTGGCTCTACTCCGGTTCGACCGAAGCCCCGCAGCAGCCTGGCCTGGCCGCATTCTCTGAGCCGTGCACCCGCTTCCCCGAAGGCCAAGAGAAAATCCCGCACGTCGGCTGGAACTCACTCGAAGTCCGCCCCGCCTCGCGTCTCCTCGCAGGCGTTCAGCCCGGCGCATTCGTCTATTTCACCCACTCCTACAAGGCGCCCGTCTCCGCAGACACAGCCGCCGTCACCACCTACATTGAACCCTTCGCCTCTGCCGTCGAGCGCGACAACACCTTCGGCACGCAGTTCCACCCGGAAAAATCCGGCGACACCGGCCTCAAAATTCTTCGCAACTTTCTCGCCATCCCACCGGAGGCCCCATGATCACCAAACGCATCATCGCCTGCCTCGACGTCCATGCCGGCCGCGTCGTCAAAGGCGTCCAGTTCGTTGACATCGTCGATGCCGGCGACCCCGCCGAGCTCGCCGCCCGCCACGCCCGCGAAGGCGCCGACGAAATTGTCCTGCTCGACATCACCGCCACCCACGAAGGCCGCGCCACGCTGCTCGACACCGTGCGCCGTGCCGCCAGCGAGCTCTTCGTCCCGTTCTGCGTCGGCGGCGGCATCCGCTCCGCGCGCGACGCCGAGCAGGTCTTCGACG
>VFSW01010782.1_pt1 | contig 12916 bp, 15 predicted proteins | sample 5358111 | NCBI WGS metagenome assembly VFSW01 (sample SAMN11554181, study PRJNA540505) | mine drainage metagenome | isolation source: sediment from site ElyBrook_90M | place: USA: Ely Copper Mine, Vershire, VT | collected 2017 | reverse complement strand
TTGCGGCGACATACGACAGTCAGGAAAAGGTAACCGAAAACATGTCAAATTTATGCATTACGAAACACTCGCCTATAGCTCTAACTAGGCCTTTTTCTGAAATATTTATATTTCCCTGAGATAATTCTTGCGTTTTGTCGTGTGCCGAATTTCGGCATAACTATAAATATCTGAATGATTGTAAGAAGTTTGGGTAGTTTGGTGATTATATCAGGGAAGGAAAAAGGGTAAGTGCTACAGGACAATCAAATTTCAAGAGAGTTCTGGAAAATTTTGAGTGCAATTTCTGCGGCACAAGCGTAAAAGGAAGTGGTTATACTAATCATTGCCCGTCGTGCCTGTGGAGCACCCATGTCGACATAAACCCAGGCGACAGGTCTGCGAAGTGCAAGGGACTGATGAAGCCTCATTCTGCCGTGTTCACAAGGAACAACTACACAATAGTGCACAAGTGCCTGAAGTGCGGGGAGAGGAAGCAGGTCAAGGCCGCGCCCAGCGACAACAGGGACATGCTGGTATCATTACTCAAGCCAGGGCCTCTAATTATATAAATACACAGATGCGATAGCCGGGATTTGAACCCGGGTTACTGCCTTGGCAAGGCAATGTCCTACCAGACTAGACTACTATCGCGCTTCTAATAGCTTGACAGCCAAGGTTTATAAAAATAGTCAGCTGCGGGCTTTATCTCCATGCGACCAGCTTTGCGAACGTCTTTGCGCCGTCTGCCATGTTCTCGAACCCAAAATGCTACTTCTTTGTAGTTTCGGCATTGACCTTCCTGACAACCTCCTCGAGTATATTCATCCCGTTCTCCAGGTGCTTTTCGTCTATGGTCAGCGGCGGTATTATCCTTATCGTTGAAGTTCCGGCAGGTAGGAGAACCAGTCCCTCATAGAAACATCTCTTGAGTATCTCGCCCTGCGCCTCTGTTGCCGGTGTCTTCGACTTCTTGTCCTTGACGAGCTCCATGCCTATCATGAGCCCTATGCCGCGGACGTCTCCGACTATCTCGAAGTTCTCCTTCATCTTCTGGAGGCGCCTCATTACATACGCGCCCTTTTTCTTCACTCCCTTCTGCAGCGCCGCCATGTTCCTGGTCACGTAATCGAGCGAGGCCTCCGCCGCGGCAACGGCCACGAGGTTACCACCAAAGGTGTTGGCGTGCGATCCCGCCGGTATGTCGCCCAACGAACCTCTGGTTATCGTTACACCGAAGGGGATCCCCCCTCCGGCCGCCTTCGCCATGGTGTAGATGTCGGCCTGCACTCCAAAGTTGTCCATGGCCAGGAACTTTCCAGTTCGCATATAACCGGCCTGTATCTCATCGGATACCAGCAGCATGCCGCTCTCGTCCGCCAGCCTCCTGAGCTCCTTCATGAAGAGCTTCGGAGGGACTACGTATCCCCCCTCGCCCTGTATCGGCTCCACGAATACCGCTGCTATCTCCTTTCTCGGATACTCCCTTGCGAATATGTTCTTCTCTATGTAGTCTATGCAGGCCTTGCTCAGCTCGCCTTCGTCGTCGAGGTTGAAGATGTTTCTGTAAGGGTCCGGATATACCGCATGGACGACGTTAGAGAACGGGCCCAGGTGCTCCCTCTGGACGGCCTTAGAGGCCGTAAGGGGCAGCGTCCCTCCGGTCCGTCCGTGGAACGCCCCGTAGAAGGACATGAGGTATGATCTCTTCGTGAAGATCCTTGCAAACTTTATGGCAGCCTCGTTGGCCTCCGTCCCGGAATTCGAATAGAAGACCCTACCTCCGAAGCCCCTCGGCATCATGCGTATCAGCTTCTCCGCCAGCCTCACCGGCCTCTCGCTGTAGTAATCCGTGAAAGCGTTGTGCGACAGCTTGTCAACCTGGCTCTTTATACTGTTCCTTATCTGCTTGTTCGCGTTAACGCCCAGGTTATAAACCGAGACAAAGCTCGAGAAGTCGAGGAAGCGGTTTCCCGCCGCGTCGTATATGAAATCCCCGTCGCCGTGGTCCGGCACGAAAGGGAAGCTCTCCCTGGTGGTAGACAGCATCACCTTGCCATCGCGCTTTATTATGTCGTTTATCCGCTTGCTTATCTTGACTTCCATTGCACCAGCAAGCATACTGGAAGTTCCATTATTTATTGCTTTCCGTTTGTGCTATGCGCATATCCCGCCGAGAGAAAGTTGGCAAACAAAAGGCGCACCTGTAGTGCCGCCTTTTATATTTTATTGCCTTTATTCTAGGTTATGGGTGGAAATGGCTTAGTTAGCCTCTTTCTCGATCTTGTCAAGGTAGATTCACCTACCGGGAAGGAAGAGAGGGTGGCAAACTTTATATGTGACAGGATAAAAGATGTCGCGGACACAGTAAAGATGGACCATGGAAATGTCTTCGCCCATATCGATGGAAATGGCGAGCCGATATTCTTGTCCGCGCACATAGATACTGTTGAACCTGGCGTAGGCATAAAACCCAAGACCGACGGTAACCTCATAACGTCTGACGGCACAACCATTCTTGCGGCGGATGACAAGGCAGCTGTCGCTGCAATAATCAACGCCGCAGAGTCACTTCATAAAAAAGGATTGCAGCATAGGCCTATAGATATCTTGTTTACCAGGTCCGAGGAGTCTTACAACTTCGGTGCCGTGGAATTCGATTACGGCCTATTGCAGGCAAAAGCGGGCTTCTGCTTCGACGCTGCGCACCCTGTAGGTACAATAATAAAAGCGTCTCCCTACTACGAAAATTTTACCCTTGTGATAAAAGGCAAAGCTGTTCATGCGTCTACGCCGGACAGAGGCGTAAACGCTCTCCTTGCATTCTCGGAGATCATGACGCGCGCAAAGTTTGGTGCCCTAGACGAGGAGAGTGTGGCAAACGTAGGGCTGCTTGAAACAGGCACCGCTATCAATACCGTCCCTGGAGAACTGACAGCGAAGGGCGAATTCCGAAGCTTTGACGAAGGGAAGCTAGAATCGCACAAACAGCACCTCAGGGAGATCATAGAGGGCGTCAAAGCAAAATACGGCTTTGATTATACATTAAAATTTATAAGGGAGAATCCAGGATACCGCCTGGAAAGCGAGGAAGAGCTTCGGCTCCTGGAAAGCGCGAAGGCAGCGGTAGTCGCTATCGGGCTCACACCCCATGTAATAGAAACGCAGGAGGTTTCAGATGCCAACATATTTAACGAAAAAGGAATAACGTGCATTAATTTAAGCGACGGAGTCCAAAACCCCCACACAAAAGAGGAGCGAATAAGCATATCGGAGATGGAGAACCTAGTAAGGCTGATCCTGAAGCTTGTGGAGAATTAGTGGTTGTTGTGGTTCAAGATATCCTAAGCCAGCTCGATAGGAGTGCCCGTGATTATCATAGGGCCGTCCGGCGACCGCATCCACTCCGACGACGAACGGGTCTCGAGAAAGAGCCTGGAAAACATAATGAAACTGTACGAAGCTATATTCTCCAAGCAGGATTAGTAGCCCATCCTCTTTCCGCCCTGCGCCTTTGCATTAGGCGCAACGCCGCTTTTCATCAGTCGTCTCTCGCGAGCGTGCTTAGGCAGTCCTTGCAGACTACCGATCCGCTTTCGACAGCGCCTCCGCACTTGGCGCAGTCCGTTCCAAGGTAAGGTATCGTTTTTGGCATATGCCTCTCACCGCGATGCAGGTTACCACGACTGCAGTTTATTTAAATGCCGTATATACCATAGACGATAGACGAAGTAGCTAAGGCTTGGCACCTGTGTTTTAGAATGCCTCGCCGCGACGCCACAAAAGTTTCGGCCAGACTTTCTACAGGCACACTGGAAATGTGCACCAACGACATCAAGCGAACCAACAAACGTCATTTAATAAGGTATGCGTTGTCTATCAGCTAGCAATAGAGAGATGATAGCATGGTAGGAAGACCAGAAGGACCATCTGCTCCGCAGGGATCAGGCATGACAGTGACGAGGGCACCGCCAACACCGAGCGCATCCAGAATCGCCGAAATGGCGCCTCGGAGCATATCCGAGGATGCAGCTCCAGAGACGGCAGCCTTGCCAGGATTGAGGGGAGAATCCCCGGCTAGCATATCAGAGATCTTGGAGAGGACGAGAAAAGAAGACGGTCCCTTCGGCGCAAACCACTTGTTTCCAGGCGTGAGCCTAGAAGTTTTGAGGCGGCGCGAGGAAGAGAGGAGGGTGAAGGAGGGCAAGAGGGAGTAATCAAAGCTTAATCCTCTTTACACCCTTTCCCGAAAGCCTGAAGAGCGAGAAGTGCTTGCACTTCGGGCACATCATGTACCTGTAGTTCCAGAGCTTTATCGAATCAACGGCCACGCCAGGTATGAAAGAGTACTCGAATCCCTTTTTGCACTTCGGGCATTTCAGGAGTACCTTCGGCGTTCAATCACTTGCTGGTTTCTTCGTCCGGCCGAGCGGCTTCTTTATCTTCAGGTCCGGAAATATCTTCGACATTATCTTCTGGTTTATTGCGGCGTCGTACTCCAGATTGTTCAGAACCTTTCCGATCAGGTACGCCCGCGCGATGGGAGATAGTTCCTTCCTCTCTGCGCACGCCTCCTCAACAGCCCGCTTCGCATCGACTCCGCTTAGCCCTGATATCGCCTGGCCGAGGTCTGCAAAGTTCTTCTTCTTGCCTTCCGTGAGCCTGTTCGCAGCTGCGTCCAAAGCTCCTGTCTTTATCCCTAGAAGCGGAAACGCCTTTAGGTCTATGGTATTCCTTATGCCCGCCATGTGGAAGACCACCTCTTCGGGCTTTGTCTCCGGCCGGATTCCAAGCCTCTTTATCGATATCCAGTCCTTGTACTTGGCCATGAAGTCTATGTACTCGCTGGGATCGTCCATGCTCTCACTGCGCTGGCAATATGTAGTATCCGGATGCCTTCTCTCGCGCGATCCTCTTTATGACGTTCTTCTGCGTGAGCGAGACAAGAGTGTTCGCCACCATACCCTTTGGCCGGTTGCACTTCTTCGCTATGTCGTCTGCCGTCTTTATCGCCGTGTCCTTGGTAGCGCCCAGGTCCTTCATGGCATTTACTACTAGATCTTCTATTGGGGTTAATTCCGCCATCATTTCACCTAATCATTTCTTGACCTTGATATCCTTTCTCTTGGGCCTCAGGTACGAGTATCCGCACATTCTGCACTTTGTCGCGCCGACCCTGTTCCTCGCCTTGCAGCGCTTGCATATCATAATCTTTGCCAATTCAGCGTCGGCTATGGCGAACTTTCCCATCTAAGCACCAATCTTCAGGGTCATGATTAACTTTGTTTGTTTCCCTGGAAATAGACGAAGATAGATGCCAACCAAGATTAATAAATGTTGCTGTGGGTTACGCCGTCAACTGCACTTGAGGGTGGGCATCAGGAAACCGGGCTGCGGCCCCGCTAGCTTGCCGGCCCTGAGTAGAAAGAGCGCGATAAAGAGTTAGGGCAAGTGTTTTGCTCATTTAGGCCCTGAGCAGGCTCTCCTCCCTAAGCTCCTCGGTCTTATAGGCGTGCCCCCTCAGCAGATAACCCAACATAAGAAAAGCCTCGCCCACGGCCACGGCCTCGTCGAACACCTTCATTCCCCCCGAGCTGAGACTTGTAAGAGAGCCTGTAATTAACGAAAGTCCACCCCACAGAGCAGCCATTTTCGTGTGGAATGCCGATTCGCTGTTTAATGAGTTGATCCTTCTCTGTCTTGTTGCGTCCATTGAATCACAATGATATATCTACTTTTCCAGATATTTAAGCACTTTGAAAAATGTAAATTTGTTTACTGATATTTGTTATTTTGAAACACGCGCAGAACGCAAAAAAGCTGACCAATCAGCTTAAATATCAGAACGTTCACTACATACCTAACAAGGTGATTATGTGCAGGTGTGTGAACACCAATGGCATGTGGCAGCGCTTGCGGCTGCGCCCAGCCAAAGCACTGCCTTCTAAAAAGGCTGAAACCAAAACGGCTTCTAATCCTTCAGCACGTTGCGAACAACGATACGATGAGCGAGAGCTCGGTGCTCAAGCAGATAAGCGATGATTTTGGAATACCGCTTTCCACTCTGAAGCTCAACATAAAGATGCTTTTTGAGCATGGTCTAGTGGAAAGGAAATGCACAGGCGACCCAATTGTGATAACCTCTACTGGGAAATCCGCGCTTGTTCACCTAGATAGACTTACGATGAGATGATGAAATGGTAAATACAATGCAAAAATCCGGGAGTGGAGAGTCAATAACCAAGGACGCGAGAATAGCGTGTAATGTATCACGTGTTGCAGGAATCAGGAACGTCGAAATGCTGATTACAGACGAGGTGCCGGCCTCTATAGGGCATGGTTCAAAACGGTGCACGATGCTGAGTGGCATCGCGCCGGACGGCGCAGCCGTGGTTATAAAAGCCGCAATCTCGTGCGACATAGGGGCTAACGAAATAGAGAATAATATCAGTTCGTACAAATTAGCTGAAAAACTGGGCGTAGGCTGTTTCTTCCCGAGGGTGGTTGACTATGGCAAAATTCCGATCGTACCTAAGGATACTACTGGTTTTGGACTAGATGTGTTGTATCCACTAGATGTGGTGTATCTGGCGATGGAGAGGGCCAAAACACCCTTCTACAGGGCATTGGGGAAAGTCAATAGCCCTGACACCGTATATGATTCCCTCTACACGCAGCTGTATTCGTTGTATGAACGGACATTGCAGCATGACCCTCGCGCGTCGCTCTCGTTCCTTGAGAAGAGGTTTGATGACCTCGAGAGGTATTTTGGCAAGCACCTGCCTGCGGCTGGATTGTCAGGCAGCGAAGAACTGGGGAAGGTGCACTTGATTCGAGGTTTGATAACCCCGCTGCGCCCGAAGAATGTTGTCCTGACAACCGGCGGCGAGATAGACGTAGCGCATGTCTTCTTTTCCGAAAACGGCAGGCTCATCCTGATAGACCCAAAACCAGCAAAGCAGATGGTCGGTACGCCACAGACAGACCTCGGTATATTTGCTACGCTTGCGAAAACGGTGTACGCGCTGAAGGGAGGAGGCTACGGCTATGATAAGGCAAAGGAACTGGCCAGGAAAGCCGGCAGGCTGCAGGGCATAGATGAAAGGACCAGCGACCTGCTCTTCGAGGTCGGGGAGATCAGGCTTCTCGCTACCTCTGCAAGGTTCAGGGTTGGGGTAAATGACACGCAAGCAACACTCTTCTCAGACATGGCAAAGGAAAAACTCAATCATGTATACTATTCGCTGCTTGAGCGCAGGTCATAATACCAACCACACAACCAATAAAAGCCTTTATTAGGAAGCTAAAGTGATTTCATGGCCGAAAGAATAGAACTGGACGCATGGAAGGCGGCTGCGCCGGACACCGAAAAAGCTGAGGTGGTAGGCAGGCTGATCAAGCAGTTCGGCCTTTCCACGTTCACCGATTCCGAGAGGAAAAGGTTCGACCACCAGCTTTTCAGGCGCGGGATAGTGATAGCGCACAGGGACTTCAAGCTCATAGAAGAGAGGATAAGGCAGGGCAAGCCATTCATACAGATGACAGGGATAGCGTGCTCCGGGCCAATGCACATAGGCCATAAGGTGGATATAGACCTCTTTCTCTTCTTCAAGAGCCTGGGCGCCAGGTGCTACTATTGCGCCGCAGATATAGACGGCTACGTGGCAAGGCCTGATGAGAAGGTGCCAAGCCTCGAGAGGGCCAAGGAAATAGCGGTTGACAATGTTGCTGACGCGCTAGCCCTGGGCATAAGCGAGAAGGACATCTACATGCAGAGCAGGAAGGAGCAGCGGTATTATGAATTCGCGTTCGAGCTTGCTAAGAAGTTCACCTTCAGCACGCTGTACGCAATATACGGAGATGACTACAACCCAGGCAAGCACTCCGCCAACATGCTGCAGTACTCTGACATACTGCACCAGCAGCTGAAGGAGTTCAACGGGCCCATGCCCTCGCTGACCGGAATAGGGGTTGACCAGGATCCCCATGCGAGGGCCGTCCGCGACATAGCGGCAAAGCTGCCGCATGGGTTTGTCCCTCCGTCTTTCATCTACTTCTCGTTCCAGCCAGGATTGCAGCTTGGCAACAAGATGAGCTCCTCGGAGCCGTCCACCACAATACTTTTCACCGATACCCCGGATCAGGTAAGAAAAAAGATAAAGGACGCGTATTCCGGTGGCAGGGATACGCTTGCCGAGCACAGGAAACTTGGCGGGATCCCGGAGACTGACAAAGCCTTCCAGATACTAAGGTACCATCACCCGGATGACAAATTCGTAAGCGACACATACGCGAAATTCAAGAGCGGGGAGATGGCATCCGGCGAACTGAAGGAGATAGTGATAGATTTCACCAATGACATGCTTAAGAAGCATCAGGAGAGGAGGAAAAGAAAGGCAAAGGCAGCCGAGAAGATTGTTTTAGGTTGAGTTTAAGGGTTGATCCATGGCCCACAGCAATGCGAGCGAAACTGAGGAAGTGCAAGAGCTCGGCATCATCGCTGCGCGGCAGGGCACTATATACCTGTTGGGCGAGGTAGCAACATCGCTCATATCTGTAATCCTGCTAATCTTCCTCACAAGGTACCTCCAGCCTGCTTCCTTCGGCCTCTTCAGCATAGCGATATCATTTGCGGCCATACTCAACGTTGCGCAGAACTTCGGAATAGGAACAGCATACAGGAAGATGCTGCCCGAGGTTAGGAAGGGCGACAGGGTAAGGATATCCAGGCTGCTCACCAGCGGCTACGTGGTGGCGCTGCCTATAGCCACCGCAATAGCGGTTATCGGCGTGCTCATAAGCGGTGTCATATCAACAAGCGTGTACAACAACCCCGCGCTGGTGCTTGCGCTCGAGCTCGCGGCGGTGTCAGAGCTCCTTGCTGTGGTATTCAACCTCGTGCAGGCCGTCCTGGTCGGCCTCGGCAAGGTAGTGGAGGCTACGATAGCAAACACGGTGTACTCGGCGCTCTACCTTGTCGGGTCGGTTGTGCTCGTGCTCCTGGGCTATGGGGTAGTGGGCGCGGTCGCCGGAATGTTGATCGGGCTCGCGGCGGGTTCAATAGTAGGTGCCGCATACATGATAAAGCATCTCGGGGTCGGCTTTGTCAGGCCCAGCAAGAAGGATATCAAGGCAGTCAGCGTGTTCTCCTACCCTGTCATGGCATCCAACATAGCAGCGCAGGGAGCGCTTAACCTCGCGGTGCTTGTCATAGGCGCGGTCGCCATAACATCTGTAGTCGGCAACTACGGGGCGGCATACAAGCTCGCAAGGCTGGTCGACCTTACCATAACGGCGGCCACGTTCATACTGCTCGGCGCGTTCTCCAGCGCGCTCTCGAAGAAGCGGCTCGCAGGCAGGATAGGCTCCATCTACAACAACAGCATCTACTATACGGCGATATTCCTCTTCCCGGTGGTGGCATACGGAATCGCGAACGCCAAGCCGCTCATCAGGCTGCTCTTCTCGGCGAGCTACACGAGCGCGCCGCTCTTCTTCTCCGTGATGATCGCGGGCATGGCCGTGGGGATAATAGGGACGTATGCCGGAACGCTTATGATAAGCAGCGGCGATACGAAGAAATTCATGAAATACCAGCTGGGGGCCATAGCCGTGCAGCTGGCGCTGTTGCTGCTTCTGGCGCCCCTCTTCAAGGCGGCTGGGGCGCTGATAGCGCTCTTTGTCATAACCCCGGTCGTCCTCGACATGATATACATACGCGCGCTCAAGCGGCGGTTCCACTTCAGCCACAGCTTCGCCCCGCTCATAAGGGTGGCCTCCGCGGCGATCGTGACAGGCATTGTGATGGCAGCCATAGCCATCGCGCTGCACCAGCGGCTCCTGTCGCTTGCGCCAAACATAGTTGTATTGGTGCTGGTCTTCCCTCCGCTGCTTGCGGCCTTCAAGGGAATAAGCCCCAGGAACCTCGAGTTCATCAGGGATACAGGGCGCAGGCTCAGGCAGCTGCATTACATAACGGACTGGCTCGCCGGGTATACTTATAGATTCATAAAGGACTAACTGGACTTATGCGCATTGCAATCAGGTACCTCTTTGCGGTTGCGCCAACCAGCACATCTAGAGGGTTTATGTAAGGTATGTCGTCATTTTGAAGCATGAGTGCCATTTCTGTACAGCCCAGCACCACTTTTTCAGCATCCATCTTCAAGTACTTATGGCATATCTTTCGCAACTCTCTTGTCTGCCCTCCTTTATCTCTGTTTAGGTTGAAGTTGAATACTGCTTTTGACAGCACTTTAAGCTCTTCCTTGGTGGGCTCCAGCGTTTCTACTCCTGCGAACCTATAAAGGCCGCACCTGATTGTGGGGGGCGTGCCCAACACTGCAATCCTCTTTAATTTACTTGCCGAAATCAGCGAACCTACCTCCTTTCTTAAATCGATTATTGGTGCGCTCACTTGGCTTTGCAGACGGTCGTAGAACGTATGTATCGAATTGCATACCATGGCGATGCAGCCTACATGCATTCTATCCAATTCCTTTAGCCCATTGATGTATGGGGTAAGTGCTTCATCAGGAACATCTTCCAGAATTAGTTCAGGCGCAGGTATGCTGTTGATAATGATATTCGGAAAATACGAATTATCCCTTATCCGTCCGCTTTTTTGAAGAGCGTTAATGAGCTTGAGGTAGAATTCTCCTGTCGCCTCAGGACCTATACCTCCAAGTATGCCTATCTTAATATTCCCGCCGCGAGCAGGTCCAGTCACGATTATCAATGAAATTGCGTAAGATGACATTTTAAGCTTTTGTACAACTCCATACAGTAGCTCTCCTATTTTAAAGGTACAAATATTAAAAGATAACTACAGATACCGTATAATGCCTGAGTAGCTCAGTGGTAGAGCGGCTGTCTTGTAAGCAGCAGGTCGGGGGTTCAATTCCCTCTTCAGGCTTCGAAGCCGTTGCAAGGAAGCGGATTTATTTCCTACAGGCTCCAGACCCTGCTGCCCTCATTGTCAATCTTGAAGTCGTAGTGCACCAGCCCCTCGGAGCTCATCAGGGCTATTATTTTTTCACGCATCTCCTCTGGCGCCATCGCTATTATCGTGCCTCCGCTGCCGGGGCCCATGACCTTCATGGCCCATGCCCCCCGCTTCCTTAGAAGCTCGTCAATGTGCCTCATCCTCGCGGTAGCAACGTTGGGGTCCAGCGACTGCTTTATCTCCCAATCCTCCGCCAATATCCTTCCAACCCCCTCCATGTCGCCCTTCAGAAGCAACTCCGGCGTCTGCCTCGCAAGGCTCGAGAGCTTGTGGAAGTCATCTATGTGCTTTTCCAGCCTTGCCATTTCTGCGGTCAGCACGGAATAATCCCCGAGCGTACCGGTATGGAACACAGTTGTGCATTCCATGAAGGCCTTGAGAGCTGTGCCGGTCAGGTTGATCTGGTGCCTGATCACCCGCCCGTCCTTTACCGACTCCCAGTGGTTTATCCCCCCAAATGCGGCCGCGTACTCATCCTGGATTCCACCCGCCAAATCCACAACTCTAGAGACATCAACTGCCCCCTGAGCAAGTTTCTCCGTCCCTATGCTCCTGCCAGCATATGCGTATGCCGCGTGAAGCGCGGAAACATGGACCGCCCCCCGGAGGCCTATCCCGGAGTCTGTTGAAACACTGTCAAGGTACCTGACTGTAACATCCGACTCTATCCCGGCCATCTGAAGCACCTCGGCAGAGGGCCTGTGCCTAAGCCTTTTGGCTTCTGGAGCTCTCTCGACCCTATCGTAGATCACCTTCACTTCGCCTAGTTTGGGATTTCTCTCTACCATAACTCTGGCATAAGTGTCCACAGCGAGGTTCACAACATTTCCCCCGTAGAATCTTGCGTATCCATAAAGGTCGGTTCCGCCGCCGCTTATGCTGATCCTCAATGGCGAACGCGCGTATAATGTTTTGCTCCCTTCTACGGTTACCATTTTTACACCATTTTTAATTTACTCCCTGATCGTGTTAATTACTTTTGGAAAAACTGCTCGCTCTTCCATTTCTAAAAAAGTGTAATATGTTTGTCATGCGCGTCGCATGGCCGTCCGCCTTTAGTGCTTCCGGTTTCGCGGTTTCCATGAGCTTTTTCTCCCCTGTTGCTATATTATCACTCGCAAACCCTCTGTTTGTCCAGATATATAAGCTTTTTTGGGGTCCGAAGCGTACGGTATATGTGAGGTTCCATCTATCAGATAAAACACTATCGGGTTTATGATAAAGAGGTCATCACCGCATGCATGGGCCTCTTGGCCGGGAAACCACCGGGCATGAGCCGACCTAAAAACCAGCTTTCAACCTAAACGGCCAGCCTCAAGCTCCTGTTGCGTTTTGCTATTAGTGAAAGTGATTCATGTTTTCTTCTAATCTTGTGCAGTATTCCTACCAGTTTTGTCTTTCTTATCATGCAATCGCCATAGTTATTACGCGTTCGAAGTATAATAAGCCTCTCTAAGCCGCACCCCTATTCAAGCCAAAAGAAAACCCCGCCCATAGGCCAAGCGCAGCGAAGCTAAGCGCAGTCGAATCCTCTCCTGGAGCACCCCCTGCTAGCTAGGCGGGGGTTGGGAGCGGGCTAGACCCTCCCAGGAAGCTATATATATCTATTAGTTGCATATTAATACGGTGTTAACATGGTTAAAGCTTTGATTATGATAAGCGACCGGGCAAACAGAGTAATTAACGTGGTAAAGGCAGAGTACGGGTTAAAAGATAAGTCTCAAGCCATAGACAAGATGGCTCAGGAGTATGAGGAGATGGTTTTTGAACCTAGAATAAAGCCTTCTTATATAAGAAAACTGAGGAAGATTCAGAAAGAACCTCTGGTTCATATTGGTACTCTGAAAGATTTTAGAAAGAGATACAAAATGGACTAAGGGGTTAGTCAATAATAAGTTGCCATATTTTAACTAATTGTGTAGTTCCAATCAG
>VFSW01010781.1_pt1 | contig 12916 bp, 12 predicted proteins | sample 5358111 | NCBI WGS metagenome assembly VFSW01 (sample SAMN11554181, study PRJNA540505) | mine drainage metagenome | isolation source: sediment from site ElyBrook_90M | place: USA: Ely Copper Mine, Vershire, VT | collected 2017 | reverse complement strand
TCCCGCAGCAAACCTATCGGGCGTATTGCACAGCCTGAAGCAGGTGGCTCCGCCATTACGCTCGAGACTAGTGAGCCGCTCTTCGATATCGCCGTCGCGCTCAACACCTGCGGGTACGATGCAGACCTAGCCACTTCTAATCCTGTTCGTCTCGCCATCCGCCAGGAGGTCAACGATGCACTGGCCGCCTCAGCTTCCGCTCGAGACAGTCGCGACGCGCTTTGCAGTTACATTCGTCAACATACACTTGCCGACAGTGGGCGAAACCTCGCTCAGTACATCTCGCTCGCACTATATCTTTCACCACCGCCTGAGTTGAGTCCAACCGTCGATGAGGCGGAACTCCCTCCCGACTCAACCCAGATCGTCAACATACTGCCACTTCTGAGAACCTTCGGCGAACAAGTCCACCTGAATGCCATCTGGTTTCACCATCGGCCTGAATACGAAGACATCGTCAGCCGCGTCCATGATCCGCTAACCCGCATGGTGCTCAATACGAACATCTATTTGCGTATGCCGGTCAGCAGCTACGATGGCCGCCGTTTCCTGGTGCTGCTCGAGCCAATGCTATCTCCGGCAGCAACCAATGCACGTATCTATGCGAACGACTACATCGTCGTCACCTCGCCTGCAGCAGACCCTCCTGGCTCGATCCATATGGATCAGATTCGCCATACCTATCTACACTATGAGGTTGAGCCGCTCGTCTATGCTCGTGCCGCAGCAATGGATCGTTTGCTGCCTCTCCTTAAGCCTGTGCAGGATGCGCCGCTCGAATTCGCCTATAAATCAGACATCGTTGCCCTTCTCACCGAGTGCCTGATCAAGGCCATCGAAGCCCAAACCATGGATGTTGGACTCGTGAAACCCAAGCGCCCAAGTGGAACTCACGAGCGCGCTGAGTTGGAGAAGTTCGATGCCGACACCTCCGCCTACGAGCGGCAGGCCGAGATCATCCGTCGCAAAGCGGTTGATGTGGACATGCGCCAAGGCTGGGTTCTGGTCGAGTACTTCTACAACAAACTCAACGAAATGGAGAAGGACTCCATCAGCCTGAAAGAAGATATCGGGGAGATGGTCTACGGCATGGACGTTGAGCGGGAGCGCCATCACGACGAGCAGATTGTCTTTCTGCCTGAAGGCACCCATGATCTCGTCCGCCGAACACCGCAGAAGCCTTCAGGGCTCCGTCTCGCTGATCTCAAACTTCTTCAGGGCGACACTGCTGGTGCTGCTGATCTTGCCGAAAAAGCCCTTGCAGATCCCGCTGCCGATCACGCACAGGCCCACTACATCCTTGCCCGTATCGATCTAATGGAGAAGCAGCCAGAATCTGCGGTAACTCACTTTGAAGAAGTGCTGCATACGTCCAAAGATCCTCGCACCCTCGCATGGTCTCACATTTACCTCGGACGACTCTACGATGTTCAAACCGACCGCACCAAGGCACTCGCGGAGTATCGTGCTGCCCTTACCGTTCGCGATAGTCAGCCAGATACCAAAGCTGCTGCAGAGAAAGGGATCAAAGAACCCTTCGCGTTGCCTAAACGCCAGCAGCTTGATCCTCAGGAATCCGACGATGCACCGTTAGACCCGAGTGGTAAGGCAGAGAAAGATGCTTACCGTCCTCCGGACCCGAAGTAATCTCACCACTTGTAGAGTTTTTATGAACTGGCACTCTTCATCACGCGTTCAGCACGAAGGAATGGAATGACCACGCGCCGCCCCAAAGTCGGACGACCAGACACCAACGGGCATCCTGCTGCACGTTTTGAGCACCAGTTCAAGCGCCCGGAACTGCTCACATGGGCGCTGACCCACCGTTCGCTCGCGTACGAGAGCAGTCCCGAGGCGTTGACCGACCCCACGGCGGACAATGAGCAACTTGAGTTTATCGGCGATGCTGTCCTCGGGCTGATCGTGGCAGAAGCGCTCTTTCAGCGCTTTCCTCGCTCGCGCGAGGGGGAGTTGACCCGGCTCCGGGCATCCCTCGTCAGCCGCAAACATCTCGGCGACGTTGCCAGACGGATTGATCTGGGCTCTATTCTGCGTCTTGGCCGCGGCGAGGAACGTAGTGGAGGCCGCCAGAAACACGCGCTGCTGGCCAACGCGCTGGAAGCAGTGATTGCCGCCTTATATCTCGATGGCGGACTTGAAGCCGCTCGCTCATTTGTCGAAATGAATATCATCCAACCTGCGCTACCCGACCTGCATCTTGCCCTTCGCGCTGGGGACACCTTCAGCGGAGCCATCGGCGACCATAAATCAGCCCTGCAGGAGTACTTGCAGGCCCTTGGCGCGGGACAACCGCAGTACGTCCTTACCGACCAATCAGGTCCCGATCATGACAAGCGATTTAAGGTTCAGGTACGAATCGACGACGGTGCCGGAGGGGCAAGAGCGCTGGTAGAGTCGGAAGGTTCGACCAAAAAGCAGGCCCAGCAGGAAGCTGCACGGCTATCCTTTGAGCGACTCTTGCTGGAACAATCCTCGGAAGTCGGCACGGCAAAAGTAACTCCGAATCCTAACATCAACGCCCCGGCGAGGAGCAAGTGAGCAACTCGCCGGCATCCCATAGTGCGACACAAGCACGCGAACGCCAGCACCATGGATTTCTCCCCGCACTCCAATCTCTCCTCACCATCATTGTCATTGCGGTCTTCATCATCACGCTTGCCATCCAGCCCTTCCGCATTCCATCGGAATCCATGGAACCAACACTACTGGTCGGCGACTTTCTGCTCGTAGATAAGCAAAACGTCGACTGGCAGACAGGTCTCAATCCCTTCCCATCCCCCAATATCCGGCGTGGTGACATCATTGTCTTTCACTATCCCATCGACCCCAGTATCCATCTCATCAAGAGGGTGATCGGACTACCTGGAGATCATCTGAAGCTGCGCGAAGGCCACGTTTACATCAATGGTCAGGCTCTCATTGAGCCGTATGCCATCTATCGCCCGTCGAGCCCCGATAACTTTCGCGACAACTTTCCCCGACTTCAGATGGCAGATCCCGAGATCGACTCGCGCTGGTGGGTCAAGATGCACACTCTCATCGACAACGGAGAACTCATCATCCCTGCCGGGAACTACTTCGTCCTTGGAGATAACCGCAATGACAGCGAAGACAGCCGCTATTGGGGCTTCGTTCCTCGTGAGAATATCGTCGGGAGGCCAATTCTCATCTATTTCTCTCTACGGTCGATCAACGCCAACGAGCCGGACGGCTCCCAAGCGCTCGAACACCCACATTCCAGCATGCTCGAATCTGTGCTGGGCTTCGCACGCTGGAACCGGACCCTGAGCATTGTTCGGTGAAAACTGCCATGCTATCTCCATGAGCCATACTCATTCAGCGATACACTGGCAGTAGGGTCTGGAGACAAAGTAAATGAACACGATGGAATTGGAATCGAAGCAAACTGACAATCCACACGCAGAAGAGACGGAGACTCTGCTCGAGTCGCTGGCTTCCTTCTGCAGCGTCCTTGCCATCGGCTTATTCGTCATGACATTTGTCTTCCAGAACTTTGAGATTCCCTCCGCGTCCATGGTCAAGACCCTGCTCATCGGCGATCACGTGCTGGTCGACCGTATCGGACTCGCGCCGGCTACTTCCTGGGCTCCCTTTGTCTACTACCGTCAGGTACATCGCGGCGATATCATCGTGTTTCTCAAACCAGGCGAACCTGACCTTTTCCTGGTGAAACGTGCTATCGCAATCCCTGGAGATCGCATCCATCTGCGAAACGGAATCGTCTACCTCAACGGCATTGCCCAGGACGAACCACAGGCCGGCAAACCCGTTGCAGACGATAACCCACAGCACGCCTATAACCCCTACCGTGACGACTTTCCCTCGATCCCCCCTGGTCCTGCCGATGACGTCACCGCCACCTGGGCCTACGATCTTCCCAGCCATATCCAGGGCGATGATCTGGTCGTCCCCCCGGGGAAGGTCTTCGCCATGGGCGACAACCGTACCGAGAGCCTTGACGGACGCTATTGGGGCTTCGTTCCTCGTGAGAATATCGTCGGACGTCCCATGTTTGTCTACTGGTCCTTCGAGACCCCTGCAGACCAGATCAACAAACAAAGCGTAGGCGACCGTCTCAGCTTCATCGGGCACATTCTTATCCATGTCTTCGACCAGACGCGTTGGAACCGAACCCTGCATCTCATCAAATAAAAAGAGGCCAAACGGCACCAAGTACAGGCATGCCGCCATCGTCCATGCAACAGACTGATCCTACCCACGCCTCTGACGACCAATCCACCCCGCGACGGGCTCGCCGTTCTCGCGTCCGCCGCTTTGTCCTTGTCTACTACGTCATTTTTGCACTCATCCTGCTTGCATTGGTACCGCCCTACATCAGCGTCAACCGCTATCAACGACGCATTGCCACCAGCATCAGCCAGAGCCTTGGTCGCCCCGTTCATCTCGATAGCGTCACTCTGAACATGCTTCCCCTCCCCGGCTTCACTCTGAACAACTTCGTAGTCAGCGAAGACCCGGCATTCGGCACTGAACCAGTCATCCGCGCCAACACTGTTCGTGCCACCCTTCGCCTCAGTTCACTCTGGACACGACGCGTCGAGTTCTCGACCATCAGTTTCACCGAGCCAAGCGTGAACCTCGTCCATCTCGCGAACGGCAAGTGGAACCTTGAAACCATCCTTACCCAAGCCGCCCGTATCGAAGCTGCTCCCACGGCACAGAGGTCTGCTGGCCCAGCCCCGCGCTTTCCCTATATTGAAGCGACGGGTGCCCGCCTCAACCTGAAGCTCGATCAGGAGAAAATTCCTCTCTCGCTCACCGATGCCAACTTCGCCCTGTGGCTACCCAGCCCACAAGAGTGGCATCTACGCTTGGAAGCCCACCCTGCTCGTACAGACAGTAATGTGTCCGACACAGGAACTCTTCAACTGGAGGGCACGCTGGGGCGCGCCGCTTCCCTCTCCCAAGTTGCCATTGCGATGCAGGCTGATTGGCGCAATGCTCCTCTTGGCGAAGCCAGCCGATTGCTATTCAACCACGATGCAGGCCTCCGCGGCGACCTCACACTCTCTGCAAAGGTTCATGGTACTGTCGGCAAAAGCAGCGTTGAGACAAGGATGATACTCAACGCGGGACGTCGCGCTGACTTTGTCCCTCAACATCCCCTATCCCTTGACATGCAGTGCCTTGGCACTGCCTCGAACGCCTTTCACTCTTTCACTGACATCAGTTGCAGTTGGCCACCGGCCGGCTCCTCGGCGACTCCGACCCTCACAGTCGCCGCCACGTTGGCTGACGTGCGCAACCCACTCTCCACCACGGCTGACATATCCACTCCAGGTATCCCTGCCCAAACCATCCTTGACTGGGCCCAGATTGCCAGCTCTCGTTTTCCGCAGGCAACCACAGCATCGGGCACCATCACGGGGAACCTGCAGTATCGTCCTGGCCTTGCGTCAGAGTCATCTTGGACCGGCATTATCCATGTCTCGGATCTTGCCCTCCACAACCCCAACCTCGGCTCTGCTCCACTTCTTCTCGGCACAACCACCCTGCAGTCTCCCGCGGCCACGCCACCGGCTCTAGCGCGCAATCGCCGCCAGCCACACGCAGCTTCCTCCCCAGCAGGCAGCACCTTTTTGCTCACACCGATATCCCTGCCACTGGGCGGCAAAGACCCTGCCACACTCGACGGACGTATCGATTCCTCAGGCTACAGCCTGCACCTAAGTGGAATGGTCATCTTCTCCCGGCTTCAGGCTCTCGGCGCAGCTCTTCCCCAACTTGGAGATGGACTAAACAATGTAGCCCCAAGCAACCCTACATCCAGTCCGGTCCGGATCGACATCTCCGCTGTGCGTCCCTGGGGTGGTCCACAGACCTGGCAGGAAGCCTCGGCAAGGCCCACTACTGCAACCCACGCTCACCACTCCAAGCGCTGATACAGCCCTGGGGTCACTATTGAATCTGAACAGAAAGCTTCTTCAAGTGAACACTTGCGCCGACCTCCGGCACACTACCATCATTCACTTGCACCTCTGCCGGAACCCCCTCAAACACAATCCGCGTCGACGCCCGCGACTTCCCGGGAATTCTTAACCGCTCTGTGGCAGTCAACGCACCCGATCGAACAGTAACCGGCACCTCTGCAACTGCATCTCCGTCGTTCCGCACCTCTACGGCCACCAGCCATCCTGCAGATTTGCCGCCTTTCAGGGGCAACTCGCGCGGGGCTATGTTCATCACCGTCAACTCTGGCAATCCCCGGTCACGATACACCCAGTCCTCAAAGAACCACTCCAGATCCTTACCAGATGTCTTCTCCAACACGCGCTGAAACTCTTTTGCATCGTCTTCTTGTTTGCTGCCGTGCCGATACACCTGCAGCGCATCTTTGAGTGCATCGTCCCCCACCACGGAGCGCAGCATCCATAGCACCGCCGCCGCTTTGGTTCGGTAATACACCTCGTCGTGCGCATCCACCAGGGACTGTCCCCTGGCATCGACCGCTGCCGCCAAGCCGTCCTGCTCCGGCTCTACCAGCGCGAGAGCATTAGCCTGCTCCTGCATCTGCTGAATCGCAGCTTCACGACCCTGGCTGCGTTCCACCCAGAGCAACGACATGAACTGTGCGACTCCCTCGTCCAGCCAAACGTGCGACGAGCGAAACCAGGCATGTGCGAGTGAGTGCGCCAGTACTGTTGCCACCGCCGCTGGATCACCGTCGCGCATAGGCACAACCAACAAGGCATCGTCTTCGAAAGGCTGACCAGCATGATCGAGAATATTCAACGAACTCAGCGGTGTTCCGCCCAGCCATTCCATCAGTAGCGACTGCACCTTTTGTGCACCCGCCGTATAGCGCCCTAAGGCTGCGTCATCATCCGTGACTGCGGTCAAAACCTCTCCGTCAGCCTTTGTTGCAGCCGTGGCGGTAATAAATAAGCTGGGAACCCGAAAGCCCAGCAGACGAGGCTCAAACTCTGCCGTCGCGACTCCCGGAGCATCCGCAACTAAAGCGTCTGCATTCTCGCTCACTGCCACCAGAGGCTGCCTTACGCCACAGAAAAACGCATCGTTCGGTGCGTCGCCAACATACTCAACGGTCAGGCGTAGGCGAACGGTAGCACTTGCTTGCCTGAGTTTTGTCGCCCCGACAGCGCGAAAGTACTTAGCCCCATCGCCCAGAAAAACCGGCTCTGCTGCCACGGGATACCAGAGGACGCTACCAAACCCGCGCAGCGCAGTGCCATCTGGCGCAATGGAGTCCCAGTCAGCATAAGACGCCTCACCCACTGGCGCACCGATCCGCTCCAACCGCTGCGCCGACTGGGCAACCTCGCCACTATACAACGCGGTAAGCTCCAACGAAGCACCCACCGCCAGCGGTGTCGAAAGCATCAGGATTGCCTCTGTTGCTCTTCCTGTATGGTCTGCATCCGTATCCAATTGATGTTGCACAAACGGGACGGTCACCATACCTTTGGCATCTACCGTGGTAAAACGTTCCCACTGCAGCGACGACGATATCTGCACGACCAGACGTGCCAGCGGCACCGCGCCATCGTTCCGAACTGTAAACCCCGCACGCATAGCCAAGTGTGAGTGCGCCGGGGCAAGGTGCGCATCCAGATCGTAGGCCGTGAAGGTGAGCGCAGACCGTTCCGCGTCAGTCACCGTCAGTGCAACTTCCTCGGCCTTTTTTGTCTGTGCGCTACTCGGCAACTTACTTTTCTGCTGCTCCTGAGCATCCTGACTTTTCTCAAACAGCACCGTTCCAGGCTGCTGTCCCAGCGGCTCAGCCTCATGTGGTGGCAACTGTCCAACAGCATTCTCTGTCAGCAAATGAACTGACACCAGCAGCGTGACCAGCAGGCAACTCCTGCACAGCATGGACTTGGTCAACTTCCTAGCCCCTTGCGGACCTTCGTGGCTTTTACAGGTTTAGGCTCCACTGCCGGACGCCGCTGGCGCATCGCCTCGTACATCACAATCGCACCTGCCACCGACACATTCAGCGACGAAACCATCCCAGCCATTGGAATCCGCAACAGATGGTCACATGTCTTCTTGACGAGATCGTGCAAGCCTGCGCCCTCGCGACCCAAAACCAACACGCAGTCCGTCTTGAAGTCGAAATCAACATAGTCCGGAGAGCCTCGCTCATCGAGCCCCAACACCCACATATTCTTCTGTTTCAGCTGCTCCAGAGACCGCACCAGATTCGTCACCCTGGCAATCCGCACATGCTCAGAGGCACCCGCAGAGGTCTTCGCCACCGTTGCCGTGACGCCTGCCGCCCGACGCTCCGGCAGAATGACCCCATCCACGCCAGCGCCATCCGCCGTGCGCAGTAGTGCGCCAAGATTGTGTGGGTCTTCGACTCCATCCAGAGCGAGCAGAAAATGGTACTCACCCGGCCCCTTGGGAACCAGCAAGTCTTCAATTCCCAGAAACTCGCGCTCTTTTACTACTGCGAGCACACCTTGATGCGCGTCGGATCGTGCGAGTTTGGTCAACTGATCGCGCGACTCCAAAGACACCCGCACGCCTGCCGTTCGGCACAACTGGATCAGCCGCTCCAGACGCTCATCCCGCCGCTCGCGGGCCACACTCACATGATCCAACCGGCGCGAGCCAGAGCGTATTGCCTCTTCCACCGGGTGCAGGCCGTAAAGAACTTCCATCCGTCCAGTTTACTGCCTGCTCCACCACAGGCGAACAATCGCCGACAGCCTTTCCCCTGATACCTCCAGACTCTGTTGGCGGCAAATCTGTCCCCCAGGAGCTTTCAGCAATCTACGCGCAGAATTGTAGCCCACAGCTACCGCTATTGAATTGATTATAAAAGACTTATGGAAGAACTATTATCTAATCAAAGACAGTCTCAGGAACGGCCGAGAAACTAGATAGCCACCACATCAACCAGGACAGGCACTAAAATGAAGTAGATTGGGTACGCAAAACCCAAGGCAAAGCATTCAAACTTGATGACACTGTTCCCGCTAAAAATCGGTAATAAAAGAAATCGAGTCTTTTCTGAGCCATCTCTCGTCTCAAAGATTGTGCGAAGTGAGTCTCTTTCCATCTCGAACGTTCTGGCAGTTCACTCTGCGAGTGAGAATGCGGAGATTGCCAGTGGCCTGAAGCGTCAGGACGTCGAACTGCTGGATCAACTGATCGAAACGTACCAGCATCGACTATTGCGCTACCTGCTGTTCCTCACTGGACGTCGCGAAGTCGCCGAAGACCTCTTCCAGGAGACCTGGATGCGGGTTCTGTTGCGCGGTGGACAGTACAACGGCAAGGCGCGCTTCGACACCTGGCTGTTCACCATAGCTCGCAATCTGGTCATAGACCTCTCCCGTAAACGCACCATGTCCAGCCTCGACGAGATGACGGAGGCCCGTGAAGACGAGCGTCCTCTGGAGTTCGCCATCGCCGGGCCGTCACCGCTTGAGCAATTTCAATCTCGCGAAGACTCTGCTGAAGTATCGGAAGTACTACTCAAGTTGGAGCCAAACTATCGAGAAGTTTTAGTTCTGCGTTTCTACGAAGAACTCTCCCTCGAAGAGATTGCGGTTGTTACCCGTGCACCGCTTTCCACCGTTAAGTCGCGGCTCTACCGCGGTTTGGCTGCGCTCAAACCACGCATGGAACAGCTTCGTGCGACTCCTCATGCAGGGGAGGCCCACTCGTGAAGGCCGCCAGCAGTCAGTTCCCATCCGAATCCGAGTTTCGTGCTCTGCCACGATCAACGCCTCAAGGCATGAACTCTGCGGCGAGTGCCCGTGTGGTGAACCGCACCCATCGCGTTGTACGAGAACGCGCACGCACGATTCAGGCGCGTCGCAGTCGCATCCGCAGTCTTTGGATCCCGCTGGGAGTCTGCTCTGCACTGCTGGTGATCTTCTGCACCGCTATCTGGAACGTACTTGACCAGTATGAAGTAACCCCTATCGGCGTACCGGATGCCAGTAACCAGTTTCTAGTTCTGCTCCTATGGTTTTTTCCTGTCTCCGCCTTCCTGCTCGCTATGGTATGGTTTCGTCGCACCCGTAGCCGGTCCGAATCGGAGGTTCGACAGTGACCATGCTTTGGAACTTCAAGTCTCGTGAATCTAAACGAGAAGCCACCGAAGGCGATAACGAACTGAGTATGATTCCATCTTGGTCTATCGCCCTCGCCATACTGGTATTTGCCTCTGTTCAGTATCTTTTTCACGGCGTATTGCCTCATCATCGTCACGAGATGCTGCCGATGCGCCTGCTGATGGGATACTCCTGGGGCACGGCGTTTGCCAGCTATGTGTTGCTGGTCGGGTATGTTAGCCGTGACGTAAAGCGTCGCAAGATGTCGGCAAGCTTGTGGATGCTGATCGTCATTGTTATGCCGGGCGGCATCGGTGCTATTGTTTACTTTCTGCTGCGCCAGCCCATACTTTCACGCTGTCCGCACTGCTCCACAGAGGTAGCCTCCAGCTACCATTTCTGCCCGCAATGCCAGTTCCAGATGGCTCCTGTGTGCGGCAGGTGCTTCCGTGGCACACTGATTACCGATGTGTACTGTACGCAGTGTGGACACGATCTTGCTGAAGATCAGGCCCCGTCCAGACTGCGCGCGTTCAGCGACTAGATGTCTTCTATGCCAATTACCGCTGTGATCGTCGATGACGAACCGCTTGCTCGGCAGGAGCTGCTGTATCTGCTTGATAGTGTTGGTGGTGTCGATGTTCTGGCGCAGGGGACCAATGGTATTGATGCGGTGGAGCTGATTCGTTTGCATAAGCCGGAGGTGGTTTTTCTGGATGTTCAGATGCCTGGGCTGGACGGTTTTGCTGTGCTTAAGAAGCTGCTTGATCGCAAGACCCCTATGCCAATGGTAGTGTTTGCAACAGCTTACGACCAATATGCCGTGCGGGCGTTTGAGGTGAATGCGATTGATTATTTGTTGAAGCCGTTTGATCGCAAGCGTGTTTCTCTGGCGGTGGCGAAGGCTTTGGGGCGGCGGCAGGCGCCGGTGGAGTCGGCCAGCGATGCGAAACTGGACGCTTTGCTGAAGCTGGTGGAGGAACAGGGACAAGCTCCTAAATCCAACATAGCAAAGGTGATCGTCCGCGCTCAGAGTCGTTTATTGTTGGTGGATCAGCGGGAGATTTGTTTTGCGGCGATAGAGGATGGGACGATTAGTGTGGTTACGCCTACGATTGAGGGGCAATCGAATTGCCGGACGCTGGAGGAGTTGCTGGAGCAGTTGAATCCGGAGGCTTTCTGGCGGGCTCATCGCTCGTATCTGGTGAATATACAGCACATACGGGAGGTGGTTCCGTGGTTCAAGTCGAGCTATCAACTGCGGATGGACGACCCGAAGAAGACGGAGATTCCGGTGAGCCGGTCGCAGACGAAGCGGTTGAAGGAGCTTTTCAAGCTTTGAGCGATGGTATTTGGGTGGACAGCTTGTGGTGAATTTGTGGTGGGAGCTGGGCAGTGGAACGACGTAAAGGAAAGACGTCCGACTAAGCGGGTCGGAGGGGGTCCGAGGGTGGTGGAGACGGTTCGACTGACTCAGTTTGCCGGGGTGGATCGGGAGGGTTTGATCCGCTTGTAGCTGTGATTGAAGTCGAAGCGGTAGATGATGGCAGCGGTGATGACGCTGGGGGTGAGGACGCCTGGAGCGAGGGGGTAGGTGGTCCAATTTTGGTACTGGTAGTCGGCCTTGAGGGCAAAGTGTGGGCTGAGGTCGTAGTCGAGACCGAGGCCGGGGGAGAAGACGGTTGAGGTGGAGGCCAGGTAGGTGAGGGTGCCGACGGTGATTCCGCCGCTATGGTAGTCGATCTCTCCGCGGCCGATGAGGAAGTTGGCGTAGGGGTGGAAGTTGCCGATCTGATGTTCGAGTTTGAGTCCAGCGAGGATGGACTTCTCCCCGGCGATGGTTCCGGAGTCAACGGGATAGGTGCCACGCACTTCGAGGCTGGGGTGCAGGCCGTAGTAGGGGCGAGTGGTGACATCGGCGCCGGCAGTGATGCTGAGGTTGTGTCCGTTGAGGACCTGGGTGTAGACGCCGGAGCCGCCGACGAAGGCCGAGAGCTGGAAGCGTTGGGATGCTGTGGGTGCAGCCTGGGCGTGCGCGGTGCGCGCAAGGAGGAGAGTCGCGGCGATGACGGCGAGGCTCAAGCGGGTTTTCAATGGCTGCATCCGAGACTGAACCTCAAGTTGATTGAGATGGGGTAGGTCGCGATTCGTTGTCTTGCCAGGTGAGGGGTGCGTTGGCTGGTGAAGTCAGATAACTGCGTCCCCTTGCCCGGACCGGCCGAGCAGGCAGGTGGCATGACAAGAGTCTCCTGCCCTCGGATTATCGTCTTATCGTCAACCGAGGGAGGAGACTTTAGGGTGTGGCGCTGCCTTGGGGTAGCGATGGCTTACTTGATGGAGGAGATGGTGATGGTGTCTTTTGCGACAGTGCCATCGACAGTGACTTTCTTGCCTGCGAAGGCGACTGCCTTGGCGGGGTCAGAGAACTTGTAGACCTTGTCGCCTACGACGAGGACGGGAGCGGAGCCACCCTTGATGCACTTGGCGGCGCAGGCGGCGTGGGCGGGGCTGGAGGCCTTGGCGGTGTTGCTGGCGCACATCTCGTCGGCGACGACTCCGGTGAGGGACTCGGCGAAGGCGCTGGCGGTAGCGAAGGTGAAGGCGAGGGCAGTTACAGCTACGAACTTCTTCATGTGGACTCTCCGGGGTGATGTTGTAGTGGGAGAATTATAGCCGAGCGGTGCTGGCTGTCCGACTTTTCTCCGGGCCGGTCTCGCTGCTGGGGTGACTGGCTTTCCATTGGATGCGTGGAAGGTGATTGGAGTTTGGATGTGGCTAAAGCGGATGGGACTGGAACGGAGAGGTGGCGGGGTGATGGGGAT
>VFSW01010780.1_pt1 | contig 12917 bp, 14 predicted proteins | sample 5358111 | NCBI WGS metagenome assembly VFSW01 (sample SAMN11554181, study PRJNA540505) | mine drainage metagenome | isolation source: sediment from site ElyBrook_90M | place: USA: Ely Copper Mine, Vershire, VT | collected 2017 | reverse complement strand
GCCAGGGCCTGCGCCGTTGTGGGCGGCCTGCAGGGGTGGGTGTTCTGCCCCAATGGTGCGTAAATTGCCGCTTCCCACCAGCCGGCGCAAACGCGCCGAGACCAGTTCCTCCTTACCCTCCCGCAAATCCAGACCGAAGGTTCGATGGGCCAGCCGGCGGATCTCGTCAAATTCGTGCGCCGCCAGGGACCGGACTTGGTCCATCGCGTCATCAGCGGTTCGTTTCACTGGTCCTTTCCTTAAAGAGCCGCTCCAGGTCCAGAATAAGGCCGACCCGGCCATCTCCTAAAATGGCTCCTCCCGCGATTCCGGAAACGCTTTTGAACGTCTCCCCCAGGCTCTTGATCACCACCTCCTGTTTGCCGATCAGTTCGTCCACAAGCATGCAAAACCGGGTATCCTCCACCTCGGCCACGATCATCACCGATTGGCACGGATCTTCCGAGCGCGGCTCCATGTTGAACTTTCGGTAAAGCCGGAAAACCGGCAACAAGGCGTCCCGGACCAGGGCCATCTCGCCACGCTGCTGCACACTCCACAAAATCTTCTCGGTGGGCCGGAACATCTCCCGCACCGCGAAAAGGGGGACAATGAAACGCTCTTTCCCCACTCCCACCACCAGGCCATCGATGATGGCGAGCGTGAGGGGGAGCTTCAGCAGGAAGGACGCGCCGCATCCGGCCTGGGAATGAATCTCGATACGGCCGCGGAGTTTCTCGATGTGCCGGCGGACCACGTCCATCCCTACACCGCGGCCCGATACGTTGGTCACCCGTTCGGCGGTGGTGAAACCGGGCTCGAAGATGAGATTGTGAACTTCGCTGTCGGACATGCCTGCGCCGGAAGAGACCAAACCCCGCTGCATGGCCTTTGCGAGGATCTTATCGCGGTCCAACCCCCGGCCGTCATCGGCGATTTCAATCACTACCTGTCCGGCCTGGTGGTGCGCCCGCAGCAACAATCGCGCCATCGGGCTCTTGCCCTTGTCAAGCCGTTCCGGCGGAGGCTCGATCCCATGATCCAGAGAATTGCGAACCATGTGCATGAGCGGATCTGCCAGTTCCTCCACAATCGTCCGGTCGAGTTCGATCTCGTCCCCTTCGGTCACCATCTCCACCTGTTTGCCGAATTGGCGGGATAGATCCCTGACCAGGCGCGCCATCCTCCGGAACAATGGACCTATGGGGACCAGACGCATCGCCATCGCGGTCTTCTGCAACTCGGTGGTGATCCGTAGGAGTTGCGCCATATTGCGTTGAAGCCGCTGGCTCTTGACAGTCGGCAGATCCGGATCGTGCCGCACCAGCGATTCGGCAATCACCATTTCGCCGGCCATGTCGACCAGATAGTCCAGTTTGGCGGTATCCACCTTCACCGCCATGGCTTCACCGCGCCGCCCGGCGCGCACCGGATCCGGCGGGGCGCCTGCTGTTTCGTCGCCGGCCGCGACTGGCACAGGGGGGCCTTCCGGTGGCTTGTCCTCGACGGCCGCCGCCAGCGTTGCCAACTCTCCGGCCGCGGGCGAGTCCGGCGCCGCCGTCAATGCTCGAATTCGCGACAGCAGTGCGCTGTCCTGCCGGGGCGCGTCCGTGGGCCTCTGCTGCAACGCCGCTTCCAGGTGCGCCATCCAACGGCGCAGGTGGTCGGCGCTCTCCAGAATCACGTCGATTGCCGTGGGCGTGATCTTTAGTTCGAAATTGCGCGCGCGGTCCAGAACCGCTTCCACCTCATGGGCTAGCTTCTGAATATCCCAAAGCTCCAGAAAGCCGGCCAGCCCCTTCATGGTGTGAAATCCCCGAAAAATGGAATTCAGGGCTTCGGAATCACAAGGGTCCCGTTCCACTGCCAGAACCTGCGTTTCGATTCGTCCCAGGTGCTCGCGGCTCTCCAAAATAAAGTCCGACAGGAGTTCGGGATCCTGCGATAGAAGTTTCTCCTGACTCTTCTGGACGGCTGGCGCCTTTGAGGCGACTTCGATCGCGCCTTGCAGCCGCAGGATTCCCTCCTGCAGTCGCGCCGCCGCCTGTTCTCCGGAAAGGCTTCCGGCACCCAGAGCGCCAATCATTCCTTCAGCCGCTGCTCCGACCGCGCCCGCGCTTTCCTGCGCTGCGTCATGGCGGATCTTTTCCAGCGCCGGAATCCAGCCGGAGAGGTTGGATGCGGCGGAGGCGGCGGGGTCCTCGACCATCAGCCGGAGGGCCAGATCGTCCACGAGATGACGCAGTTCATCGCTGGGATGCACGCATCACCTCTCAAAATCCCGCTTCACTCTCATCCAGGGGGAATACCGGCGCGGTTTCAATCCGAACCGGAAGCGGCGATGGCCGAAGCTCCTGGTGCGCCCGGAGTGAGTTCCCGAGAGCCGCGAGGCTCGTAGACGTGTTGACGGCGGGACCGGCGGATCTCTGCGCCCCGGCGGCCTGCACGCTGCTGCCGCCCACCAGTTCACGGAGTTTCTCAACGATGCCGGACAGACCCTGCGCCTGTGCCGCCAATTCTTCGCTGGCTTCCGCGCTCTTTTCCGCATCGGCGGCGCTGCGCTGCGTCACCTGCTCCATCTGGCTGACGGCCGTCGCGATCTGCTCGATTCCCCGCGACTGCTCCTGGCTACCTACGTCCACTTCGTCCACCAACGTCTTGACCTGTGTCGCACTGGCGGTAATCCGGCCGATCGATTCGCCGACCTGCGCCAGCTTGGTGCTCCCGGCGCTGGACTTTGCGATCGATTCCTCGATCAGTTGGGCGGTATCCTTCGCGGCTTGAGCGCTGCGTTGCGCCAAACTCCGGACTTCATCGGCCACCACGGCAAAACCCATGCCGGCTTCGCCCGCACGCGCGGCCTCCACGGCGGCATTCAGGGCCAGAATATTGGTCTGGAACGCAATTTCGTCGATCACCCGAATAATCTTGGAGATCTTTTCACTCGAACCGTTGATTTCTTTCATGGATTCGACCATTTCTTTCAGATTGTGGTTGGCGTTCTCTACCAGGCGGGCAGCTTCCGCCATGAGGCCGGCCACACTCCTTGTGTTGTCGGCATTTTTGCGGGTGACGGCGGTGATCTCCGTGGCGGACGAGGACGTTTCTTCCAGGGTCGCAGCCTGCTCCGAACTGCCCTGTGCCAGAGACTGGCTCGCCGATGCGAGCTGTGCGGAAACCGCCGCGACTTTCCGCGACCCGTCGAGCATCTCTGTCGCGACCTCGTCCAACTGCCTGGTCGCCGACCGGACCACCACAAACGAAACCGCCGCCGCGAGAGCCCCGGCGCAAAGCAGGGGGATCAGGAACCATCGAAGACCGGATACATCGCCCTCAGCCACACGCTGGTCGCTGACCATGACTTCGTGGGCCAATCTCTGCAATTCGTCGGCGTATGTTCCCAGATCCCGATACGGAGAGAGGGTCTTTTCCGCCAGGGTCTTTGCGGCGCCATCGGGATCACCTGTCTCGGCCAGACGTTTGAGATCCGTGTGGGCCCTCAACCAGACGGTCACCAACTCTTCCATTTGTCCGGCAAGGCGGCGGCTCGCTTCGGAGGCCAGCAACGGCCGCAGTTCCGCCAAGCTGGCCTGCATCGTCGCTGCGCCCTGTTCGAAAAGGCGCTCGGATTCAGCCTGGTGCACCGGGTCTTTGGCATACGCGAACACCACGTTTCCCCGCTCTCCGGCGGCCATATCGGATTGAGCGTCATTCACCTGGCCGGCCAACTCGACCGTGCGCACGGTCACCGAGGCGGTGTTTGCGATAGAAGCATTCATGGTGCTGCCGTAGCGCAGCCCGACCCAGGCAGTCGCCAACAGGAGTGCCGAGAGTGTGAATGTGCAGGCGCCGATTCTTGCGCCCAGAGTGAACTTCCGTTGTTTCATAGCGCCCCCGTCAGGACATAATGGCGTTCAAGCCGTGAATTTCCTGGGTGGACACGACCTTATCGATGTCCAGCAGGATCTTTACCTTACCCTTCACCTTGGCCATTCCCAGCAGGTAGCGGCCGGCAATCTCTTCGCCGAAATCGGGTGTATCTTCAATTTCGGGACCCGTCAGGTTGAGCACTTCCGAAACTCCGTCGACAACGACTCCCATCATTACCGCCGACGATTCGCCCTGTACCTGGGTCACGATAATGCAGGTGCGCTGGGTGTACTCGGCGGCCGGAAGGCCGAACTTGAGACGTAGATCGATCACAGGAACCACTTTGCCTCGCAGGTTAATTACGCCTTTGATGTGACAAGGCGTTTGCGGAACCGCGGTAATCTCCTGCAAACCCATAATTTCCCGGACTTTCAATACGCGGATTCCGAATTCCTCGTTGGCCAGATGAAAGGTCAGATATTTGCCCGCACGCGCATCTGTCTGCGCGCCGGCGGGTTCACTCACTGAAAGCATGGTAGATGCCATCGGTTTTCTCCAGATCGTATTTATACTTCGAGCGGACAGGTGGTGCCGATCGCATGGGGTACGGCGTGCCCCGCCTTTTCCGTGGGAGCGAGGCACATCTTGATGACCAGCGACTCGCCGTCCCAGGGAAAGCGCACCACAATCCATTCTGTTGTGCCGGCGCTCTTCGCCCGGAAATTCTTGCCGAACACAACGGTCGGAATGCTCAAACCGAGTGGCCCCAGTTGTCCCTCCAGGTCGGTTTTCACATTGCCGATCACCATGTTGGTGAGTTCAGCGATGGCGTCCAGGACCTCTTCGTCGACGGCGCTGCTCTCGGTCATCAGCATCTGCGAGCAGATGCGGCAAGCCAGAATAGGAGAACAGCTGATGCTGCCGGTTCCGGCCCAGGATCCGGCCAGTCCAATAAATGACACGACACCGTCGTTCACCTCGGGCGTGCCTTTTTCGAGGGAGAATTCCCCGTCGCCCAATTCAGTGCCCAACATCGTGGAGAATACCTGGGCGGCGGATTGGCGCACGGATTCAACAATGAAATCTTGCAGGCTCATATCGGCAATACCGGCTCCAGGATTCCAGCCAGCTTCTCCTTGATTTGATCGGCCGTGAAGGGTTTCCGCACATACCCGGCGGCGCCCAATTTGACGGCCTCGCCAACTTTGGACTCTCCGCCCTCGGTTGTAATCATTACCACAGGAATGTGATGCCATTCAGGTGAGGACTTGACGGCAGCCAGCAACTGCAATCCGTCCATCTTCGGCATATTGATATCGGTGAGTACGAGTTGGATACCGGGCTGATTCCTGAGCTGTTCGAGCGCCTCTTGGCCGTCGCCAGCTTCATGGATCGAGCGGATGGACATTCCGGTCTGCCGCAAAACACGTTGCAGAATCTTGCGGATCGCAGCGGAATCATCCACAACTAAAACATCTGAATCCATTCGGCTCCTTACAATCCATTTATCGGTGGGATTGGGATTTTCATTAGGCCGGGGGCGGAAATTGTGTGTCTCCCGCGTCGCGCGGCGATGTCCTGGCGGCGGTCCTAAAGTTTTGTTAGCGGGCATCCGATACTTGCTCAGGAGCCTGAGTTTTGAACCGCCAGTTATCTCAACAGGAAATCGACGCCGTCTTTCAGAACATGCAGGATCACCGGCGCGAGTCTCCGGCCGTCAAGTTCGATTTCCGCCGGCCCGATCGCATTCCCAAGTCCCAGGTCCGGGCGATTCACCTGCTGCACGACACGTTCGTGCGCAACCTGGTATCGAGCCTGTCCGCTTATCTTCGCTCCTACCTGACGGTGAATCTGGTGAGCGTGGAACAACTCTCTTATGCGGAGTTTCTGGACGGCCTGCCATCGCCGACCTGCATGGTTTCACTGGGGCTAAGCCCCTACGACGGCAACGGTGTGCTGGAGTTAAACCCCTCGCTGGTTTTTCCGATTCTGGAAATGCTTTTGGGCGGCACCGGCAAATCCTCCGGTTCGATCCAGCGCGACATCACCGAGATCGAGCAGAAGCTTCTGGATGGCCTGTTCCGCATCATTCTGCACGATCTGCGCGAAGCCTGGAAGGGCGTGACCGAGGTGGATTTCACTATTGAATCGATGGAGACCGAGCCGCAGTTGCTACACATTCTGGCTCCCAACGAAGCCGTGGTCTCAATCGGCGTCGAGGTACGCATCGGGGAAACGGTGGGCATGATGAACATCGCCATGCTATCGATCGTGATTAAGATGATGCGCCAGAAGTTCGACCAGCAATGGTCGGTGCGCAAGACCCACGCCAGCCAAAACGAACAGAATCGCGTGCTGCGCCTGTTGCGGGGCGCCCGCCTCACGCTGGAAGCTCGCATGGAGGGGCAGACTCTGAGCGTGCGTGAGTTTCTGGGTCTGGCCGAAGGCCATCTGCTCACCTTCGACTTTCCCGTGGAGCGGCCCATCGACCTGCTGGTGAACGGCACACACAAATACGCCGGACAAGTGGTCAGCACGGGCAGGAAACGAGCCTGTCTCATCGAAAAAATCAAGCTCGCGCAGGCTCAAGGCAGAATGAGCGAGGATAAGCCACCGGGAGCGGGAGCCGTTGAATCTGAATAAAAGATCTGTAGAAAATCCAGGAACGCGCGTCCCCGCCTGCGCCCGTTATTCCGGTCGAACTCCACCCGTTGCAGGAACACCAGCAATCCCAGAATGTCCGCGTCCCGCGTCTTGGACATGCCCAGCCGCCGCCGCTCCTGCTCGCGAAACTCGGCGGTGGCGCTTTGCACCGCGGCGTAAACGCCGGCCGCCAGAGGATTGGAGGGGAGGCTCTCATAGTACACGCCGCTCTGCAGCGTCCGGTAGGTACGGATCAAAGCCTCCAGTGCCTCCCGCACGTCGAAATCCACCGTCCCCGGGTTGCCAAGCACGGCTGCCGCCACGGTTTGCCCCAGGAATCCCAGCAGCGCCTCGTTCTGTTCCAGGAACTCTTCGGCGACCCGGATATCCTGGTTCGGAACCTGCGCCATCTCGATTTCCGGCGGTTTGTCGTGTTTCCGCGCGTCCCGCAAAAACTCGCAGTCCAGCGGGCATGCCACCGTGACCTCTCGCTCGGTACCGCAGCAGATGGTGCAGATATCGCCGCCCACACCCGGACAGAAGCGGCGAGGCCGCCGGGTTTCGCAAATTGTGCATGCCATTCCCTTAGTATAGAAGGCAGGGGAAACGCCGTACCGATGAGCAGGACACACCTATTCTTCAAAGTGGAATTGGAACACGATCCCGAAGAGGACCCGGAGCGGGCAGGCGCGGAAATCTGCCGCCAGATTCAGAGAGTTTACGGCGTCCGTTTCGCGGAACTGTCCAGCATCACGAAAGTGGAGGAATAGCGGCGCGTCCCAGTACCTGCTCGTAGGTCCGCCGGAAGAAGGCATCGGTCATGCCTGCGATGTAGTCGCACACCACGCGATGCGCCGGTTCGCACTCAGCCTGCTGGCGGTAAGCCTCCGGCAGCTTGCCGGGATCCTCGGCGAAGAACTGGAACAGTTCTTCGATCATGTCCATCGAAAGCTTCCGGCCCTCGTTTAATGCGGACGAATCGTAGACCGTGCGGTGCAAAAACCGTTTCAGAGACCGGCTGGTCTCCGCCGTCTCCGGAGTGAACGCCGCCAGCCGCCCCGGAAATGCCCGTACGTCGTCGGCTGCGGCCGCGCCGGACCGCTCCGCTGCTGCCACGGTACCTTCAATCAACCCCGTTACCAGGGCGTCCACCAACTGCCGCAAACTCTCATGGAAGCGTTCCCGTTCCGTGGCGCCCGGGAATTGCGTCTCCGCCGCCTCGTGAATCGCCAGATATTGCGGCACGCACGCCGCCACATCCCCGGCAGAGAGCATTGCCGCCGAGAAGGCATCGTCCAGGTCCGCCGTATTGTATGCCACTTCGTCCGCCAGGTCGATCAGTTGAGCCTCCAGCGGGGGACGAAAGCCCGGCAGGTAGCCGTCCAATTCCGGGCGCTCGCCGGGAGCGTAATCGTGCGAATGCTTCACGATGCCTTCCCGTACCTCGAAGGTCAGGTTCAACCCGGGGAAGCGGGCGTAGCGCTGCTCGAAACTCTCTACGATGCGCAGCGCATGCAGATTATGATCGAAGCCCTCGCCAAACCGCGCCATCTGCCGGTCCAGCGCCTCCTCTCCTGCATGGGCGAACGGCGGGTGCCCGATATCGTGAGCCAGCGCCAGCGCCTCGGTTAGATCCTCATCCAGTTCCAGCGCATGCGCCAGCGTGCGCGCGATCTGCGCCACTTCAATCGTATGGGTGAGCCGGTTGCGAAAATGGTCCGAGAGTCCCGGCGTGAATACCTGGGTCTTCGCCTCAAGGCGACGGAAAGCGCGGGAATGGATCACGCGGTCGCGATCGCGCTGAAACTCGTTGCGGTAAGGATGGGCCGGTTCCGGATACCGCCGCCCCCGACTCAGTGGCACTGGAAACCGCAGACGCGCCAGCATCAGGACGCCGCGTTCTACTGCTGCGGCAATTCGCCGTACATTGAGATCGCCACCTGCCCGACTGAACCGCCCTGTGTGCGCAACGGGTCCAGAAGCTTGCGGGCCTCGCCGGGCTTCTTGATCATCAGGTAGCGGGCCAGGGTAATCTGCGCCTGCTCCTTGGAAACAAATACCGTGGGATGCGCCATCAGGTCGCGCAGCGTGCTCTCCCCCTGGGCATCGCGCCCGTCGGCGAAATAAATCTGCGCCAGGGAAAGCTTGGCCAGCGCGGCATATTTCTCATTGCCTTTCTGCGCCACTTCCTGAAAGCTCTTTTCCGCCTCCGCCAGTTTGCCCTGGTCGGCCAGGATCGCACCCAGGTAATACTGCGCGATCTCACCTTCCGCGGTCCCTGGATATTTGGTGGCCAACTCAGTGAATACTTTCGTTGCCTCCTGGTCTTTGGCCTGCTGCGTGGGGAAAGTCAGACCCCCATTGCCGCTAATACCGCCGACCGGCGCTTCCTGAACCTGGATGGCTTGGCTAAGCCCTTGTTCCCGCGTGGCCTGCTGGCCCCGCGAATACCAGATGTATCCGAAGATCAACACCAGAACTACCAGCCCGGCGGCGCCGTAGCGGAAGATTTCTGTCCGATGTTCTTCAAAAAACTCTGCTGTGTGCTCGACCTCGAGGGCGAACTTATCTGTTTTTAGCTCTTTACGGGTGATTCTGGCCACGAAAACCTCAGATGTAGTAGAACTTATATCCTATCATGTCTGCCCCTTTCCGGCTGACGCCCCCCGATCTATACTTGAGCCGAATGGCCCACAAGCTCCGGAACTTCTGGCAGCGCATCAGCGATGGAGTCGCCATCCACCAGATGTGGGCGCAGTTGGCCGCCGACGCCCGCGCCAGCTATCAGTTCTATTCCCAGGATCTGGAGTCCGACCGGCGCGAAGGCGAATCCCGCTTTAAGCACGCCGTGCGGATGGCGCGCGGGCTTTTCTGGGCCCTGGTCATGAAGCTTTCGCCCGGACGGCGCGTGGTGCTCCTGCTCGCCCTGGTGCTGCTGGTACTCCCCAGGATTATTTTAAGCGGCGAGGACAAGCAGTTCGACACTTCCGGAGCCAAGTTTCTTGCCGGCGCGTTGCTGCTGATTCTGCTCGCCCTGGAACTGAGCGACCGCGTCACCATGAAGCGCGATCTGGAAATCGCGCGCGAGATTCAAAGCTGGCTGATGCCCTCGGAAGCGCCCCCCGTTCCCGGCGTGGATATCGCCTTCGCCGGACGGCCGGCCAATACCGTAGCCGGCGATTACTACGATGTCTTTTTCCGGCCCAACGAGCGCCTCCTGGTAGTCGTGGCCGACGTGGCCGGCAAAAGCATTCCCGCGGCCCTGCTGACCGCTACCCTGCAGGCGAGCCTCCGCACGCTCGCCGCGCTGCCCAGCTCCATCGCCGACCTGGTGGATCGCGTGAATCGCTACTCCTGCGAGCAGAGTCTCAACGGCCGCCGGTTCACCACCGCCTTCATTGCCGAACTGGAACCGGCCAACGGCCGCCTCACCTATGTGAACGCCGGCCACAACTGGCCGGTGCTGCGGCGCGCCTCTGGAGCCATGGAGCGCCTCGAAGCCGGCGGCCTGCCGCTCGGCATCACCACCGGCCGGCCCTACCAGTGCGGCACCGCGGCGCTGGAGCGCGGCGACCTGCTATTGATCTTTACCGACGGTCTGGTCGAGGCCGAGGACGAGCGCGAGCGCGAGTACGGCGAGGAGCGTATGCTGGCGGTGCTGCAATCCGTGCACGCCGCGGCCACTGCCGCAGAGACGCTCAAGCGCATCATGTCCTCGGTGGATGCGTTCGTAGGTCTTACCCGCCAGCACGACGACATTACCTGCCTGGTGCTGCGGATGAGGTAGGGAGCACCTGCTATCCTGGATTTCCTATGTATCTGAAGATTCTGGGGCATCCGATTTTCACCGTTCTCAACTTTCACATGCCGATGATTGTGGATCTCTCCCATCCTCTAATCATGCTGGCCGGGGAAAACGGCTCCGGCAAATCCACCCTCCTGCACGCCATCTATTACGCCCTTCACGCCGAAAGGCCGGAAGGTTACGTCTACCGGCTAGAACCGGGCGACGTGAAATTCCCCCAGGCTTACCTCTTCGATGCCGAACGGCACAACCCGCGCACCCAACTGGAGCTGTTCAAGGATCAGCCCGAGATGCTGGAATTCCTCGGCATGGCCAGCCACGGCCAGGTGATGCTGTCCCTCTTCCGCGAGAGCTTTCCCAAGTTGCCGGATGGCACCGTCCTCCTGCTCGACGAGCCGGAAATGGCCCTCTCCGTGTCTAACCAGCGCCGCATTCTCAAGATGCTCCTGGAACTCGTGGACCAGAAGCATTTCCGCATCGTCTGCGCCACCCACTCCCCGGTGCTGATCGACGCGCCCGAAACCTACGTCATCAACCTGGACCGCCATGTGAACCGCAACGTGACGCCTAACGACCTGGGCGTGGAAGGCGCCAGCACCATCCAATAGGAGCGCCCCATGACCTGCTGCCCGGAATTCGACAAGCTGATCGACCGCGAACTCGCCCGCCATGCCCAGCCCTACCAACTGACCGGCGGCACCATCATCACCGAGATCGATACCGAATATTTCCTGGTTTTCGGCGAGGAGCGCCACCAGTTCGCGGGGGTCAACTATTGCCCCTTTTGCGGCCGCGTGTTGTCTCGCCAGTTGTGGAATCTGGAAAAGAAGAAGCAGTAGCAGTAGCTACCTGGCCACCAGGCCGGCCAGGTTCCGCCCGCAGATCCGGCTGCCTTCCAGCTTGTTGCCGTCCGGGCCCGGCCAGTGAGTTTCCAGGCTGACCCAGCCGCGATACCCGTCGCGCACCAGCGCGGCGATCTGCCCCTGCCAGTCGATAGCGCCTTCGCTGAGCGGCCCCCACACGGGGCGATGGCCTTCCACGCGGCAATCCTTCGCATGCACGTGCCCAATCCGGTGGGCCGGCAGCTTTTCGTATCCCGTGGGATACGGCGTCTCTCCCGACACCAGCGCATTCGCCGGATCCCATACCACCTGCACTCCGGGATGGTCCAGCGCGTCCAGCAGGCGCGCAGTCTCCGCCCCCGTGGCGATGTTGCAGGCGTGTTCGTTTTCCAGCCCGACGATCACGCCATGCCGCGCCGCTTCTTCCGCCAGTTTGCGCAGCGCCTCCACCACACGATCGAAACAGGCTTCTGGACGCACCGTGCGCCAATACGAAAACACGCGCAGGATCCGCGCCCCGGTGCGCCGCGCGATCTCCAGCGCCCGCGCCGTCAAGCGAGGCTGATCCTCGAATTGATAAGGCGCGGCGAACCGGTCCTGCTGGAACCGCGCATCGATTTCGGGAGCATCCGGCAGTTCGCACTTGAGCAGCGGAGAGGCAATGGAAATGATCTCCAGCCCCGCCTCACGCACCATCGCGGTGGCGCGGTCCACCTCTTCATCGGTCAGGTCCACGATGTTCTTGCCCGACACCATACGCAGCTCGGCGCCGGTCATACCTACCTCCCGCATCGCGTTCAGAGCGGTGTCTAAGTCGGGCGAAAATTCATCGGTAATGGCGGCGATCGGAAAATGTCCACTCATGGCGAAGCACCATTATAGGCGGCCTCTATGTATCGAAATGCGTGAACAGATTATTCAGCGATTCGGCCAGGGTGGGATGCGCGAATACGCCGTCGCGCAATCGCGTGTACGGCAACCGGCCCATCATCGCCAGTTGCAGCATCGACATGATCTCTCCGCCTTCCACGCCCAGCACCGCCGCGCCCAGAATCTGGTCCGTCGCGGCATCCACCACCGCCTTCATGAATCCGCGCGTCTCGTCGGTTTCCAGCGCCCTGGCGACGTACGACATGGGCATACACGCCACCCGGATCTTCCTGCCCTGCGCGCGCGCCTCGTTCTCGCTCAGTCCAATCCGGCCCAATTGCGGATCGATGTACACCGTGTAGGGCACCAGCCTGCCCTTCGTGCCGGCGTTCCCCTTCTCGATCAGATTCGTCCGTAGAATGCGTAAGTCATCGTAGGAAATGTGCGTGAAAGCCGGACCGCCCTTAATGTCGCCTAAGGCATAGATGCCATCCACATTCGTCTCCAGCCGGGCGTTCACGGGAATGAAGCCGCCGCTGCCGGTAGAGACGCCTGCTGCCGCCAGGTTCAACGAATCGCTATTCGGCGTGCGTCCCGTCGCGATCAGCAGGTGCGACCCGGCGATCTCCCGCCCATCCACGCGCAGGCGAACCTCGTTCGCGGACTGCGTCACGCGCTCCGCCTTGGCCGTAAGCAGCACCTCGATCCCGTCTTCCCGCATAATGCCCGTCACCTGCTCCGCCACGTCGCTGTCCTCGCGGCTCAACAGTTGCCGACCGGAATGGACGATGGTCACGCGGCTGCCGAAGCGGCGGAACATCTGCCCGAACTCCAGCCCCACATAGCCCCCGCCCAATACCAGCAGATGTTCGGGCGCCGCCGCCAGTTCCATAATGGATGTGCTGTCC
>VFSW01010779.1_pt1 | contig 12917 bp, 14 predicted proteins | sample 5358111 | NCBI WGS metagenome assembly VFSW01 (sample SAMN11554181, study PRJNA540505) | mine drainage metagenome | isolation source: sediment from site ElyBrook_90M | place: USA: Ely Copper Mine, Vershire, VT | collected 2017 | reverse complement strand
ATATCAGCCAGCTGGCGCCGCGCCGGGTGCAGAAAACCTGCGACGTGGTCAAGGAAGGCGAGGAGGGCAAAGTCAAGCTGCTTGGCTTCGATGACCGCGGCAAGGTCAGGCTGTCGATGAAGGTCGTCGATCAGGAGACCGGCGATGATCTCGAGGCAAAACAGAAAGCCGAGGCCGATCAGGGGCGGGAAGCCGCGGCGGGTGGCGCTGCGGAATAGCTGCGGCCGGACAAGCTTGATTATAAAAGATCAAAAGGCGGCCGGCGAGGCCGCCTTTTTGTTTGATCTAATCGGTACGCGTCAACGCGGATCCGACATGCATTACTCGACAACGACGGGCGCCGCAGCGCGGCCTCCGCGGGCGGGCCTTCGGAAAACCATCAGCAGCGGGATCACCGCAAGCGTCGCGATCATCAACAACTTGTAATCGTCGATGTAAGCGATGATCTGCGCTTGCCGGGTGATGACGGCGTCAAGCGCAGCGCGACCCGCAGCCGTCAGCGGGTTCCAGGCGTGCGCGATGATTGGGTTGTCCAGCGCCCGATTGACCGCCGAGACGTTCGGCACGATGGCAGCGTGATTGGCCTGCGTATTCTGGACCAGCAAGCTGTTCACCACCGAAATGCCTACACTGGAGCCGATATTGCGCGACAGGCTGAAAAAGCCGGCGCCTTCGGTGCGCTCCGCGAGCGGCAGCGTCGACAACGTTGCTGCACTCAATGGCACGAACAGGAATCCGAGACCGGCGCCCTGCACCATTGTGACCGCGATGATCGACGCTTGCGACACGTCGGGCGTCCACCCGGTCATGGCGTTAAAGGACCACGCCGTCAGGCTCAAGCCGATCGCCAGCAGAATGCGCGTATCGACGCGTCCGACCAGCCGCCCGACAACCAGCATCGACGCCATGGTGCCGACACCGCGGGGTCACATGACCAGCCCCGCGGTGACGACGGGATAGTCCATCAGCTCCTGCAGATAGGGCGGCTGCAACGCCATCGACGCATAGTAGGTAAGGCCGACGATAGAAATAAACAGCACGCCGGCCGAGAAATTGCGATCGCGAAACAGCGACGGCCGCACGAACGGATTCTTGGCCGTAAAGGTGTGGACCAAAAACAGATAAAGCGCGGATACCGCGACAATCGCCTCGATGACGATTTCGCCCGAACCGAACCAGTCCAGCAGCTCACCGCGGTCCAGCATTAATTGCAGCGCACCGATTCCGACGCTCAAAGTGCCAAAGCCAAACCAATCGAGCTTCGAGCCGGCGTTGTGCGACGTCGCCGGCAGAAAGATGATGATTCCCACGAGATCGATAATGCCGATTGGCAGGTTGATGTAGAACACGTAGCGCCAGCTGTAATTCTCGGTCAGCCAGCCGCCCAGCACCGGACCAAGCACCGGTCCGATCATCACGCCGATACCGAACAGCGCCATGGCGAAGCCCTGGCGCTCCCGCGGATAACTCGCGAACAAAACCGTTTGTGAGAGCGGAACCAGTGAAGCGCCGAATGCGCCCTGCATGATCCGGAACAGCACGATCTGATTGAGCGACTGCGCCATACCGCACAGCATCGACGCGACGGTAAAGCCGGCGATCGCTACCAGGAAAAGACGTTTAAGCCCGAACCGGGTGGCAAGAAATCCAGTCGGCGGCGTCATGATGGCGGCAGCAACGATATAGGACGTCAGCACCCAGGCAATCTGGTCCTGGCTCGCTGCGACGCTGCCCTGCATGTATGGCAGCGCAACGTTGGCGATCGTCGTATCGAGCGCCTGCATCAGCGTCGCCAGGATTATGCAGACGGTGAGCGCCCCGCGATTGGTAACCGCCGCTGCAGCTTCGCCGCCCATCAAGGCGCCCGATGTTTGCCGCCGAACAGCGAGGTCAGAAAGTGCGGAAAGCCCCGCGCGTGTCCGGTGTCGACATCAACGATGACGCTTAGTCCCGCACGCAGCGGCGGCAGGCTCTTGTCGCTGGTGTCGAGGCGCACGCGCATCGGCACGCGCTGCACCACCTTCACCCAGTTGCCGCTGGTATTTTGTGCCGGCAGCAACGCGAATTCCTGCGCGGCCGCCGGGCTGACACTCTCGACGACGCCATGCCACTCAAGGTCCGGGTAAATGTCCACGGTCACCGTGACCGGCTGCCCGGGCCTGACGTAGGTCAACTCAGTCTCTTTCGGACTCGCATCGATCCAGACGTGATCGGTATCGACGAGGAAGAAGGCGGTCGTCGAAGCCGCGAGGTATTTGCCGGGTGCAATGGCTGGCACATCGGTGACTATGCCGGAGAACGGCGCCGTCACCACCGTGTGATCCAACTGCCGCTGCGCCTCCTCGACCTGCGCCTGCGCCTGCAGATATTGCGGATGCTGCGTAACGGCGATATCCGCATTGCCGCCGAGCTTGGCGAGCTGCACCTGCGACTGTTCGCGCAGGGCCGCGAGCTTGCTCTTGTCATTCTGCAGCGTGTACTGGGCCTGGTCGTAAACCGCCTGCGTCGCGGTGCCGCTCTTCAGCAGCATTGCGGCGCGGTCGTAATTGGTTTGATCCAGATCGACCTGCGCCTGCTGAGCGGCGGCATCGCTCACCATACGCTTGTAGTCCTGCTTCATCGACTCGATCGTCAGCGCGATCTGGGCAAGATTGGCCTTAGCATTGTCGAGCGCAATCTGGAACTGGCGGGGATCAAGCCGGTACAGAACCTGTCCCGCGGTGACGTGCTCGTTTTCTTTCACCGCCACTTCCTGCACGATCCCCGACACGTCGGTCGAGACGCCGACTTTCTCGGCATTGACGTAGGCGTCGTCGGTCGACATCACCTGGCCACCGCTGACGTACCAATAGCCGCCGGCGATCAACGCCAACGGAAGAAGCGCGAACAGCACCCAGCGCACCCGTTCGCGACGGCGCAACTTGCGCAACTTGTCGGCGGCTGCGGTCCGCTGCTGGGAGCGGGTTTCGGCGGGAGCGACCGGCGCGATCGGTGGACGCGGCGCTTCCGGCGCCTCGTCGCGAGGTGCGGGCTTGCGGAGAGCTTCAGCCATAGCGCCGCTCTCCCGCCGTACCATCGGTGTCGCGCTGCTGAATGAGCCGGCGCAGATTTTCTTTGACCAGCGAAAGCTTTGAGATCATCTGCGCGACACTCTCGCCTTCGACGCCGGCGAGAGCGCCCGCGACCGTTTCCTCACCCAGTACGCTCAGCCGCTCGAGCAGAGGCCGGGCCGCCGGCGTCAAGAACAGTCGTTTAGCACGGCGGTCGGCGGGATCGGGCCGCCGTTCGATCAGACCGCTGTCGCAGAGCTTGTCGAGCAAGCGCGTCAGCGTGATGGGCTGCAAGTCCAGAACCTCGGCCAGCTCTGACTGATTGAGCCCTTCAGACCGATCAACTCGAACGAGCACGGCCCACTGTGCGCGGGTCATTCCGAACTGGGAGGCTTTATAGTCGGCATAAGTGCGCAACAGACGAGCTACGTCGTTGAGCATAAAAGCAAATTCTCGATTAGGCGAAGCCGGGGGCATTACTGTGGGTGTTTTGTACGCAATAATAATATAAGGAAGCTTAATAATTTGTAGCGCCGATACTGCAATGCAGCGATGCAACTGGTTCAAACGGGCATTTTGGGTCTCAGGCGAGCCCGAGCTCGGCAAAAGCGTTGATGTGGTGGTCAGCCGCGTCCTGGGCAAAGCAGCAAAACACCACGTTCCGCAAGCTGCGCGCCGCCGACGCCAACTCTGCCGTCACCGTCCCGACGGCAACCCGCGCCGCGCGATCGGCCGGAAATCGGTAGATGCCGGTCGAGATCGCCGGAAAGGCAACCGATGCCAGCCGATGCTGCGCGGCAAGATCGAGAGCGGTCCGATAGCAGGACGCCAACAGGTCCTCTTCGTTCTTGCCGCCGCCGCTCCAAACCGGGCCGACGGCATGGATGACATGCTTTGCCGGCAACCGATAACCGCGCGTGATTTTGGCGCCGCCGGTTTCGCAGCCGCCGAGGGTGCGGCACTCAAGGAGTAATTCGGGACCAGCGGCGCGATGGATGGCGCCGTCGACGCCGCCGCCACCGAGCAGCGACCGGTTAGCCGCATTCACAATCGCATCGAGCGCAAGCGTTGTAATGTCGGCAACGCAGACATCAAGCCGTGCGGAGCCGACCTCAGCGGAAACAAGTGGCGTCACATCACGCCCACTCGGCACGCGCTTCTGCCGCCAGGTCGACCGTGCTCTTCACGCCGATATCGTCAAAATGGTCGTCCAGGAACCGGCGGGCGGCGCGCTTGCCGTTAACATGCAGCGTCTGAAAGAAATCGTAGTCGGTCATCAACTTGCTGGAGGCGTCGAATTTGGTGCCGAACTGGTCGAACAAAATGCGATGAACATTGACGCGGCGATACTCGCCGCGCCGCGTGCCGCGCGGCAACCGGCCCTGGTCGATCAGGCGGCCGACGAATTCGATCGCGCGATATTCCGCCAGCAGCGAGGAGTTGAACGTAATCTCATTGATGCGGTTCATGATCTCGCTAGCCGACGTCGGCGTCGCCTGCCGCACCAGCGGATTGATCTGCACCACCAGAACATCCTCGGTCGTGGTCGTGCCGAAGAACGGGAATATGACCGGATTGGCGAGATAGCCGCCGTCCCAGTATGGCACGCCGTCGATCTCAACCGCGCGGAAGAGGAGCGGCAGACAGGCCGACGCCATCAATGCTTCGGCAGTGATCTTATCGCGCGAGAAGATGCGAACCCGGCCGGTCTGCACGTTCGTCGCGGAAATGAACAGCTGCAGATCGGAAGTCGTGCGCAACGCCTCGAAATCGACGAAACGCTCGAACAGGTCCTTGAGCGGATTGATGTTCAGCGGATTGAAATCGTAGGGCGAAAAATAGCGCGCCATCATATCGAGCCAGGCCTGCATCGGCGTGCCCTCAAGCGGAATAAACGACAGCAGCCGTTCCACCACGGCGCGCTGTAACGGCGGTAGATTGCCGTTGTTGCTCACCGCGCGCCAGAAATCCCCCAGTCGCTTTTGCGCTTCCGCGCGACCGCCGCGCGCCAGTCCGTCGGCGAGCATCACCGCGTTGACGGCGCCTGCGGAGGTGCCGGAAATTCCTTCGAAGGAAATCCGCTCATCGCTGAGGAGGTGCTCCAGCACGCCCCAGGTAAAAGAGCCATGCGCACCGCCGCCTTGCAGCGCGAGATTGATGCGCTTGGTCGGGCGCGAAGCCTGCGGGTTCGAAGATTGCGGATTGGCCGCGCGGCCCGGCAACAGCGCGGCGAGCGGATTTTTCACTCGGCCGTCCAGCCGCCGTCGATCGACAGATTCGCTCCGGTAATGGCCTTTGCCGCGTCGGAGCAAAGATAGACGGCAAGCGCGGCGACTTCTTCGACGGTGACGAACTCCTTGGTCGGCTGGGCTGCAAGCAGCACGTCGCGCTTGACCTGCTCCGCGGTCATGTTGCGCGCCTTCATAGTGTCGGGGATTTGCTTCTCGACCAGCGGCGTCCACACGTAACCCGGGCTGATGCAGTTCACCGTGACGCCGAAGGTCGCGAGTTCGAGCGCGACCGTCTTAGTGAGACCGGCAATGCCGTGCTTGGCGGACACGTAAGCAACCTTGAACGGCGAAGCGACCAGCGAGTGGGCAGAAGCGGTGCTGATAATGCGCCCCCATTTGCGCGCCTTCATGCCCGGCACGGCGGCGCGAACGGCATGGAACGCGGCCGAAAGATTGATCGCGATGATCTGGTCCCATTTCTCGATCGGAAATTCCTCGATCGGAGACACGTATTGGATGCCGGCGTTGTTGATGAGGATGTCGAGCGAACCGAAGGTTTTCTCGACCGTGTGCACCATGTCGGCGATCTCGGCCGGCTTGGTCATGTCGGCCGCGGAATAAAATGCCCGCACGCCGAAATCTTTCTCGATGGCGACGCGCTCCTGTTCGATCGCGGCTGCGTCGCCAAAGCCGTTAATGGTGACATTCACACCTTCCGCTGCGAGAGCGCGGGCGTAGCCCAAACCGATGCCGGACGTCGAACCCGTTATCAGGGCCGTCTTTCCCTTCAACATGATGATCACCAATTCATGAGGTTGCGTGATGGCGCGTTGGCTCGAAGCGCCTTTGTCGAGTGACTTTTGCGCGAAGCGGCGGCAATGTGGGACGCTTTTTGCTGCGATGCAACATGAAAACCGGTAGTCGCGTCACGTTTTCGCGACGCCCACGAAGCGCTAGAATGTAGCGAAGGAGCGGTCAGTTGCCGATGACGACAAAGTCGCAAGTGGTCTTTCCGGCCCCCGGCCACGATCACGGCTCCTGCACGAGCGCGGCCATCGCGCACGCCGAAGAGTTCTGCGCCGCTCGCGCCCAGCGGCTCACGCCGATCCGCCGGCATGTGCTCGAAACCTTGCTTGCAAGCCACAAGCCGCTCGGCGCCTATGAGATCATGGAGCAATTGGCCGACAGCGGGCGCCCCGCGCCCATTACCGTCTATCGCGCGCTCGATTTTTTGCGCACCAACAATCTGGTTCATCGTATCGAAAGCCGCAATGCGTTCGTGGCGTGCGTTCATCATCACACCGGCGATGATCCCGTGGTGTTCCTGATCTGCGAACACTGCGGCGCCGTTGGCGAAGCGCCAGGCGGCGGCGTCGCCGAGGCGCTCAAAGCATCCTGCCGCGCGGCGGGGTTTGCATCGAAAACTCCGGTGATCGAAATCGCCGGCGCTTGCTCGCACTGCCGCAAACAATGACGCGTCGCATTGCTGACGTCGCTTACGCTGTCGCGGCGTGACGCGGCGCTCCGCCCTCCTCCCTCCAACCTTAATTCAAGCTCAGTGGCTCATTCCTCGCAAACCCGGCCGCTCGATGCGCTTGCCATCGCAACCGTCGTCGGGCTGTGCCTATGTTGGGGCTTCAATCAGGTGGCGATCAAATTCGCCATCCACGAAATCCCGCCGATCATTCAAGCCACGCTTCGTTCGTTGTTTGGGACACTGTTCGTCGGAGCCTGGGCGCTGTCGCGGGGCATTCCGCTGTTCAAGCGCGATGGCACGCTGGTCGCGGGAATCGTCGCCGGCGCATTGTTTGCTCTTGAGTTTCTGCTGATTGCTCGCGGCCTTGTTTGGACAACCGCGACGCGCGCAACTTTGTTTCTGTATTCGGCGCCGTTTCTTGTTGTGATCGGATCGCGCTGGTTTATCCCCAGCGATCATTTTCATGCCTCGCAATGGCTCGGCTTGCTGCTCTCGTTCGTCGGCATTGTCATTGCGATTGGGCTGCCAACCCCGGCCGCCGATCCACATCAACTGCTCGGCGATTTGATGTTGCTGGGTGCCGCGGCGGCTTGGGCGGCCACCACGCTGGTGATCAAAACCAGTGCCCTTAATCACGCCAGTGCGGAGAAGAACCTGCTCTATCAGTTGGTGGTCTCTTTCCCGCTGCTGGCCGTCGCAGTGCCGATATTCGGCGAACACATCACCGCAATGCCGTCTCCGCTCGTGCTCGGCACGCTGGCGTATCAAATCGTTTGGGTGGTGAGCGTTACTTTCCTGGTCTGGTTTGCGCTGGTTGTGCGTTATTCGGCTACCCGCCTGTCGGCATTCACCTTTTTGACGCCGTTGTTTGGCGTGGCAGCCGGCCATCTGGTACTCAATGAGCCGCTGACGCTACCTTTTGCGGTCGCGGTAGCGCTGGTCGCGATCGGTCTGGTGCTCGTAAACCGGCCCCGGTAAGGCTATATCCCGCTAATTCCCCGACGCGGTCGCGGGGGGCGAAAAGCGAGACAGGAACTACCCGATGATGCAATTTTCCGGCCCAGCGGAACGACATCGAACCGTCGCCGTGAAGGTAGGCAACGTCACTGTCGGCGGCGGCGCCCCGGTCGTGGTGCAGTCGATGACCAATACCGATACCGCCGACGTCGAGGCGACAACCAAACAGGTGGCCGCGCTCGCCCGCGCCGGTTCGGAGCTGGTGCGGATCACCGTCGATCGCGACGAGGCGGCTGCCGCCGTGCCGCACATCAAGGAGCGGCTGCTGCGCATGAACGTCGATGTGCCGATCGTCGGCGATTTCCACTACATCGGGCACAAGCTCCTCGCCGACCACCCCGCGTGCGCCGAGGCGCTCGACAAGTATCGCATCAATCCCGGCAATGTCGGCTTTAAGGAGAAGAAAGACCGGCAATTTGGCGCCATCGTCGAAACCGCGATCCGCCACGACAAGCCGGTGCGAATCGGCGCCAATTGGGGATCGCTCGATCAGGAACTTCTCACCCACCTGATGGATGAGAATGCGCGCTCCAATCATCCGGTCGACGCGCGCGACGTAACCCGTGAAGCCATGGTGCAGTCGGCGCTGTTGTCCGCCGAACGCGCCGAGGAGATCGGTCTTGCGCGCTCGAAGATCATCATCTCGGGCAAAGTCTCAGCGGTGCAGGATCTGATCGCGGTTTATAGCGAGCTGGCGGAGCGCTCGAACTACGCCCTGCATCTTGGTCTGACCGAAGCGGGCATGGGCTCAAAGGGCATCGTGGCGTCATCGGCGGCGATGGGTTTCCTGTTACAGCAAGGCATTGGCGACACCATCCGGGTTTCGTTGACGCCCGAGCCGAACGGCGACCGCACCTTGGAAGTGAAGGTCGCGCAAGAGCTGTTGCAGACGCTTGGGCTGCGTACCTTCGTTCCGCTGGTCGCCGCCTGCCCCGGCTGCGGCCGCACCACCTCGACGACATTTCAGGAACTTGCGCAGAGCATCCAAAAATTCATTCACGAGTCGATGCCGGAATGGAAAACACGCTATCCCGGCGTCGAGGGCCTCAACGTCGCGGTGATGGGCTGCATCGTCAACGGTCCGGGCGAGAGCAAGCACGCCGACATCGGCATCTCGCTTCCCGGCACCGGCGAGGCGCCGGCCGCGCCGGTCTTTATCGACGGCAAGAAAGCGATCACGCTGCGCGGCCCGACGGTTGCGGCCGACTTTCAGAAACTTGTCGTCGACTATATCGAGCGGCGGTTCGGTTCCGGCGCGGGAAGAACGGCGGCGGAGTAGGTTTGTCGCCGAAGGGAGCGACACATTATGCGCCGCATCTCGTCGCGCATGACTTTTTTCTACAAGTGGATTTTTCCAGTCATCTGGTTCGGATTCCTTATTGTATTCGTCGGCATTGCTATTTTTGGAAGTCAGCGCTCGCCTCCATTCCCATTTCTGATCGTGCCGCTCGCCATGATGGGCTTTGGTTATTTCCTGATGAAAAGGCTCATCTTCGACCTCGTCGATGAGGTCTGGGATGATGGCCAAACGCTGATCGTGAAAAACGGCGGCCGGAACGAGCGGGTCGCATTGGCTGACATCAAGAACGTCAACTACTCGCCGTTTCTCAATCCGCCACGCGTCCCCCTGTCGTTGCGGGGGCAGACGACCTTCGGCGATCAGATTACATTCTGCGCGCCGGTGCGCCTTATACCGTTGACGGCGAGCCCGGTTATTACTGCTCTGATCGATCGCATCGATCAGGCGCGCCACTAGGCGTACTGCGAGAGAGTGCGGCGAATTTCGTCGCAGCGCTTAAGGCGTGCGCGCCAGCCGTTGCACCAGATCGTCGAGCTGCTCGAGACTGCTGTAGCGGACCGTCAACGTGCCATGATCGTTGCGGTGATCGATGCTGACCATCAACCCCGTCGCATCTGAAACCTTGCGTTCGAACGCCAGCATGTCGGCGGTTTTCGCGGTTGCACTCCGCGCCTTGCGGCCGCTGCCGCGAGGTTTGCCCTTCTCATTCGCTTCCCGCGCCATCGCTTCGACCTGGCGCACATTGAGACCGCGGGCGACGATCTGCTCGGCAAGCTCCTCGGCGTTCGGCGCACCGACCAGCATGCGCGCATGGCCGGCCGTCAGTTTGCCGCTGTGGATGTACGCCTTGACCGGATCGGAGAGTTTCAGAAGCCGGAGCGTGTTGGCAACATAACTGCGACTCTTGCCGACAGTCTTGGCGATCCCTTCCTGGCTGTTGCCGAACTCTTCCACGAGTGCGCGATAGCCTTCCGCCTCCTCAAGCGGATTGAGATCGGCGCGCTGCACATTTTCAATGATCGCAAGCTGCAGCGCCTCGGCGTCAGTTGCTTCAACGATAACGACCGTAACTTCGTGCAAGCCGGCGCGTTGCGCGGCGCGCCAGCGCCGCTCGCCGGCGATGATTTCGTAGCCGTCGGCGACGCCGCGCAATGGCCGCACGATGATCGGCTGAATGATGCCGCGCTCGCGCAGCGACGCAACGAGTTCGTCGAGCTCGGCCGCAGCAAACATGCGCCGCGGATTGCGGGCGTTCGGCCGCAGCGCGCCGGTCGGTAACCGGCGCTGCCCGCGCGGACGATCAGCAGAACTCTCGGTGCCAACGTCACCGATCAGCGCGGCGAGGCCGCGCCCAAGTCGCGATCGCGTTCCCTCCTCCGCCATCGCGGTTTCTCCCGAGCTTTCGCTCATGCGCAAAGTTCTTTTTCGCGCTGGATGATCTCGGTGGCGAGCCGCAGATACGCTTCGCTGCCGCTGCACTTGAGATCGTAGACCAGCACCGGCTTGCCGTAGGACGGCGCTTCCGAGACCCGCACATTGCGCGGGATGATGGTGTCGTAGACCTTGCGCCCCATGAACTCCCGCACGTCGGCCACGACCTGGGTCGAGAGATTATTGCGCGAATCGTACATCGTCAGCACGATGCCGTGGATGGTGAGATCCGGATTGAGCTGCTCGCGCACGGAATCGACGGTCTTGAGCAATTGCGAAAGGCCTTCGAGCGCGAAGAATTCGCATTGCAGCGGCACCAGGATCGCATGCGCCGCCGCCATCGCGTTAACGGTCAGCAAATTCAGCGACGGCGGACAATCGACCAGCACATAAGTGAAATTGGTTTGGCCCGCCGCGGCAGTCTTGAGCGGCGCGAGCGCGTTGCGCAAACGATACGCACGATCGCGGGTCTGGCCGATTTCAAGTTCGAGGCCGGTGAGATCGAGAGTTGACGGCGCAAGCTGCAGCCGCGGCACCGCAGTCGCGACGATCGCATCGCGCAACGTCGATTCACCGGCGAGCATGTCGTACGTGGAATAACGCCGGCTGCGCCGATCGATGCCGAGACCCGTGGAGGCGTTGCCCTGCGGATCGAGATCGATGATCAGGACTTCTTCACCGATGGCGGCGAGCGCGGTACCAAGATTGATGGCGGTCGTGGTCTTGCCGACCCCGCCTTTCTGGTTGGCGATCGCGAGCACGCGAGGCGCTCGAGCGGTATTCATCTGTACCTGATGCGGTGGTGCCGGGAGGGTGGATGCGTCGCTCATTGCCGCCGGCTTCCTTTCTCTCGCGGTATTGGGGCGAGACCTCGCACGACAACAATTTGGCCCCTCGGGTCAGTCCGACTTTGGACCAGACTGGACTTAATTCTCCAACATTTAGAGGCTTCGGTCAATTCAGACCCTACATCTTGACCCTTCGGAAATAGACCGAGAGCGCCCTTCTTCAACAACGGATAGGCCATTGTGAGCAACGCCGGCAATGGAGCGAGTGCCCGCGCGGTGACGACATCGAAGGTTTCTGCGGTGTTTTCCACAAACTCCTCGATACGCACCGCGTGTACCGTCGCGGGGGCGCCGGTGGCTCGCACTGCTTCGCGAAGAAATGCAGCTTTTTTGCCGTTGCTTTCGACGAGGTGCACGTGTGTGCCGGGGCTGCCCGCAAGCGCGCAGGCGATGACGAGGCCCGGAAATCCACCGCCGGCCCCCAAGTCGGCCCATATTCGGGCTTCCGGCGCAAGCGGGAGGAGTTGCAGCGAGTCCGCCACGTGGCGGGTCCAAACGGTGGCTTCGGTCGAGTACGAGATCAAGTTCATCCGCTGCTGCCAATCGAGGAGCGTGGCGACAAAGCGGTCGAGGCGCGTGGTTGTTTCACGTGAAACAGGGGTTAGTTCCAGCGCGAGTGCGCGGTCACGCAAAAGATCGTCTTGGGATGCTTGGACCCGGCTGCGGCGGGCGGCTTGTCGTCCGCCCTGGTCCCCGGGGCTCATGCCGCGCCGCGGCTGGATTTTCGGCCTTGCCGGCGTAGATGCGCCACCAGCAGCGTCAGTGCCGCCGGGGTAATGCCATCGATGCGGCTGGCATGGCCGATGGTGCGCGGTCGATGGGTTTGCAGCTTGTGCCGCACCTCGTTCGACAGGCCAGGTAACGCGGCATAATCGAGCTCGTCAGGCAGTACATGGGCCTCGTCGCGACGATACGATTCCACATCGGCAGCCTGGCGCGCGAGGTACACGTCATATTTCGCGTCGATTTCAAGCTGCTCGGCAATTTTCGGAGCAAGATCGCCAAACCGTGGCCAGATCCGCGCCAGCTTGGCGACGCCGATATCCGGATACGACAAAAGCTCAAAGGCGGTCCGCCGCTGCCCGTCGCGGCGTAGCTCGAGACCGTGCCGTGCAGCCTCGTTTGGCGTAACGTTGAGCGTCTGCGCCATTGTGCGGGCCGCCTTGAGAGCGGCCATTTTCGCCTGGTGAGAGCGCGCGCGCACCGGACCGACGCAGCCCAGCGCGACGCCCCTGCCGGTCAGCCGCTGGTCCGCGTTATCGGCCCGCAGCGTCAGCCGGTACTCGGCCCGCGAGGTGAACATCCGATAGGGTTCAGTGACGCCCCGCGTGACCAGGTCGTCGACCATGACGCCGAGGTAGCCCTCGGCTCGATCGAACACGATTGGCGCCGCACCACCTGCCCGCGCCGCCGCATTCAGACCGGCGATGAGGCCCTGCGCGGCGGCTTCCTCATAGCCCGTGGTGCCATTGATCTGACCGGCCAGGAACAGACTTGGCAGCCGCTTCGTCTCCAGCGTCGGGTGAAGTTCGCGAGGGTCGACGTGATCGTACTCGATGGCAT
>VFSW01010778.1_pt1 | contig 12917 bp, 7 predicted proteins | sample 5358111 | NCBI WGS metagenome assembly VFSW01 (sample SAMN11554181, study PRJNA540505) | mine drainage metagenome | isolation source: sediment from site ElyBrook_90M | place: USA: Ely Copper Mine, Vershire, VT | collected 2017 | reverse complement strand
GCGTCGCGCCGCTCTTGCGGGAGCGTGGGGGCATGGGATTTTCCGGGTTGTGGCTCAACCGCCGGCGATCGCCGGGATGATGCTCACTTCGTCGCCGTCTTTGAGCGGCGTGTCCTGGTTGCGCAGAAAGCGGATGTCCTCCTCGTTGACATAGACGTTGACGAAGCGGCGGACATCGCCCTTCTCGTCCACGAGCCGTTCCTTGATGCCGGGGAAGCGCGCCTGGAGCTCGGTGATTGCGGCACCGACGGTGGCGGCGCTGGTTTCCACGACCTCCTGGTTATTGGTGAGTTTGCGGAGCGGAGTGGGGATGCGGACTTGGGTGGCCATATCAAGCGGTCGCGGTTTCTTCGTTCGCGATGAGGGTCTCAAATTCGCGCAAGCTCGGTTTGATCTCGCGCGGCTGGCCGACGCAGCCGTGGACGGCGTCCAGCGTCTTGAGTCCGTTGCCGGTGATGCACAACACGGCGGAATCTTCGGCGGGAATCACGCCGGCGGCAATCAGTTTCTTGGCCACGCCGACGGTGACGCCGCCGGCGGTCTCGGCGAAAATGCCTTCGCACTCGGCCAGCAGCCGCATGCCGTCGCGAATCTCGTCGTCGGTCACGTCCTCGGCCGCGCCGCCGGTTTCCTTGATCGCCTTGAGCGCGTAGAAGCCGTCGGCCGGGGTGCCGATGGCGAGCGACTTGGCGATGGTGTCCGGCTTGACCGGCTTGAAGAAATCCAGCCCGGCCTTGTGCGCGGTGGAGATGGGCGCACAGCCGGTGGCCTGCGCGCCGTGGATGCGGTGTTCCGTCTCCGGCGCCAAGCCGAGCTTGATGAACTCCTCGTAGCCTTTGCGGATCTTGGTCAGCAGCGAGCCCGAGGCCATGCAGACGACGGTGTGCTTGGGCACCTGCCAGCCGAGTTGCTCCACGATTTCAAAGGCCATGCTCTTGGAGCCTTCGGCGTAATAGGGCCGCATGTTCACGTTCACGAAGGCCCAGCCGAACTTGCCGGCGATCTCGGCGCAGAGCCGGTTCACCTCGTCGTAATGCCCGCGGATGCCAATCACCCGCGCGCCGTAGATCAGCGAGTTGAGAATCTTGCCCTGCTCCAGGTCGGACGGGATGAAGACGTAGGCCTTGAGGCCGGCCGACGCGGCGTTGGCGGCGACGGAGTTGGCGAGGTTGCCGGTGGAGGCGCACGCGACTGTGTCGAAGCCCAGCTCCCGCGAGCGGCTCAGCGCGACGCTGACGACGCGGTCCTTGAAGGACAGGCTCGGATAGTTGACGGCGTCGTTCTTGACCCACAACTCGCGGATGCCGAGGCGCCGGGCCAGCCGGTCGGCTTTGATCAACGGCGTGAAGCCGACTTGGAGGCCCACGGTCGGCTCGTCCACCACTGGCAGCAACTCGCGGTAGCGCCACATGGTTTGGGGCCGCGCCGCCAGCGCGGCGCGGGTCAGCCGGCGCTGGATGAGATCGTAGTCATAGACGACTTCCAGCGGGCCGAAGTCGAACTCGCAGACGTGCGTGGCCGTGAGCGGGTACTCCCGCCCGCACTCGCGGCATTTCAGTGCCCGCATGTAACTCTCGGTTTTCTGCATAAACTTCGCGTTTCATCCGTGCCCGGCCGCGTGGCCGGCGGGGCGGGGGGCAATAAAAAAGCCCCTTCCCGTGCCGGGAAGAGGCCCAACGAAAGTTTGCGCGGCTCTTCTCATTTTTCCCGGAAGCACCCGGCTCCGGGCTGGAATTGGCACCTGGACGTTGAAGGGTGGCCTTCAACCGGTTGCCGTGGCGTCATCGGGCCAGTCCCTCGACCACTCGGCATGAGATCCGTCATATCAACGGATGCGGATAACTTGATTGAAGGGCCCGCGTTGTCAACCGCCTTTTCGCCGGAGCGGCCCTCGCCGGAGGTTCGGCAGGGAAAAGAGGTCGGGACAAAACCGGAACGGGCGATTCGGGACCGATGGTGAGGCGGAATTCCTTGCGCGGTGAGCGGATTCCAGCGCAGCTTGGGTCCACGAGTCCCATGGGACCCGGCGACCGGATTGCCCTTGTATGAAGACAACATTCTCTCGACGCGCCTTTCTGCGCGCCTCGGCGCTGAGCGGCGCCGGCCTTTTGATCCTGCCGGACAGCAGGCTGGCCTTTGCTTACGAAGCCAATGCCAGACTAAACCTGGCCGGCATCGGGGTCGGCGGCCAAGGCCGCAGTGACCTCGACAGCTTGGCCGGGGCGGGCGTCAACGTCGTGGCCCTGTGCGACGTGGATCAAGCGCGGGCCGGTGACATCTACCAGAAACAGCCGCAAGCCAAAGCGTTCACGGACTTTCGGCGGATGTTCGACGCGATGGACCGGCAAATCGACGCGGTGCTGGTGGCCACGCCGGACCACACCCACGCGGTCGCCGCCATCGCGGCGATGAAGCGTGGCAAGCACGTCTATTGCGAGAAACCGCTCGCGCGCACCGTCCATGAGGCGCGGCTCATGCGCGAGACCGCCGGCCAACACCGGGTCGTCACGCAGATGGGCAACCAAGGCTCCGCCTCGGATGGGCTGCGGCGCGCCGTGGAGTTCGTTTGGCAAGGGACCATCGGCGAGGTCCGCGAGGCGCACGTCTGGTTTGACGGGGGCAATGGCCCGCAGAAACGTCCGGTGGACCGGCCGCCGGTGCCGCCGACGTTGGCTTGGGACTTGTGGCTGGGGCCAGCGCCGGAGCGTCCATACCATCCCTGTTACTTGCCGGCGAGTTGGCGCGGCTGGCGGGCGTTCGGCAGCGGGATCGTGGGCGATTTCGGCTGCCACACGGGCAACCTCATGTTCCGCGCGCTGCGACTGGAACAACTGTGGAATTTCCCCCCCGGTCAGAAGCCGAAGCGCGTCGTCATCCGGGTCCAGGCGCATCCCTCCGAGGTGGACCGGGAGGGGTATCCGACCACGCTGCGGGCGGAGGTGAATTTACCGGCGCGCGGCGAGTTGCCGCCCGTCAAACTGACGCTCTACGCCAAGGAGAAACCGGCCGAGGCTTTGCTCCTGGGCTACCCGCGGGGCGGGTTGGGCGATTTGCTGATCGGCTCCAAGGGGTCGATCTACTCCGATTGTCCGTGGAACACACGCTACGCGCTGCTGCCGGAAAAGACCTTCGCGACGGTCAAAGGGGGTCCGCCCCAAACCCTGCCCCGTTCCCCCGGTCATCACCGGGAATGGGTGGAAGCGTGCAAAGGCCACGGCACGACCTTTTCCGGCTTTGAGATCGGCGGCCCGCTGACGGAACTGATGCAACTCTGCAATCTGGCAACGCTGGTGGAGGGGCCCGTCGATTACGACACCATCAGTGGGCGCGTGTTGAACTCGAAGCCCGCCGACCAACTGCTACGCCGCGCGTATCGGCAAGGGTGGACGCTCTGAGCCGGAGCGAAGCAGTTGACACGGGGAGTGCGGGCGTCGGGCACCCAACCGCTTCCGGCGACCGCCGACCGAGACGCCTCGCGATAGTCGCCTTGGACCTTGTTGAACGCGAACGGCACCGGGAACCCGAGTCTTGCCTTGAGTCCCTCGATCTGCCGGTCCGTGGCCAGCGCCCCCCTCGTTGCCCGCAAACGCCAAGAGTGACGATGAAGTAGTCCGTGCGCCGGAATCGAGCTTCACACTGGCATCGCCGGACTCGTGAAGGAAGACCAGCATGGCTGCTGGCGATTGCGCGTGGGGCAGAGCACCGCTACGATTCAACAGTGGCAAAGGAGTGATAAAGCAAGATCTTTCGCCGTCCATTGGTGAACGATTAAGACCCGCACGAAACCATTGATTCTACTGGTTTTTTGGGGTGGGGTGGCTGACGGGACTTGAACCCGCGACATCCAGATCCACAATCTGGGGCTCTAACCAACTGAGCTACAGCCACCGTTCTGTCAGGCACACTAAGTTTGATGGCCGATGGCGTCAAGCCTGGGCCGGCAGCCGGCGGGAATAGCGCTTGACAGAAGCGGTCCCTTCGACTTAATTGCGCGCGCAGTCCCAATGAAGACCCTGTTGACCATCATCAAGCGCGGCGCGCAACCGGACGGGAGGATGTCCCGCTGGCAGCGCGTTCACGCGCCCCTTGGCAACGTGGGAGGACGGTTTTAGGCGAACAACCAGTTTTCAAAAAACCCGCGATTGCCAAGCCAATCGCGGGTTTTTTGTTGAACCCTGGCCGCCCGCGCCGGCGGCCGCAACGAAAGGACAAAACCATGAATGAAAACCACACCAGAGTGCCGACGCGTTTCGCGCCGGACACGCGCTTCACGGTGACGCCGCTGCCGGCGGCGTCGGCGCGGGCCGCGCAGGGACGGGAGCTTGAGCGCCTGAAGTACGGGCTGCTGGAGGAGTTCGTGAACGAAACACCAGCCCCGGAACTCAATGCCTTGTATCGCCAGGCGGCGAACGAGGCGGCGGGCCTGGCCTGGCTCACGCCCTATCCGCTGCTTGTCTTCCCGGGGCTGTTCGAGGAATTGGCGCGGGCCGCGCGGATGCAGGCGTCACGGCAGGAACGGATCCGCCGGCGCAGCCAGGAATTCCTGGCCCTGGCGGCATGAGACCCAAGCGACCCGGCGCGAAGGCGCGGGCGCGGGCGGCCGTTGCCGCGGGCGCGGCGCGCGGCGCGCCCGGGGCAACGGCCTCCCGGCGCATTGCGGCGTTCCATCACAGTGGCCACTAGCGTGAGGCGTTGACTAAGCCAGCGAAGCCTCGTCCGTGTCCTCAACAAGCTCATCCGGAAATCGAGTGCGAGGGCCGCTGCGCGGGCGACGATCGTTCGCCGGGCGTTACTGAAGCGTTGCCTGCCCGCCGCGTTTCCGTTTGACCGGTCTCGCTCGCGTCGTAGCTTGGCGCCGTGGCGACCGAGGCGATCCAGCCGAACCCGTGGATGATCCTGCCGTTCGGCGGGTTTCTGGCCGCCATTGCGCTGGGGCCGTTGCTCGCGCGGGATGGGTGGCGGAAGCACTATCCCAAAGTGGCCGGCGCGCTGGCGCTCGTCACGCTGACTTACTACTTCCTCGGCCTGCACGCTCCCCAGCGGGTGTGGCCGGTGGCCCACGAGTACGTGAGTTTCCTCGCCCTCATCGGCTCGCTCTTTGTCGTCTCAGGCGGAATCCACCTCCGTGTCCAAGGCGAGGCCACCCCGCGCGCCAACGTCGTGTTCCTGCTGCTCGGCGGACTGGCCGCCAACGTCCTGGGGACCACCGGCGCGTCGATGCTCCTCATCCGCCCCTGGCTGCGCCTGAACAAATACCGCGTCACCGCGCACCACGTGGTCTTCTTCATCTTCCTTGTCGCGAACGTCGGCGGCGGCCTCACCCCCATCGGCGACCCGCCGCTGTTTCTCGGTTATCTGAAAGGCGTGCCGTTCTGGTGGGTGGCCCGGCACGCTTGGCCCGCGTGGGGCGTGGGGATGGCAATCCTGCTGGGAATGTTTTACCTGGTTGACCGGCACAACTACCTCCGCGCGCCGCCGCCCGTTCGCGCCGCCATCACCGGACCGCCGGAACGATGGCGGTTGGAGGGACTATTCAATCTGTTCTTTCTCGCCGTCCTGCTGGCGGCCGTCTTTGTCTCCCAGCCGGTGTTTCTGCGGGAAGGCTTGATGGCTGGCGCCGCCGCTGGTTCCTGGTTCACCACGGACCGCCGGGTGCATGAAGCAAACCGTTTCCACTGGGAGCCGCTCAAGGAAGTCGCGATCCTCTTCGCCGGCATTTTCGCGACCATGATCCCCGCCCTCGACTGGCTCCAGGCGAACGCCGGCTCGCTGGGCCGGCCGACGGCTGGCTCGTTCTACTGGGGCTGCGGCCTACTTTCCAGCGTGCTGGACAACGCCCCGACGTACCTCGCGTTCCTGAGCGCCGCGCTCGGCAGCCTGACCGGCCCCGGCGCCTCGCTGTCACCGGCCCTGGCGCCGCTTCCGGTCGGGCCGGCGTCGGCGGCGTTGCTGGTGACAGATTCGGCGTCCGCCGGCATTTTGCTCGCGATCAGCATCAGCGCGGTCTTTTTCGGCGGCTGCACCTACCTCGGAAACGGCCCCAACTTCCTGATCAAGGCCATCGCCGACCACCAAAAAGTCCACACGCCCACCTTCCTCGGGTACATTGGGAAGTTCGCCGTCCCCTTCCTGTTGCCCATGCTGGTGCTGGTGTGGCTGTTGTTCTTTTGAAGCTCCGCAACCGGCCGAAAGCCGGGGACCGGAGAAAGCGCCGCGGCGGACGTTCGGCGCCTGATTCTGCGCGGCGGAATTGACTAACGCGGCCCTCGCGCAAAGTTTATCGCCAATTGTTTCCGGAACCCTATGAGCGATTTGCCCGAATACGTTGATCAGTTGCCCAACATCTGTGGCGCGGAGGCGCGGGTTGCCGCCGCCGTGCGGACTGGCCACGAGCGTCCGGTTTTCCGGGCGGAGAGCCGGACGGATTTCGGCGGCATCCGGAGCGCCTTTGCGACCGCGCTGCACATGCACCAGCCGCTGATCCCCGCGGGCGGACCCGAATTGGGCACGGCCGGGATCATCAGCAACCTGAAGCACATGATGGACAACCCGGGCGTCGGCGACAACCACAACGCCGCCGTCTTCCACTGGTGCTACAAACGCATGGGCGAGTTCATCCCGCAACTGGTCGAGGAAGGCAAACAGCCGCGCGTGATGCTGGAATACTCCGGCACGCTGCTGCATGGCCTGCGCCAGATGGGCCTGCACGACGTCTTCGACCACCTCAAACGCATCACCTGCGAGCCCCGCTACCGCTCCGCCGTGGAATGGCTCGGGGCCCCGTGGGGGCATGCCGTGGCGCCGTCCACGCCGGTGCAGGACTACCGCCTGCATGTCCAGGCCTGGCAGCATCACTTCGCGGCGATCTTCGGCCTGGAGGCGGTGGGCCGGGTCCGAGGCTTCTCCCCGGCGGAGATGGCATTGCCGAATCACCCGGAAACCGCCTACGAGTTCGTTCGGACGCTGAAGGATTGCGGCTACCAATGGGTGCTCGTGCAGGAACACACCGTCGAGCGCCCGGAAACCGGCGGCGGACCGGAACGCAAGCACCTGCCGCATCGGCTCGTCTGCCGCAACGCCCGCGGCGAGGAGGCCAGCATCATCGCCATCATCAAGACTCAAGGCAGCGACACCAAGCTGGTCGCGCAGATGCAGCCGTATTACGAGGCGAAGGGACTGTCCCGGTGGGAGTTGGCCGGGCGGACGGTGCCCCCGCTCGTCACGCAGATCGCCGATGGCGAGAATGGCGGCGTGATGATGAACGAATTCCCGGCGAAGTATCTCGAGGTCATGCGCGAGTGTTCCGGATCCCCCACGCCGGCCTTGAACGTCACGGAATACCTGGAGCAGCTCTTCGCCCTGGGGATTCAAGAGAAGGATTTCCCGGTGCTACAACCCCTGCTCCAAAAGCGGATTTGGGACCGGTTCCATCCCGGCGACGGCGCGGAGCGGCTGGCGCAAGTCCTCGAGCAACTCAAGAAGGAGGACCACCGCTTCCACATGGAAGGCGGCAGTTGGACCAACAACATCTCCTGGGTCCGGGGCTACGAGAACCTGCTCGGCCCGATGGAGCGCGCCAGTTCGCTGTTTCACGAGAAGGTGCTCAAGCCGGGCGTTCCCGCGAACGACCCGCGGTTTCGCAACGCGCTGTTCCACCTGATGTGTTCGCAGACCAGTTGCTACCGCTACTGGGGCCAGGGCATCTGGACCGACTACGGCCGGGAGATTTGCCGGCGGCTCGAGGCCATTCTCACACACGACTTCTGAAACCGGGGAGGGATCCACTCCCCCGCGGCCAGTCCCCGCCCGGCCACAGACCGGGCCTTGACAAATTCCGGTCTTGGCGGACAGTCCCGGAGTCGTAATGGTGTGAACCAGCATCCTTAATTCTCGCAGCGCCGGGCTGGGGTTGGCCGGGCAGCCTGCGGCAGGCAGTGGGGCGCGCGGGTTCACAACCGGCATGGAGAAAAATCTGTATGAGAATCCCGTTCCTGCGTCCGCTGGTCACGGCGGTGCTTGCCAGCGTCGTCACCTTGAACGCCGCCGCCCAAGTGCAGCAAATGGTCGCCGAGCCGTCCGACGGATCGAGTCTGAACTACGTTCACGGCTTTGAGCTGTACGACTCCGGCCTGTTCTGGGCGTCGGGGGGCAACACCTGCGGCGGCGAGTTCGCCAGTTACACGCGCATCGGGTTGCTGGGCTACGCCACGTTCCCACCCCTGCCGGTGCATTACGTGATGCGGGATTGCGTTCCCATACCGGCGGACGTCGTGCGGGACGACGCTTATGTCTATTACGCGGATAACAACACCGGCCGGCTCTACAAGAAGGCCGTCAGTGCGCAGACGACCGACTCGCCCATCGAAATCCCCACCCCGTACACGCCGTTGAGCAGCGGGTTCCAGTTCGGCGCAATGATGATGTGGAACGGCCGCCTGTACTGGACCGACAACAACGCGAATGAGTTCCGGGTCAACAGCATCAACCCGGACGGCACCAGCGCGAACAACGACCTGACCGCCGGCTATGGCGGTGGCAACCACGTCAAGAAACTCATCGGCTTCACCTACGAGCCGAGCCTGTTCACCTTCGTGGACGCGCTGTTTATCCTGACGGACGACGGCACGTTGTTCCGTCAGGACGTCAACCCACGGGCGTATGACCTGATCACTGTGGACTCGGGCGTTCTGGACTTCGCCCTGCGCAACGAATCGGTCCGCGGCGGGACATTCTTCTCCTTTTTCACGTCGCTGTACGCCGCCAAAGGGCAGCTCACCGGCCTTTGCAGTTCGTATGCGTCCGGCAGCCTGGTCCGCCTGGATGCCGGCACGTCCGGCGGCGGCGAAACCGTGCTCTACTCCGCCAACAACCAGTATCAAGTCACCAGCGTGACAGTGGATGACCAATACCTGTTCCTGACCGAGCAGGGGATCGCGGGCTTCGGCGGCAATTGCGGCATCTGGCCCACGCCGGCCAATATCAAACGGCAATACCGGCCCAGCAACAACCCGGGCGTCAGCACCACGTGGGACCTGATCGCATCCTCTGCCTTCGGCGACCCGGCGGGGCCGAACCTGCGCAGCGACGGGCAGTGGTTGTATTTCATGAACGGCAACACGATCAACCGCATCCCGACCGGTGCGCCGGCGATCGGCTTCGATTTCCAGGCGGACGCCTTGGAAGTGGTCCAGGCCTCGCAGGATCTCAACCAGAGCGTGCCGTTGGTCGCCAACAAGGACACCTTCGCCCGGGGCTATGCCCACGTGGCCCAGAACAGCACCGCCAAGACCACGTTCTTCCCCGGCGCGGTCCTGCACGGGTTCCTCAACGGCGTGGAGTTCCCCGATTCGCCGCTCAGCAGTTCCAGCGCGGCCTCGATCACTTCCCAGGCGTCGCTCGACACCCTGCGCGCGACGCCGGCCGACCCCTTCCTCTTCCGACTGCCGCAAAGCTGGGTGCAACCCGGCAGCCTGCAGTTGACGATGACCGTCAACCCGGACCAAAGCATTCCCGAAACGGGTAACAATCCGCTGGTGAACAACTCCGTCTCGCTGGCCGCGCTGGCGTCCGTCACGAAAAAAGGCCGCGCCGCCCTGGTGTTGGTGCCGATGCGCACGGATTACCCGCCCTTCGACCCCACCTCGCCCGGCTCCGGACTGAACGGCATCCTGGCGCGCACCCGATCCTTGTTGCCGGTCGAGGACTTCAACATTTACTACCAGACGGAGCAGGTCGAGAAACCGGTCGTGAACGTCTGCTTCTGCCTCCCGCCGGTGCAAATCGACATGAAACCGTTCTACTTCCCGGACGACCAGAACTGGGCGCTGGTCTGGATGGCGGTGCGCAACGCCCTCTCCAGCGACCCCAGCGGGGAGAACGACGTGCATTACGTCGGCACCGTCTCGCGTTTCGTCAGCAACTTCAACGGCATCGGCGGCGCCCGTGGCGTCAAGCTCTCGGACTTGGTAGGCTGGCTCCCGCCCATTCCGATTCCCTCGACGCCGTTCGACAACACCACCGTGGTGCGCTTTGAACCCGGCCCCGGTTCGACGCCGTTCGACAGCCCGCTGGGCGGCGTCACCCTCGCCCACGAGCTGGGCCACAACTACGGCCGCTTCCACATTGACCAGACCACGTCGTCACTCGGCTGCGGCGGCAGTCAGCCCGCCGCGCCTTACCAGCAGGATTATCCTTACGACCATTGTGTCATGGGCCCCACCGCCGAACCGGCGGCCCTTTTCGGCTTCGATCCCATCAGCCAGACCGCCATCCCGCCCCGGACGGCGGACCTGATGTCCTACGCGCCGATCACCTGGATTTCCGACTTCAATTGGGAGGCGATCTTCGGCCAGGTTCCCGGCGCCGCCGCGCTCGCAGCCGATGTGGTCGGCGGCCACCAGCCGAAGGGGGCATCCACGCCCCAGGTCCTGCTGGTGCGCGGTTTCATCGGGCCGACCGCGAACGACGCCACCTTCCACACGTTTTACGTCATGGGCACCAACGATGTGAACTACCCCAAGCTGGTGCGCGACCTCAACGCGGCCTCGGACATGGCGTCCGGCTATCCGTATCAGATGGTGTGCCGCGACGCGGGCGGAAATCCGATCCAGACCAATAACGTGCTTCTGTTCCCCGGGGAGCGCGACGCGGTCCCGCAGATCGGCTTTGTGCAATTCCTGCCTTTCAATCCGCTCACCCGCGTGGTCCAACTGGCCTACGGCGGCACCGTGGTCACCCAGCGCGTGGTCAGCCCCAATCCGCCGCTCATCGCCCTCACCTCGCTCACCGTGGACAGCGCCAGCCAAAGCATCGCGCTCGCCTGGAACGCGACGGACGCCGACGGCGACGTGCTGTTCTTCACCGTGCAATACAGCGCCGACAACGGCGCGACCTGGAACACGCTGAAAGTGGACTACGTGTGGCAGTCGATCACGATCAGCTCGAAAATGCTCCACGGCAGCACGGCGGCGCGGCTGCGGGTCGTCGCCAGTGACGGCTTCAACACCAGCATGGCCACCAGCGACGCCTTCACCCTTCCCAATCACCCGCCGGTAGTGACGATCCAAGGCTTGATGCCGGATCAGTTCGTCCCTTACGGCAGCGTGATCCCGTTGACCGGACTGGCGCTCGACGCCGAAGACGGCAGCATCCCCGGCAACAATCTCGCCTGGACGCTCTCCGGCCCGACGCCGGGGGGTGGCTCCGGGAATTCGTTCCCGCTCACCGCTCTCTCGCCGGGCGGCTACACCGCGTCGCTCAGCGCCACTGATTCGGACCAGATGACCGGCACGGCCGGGCTGCGCTTCCAGGTCTTGCCGCTGGTGGTGCCGGACTCCACCGCGCCCGCGTTTGACGGCACGGGCAGCGACCCGGCTTACGCCAACGCCGTCCAGGTGCGCGTGTCGCTCGGCCGCCAGGGTTTTGTTTACGCCCGGCTGATCCACTCCACCAACGACAGCGCGCTCTATGCCGCGTTCACCGGCATGAAGTTCGGCGGCAACACGACCGTGCCCAGCCGGGTCGGGTTGCGCGTGGATCCGGACTTCAGCCAGTCCTCCGCGCCGCAGACGAACGATGTCGGTTTCTACGTCGGCGAGGACGGACTCAGCTCGCAACTGGTGGGCAACGGCGCGACCATGCCGCCGACCCTGTCGCCGCAGGCCGGTTTCCATGCGCTCATCGCCCGCGGCACCAACGGCTGGAGCGCCGAGTTGAAAATCGCCGACGCTCTCCTGGGAGGCTGGAACCACGCCGTCGGATTGCTGCTCAGCCACGAAGCCGTGGTAACCGCCGGCGACGTGTACCCCTGGCCGGTGTCGGCGGACGCCAGCCAGCCCTCGACCTGGGCGCCCGCCTACTTCGGCACGCCTCCGCCGCCCGCGAACCGCCCGCCCGTGGCCATCGCTGGCCCGGATCGGATGGTTGACCTCGCCCAGTCCCGCACGATCTATCTCGACGGCACCGCGAGCTACGACCCGGACGGCGACGCGCTGACCTACCAGTGGACGCAGATTTCCGGGCCGGCCGTCACCTTGAGCAACGCCAACAGCGCCGCGTGTACCTTCGTGGCCGCGCCGGTTAACGCGCAGACCGCGCTGACGTTCCAGCTCAGCGTCTCGGACGGCGCGCTCGCCAGTTCGGCCAGCACGACCGTGACGCTGCTGCCGACGCAGCGGGCGCGGATGACGTTCGCCACCTGGCGTCCGGCCTTCTTCTCCCCGAGTCAACTGGCCGATCCGGCCGTCAGCGGCATGAGGGCCGACCCGGACAGCGACGGCGTCGTGAACTTGCTGGAGTACGCGTTCAACATGAATCCCTTGTCGCCGGATCGCAGCGCGCCGGTCCAGCAAGGCAGCGGGCCGCCGGCCTTCGGCAAAATCCTCGGCGTCGATCCCGGCCAGCCGGCGTATCCGACGATCACCTTCGTGCGGTGGAAGGGACCGGTCGATTTGGCCTACTCGGTGCAAAGCTCGCTCGATCTCGTCCACTGGACCGACCAGATCGCTTCGCCCAGTTCCTTCGTCGTGCTGAGCCAGACCGACGTGGGCGACGGCAGCCAGTTGGAACTGGTGACCGTGCGGCCCACCACGCCGATGAGCGGCCCGGCCGCCGCGCCCGAGCAGTTCCTGCGGGTGGCGGTCACGTGGTCGCCCTGAGCGACGGGCATTCGAGCCGGCCGTGTGCGGGGGCAGCGACGACAGCTCCGCCGCGGCCGGGAACGCGGGCGTCCCCCCGCAGCCTGAAAATCGTCCGACGGAGCACCGGTGAGATCGCCGCGCTCCTCACTGCGCTGGGAACCGTCGTCGGAAACCCATTGCCGCCTTCTCCCCGCCTGCGCTACGCTCCGCCCGTCAGAACCGACGAATGAATTAACGACCACCACACATCTTGATTTCGCGTAGCTTCGGCTGCTGTCC
>VFSW01010777.1_pt1 | contig 12917 bp, 7 predicted proteins | sample 5358111 | NCBI WGS metagenome assembly VFSW01 (sample SAMN11554181, study PRJNA540505) | mine drainage metagenome | isolation source: sediment from site ElyBrook_90M | place: USA: Ely Copper Mine, Vershire, VT | collected 2017 | reverse complement strand
GGTTCAGGTCCGTGTGCCGCAAGGTGTGGAGGTTCGAGTCCTCTTCTGGGCACCAAACATGAGATAGATCGCGCAAGCGGCCTATCTCTTTTTTTGTGTCCGGAACACGTACAGCACCTGCGTGCTGTACGTCAGAACTCGAAAGGCATCCGGTATTACGGATGCCGGGGTCGCGCTGGCGTGACCGAGTCCTCTCCTCGCACCAAACATGATGCGGATTGTGTAAACAGCCGATCTCTTTTTTTATGCCCGGAACACGTACAGCACCTGCGTGCTGTACGCTAGAACTCGAAAGGCATCCGGTATTACGGATGCCGGGATCACGCTGGCGTGACCGAGTCTTCTCGGCGTACCGAACGTAAGGCAACTCGTGCAAGCAGTCTATCTCTCTCGTTGCTTCCCCGAGATACGCGGCATGCCCAGCCTTGGCAGTACGTCTCGCGATGTATGAGCTGCTCGCGGCGCGTATGCGCAAACTAGTTACTTCGAAAGTCATGACGTGTGATTGTGCAGAGTTGCAAGAATGCATAATTCGCTTGTTTGATCAAACCGCCGGGCTGAACCGTTACGTTGGGCGGCAACATTATCGCACACTACGCCGCCAATACCGGCCACTTTCTGGGACGCGCCCAGAGTCCATCTCTACCTTGATGTGACCTCTATGTATAATCGCCCATCCCGATAGCGCATCCGCGTTCTAAACCGACCCCTCTTCCGTCATGACCATTTCACCCGATACCCAGCCCGATACACTAGACCCGGAAGACTGGCCTACGCTGCGCGAGCAGGGTCACCGCATGCTGGACGACATGTTCGACTACTTGGAGCAGATACGCTCACGCCCTGTCTGGCAACCGATACCCGATGCCGTCCGGGCCGAGTTCAGGCAACCGTTGCCACAGCAGCCCACCGATCTCGCAACCGTACATGAGACATTCATGTCTTCCATCCTGCCCTATGCCGTGGGCAACACCCATCCCGGTTTTATGGGCTGGGTGCATGGCGGTGGAACGCCCGTGGGTATGCTCGCGGAAATGCTGGCTGCGGGACTCAACGCCAATCTCGGCGGACGCGACCAGATGCCCGTCGAAGTCGAGCGGCAAGTGTTGCGCTGGGTGTGCGAACTGTTTGGCTTTCCCGATGATGCCAGCGGATTGTTCGTCACCGGCACGTCGATGGCGACGCTCATTGCCGTGCTGGTGGCGCGTCATGCGGTACTCGGTGCGGAGGTGCGCACACGCGGTATCGCGGCGAGCGGCAAGCGACTGACCGCCTACACCTCGGTTGGCGCACACGGTTGCATCGCCAAGATGATGGATATGGCCGGACTGGGAACGGATGCCTTGCGCATGATTCCGGTGAATAGCCGGTACGAAATGGACACCACCGCATTGGAACAAACCATCGCCGCAGATCGCGCGAGCGGGCATACGCCGTTCTTCATCGCGGCCACCGCCGGCACCGTCAATACCGGCGCGATCGACCCGCTGAACGCAGTGGCCGATGTGGCGAAGCGGCACGGTCTGTGGTTCCACGTCGATGGTGCTTATGGCGCACTCGCCATGCTCGCTCCCGAAATTGCGCCGCGTCTGGCAGGATTGGAACGCGCCGATTCCGTCGCTTTCGATTTTCATAAATGGGGACAAGTACCCTACGATGCGGGCTTCGTCCTGATCCGTGACCGTAAACAGCATTTCGACACCTTTGCCTCGCCTGCCGCGTATCTGCGGCGTGAAACGCATGGCATGGCGGGTGGCTCGCCCTGGCCCTGCGATTTCGGTCCGGATTTGTCACGCGGCTTTCGCGCGCTCAAGGCCTGGTTCACCTTGCAGGTGTACGGCAGCGAAAAATTGGGGCAGGTCATCGCCCACACCTGCGAGCTGGCCCAATATCTGCAACTTCGCATCGCGCAGACCCCGGAGCTGGAACTGCTCGCACCGGTCTCATTGAATATCGTCTGCTTCCGTTTTCGTTGCAACGATGCGGATCGCGTGAATGCCGCCATCATCGTGGCGTTGCAGGAATCGGGGATCGCCGCGCCTTCGGCCACCACACTGGACGGCAAGCTGGCCATCCGCGCCGCCATCGTCAACCATCGCACGAATAAAGGGGATATTGACGCGCTAATCCGGGCAACACTTGAATTGGGCACTGCCAAAATCCGCTCCTAACCCATCGGAGCTGACATGAACCAGCGAGACATGCTTCACACACATACTTTTATCGGCCCTGCCGCGCTGATGAAAATGGCCTGTTCGGGCATCAATCTGACACCCCTTGGCGAAAAATTGCTGGCGTATGCCGGTTTTGATCCAACCGTGTCGAGTGCCGATGCGCTGCTCGACCTTTCGACTATTTTGCAGTTGAACAACAGCCGCGAGATCGCATTGTCGGTGCAAAACGAGGCTCTCAGACTCAAGCAACTCTATCATCTGCCCGCACCGCGCGGCATCGCGGGCGTACGTCTGCTCGCACTGATGACACCGGGTGATCTGATGACCAACACCCCGCTGGATTTTTTGCTGGAAGATTCCGACATCGCGCTGGATATTTTATATGTCGCACCTCACCTTCCCTTCCCCGACACCTTGCCGGAACACGATGTACTGATTGTCGCTATCGGCGAATCGGATGAAACGCGCCCCCTGCTGGAACGGCTCGGGGTGTCACTCGAACACTGGCCCAGACCGGTCTTGAACCGTGCCGAACATATCACCTGGCTGTCGCGCGACTCCGCCTATACCCGCCTGAGTCCACTGCCCGGCGTTGTCATGCCTGCCACAGCGCGCCTGCCGAGATCGGAGCTGGGGAAAATCGCCGACGGTTCCGTGGCGGCAGGACATTATCTGGCTGATGTCTCCTTCCCGCTCATCGTTCGCCCGGTGGGTTCACATGCCGGACACGGGCTGGAAAAAGTCGATAGCCCGGCCGACTTGCTTGATTATCTGCGAAACGTGCAGGGCGAGATGTTCTACCTTTCCCGTTTCATCGATTACAGCAATCCCGATGGCTTGTTCCGCAAATATCGCGTGGTGCTGATCGAAGGCCGACCTTATGCGGCACACATGGGGATATCCACGCACTGGATGATCCATTACATGAATGCCGGCATGGCAGAAAGCGCGGACAAACGCGCCGAGGAAGCGCGCTTCATGTTGGAGTTCGACGACGCATTCGCACCGCGTCACGCCACCGCCCTGCGGTCCATTTATCAAACCATGGGGCTGGATTATCTGGTCCTCGATTGTGCCGAAACGCAAGACGGCAAACTGCTGCTGTTTGAAGTGGACAACAGCGCGGTGGTCCACACCCTGGATCCGGTCGATCTCTACCCTTACAAGCGTCCGCAGATGCGCAAAGTCTTCAACGCGTTCCGTACCCTGCTGGCTCACGCTACCGAACCACGCGCAGCCTGACCAAAGCCACCAAGATGCCACACATATTGCCTACCACTCAGCAGCTTCTGGTCATGGGCGGGGATGCGCGTATCGCGCCGGATACACGGAGCGGAGTGAATCGCTACGGCTGCGGTTCGCTGCCTGACCCGGAACTGCGAGATTTTGCCTCTTCCACCGCATCGGTCATCTCTACCGCCGCCTTTCAAGCCGCCGATGCGTTGCGTATCCGCCTGGAAAATGACATTCCGCATCACACGTCCGCCATGCTTTATCAGCGCGAATTGTCGCGTATGCGCGAGGAATTGTTGGCCTTATGCGCGCTGGGTGACTTGCCCGACCCGGACATCGTTTTTGCCGCATCGGGTACCGACCTGCACCGGATCGCCGCGCAGCTTGCGCATGCTGCCTCGGGACGCCCGGTACTCGCAATCATGGTGGACGAAGCGGAAACCGGCAGCGGCGTATTCGCGGCGATCAACGCCACTCATCCGGCGACAACGGTGGCCACCGTACCCCTGCGTGAAGCCGACGGGACACCACGTCGCACAGCGGAAATCGATGCAGAATTTACCGCGACAGCCGAACAAGCCTATGCCGCCGGATACCATGTCCTGTTGATCCAGACGGACATATCCAAAACCGGCATGATCGCCCCAAGCTACGACTGCACCGCCGCGTTGCGCCAAACACTGGGCGAGAATCTGGATGTGTTGATCGATGCCTGCCAGTTCCGCATCGCCCCAGCCACTTTGCGCGCCTGTCTGGCGCAGGGCTATACCGTTGCCTTGACCGGCTCCAAATTCGTCGGCGGCCCCAGCTTCTCCGGTGCACTGCTGATTCCCGCTCTGCCTGCCACCAGGTTACGCGCGCTCCCGTTTCCCCGTGAATTGGCCACGTTCTCATCTATCGTTGATTGGCCGGATAGCTGGCCGGTAGGTGGGATACTGAAAGCATCCGGCAACTTCGGATTGCTGCTGCGCTGGGAAGCCGCACTGTGCGAATTACGCGCGTTCCGCGCGATCCCCGATGCCGACATCGGCCGCTTTTTACACGATTTTTCCGATGCGATTCAGGCCAGACTTGCCGACGACCCGGCGTTATCCGCAGTTACCGTGCCCGGACTTGACCGCAGTGCCTTAGTGCCGCAACCGGGCTGGGATCGCATCCAGACCATTTTCCCTTTCCAACTTTACCGCATCGAGCCCACTGCAAGACACGCACTGGATAGCGCGGCAACACAAAGGATTTACCGGAACTTGCCGATCATCCAGCCGCGCTGCCAACTCGGGCAACCGGTCGGCTACGGTACCGAAAGAACCGCGCTGCGCATTTGCCTGAGCGCGCGCCTGATTGTGCAAGCGACGGAGCGTGACGGTGCCAATGCCCAGCGTGTCATTGATCAGGCGCACTCGGTGCTTGACCAGGCGATCTACCTGGCCAATTCCGGCTCGTTCAAAATGTGCCGCCCGGATCGCAAAACAAACTTCACGCTGGGTGCGGAAACACTGGACACAGCATCCGATGCGATCCAGCACCGGCGCATCGCACAAGGTTAAAGAGATCATCGAAAACAAATTGGAGACCAACATGCACGTCAGTAAGTTGTTATGCAATCCGCGCGGAATTTTCCGTTTGCCAGGAAACCCGGAGCGATAAATGGCGGTCATCACCGTTTTTAATCAAAAGGGCGGCGTGGGAAAAACCACCACCTGCCTCAATGTGACTGCCGCGCTGGATATGGCGCAGCAGTGCCCTATCGCGCTGGATATGGATCCTCAGGCACATTTGACCCTGTCCAGCGGCATCAAAGGCACGCCGTCGGACAGCGGCATGGCCGCATTCTTCAAACAAAAAACGCCGCTCGAAAGTTTGCTGCGCCCGACCACGCGCGGCTGGCAGATCATCCCCGCGACACTGGAGCTGGCCAAGATTGATGCCCTGTATGGCAGCGACGCAAAAGCCGCGACCCTGCTAAAACTGGGACTGCGGGAAGAATTGTCTCTCACGGGCGCGCCCATCATGATCGACTGCTGCCCGATGCTGGGTGTGTTGACGTTGAATGCATTGCTGGCGACCGACCGGGTATTGATTCCCGTGTCGGCAGACTTCCTGTCACTGCAAGGCGTACATCGCCTGGGCAGCGCGCTCAATGTGCTGGAAAAAAAATTGCAGCGCAGTTTCGAGCGGCGCATCGTGGTCACGCGCTTCGATTCGCGCCGCAAACTCTCTTATGAAATCTACGACAAACTCAAAGAACGCTACGGCCCATTGGTCTGCAACACGCGCATCGGCGAGACCGTCGCGCTGGCGACCAGCCCGATGCACGGCCAGGACGTGTTCGCTTTTGCGCCGCATAGTCCCGGTGCTGCGGACTATCTGGCCTTGACCAAAGAGTTACTCGATAGCGGATTCTTTGCAAACCCGGTAACAGCCTGAGTCGCTGCCGGGTGTTTCACATCTGCCAGATGTACAGCGTGGAATGGTGCAGATCATCCACCTCCACGGTCGCCTGTGGCGGGTGATCGAGCACCAGGAATGTGCTACTGATGAACCGCGTACCAGGACGCATTTCGGCGCGTGCCTTGTGCCAGAGTTGTTCCATCGGCACCGGCGAGAGATAGGCGAACACCACATCGTACTCGGACAGATTGCAGTCCCATAAACTCCCCCACCGCACCCGGCAATTGCGGTAAGCACCCAACCGGATACGCAACCAGCTCCAGAAGAACGGCAAGGGCGCGGCTTCCACACCCATATATCGGCCGTCAGGGCGCACAGCGGCAAGATACGTCAGCACTCCGCCCAGACCCGAACCCAGATCCACGAATGAAAAGCCGTCGACCCGCACCGCGGGCAACACTGCTTCCAGTGCCTGCCACACCTTGTCACTGGAAAGATACAGCGGCACCTGCGTGCGGAACGTACTCCAATAAACCAGCATCAATAACAGGAACGCGGCGAGGAACAGTCCGGGAGGCAAACCAACGGCCAGCATCAATACCAGAGCAGGCGCGAACAACAATTGTATGACCCACCACCACTTCTCGAGTCCGGCAACGTAACTGAACGCAGCGGCAAGCATCCCGCAGAGCAAAGCGACCGCCAATGGTGAGCTGTGCCACCCGGCGGCACGGACCGAAAACAACGTGATCGCTACTGCGGAAAATTGCAGCAACAAGGCGACGATGGAAGGCGGGATTTTTTTAAATACGGTGTACACGGTTAACTTACGTTGCTATCAATCATGTCGTTATAGTAAGCTAACATGATCTTTCTGGTAGCGTGGTCTTTTGGTTTTTTTCTATGGGACTTCCTGCTCGATACATAAAATCCGCACCTGTCCACCTATCTGACATGATGCGGTTACTTAACCCCGATCACACGCGGCAGTGCCGATGAACCGAACCAGCAGTACGTTTCCTGTTGGAGTGCGTCGTCTGCCGGTGTGCGTAACCTTGTGAACTATCTCGAACTTATGATCAGTATTCTGGTGGTAGATGACCATGCCTTGATCCGAAAGGGCTTAAAAATGCTCCTAGAAGATACGCCGGACATTCGCATCACAGGTGAGGCAGATACCGGCATGCAGGCCATCAGCATGGTGCGCGCGCACCGCTTTGACCTGGTCTTGCTCGATCTTTCGCTACCGGACAAACCTGGCATCGATGTGCTCAGGCAACTCAAGGCCGAGCATCCCGATATCAAAGTCATCGTGCTCAGCATGCACCCTGAAGACCAATACGGCATGCGCACCCTGAAAGCCGGTGCCTTGGGTTACCTCAACAAACAAAGCGCACCGGAGATGCTCGTCGGGGCGGTTCGCCAGGTTGTCGGCGGCAAGCGATACATCAGCGAAGCGATGGCCGAACAATTGCTCAACAACATGGTCGGTACATCCCAAGAGTTGCTGCACCAAAGCCTGTCCAATCGCGAATACCAGACACTGTGCCTGATGGCATCCGGCAAGTCGTTGTCGGAAATCGCCGATGGCATGTCGCTCAGCCCCAAAACAGTCAGCGTCTATCGCGGACGGATGCTGGAAAAAATGGGATTCAAGAACAATGCCGAAGCAATCCACTATGCGATCAGTCACCACTTGGTGGAGTCACCCTGATCGAAATAAGGGTGGACTTCCCCGTTATTCAGGCCATTGCAACGTCCGCTTTGTTCGACAATCACGACAAGCCATTCATCGTCCCCAGTCATGAGCAGCCAACTTTCCAATCCGTCCGAAATCGCCCGCGAAACCTTAAAGACTTTGGCGTTGCGCAAGATTCCGCCCACCCCCGACAACTACAGCAAGATCTACGCTGAAATCGGTGCATTGCCCCCCGATGAAAGTATGGGTGCGCAACAGGTACTGCACAGCATTGCCGAGCTATTGGTCAAGCAATCCGGCAAACCCGCCGTGGTGGGCAACCAGTTGCAAAAATCTTTGGTCGCCAAAAACTGGCAACAATACCTCGCGGAAGTCGAGAAAATCCTGCCTGCCACCAAGGCAGGCAACACCCTCATCCCCTCCTGGTCTGAGCTGATCCGCGACCTGTTGCGGCAACTGGAAACACCGCACAAAGGCTTGACCATCACCCGCAAAAAAGAAGGGCTGGAAACCGTGTTGTCCCGGTTTGCCGCCAACCCCGAAACCTTGTTCGAAAAATTACAGGGCTTGCTGCGTTCCTGGACGGGAACACCGTCATCAGACACCATCCCTGCCGATATGCTGGTGGACCTTCCGCCTGCGGTTGCCACAGCAAGTGGCGCACCCGCACCGACGATCAGCGCATCCACCGGTATTCCGGGCAGCAGCGACATACACACCCAGCTGCGCGAATTGCTCGCCCAAACACTGGAAAGCTCGCTGGTCACTCAGCCGGAATTTGATGCCGAGGTTAAGTCTTTCGCCCAGCAAATACGCTCCGCAACCGACTATGACCAGATCACCAAGATCGCCAAACAGCTGCGCAGCTTCTGGCTCAAAGTCGAACTACGCGGCGGCGATAAAGTGAAGATACAAGAAGGCCTGGTGCGCCTGTTGAGGCTGCTGGTCGAGAACGTCGGCGAACTGGTCGAGGATGAAGAATGGCTGCATGGACAAATCGCCACGCTCCAGGGCATCGTCGCCAACCCCATCGACAAACGCGTCATCGCCGATGCCGAACGCAGTTTGCGCGATGCCATCATCAAACAAAGTCTGCTGAAAAAAAGCCTGACCGATGCGAAAACCACGCTCAAGATGCTGATGACTTCCTTCATTGATCGTTTGGGCGATTTGACCGAAAGCACCGGCGACTACCACCAAAAGATCGAGGGTTACAGCCAGAAAATCGGCAAGACCAACAACATCACCGAACTGAGCCACATCCTCGATGACATCATGCAGGACACGCGTGTCATCCAGGCCAGCGCGTTGCGCTCCCATGAGGAATTGGTCCGCACGCGCAAACAGGTTCAGGAGTCCGAGGACAAGATCAAACAGCTCGAACAAGAACTGGAACAAGTCAGCGAGCTGGTGCACGAAGACCAACTCACCGGCGCGCTCAACCGGCGCGGCTTGGACGAAGCATTTGAACGCGAGGCCACCCGCGCGGACCGCAACGCATCGCCGCTGTGTGTCGCCCTGCTCGACATAGACAATTTCAAACGCCTGAACGACACACTGGGGCATCAAGCCGGAGACCAGGCACTCGTCCACTTGACCAATGTGATACGCGAGACCTTGCGTCCCAGCGATTCGGTCGCGCGCTACGGCGGCGAGGAGTTCGTCATCATCCTTCCCGATACCGACATCGAAAACGGAGAGTCCACAATCAGCCGGTTGCAGCGCGAGCTCACCAAAAAATTCTTCCTGCATGAGAACGACCGTATCCTGATCACCTTCAGTGCCGGCGTGGCATTACGCGCACCGCAAGAAGACCAGGAAGATGCCATCGCCCGTGCCGACAAGGCGATGTATCAGGCAAAGAAGGCGGGCAAGAACCAAGTGGTGGTCGCCCGATAGTCTGGTTTCCATCCCAACAATCTCCAACTTCTAGACGAGCACGGTATCAGCTAAGCCTGGAGACGTTGCCGCCGTCGAATGTCCTCCCCCATCGTTTCTATCGGGTGGAGCCCAATGCAGATCTAACCAGATGAAAGCCTGATAGAGATGAAAAACCTGACCCAGCTCAACGATTTTAATTTTTTGGTGGACGGACGCAACGGGCGGTTCTTGGCTAACCGCTACGACACCTATCTGGGATACGCGCTGATCCAGTATGGGGAGTGTTGTGAAATTGAGGACAAGTTTCTAACTTCATTAGTCCTACCGGGGGAGGTGGTCGTTGAGGTGGGTGCCAATATTGGCGTGCACACCGTCTCATTGGCAAAAAAAGTCGGGCCTCACGGCAAGGTCATCGCGGTCGAAGCGCAACCGGTCATTGCGCAGTATCTCTGTGCCAATATCTCGCTCAATGGCTTGTTCAATGTGGTCACGCACAACTGCGGATGTGGCGCGAGACACGACACGATGAGCATCCCTGTTGTGGATTATGCCGCACCGCAGATGCAGAACTTCGGCGGTGTGTCATTGGAGAAGCATGATGCAAGTGGGGTGACTGTCAAGGTGGTGCCGCTTGATGAATTGATCGCGGGTCTGCCGAAAGTCGATCTGCTCAAGCTCGATGTCGAGGGCATGGAAGGCGAAGTGTTGCAGGGCGCGATGAATACCATCAAGCAACATCGACCCTGGATATATCTGGAAAACGACCGTATTGAAAAGAGCCAGGCACTGATCGAGCAAGTCATGGCACTCGACTACCGATTGTGGTGGCACATTCCGCCACTGTTTAATCCGGATAATTATTTCGGTGTAACCAAGAACGAATACGGCAATGTCGCGTCGTTCAATATGCTATGCATCCCGCGTGAAGAGGATAAACAAGTTAATGGCCTCTCGGAGATCACCGATTCGACCCACCACCCGTTGAAAAGAATACCGACCATCGAGTCATCCCAACCACCCGCAGCCGAAAAAGACGATCCGGACACCGCGCTCGGGGAGCTCGAAGCAGCCGTGAAACTGTGCCGTGACATTTTGGCAATTGAGCCGCACAACCCTGAAGCGAATCACAGCATGGGCGAGATGGCCGTCCATGCGGGACAGGCTGCGGCCGCGCTACCGTACTTCGTGACCGCACTGGCTGCCGACCCGGCGAACCGGAAATACTGGCTGGACTACATCGCCGCCTTGATGCAGGCGGATCAACCTGAAGAAGCACGGGAACAACTCCGCTTTGCCCGGCAGCATGGATTACAGGGAGAAGAAGTCGATACCTTGGCAAGCCATGTCTTTGGCCAAGCTATCGATGCCGTTAACACTGCTCTGCCCCCGCATTTAAGCTGCCCCGTCTGCAACGGCACATGCTCGATACTCGATGCGGTGGATTTCAATAAATCCTGCGAAGAGGCACGTGGCAAGTTCCTCAGTCCGGCAGGCATCCCGATTACCTATGTGCGATGCGACAACTGCGCTTTTTGTTTCGCCCCGGAAATTTCGAATTGGCCGATCGAAGAGTTCGAGCGCAGGATATACAACGATGAATATGTCCTGGTGGATCCGGACTACATCGAGGACAGACCCAAAGCAAGCGCGCAAAGTCTGATCGCGATGTTTGGCGAACGCACCCGCGCGATCAAACACCTGGACTACGGTGGCGGGAGCGGTCTGCTGTCGAAGCTGCTGAGAGCGGCTGGCTGGCAGTCAATCTCCTATGATCCTTTTGTGGACAGAGACACCGACATCCACCAGCTTGGCAATTTCGACCTAATCACTGTTTTTGAGGTGTTTGAACACGTACCAGATGTCCATGTTCTCATGTCCAACTTACGCTCCTTGCTGGCTCCTAAAGGCGTAGTCTTGTTTTCAACCTTACTATCCGATGGAAACATCTATCCCGGACAAAAGCTAAGTTGGTGGTATGCCTCTCCTCGCAATGGGCATATCAGTTTGTTTTCAAAGAAGAGCCTTGCCATCCTCGCTCAACAGAGCGGGTTTGATTTTGGCAGCTTCTCGGCGGGATTCCATTATTTCTGTACTGATGTGCCGGGTTGGGCAGGCCACCTTATTCAAAAAAGCACTATCTCAACCGAATCCTCGCCACAGGCATCTCTGCCAACAGAAGTACACGGGGAACTCGAAGAGGCCGTGAAACTCTGCCGCGCCATTCTGGAAATGCAGCCAAACAACCCTGAAGCAAATCACAGCATGGGCGAGATGGCGGTCCGTATGGGGCAGGCTGCGGCCGCGCTACCGTACTTTGTCATTGCGCTAGCGGCTGACCCGGCGAACCGGAAATATTGGCTGGATTACATCGATGCCTTAATCCAGTCAGGCCAACTTGAGGAAGCACAACAGCAGTTCGCCTTTGCACGACAACATGGATTGCAAGGGGATGAAGTTGATGCCCTGGCAGAACGCCTGACAGACGTCACGCAGAAGCAAGAAGAATTACCCGCTGCGCGGGTAAAAAAAAACGATAGAAACCAGAACGACCTGGGCAAGCCGGGGAACATCAAAGCGCACAAGTGGGCAAAGCCCAGTACGCAGGAGATAAACAAACTGGTGGCTCTGTTTAATCAGGGACAATTCACCGCAGCCGAATCGCTGGCCAAGACGATGACGATGCGTTTCCCTTTGCACGGATTCGGCTGGAAGATCTTGGGAGCGGTACGCAACAAGCTTGGACAGATTGAGGCTGCACTGGACAGCATGAAAAAAGCGGCCGCACTGTTGCCGCATGACGCGGAGGCGCATAACAACCTCGGCTCAACACTAATGCGCAATGGACAAATGGCAGAAGCCGAAGCGAGCATTCGGCACGCACTCAAAATCAAACCTGATTTCCTGCAAGCACATACGCTGCTGGGTGCATTGCTGATGGACACAGATCGGGCGAAGGAAGCGGAAGCCAGTTATCTTCGCGCCTTGCGAATCGACCCTGATTTCGCGGATGCAAATAACAGCTATGGTGTCCTGTTGGTGGATGCCGGTCGACTTGACGAGGCGGAATCCCGCTGCCGCAGAGCACTGCAGATAACCCCTGATTTCACTTGGGCGCATAGCAACTTAAGCGTCATTCTCATGGAACAGGGGCGTCTGAAAGAAGCCGAAGCGAGTTGCCGACGTGCACTGGAACAGGATGAACACCCGCCCGAAGTTGACTACAACCTGGGCTTGATACTCCTTGCACAAGGGAATTACACACGTGCCTGGCCGCATTACGAGTCGCGCTACGATCAACGCCTCAAAAAGCCCCTCAGCACGATGCCAAGCATCTCTTGTGCACAATGGAAGGGCGAGTCTCTGGCTGGCAAATCGTTAGTGCTCTGGACAGAGCAGGGCCTGGGCGACCATATCCAGTTCGTTCGCTATGCCCCGTTGCTCAAAGCGCGCGGTGTCTCCCGCCTGACCTTGCTATGTCCCGCGTCTCTCAAGGCACTATTCGAAACCATGCCTGGAGTGGATGCTGTCATCACCGACTT
>VFSW01010776.1_pt1 | contig 12918 bp, 8 predicted proteins | sample 5358111 | NCBI WGS metagenome assembly VFSW01 (sample SAMN11554181, study PRJNA540505) | mine drainage metagenome | isolation source: sediment from site ElyBrook_90M | place: USA: Ely Copper Mine, Vershire, VT | collected 2017 | reverse complement strand
GCCACGACTTGATCTGCATCAGGCGCGCGAGGTGCGCCTCGGTGTAGTGCGCGCCGCGCCCGAGGCCCACGGGCGGCTCGAGCACCCCGCCCTGGACGTAGAAGCGGACGGTCCGCCGCGACACCCCCGCCGCCTCCGCCAGCGACCCGATCGAGAACGTCCGTGCGCCATCCATGCCACTAAGATAGCACTCACTGTCGCATTGTCAAGTGTCGGATTAACCGGCAGGCGGGTCACGTCTTGTGGGTCTTGCTCCCTTGTTGACCCACGCCACCAATAGGACATCGGCGATGAACGTGGCAGGCCGCCTTCGGGGCTGTGGGAGCTTCGGGGCGACGGAGCGAGCTCCGCTATCCCCGTTAGGAGTCCCGCCTCACCTCCAGATGATTCCAACCAGCTTAAACAGCAGCTTGTGCCTGGCCTCCAACTGCTCCGGACCAAATTGTTCAATCGGCTCCAGTTCGAGACCGTAGCGAGCCTTCAGCGCTCTCATGTCTAACTTCGACTTGTAGCTGTCCGCGCGCAGGCTTTCGTTCCAGTAGAGCGTGTTGGCGTACGACTTCAGCTTTTCTGCGTAGGATTCATTGTTGCTGGAGATGTTATCCTTGCCTTTTAGCAGAAGAATCCCGCCCAGTCGGTTGCGTTCCTGCTCAAAGCGTTCCTCGTCCCCAGCGAACAGCACCTTGTTCTCGTCGTTCCACGCAAGAATGTGCTCGATATGGAAACCCGTCTTCGCCCCAGTCTTCGTCACCAGGTCGTAAATGGAGTGTTTCGGGTTAAGGTTCATGTTCTCCGCTAGAAATTCATCAATTCGTGCGAAGAAGTATCGCTTAAAGCGGGCGTTTAGGTTGATTCCTGTCAGCTTGAAGGCCGCGTAGCTGAGCGGTTCCGCACCCACCACATTACGCCGCGCAGCGACCATTGCCGTTAGTTCCTTGTCGAATGCCGGGCGAAAGGTGTCTGCTGTCGTGCCCCGGATTGCCTCCGAAATGCGGAACAAGGAATCGGCAAATTCATTGCTATCGTAAGCGCTTTGAAGCTGAAGCAGAGAGAAGTATCGGTCGATCTCTCCGGCAATGCCTCGGATCTTTCCGTCCTCGTCTGGGTCGTTCGGCACACAGGCCGATAGCATCAAGTGAAACGGCGCATCGAGGTCAAGGAGGGCGTTGTAGTAGACCGACCTAAAAGCCCCCGAGTCTTCGGCATAGGCTTTCCACAGCTTGACGTAGAGGTTCGTGAAGTAAGTGAAGTCACCCTTCAGAAAGGCCTTGACCTTGGCTGGACTGTGGGCCAGGCCAAGCCGCCCATCCACGTCCTCGGCGAACATTGGCCGGTGGTAACCGCCGTCGAAGCGCTGTCCTTCCTTCCGTGTCGCGGCAAATTGCGCCTTCAGATAATAGCGGAAGAAGCTATCCAGCTCGTCCTCTTTGAAGGCGTTGATTGCCGCCGCCTGGTTTTCCCAGAGCTCGTTGTAGCCTCCCTTGTCCAGTTCACTCTTGTTGATCTGGCCTAGCAACTTGCCCTTGAGAATCTCATAGGGACGCAGGCGCACGCCACGATCGTTGATCACCTCGAACACCATCGACACATCCGTCTGCTCCACTCCAAGGTTGATTAAGACCACGCGATGAAGGAAATAGAACACGAAGGTTTCGAAACAGTGCTTGTTGCCAAGTTCCTCCTCTAGGAAGGTGCTTATAGTCTCGTAGTTCTTCACCATGTTCTGTGCTGTGGCGCCGCTTGCAGGTTTGACGATCTTTGAATCCACGCCATCGAAGAGCGCCTGCTGGACCGGCTTGTGGCCCACATGGTTCATCCAAAATTCCTGCTCGAAGCCAGAACTTCCGGCAATCTTGCTGTCAATCCATCCGGCCAGCTTCGACTTATGCCGCCTCGCAAGATGCCGGAGCTTGATCAGGACCAGCGAGAGTGTTGTCAGGCGTTGCTGGCCATCGACCACGTAGACCCGGCCATCCACCACGTTGGTGACATATGTGCTCAGATAATACCAAGGGTAGTGTGCAGTGACGGCTTCCTTACCCGGGTCGAGGTCTCGGAAGCGCGCGTAGGGCTCCTTGAACTTGAAGAAGATGTCTTCCAGCAGCCGCCGGACTGGTTCATCCGTCCAGCGATAGTCGCGTTGATAGAAATCGATGTAGTAGGCCGTGCTGGAGAATACGCGATCGATATTTTGTTTGTCGGGTGAGATATCCATGCGGTCCTATTCCTCCAAGGCGATGCCGCGAAGTTTGGCTCCGGGGCGCCGAACGCCGTACTGCCGTGCCATGGTCACTGCTCAGCTTCACCGGCGGCCGGCGGCGCCAACCGCGGCGACCCGTTGCCGGGGGTCTTTGCCCGCGGACTCATGCTACCGCCCAGAGCTCCGACAGCACCTCAGCCTGCTCGAGCACGGTCTGCGTCGCTTTCGCCTGCTTGTCGGGGGGGTAGCCGTACTTGCGCAGGATGCGCTTGACGATGACCCGGAGCTGGGCGCGGACGTTCTCGCGAATCGTCCAGTCGATCGTGACGTTCTCCTTGACGGTCGCGACCAGCTCGCGGGCGATCGTCGTCAAGGTCGGCTCGCCGAGCACCTTGACCGCGCTGTCGTTGGTCTCCAGCGCGTCGTAGAAGGCGAGTTCGTCGTCGTTCAGGCCCAGCCCCTCACCGCGGGTGTCGGCCGCCCGCATGTCCTTGGCGAGCGCGATCAGCTCCTCGATGACCAGCGCCGTCTCGATCGCCCGGTTCTGGTACTTCCGCACCGCCTGCTCGAGAAGGTCGGCGAACGAACGAGCCTGCACCACGTTCCTCTTGGCGCGCGTCCTGATCTCGCCGGCCAGCAGCTTGCGCAGCAGCTCGACGGCAAGGTTCCGCTGTGGCATGCCACGGATCTCAGCGAGGAACTCCTCCGACAGGATCGAGATGTCGGGCTTCTTCAACCCGGCGGCGGCGAAGATGTCCACCACCTGGTCGGAGACTACGGCCTTCGAGATGATCTGGCGGATGGCGAGGTCGAGTTCCTCGTCGGTCCTACCCTCGCCCGGCGTCCCCTTGGCGAGCACGGCCCTGACGGCCTGGAAGAAGCCAACGTCGTCCCGGATGCGCAGCGCTTCCTCAGCCGGCACGGACAGCGCGAACGCCTGAGAGAGTGCGGTGACAGCGCCCAGCAGGCGTGCCTTGCCGTCGTCCTGGCGCAGGATGTGCTCCTGCGCCGCCGGCAACAGCGACAGCCGGTCCTGCGGCGTGCCGGCGGTCCAGGCCGACCAGTCGAAGCCGTGGAAGAGGCCGCAGCAGATCTCGTACTTCTCGAGCATGACGGCGACCGCCTCGGCCTGATCGATCGCGGTCTTGCCGGTGCCGCCCTCCTCCGTGTAGGTGGCGAGGGCCTGCTTCAGCTCGTCGGCGAGGCCGAGGTAGTCCACGACCAGCCCGCCCGGTTTGTCCTTGAACACACGGTTGACGCGCGCGATCGCCTGCATCAGCCCGTGCCCACGCATCGGCTTGTCCACGTACATGGTGTGCAGGCTCGGGGCGTCGAAGCCGGTCAGCCACATGTCGCGCACGATGACGATCTGGAACGGGTCCTTGGGGTCCCGGAAGCGCACGGCCAGCGCCTCGCGACGGGGCTTGTTGCGGATGTGCTTCTGCCAGTCAAGCGGGTCAGACGCGGAGCCGGTCATCACGACCTTGAGCGAGCCCTGGTCGTCATCCTCGTGGTGCCACGCCGGCCGCAGCGCCGCGATCTCGCGGTACAGCTCGACGCAGATCCGGCGGCTCATACAGACGACCATCGCCTTGCCGTCCATCGCCGCGAGCCTGTCCTCGAAGTGGTCCACCAAGTCGCGCGCGATGAGCTTGATCCGGTTGTCCGACCCGACCACGGCCTCGAGCTGGGCCCACCTGGTCTTGAGCTTCTCCTTGCGCTCGACCTCCTCGCCCTCGGTGGCCTCCTCGAACTCGGGGTCGATCCTGGGGCGCTCGGAGTCCTTCAGGTCGAGCTTGGCGAGCCGGCTCTCGTAGTAGATCGGGACCGTCGCCCCGTCGATGACCGCCCGCTGGATGTCGTAGACGCTGATGTAGTCGCCGAAGACGGCGCGGGTGTTGGCGTCGGTGTGCTCGATTGGGGTCCCGGTGAAGCCGATGAACGAGGCGTTTGGCAGCGCATCCCGCATGTGGCGGGCGAAGCCGTCGATGAAGTCGTACTGGCTGCGGTGCGCCTCGTCGGCGATGACCACGATGTTGCGCCGATCCGAGAGCACCTGCTGGCGGTCGCCCTTCTCCTCTGGGAAGAACTTCTGGATCGTGGTGAACACGACGCCGCCCGATGCCACGGCCAGCTTCTCGCGCAGATCGGCGCGGTTGGCGGCCTGCACCGGCGCTTGGCGTAGGAGGTCGCGACAGCGGGCGAAGGTGGCGAAGAGCTGGTCGTCGAGGTCGTTGCGGTCGGTGAGGACCACGACGGTGGGGTTTGCCATGACCGGATGCAAGATGATGCGCCCGGCGTAGAACGCCATCGTCAGGCTCTTGCCCGATCCCTGCGTGTGCCACACCACCCCGACGCGCCGGTCGCCACGCTGCCCGCCCGGCATCGGCGTGGCCGTGAAGCGGCCCTCCGTCTCGCCTGACCCTCCCGGATGCGTGCTCACCACCGAGGCCCGCAGCGTCTCTTCGACCGCGACGTTGACCGCGTGGAACTGGTGGTAGCCCGCCATCTTCTTGGTGAGCGTGCCGCCGCCTGCGTCCTCGAAGACGATGAAGTGTCGCACGAAGGCGAGGAAGCGCTCGCGATCGAAGAAACCCTTCAGCACAACTTGAAGCTCGGCGGCCGCCGCTCCGGCGTCTTCGCGCCCCGTGATCGTTCGCCACGGCTTGAACCACTCCTTGCCGGCCCCGAGCGCCCCGATGCGGGCCTGGACACCGTCGGACGCTACGAGTGCTGCGTTGAAGGCGAACAGCGCCGGGATCTGCGCCTGGTAGGTCTGGAGCTGCTGATACGCGCTCCAGACAGTGGCGTTCTCATCGGCGGGGTTCTTCAGCTCGATGACCCCGAGCGGCAGGCCGTTGACGAACAGCACGACATCGGGCCGGCGCGTGTGCTGGCCGTTGGCCACGGTGAACTGGTTGACCGCGAGCCAGTCGTTGTTGTCGGGGTCGTCAAAGTCGATGACCCTGGCCTGCGCCCCGGCGATCGAGCCGTCGGGTCGGCGGTACTCGACGGTGACGCCATCTACCAGCATGCGGTGCACGGTGCGGTTGAGGTCGACCAGCGACGGCGCGTCGGTGCGCGTCAACTTGCGGTAGGCATCATCGACGGCTTCCGCTGGGAGGTTTGGGTTGAGACGAACGAGCGCGTCGCGCAGGCGGCCTTCAAGGACGACGTCTCGATAGGTTGGATCGGAACGCTCGGCAAAGATCTCCCCGGGCGCGATCTCAGGGCCGTGTTTGACGGCGTACCCAAGCTCCTCCAACCAGGCCAGACCGGCGTCTTCGACGACCGATTCGGTGAAGGTGCGCTGGCTCATGCCGGGTCGTCCTCCAGGAGGTTCAGCACGAGCCGGATCATCAGGTCCTTCTGCGCCGGATCGCTCTCGGCGATCAGCAGCGCGAGCGCCACCATGGCGTTGTCCGCGAGTCGAGGGGCGCCGTCGGCGCGCAGCAGCAGCCCGCTGCGCCGCAAGTACTCCAGGAACAGCAGGGTGCCGATGCGCTTGTTGCCGTCGGCGAAGGGATGGTCCTTGATGGCGAAGTACAGTATGTGCGCGGCACGCACCTGCGCGCTCGGGTAGAGCGGCCTGCCGTCGAAGGTCTGCTCGACGGCGCCGACGATGCCCGCCAGACTATCGGCGCGTTCCTGACCGAAGAGCCCCCCTGCCTGGCCGCGGCCGATGAGGTCGTCGCGCAGGCTGGCGGCGACGGCCCGGGCGTCATCGACGGGGAGCGACGCGGCCGGCGCCACCGGGTGCCTCGGTGCCTCCGCCAGTCGTTGCTCGTCGTACTCGAACAACAAGCGCCACGAGCGCGTGTAGCGCTGCACCACCTCCAGCACGGCCTGGCCTTCGTCGGTGACGAGGGCATGGGTCGTGAGCGTCCGCGCCAGCAGCCCGACCGCCTGCTCGATCTCGGTCAAGCCCCGCTCCCGCAGGCGGCGCTCGTTGAGCGTGTAGCCGCGCCGCAGGTGTTCGCGGAGGGTGTTGGTGGCCCAGATCCGGAACTGGGTCCCGCGCTGCGACTTAACCCGGTAGCCGACCGAGATGATGACGTCGAGGCTGTAGAATCCGACCGGTTTGTCGGACCCGGCAACGTGCAAAAAGTGCACATTGCTTTCCTCGTCGAGTTCCCCCTCCTTGAACACGTTGCGGATGTGCTTGGTCACGACCGAACGCTCCCGCCCAAACAGCTCGGCCATCTGCGCCTGGGATAGCCAGACCGTGTCGCGCTCCAGCCGCACATCGACCCTCACCTGCCCATCGGGAGCCTGGTAGACGACAACCTCGCCGCCGGGGCGCTCTGCCGAGGGACTCATGTCCGCACCAGTCCCGGCTTCATGCCCACCTCCGCCCGCGCAAGGCGCCGTCGAGCGCCTCGGCGCGCCGCGCCTGGTCGAGCCCCGCGGAGGGCCTCCCCCAAGCGGCCGTCGAGCACCGCCGGCCAGCAGGCTTTCCGCCTGGCATACGTCTCGCCGGGGGCGATCTCCCGGCTGTACGGCACCGCATAGCCCAGGGTCGCCGGCCACTCCGTGGCGGCGTCTTCGACAATTGACTCAGTCAACTTCATCGTCTCTGTTTCCGCCATCGAGTTGCCACGATTTCAAGTTGCTTATCGGACATTGCCTCGCTCTGCCAGCCTTGGTCAAAGTCAACGTCCCTAGACTTCGGGAGCTGCTGGGGAGCGAGATCTCGTATCATGACCCTTGAAGGGAGCGTGGCCGCCTCACCCACGAAAATGGCTTCTTGGCGCCGAAGGCCGGAAAGCATTTTGGTCAGGCCCGCCATTGAGTCTGGCAGGATCGCTCGCACGTGGGCGCAGTCGGACTCGTTTGTTACCCTGAGAACAATCCAGGAATTGCACTGCGATAACACCGTTTCCTCAACCTCGCTTGGGCGCTGCGACACCAGTAGCAACCCAATTCCGTACTTCCTCCCCTCCTTAGCCACACGGCGGATCGCCTCTTGTGCAGCCTCATACTGCGCCTCGCCTCGGTTCGGTACATATCGATGTGCTTCTTCGCACACAAGAAGCACAGGGTCGGCTGCACGCTCCTGGGGGGTTTGCCAGACCTTAAGATTAAAAAGCGTTCGGGCGATCAGGGCGCTAGCAACTCCGGCAACCTCATTAGGGACGCCAGAGAGGTCGACGATCCGGACCGGGCTCTTGGCGTCCATTAGTTGCAGCACTACGCCGCCAAACGGATCGCTCGTGCCGTCCCATGGGGCCATCATGAAGTTCATCCTGGCGTCGCGCCGTAGTACCTCTAGCTTGTTGACGACCGAATTGAAGGGCTCCTGCTCCTTCTTGTCCTTTCCCGGGGGCCGCTGCAGGTTCACCTGCTCCAAAAAGCTCGCCAATAAGTACGGCGTAGGGGAGTCCACAGTGAGTTCTGATGCATCCAGGCCGATCAATGTCGCACCAGCCTTACGCGCTTCAATTAGGGCAGTCTTGATGATGTTCGATTGCGATGTAGCGACGAATTCTGTCTTGCCAATGAAGAGCGCCACGGTTTCCTGGAAGCTTAAGAACCAGTATGGAAGCGACAGCGTGCCATCGTCGGTTGATAACCGGCACGAGGTTGGGAACGCAGCTCCGTATTCGTTATGCGGGTCGAGGATGACGATTCGTGGCTTCCAAGTCTTGTAGCCACGAGCCACACCTCGCTCAAGAACACTATGGACTATTGCTGCCACGGTAGCGGACTTCCCAGTGCCGGTCGAACCCAGCACCGCTGTGTGTTTCCCGAGCAGCTCGTTCAAGTCTGCGTAGCAGGATGCTCCGCCCGACCCAACGTGCTCGCCGAGCCGAATGACCGCGCCTTTCGTGTGCCCGTAGATAAGGCGAAGCTCCGACTGTGGAGTTAAATAGACCGTCTGCTGTGGCAACGGATACGTCGCCACGCCACGCTGAAATCCCAAATGCGGCGCGCCGTCGGCATCACGGGTCCATTCGCCCTCACCAAAGAGGTCGGCCTCGATGATCCTCTCATCTGACGAGGCCCGGGGCGCCAACCCACGCTCGGTTTCGTACTCCGCTTTCATCCTTAGGCGACCAACGAGCGCGTAGATGAGGCGACGACCAAAGTGAATCCGAACGATCGATCCGAACTGCCCGATCGCATAGGTTTCGCCAGCATAGATGCGAGAGAGCTCTGTCAAACCCTTATCCAGCTCAGCGATGACATGCGACCCATCCACGTCAATGATCCTACCGATGGCTAGGTTGTCGATGGGGTCGCCAGGATTCCTTTGGATGGCAGTCATCGCTCGCCCTCGAGAAGGCGCGTGATGTTCTCGAACTTCCACCATGGGAGATCCTGACTCGCGGGTGTTGAGTCCGTGCCATGAAAGAACCCGCGATTGGCGAAAACCAGTACCTTCTCACTCACGTTGGCGTCCTCATGCCAGTCTTTCAATTGGCCCGAAGGCTCATTGGTAGAGGTGAAAACGGCTACGGTAAGGTTGCCTGCGGGCTCCCGGAGCGCGCGATCAAGCTCGAGATTGATGTGAGCGTCGCCAAAGCGGTACCCGCACACGACTAGAACTCGCTGCGATTCACGATCAGGCCGGAGGCCTCGTCGGGCACGTTCCGTCAGCTGTGCGAATGGGTCAAGCTGAGTCTCGCGGTACTTGGTAGAGGCTGGCCAGATAAGAAGTCGCTGAGTTGTGGCGGCCGCGAACCCCAGCCTTGGGCCAACCCGCCTTGGTAAGGGGTCCTCCGGCAGCTCATACCAGTTGATTGACCCGTGCAGCTTGAGTACCCGGGCGGCTAGCCCATTTCGGTCAAACATGTCCGGGCTCCACCAGCCGGTCACACCACCGTCGAGGCCGTCCGCGAAGGGGATTCGCTCCAGCGCCAGGGCATCCTCGATCACCGTGTCGTAGTTCAAGACTAGGTAATCCACGGTCTGGGCGGCCGAGGGCTTTCCGGGCCGCAGGGGACGATGGACGGCTCTTACGAATCGCTGATGGATCTCGACCGACACCTTCCTCTCGATGACGCTGGCGATACCTCGTTTGATTTGCTCGATCGCCGTTTGCAGCTGATCCTTCCCGAACGACGTGCCACCGAGATGCGTGCCGTTCTGTGTCGCGCCCCGGGAGGCCCTGCGATCTACGATGGCCAAAAGGTCAACCAACTCACTGAGATAGTCCTCAATGTTCGCGTCGGAAGACCCCTGAAAGAGATCACGAACCGCGGCCAAGATCGCTTTGGTCGTATCGTCGAGCGCGGTGCTGGTAAAAGCTTCTTGGGTGAGCTCGGCTATGAGCGGCAGTCCCGCGCATTTGCTGCAGCCAGCTCCGATCAAAAAGGCTGGCCCTCCCTGGGCTAGCAGCTTTTCAAGCTTCACGATGGCGTCGGCGAAGGGTTGCTTACGGAGTGCGGAAAGGTCGTCAGGCCCTGTCATTGGGTAACCCCCCCTATTGAGAAGCCTGCCGCTCGCACCCGCAGCTCACCGGAGATGAGCTTGGGCAGCAGGGTGTCGCGTAGCACGGCGAGGGTGCGGCATTCGGCCTCGGAGTCCCACTCCCTAGCAAGAAAGCTGTGGGCCACCCCGGAGAACGCCTCTAGCAAGGGCCGCGGGGGCGCGGCGAAATGGAAGGCCAGGACCGCGTCCCTGGGCAGCGCGAGAACTGTCGTCCCGGTAGCAAACCCCGTGGCGCGCTCCCGAAACGCCGCGCGGAGAAGGGTATGGAACGCGAAGTCCCTCCAGGGCTCCAGACCCTTGTGGAAGCGCGCTGCGAACACATGATGAGTGAAGATGAGTTCGGCGCCATCTCGCGTCGGCGGAATGACACCCGGGCTGCCGATCACCTCGCGCCTCTGCGTGATGTCTGTATTGGCCAGCACTAGGTCACCTTGCCGTACAGTATGGCGCGGTTCGAATTCGCCCTTGTAGCCCTTTAGGACGCCCAGGTCAAACCTGCCCTGACCGAGAAAACAACCGAGATTAACCATCGGGGTGCCGCCTCTGTCGATGTGCTGACCCTTGTACGAGAGCCCCTTGTCCAGCGCGAAGAGGTCGTCGAGCCGCTTGATGGCCCAACCTCTCGGAATCTCGCCTAGCTCCGCACCCTCGAAGGAGTCCGGGAACAGGTCGGCGAGGGGCTTGGGGAGGCCGGGGTCGCGGGGGGGGGGGGAGGGGGGGGCGGGGGGGGCGTAGACGACGCCCCGCCGGGACAGCCCCCCCGCCCGGCCCGCCCGCGTCTCGTTCAGCCGCCGGTTCAGCTCGATCTTGTCGTCCAGCGTGCCGAGGATGTGGGCGATGGCTCGCTGTTCGGGAGGCGGAGGTAGCAGAACCGGCGTCCCGCGCAGGATTCCGAGGTTGGTATGCGGAACGCCCGTCTGAATCGCGTTCTGCCGAATGTAGTCCTGTTGCTCCGCGGTCGAGAACACGTAGTAGATGAAGAGCGGATCTGCGAGTTTGCGATTCACGGTCAGCTTCATCTGACTTTGAGACACGAGGTACCGATCGATTCCCATCGGAGGCACGAGGCTTACTTGCCCAAGCGTCCCACGCTGTGTGAAGACGACATCTCCTGGTCTAGCAATGTTCGCTTCGAGGGAATTCGCCTTCGCTTCGGTCACGTATGCGAACTCACCGCCAACCCAGCGACCGCCCATGTTCTGGCCGCGAATGACGGGTACCCCGGCCTCTACGTAGTCGCTCGAAACGAGGTTCGAGCCAAATGGACCACCGACGAGCGCATTGTGCACTGGCGCCGCGATCTCACCGACGGTCGATTCGCGCCACTCACCCACCATACCCAAGCTCCTTCAGGTTGGCGACGATGGCGGCGTCGAGCTTTGCGGCCTCGGCCTGCTGCTCGCGGAGCGTCGCCGCGAGCCGCTTCATCTTCTCCTCGAACGGCTCGCCGTCATCCTCCTGCGCCTCGGCACCGACGTAGCGGCCCGGTGTGAGCACATGGCCGTGCTTGCGGATGTCCTCGAGCTTCGCGGCATTGCAGAAGCCGGCCACATCGGCGTACTCGCCCGCCGCCTTGTCGCCGCGCCAGGCGTGATAGGTGCCCGCGACCTTCGCGATGTCAGCGTCCGTCATCTCGCGGTGGGTGCGGTCCACCATCGAGCCCATCCTTCGCGCGTCAATGAACAGGGCCTCGCCGCGCCGGTCGCGGAAGCAGCCGTTCCCCTTGTTGCGAGCGAGGAACCAGAGGCAGACCGGGATCTGGGTCGAGTAGAAGAGCTGGCCGGGCAGCGCCACCATGCAGTCCACGAGGTCCGCCTCGACGATGGCTCTGCGGATCTCGCCCTCCCCCGATTGGTTGGAGGACATTGAGCCGTTGGCGAGCACGAAGCCGGCGAGGCCGGTGGGCGCGAGGTGGTGAATGAAATGCTGCACCCAGGCGTAGTTGGCGTTGCCGGCGGGCGGCACACCGTAGACCCAGCGCTTGTCGTTCTTGAGCAGCTCGCCGCGCCAGTCGCTGTCGTTGAACGGCGGGTTGGCGAGGACGAAGTCGGCCTTGAGGTCGGGGTGCTTGTCGTTGTGAAAGGTGTCGCCGTGCGCGATCTGCGCGTCGATGCCGCGGATCGCGAGGTTCATCTTTGCGAGCCGCCAGGTGGTGTAGTTGGACTCCTGCCCGTAGATCGAGATGTCGCCGACCTTGCCGCTGTGGGCCTCGATGAACTTCTCGCTCTGCACGAACATCCCGCCAGAGCCACAGCAGGGGTCGTACACGCGCCCCTTGTACGGCGCCAGCATCTCGACCAGGACTCGCACCACGTGTGAAGGTGTGTAGAACTGGCCGCCGCTTTTGCCCTCGGCGCTGGCGAAACGGGCGAGGAAGTACTCGTAGACGCGGCCCAGGGTGTCCTTGGCGCGGTCGGCCGCGCTGCCTAGCGCGATGTCGCTGACGAGGTTGATGATTTGGCCGAGCCGCTGCTTGTCGAGGTTGGGCCGACCGAAGTCTTTGGGGAGGACGCCCTTGAGGGACGGGTTGTCGCGTTCGATGGCCGCCATTGCGTCATCGACGATTGTTCCGATGGTGGGCTGCGGGGCACTGGCCTTGAGGTGCGCCCAGCGCGCTTCCTTGGGAACCCAGAAGATGCTGGACGCCCGGTACTCGTCGGGGTCCTCCGGATCGGCGCCCTGGGCCCTCTGGGCTTCGAGGTCGGCGTGCTTGGCCTCGAAGGCGTCGGAGATGTACTTGAGGAAGATCAGGCCAAGGACGACGTGCTTGTATTCGGCCGCGTCCATGTTGTTGCGCAAGGCGTCCGCCGCCGCCCAGAGCTGCGCCTCGAAGGCGAGAGGGGCACTTCCGTTCTTCTGACGAGCCATCAACAGCCTCCGAATAGCAACTGTGCAATTCCGAACTCGTGGCGCCTCTCAAGGCATCGGCGGAGTCGCCGCCAGTCCTGGGCGCCCGACTCCCATCGGCGGGACGGCCAAGCGCCCGTCAGGCTCACGGGACCCCATGCTCGCGATTCGCTGATCTCTCCGTATCGCACCGCTACGTTCTAACTATGACTGCGCGTGAATCATACGCCGAACCCATGCTGAGGGGGTTGCTCGAGATGGAGACGCCAGCACAATTCGCGTTGCATCAATCGCTCCTGCCGGCCGTCAATACCTGATTCTCGGTGGGTGCGGTAGGTCGTGAGTCAAGGCACATCTGGCGAAATCGCTTCGTCGTCCCGCCTGCGGTGGGGTTCCTTCGCCGGGCGGGCGCGGGCGCCCGCCCCACGGAGCGAACG
>VFSW01010774.1_pt1 | contig 12919 bp, 14 predicted proteins | sample 5358111 | NCBI WGS metagenome assembly VFSW01 (sample SAMN11554181, study PRJNA540505) | mine drainage metagenome | isolation source: sediment from site ElyBrook_90M | place: USA: Ely Copper Mine, Vershire, VT | collected 2017 | reverse complement strand
AAGTCACCATATTTGATGATCATGAGCTGTTAGGTGGCATGATGCGCTATGGTATTCCAGGCTTCCGTACGCCACGCGACGTACTGGATGCTGAAATCAAACGCATCATCGATCTGGGTGTAAAAACACGCATGAATTGCCGCGTGGGTACCGATGTAACACTTGAACAATTGCGCGAAGAGTTCGATGCGGTGTTCCTTGGTTTGGGCGCACAAGCCGGTCGCGCATTGCCGCTTGCAGACAGCTCGGCACCAAACGTCGTGACGGCGACAGCTTTTCTGAAGGCGTTTAACGATGGTCGTCTGCAGCATGTTGGAAAACGCGTGGTAGTTGTGGGTGGTGGTGATACTTCCATCGACGTTGTAACCGTGGCACGTCGTCTGGGTCACCTGGAATCTTCCCAACCTACCGATTTTGAACAGGCGATTGCTGGCCAGATGGCGCAGGATGTATCAGAAGTTGCTGTCAAGCATGGTGCGGAAGTAACGTTGACATCCATTTTCAACATCGACAAGATGGCGGCTAACAAGCACGAAATCGAACAGGCGCTTGCCGAAGGAATTGCGATTCTGGGCAGTCTGGTGCCAATCGGCATCGTGCGCGGTGCAGATGGACGTGCAACCGCTTTGCGTGTTGCCCAGTGTGATGCGAAAATGGTTGGCAGCAAGCTCGAAGTAAAGACGATTGAAGGCACCGAGCGTGATATCGAAGCTGATCTGATCGTATCTGCGATTGGCCAGGCGGTTGACTTTACCGGTCTTGAAATGTTTGATAATGGCCGTGGTGCAGTGACCACAGATCGCAACTATCTGGTTAAAGGTCAGGAAGGCGTTTTCGCTGGCGGTGACATCATCAAGCCGCATTTGCTGACGACAGCGATTGGTCACGGTTCCATCGCAGCGGATGGCATCGATAATTACCTCAAGGGTATGGATCTGGAAAAGCGCCCGAAGATCGACGCACACCAGTTTGATCTGATGCGCAAGATGATGGAAAAGGGTCTGGAAATTAAGGAAACGCATGAGCCTTTGCGCGGAACCGATAAATCGAACGTAGCCGTGCATAACTTCGATGACCGTTCCGACCGTTACATCATTCCGCATGACAAGCTGTTCCTGGGGCATTTCGGTATTGTTGCCCGCAACAAGCGCAATGTGATCACGCTGGATGCGGATTCCGCCTTGGGTAACTTTGAAGATCGTCTGGGTGTCCTTAATCAGGAATCAGCGGTTGCAGAAGCCAAGCGTTGCATGAGCTGCGGCATGTGTTTTGAATGTGACAACTGCGTCGTGTATTGCCCGCAAACCGCTGTTTTCAAAGTGCCTAAGGCTAAATCTACGCTGGGTCGCTATGTAGACACCGATTACAACAAGTGTATCGGCTGTCATATTTGCGCAGATGTTTGTCCTACCGGGTACATTCAAATGGGTCTGGGTGAGTAACGCGTTATGAACCTGATGAGCGATCAATCTGCGGTGCTGCGTATCAGCTCACCGGCCGTCCTGCTGCAAGTGATCGCTCGCGGTCATTTGCGGACAGACCTTAAGGTCCTAATCCGCGCGCTGGTAGTTATGGTTCTGCTGGCCTTGTGCATGCCCTCTGTATGGGCTGCACAGGACACCCCATATAAACTTGACATCGGAAAAGGTGGTCAGTGTGTTCGGGATCCGCAGTGGATGCGCAAAAATCACATGCATCTGCTGATACATCAGCGTGATGAAGTTGTGCATAAAGGTATTCGTGATGACAAGATCAGTCTTAAAAACTGCGTCGAATGCCATGCAAGTACCAGGGATGACAGTGTGATTGCAAGGGACGACAGTTTTTGTGTTGCGTGTCATCGTTATGAAGCAGTCAAGATTGATTGTTTCGAGTGCCATTCGGGCACGCGCAAGAGTGCCTGGCTACAAAGGAATGCTAAATGAATGATATCCAGGACCAGCGTAGAAGTTTTTTAAAGACTTCGGTGGGCGTTGCGGCTGTTGCAGTTGCACCCGGTTTATTATTGTTTAATGTCGCGCATAGTAACACTGAAGCGGTATCGGATAAGGTTCGCTGGGGCATGCTGATTGATACAGCGAACTGTGCCGATGGATGTAAAGATTGTGTGACGGCGTGCAACAAGGAAAATGGTCTGTCCGGCGGCCTGGCTCCGACTGATTCACAATGGATTAGAAAAATCGAGATCAAGGATGTCAGCGCGGGACGCAGTTTTGCCTTGCCGATCATGTGTCAGCATTGTGAACAGCCACCCTGTGTGGATGTCTGTCCTACGGGTGCGTCTTTCAAAAGAGCTGACGGGATTGTGCTGGTAGACAAACATAAGTGTATCGGCTGTCGCTATTGCATGATGGCCTGTCCTTACAAGGCGCGCTCTTTTGTGCATGAGCCGCTGCATAATCAGAATCCGGATGTGCCTCGTGGTAAAGGTACGGTTGAGAGTTGTACTTTATGCGTGCATCGCATTGATGCCGGTAAACAGCCCGCCTGTGCCGAAGCTTGTCCGAATAAATCAATTCTGTTCGGCAATCTGAAAGATCCTGAAAGTGAAATTGCCAGGAAACTGCGTACGGTAGCATCTGTTCAGGTGCGTTCTGATTTGGGACTTAATCCCGGCATACATTACCAAGGAATGTGAGCATGTCGACACCTTCTTCGTTGAACGAAAAATACGCTTTATTGCAATTCAAAAATCGCCTTTATTATATGCTGCTCGCAGCTGGTGGAATTGTGGTTCTTGCTGCGTTGTATTCAGTGCATATGATGGAAAGCCACGGTCATATCATTACCGGGATGAACAACCAGATCGTATGGGGCATCCCTCATGTTTTCGCAATCTTTTTGATCGTTGCTGCTTCCGGTGTGCTGAACGTTGCCTCCATTGGTTCCGTTTTTGGCAAGGCAATTTACAAGGCACGCGCACCGCTGGCCAGTTTGCTGTCGATTGCCATGCTGGCGGGTGGTTTGACGGTGTTGATGCTGGATTTGGGCAGGCCGGATCGTTTTATGCTTCCTGTTTTTCACTTCAACATCACCTCTGTATTTGCATGGAATGCGATTCTTTATTCCGGCCTGTTCGGCCTGGTGATCGCCTATCTTTGGACCATGATGGAAAAGCGCATGAACCCCTGGACTAAAACCGTGGGATTGGCGGTATTCGCCTGGCGCTTTATTTTAACCTCGGGTACCGGTCTGATCTTCGCTTTTCTCACTGCGCGTCAGGCTTATGGCTCGGCTATTTTGCCGCCGATGTTCATCGTACTGTCTTTCGCCTGGGGATTGGCCGTGTTTCATATGGTACAGACGGTCATGTATGCATGGAACAATAAGGTGCTGGACCCTGCAATCATGGATCGCAAGAAACATCTGCTCGGTGTGTTTGTGATGGCATCGCTGTATATGGTGGCTGTCTATCATATGACCAACCTGTATTTCGCCCATAGAATCGGTTTTGAACATTTCATCCTGCGTGATGGCGGGATATATCCGAACCTGTTCTGGTGGGGATATGTGGTATTGGGAAATATCGTGCCTTTGATCCTGATCTATATGCCGGGCTTAGGCAGAAAGAAATGTGCGCTGGCGGCTTCCTTGACAGTCGTGCTGGGCGGTTTTGTATTCCTGTATGTGTTCATCATCGGCGGGCAAGCCTATCCGCTGGATATTTTTCCGGGCTACCAGGTCAGCAGTACCTTTGGCGATGGACAGATTGCAAGTTATACGCCGTCGATATATGAAATTTCGCTGGGGTTGGGCGGGTTGGCAATTGCGTTCATCATCACCACGGTCAGCGTGCGAGTGTTGAATTTTCTGCCCCATGACAAGCCGTATATCGCTGATTGATGTTGTTGTAAAGCTGCCATGAACCGCTTACTGATTTCGGCAGCACACAAGTCATCGGGTAAAACGATGGTCAGCATAGGCTTGTGTGCAGCCTTGAAAGCGCTCGGGCATATTGTACAGCCTTACAAAAAGGGTCCGGATTACATCGACCCGATGTGGCTGTCACAGGCGGCCGGTCGTCCCTGCCGCAACCTCGACCTGTACCTGATGGAACGCGACGATATCGTTGCAACTTTTTCACGTCATAGCGCCGAAGTGAGTCTGGTGGAAGGGAACAAGGGGCTGTACGACGGCCTCGCGCTCGATGGCAGTAACAGCAATGCCGCTTTGGCCAAGATGCTCGATCTGCCGGTTTTTCTGGTGATCGATGCGCGTGGCATGACGCGCGGCATTGCCCCGCTGATTCTGGGCTACAAGGCTTTCGATCATGACATCAATATTGCCGGTGTCATACTCAATAATCTGGGTGGCAGTCGCCACGAATCCAAGCTGCGTGCGGTGATTGAGCATTACACGGATGTGCCGGTGGTTGGCGCAATCCATCATGATGAGCGCCTGAGCATCGTTGAACGTCACCTGGGATTGATGCCCAGCAATGAATCCCATGTTGCAACATCCAAAATCAAGCAGATTGGGGAGGCTATAGCGGAGCAGGTTGATTTGGATCAACTGCTCAGTCTGTCAAAAAAAGAGCCGCTGTTGGTGCCAGGTAAGGCAGATATTATTGCGTTGTCCGGCAGGGACAAGGTACGCATTGCCATCGCCCGCGACCGTGCTTTCGGTTTTTATTACGCGGATGATCTTGATGCCTTGACTGAAGCGGGTGCAGAGCTGGTTCCATTTGACACCATGCGTGATGCCACTTTTCCCGATGTGGATGCCTTATACATCGGCGGCGGGTTTCCTGAAACCTGTGCGGCTGAACTCGAAGCCAACAGTACCTTGCGTGCTGAGATTAAACGGCTGATTGAAAATGGTATGCCGGCTTATGCTGAATGCGGCGGTCTGATGTATTTATCGCGCAGCATCGAATATCAGGGGCAGATTTTTCAGATGGTAGGCGCGATACCAGGAGATGTGAAGATGCACAGCAAGCCTGTCGGTCGTGGCTATGTACATCTTAAGGAAGCGGATACGCATCCTTGGCCACGGCCTGATGTACCCGCCAAACAAATCAAGGCGCACGAGTTTCATTATTCCAGTCTGGAAAACCTGCCCTCAAACAGTCTTTTTGCTTACCAGGTTGAACGTGGTTATGGCATAGATGGTCAACGTGACGGGTTGGTGCTGCACAATCTGTTAGCTTCATATACACACCTTCGCACCATTGGCAGCTGCTACTGGGCAACGCGATTTGTGGCGTTTGTTCGGCGTGTTAAAAAAGATAATGGATCGAACGTGTGTCTGAATTTAACGCTTGGAAACAAGTAGCGCGGCTTGATAATCGGCGTTGGTGTGGGTATTGAGTAACTGCTGAAATTGCTTTAAGCGTAATGCTGGTGGCAAATGAGGTGAAAGACGCGCAGCGTCAGTCAATTTTGATGTGGCGATTGCACGCCTGTAATTTTTTGGAAAGCTGATATGGATTTTTTGCCGATTTTTTTTGACGTTAAAAGCAAGCTATGCCTCGTGGTCGGCGGTGGCGAAGTAGCCAAACGCAAAGCGGGTGTTTTGTTGGAAGCCGGGGCCAGGGTGCGGATCGTTGCACCACAAATTGATCCTGCTTTACTTGAGCAGGCAGGTGTCGAGTGCATTGTGGCGCGTTTTGACAAGCATCATCTCGATGGTGTAACGCTGGTTATTGCGGCGACCAATGATCGCAGCGTGAACAGCAAGGTTTCAGAAGAGGCGCATGCACGCAACCTGCCGGTTAACGTGGTGGATGACCCTGAACTGTGCAGTTTCATTATGCCGGCGATTATGGATCGTTCACCGTTGATGGTGGCATTCTCCAGCGGTGGTGCCTCTCCCGTGTTGACGCGCATGATGCGCGGCAAGCTGGAAGCCCTCATTCCGCAGAATATCAGCCGCCTTGCAGCTTTTGCAGAACGTTTTCGTGAACTGGTCAAACAGCGTGTCACGAATCCTGCCAAACGCCGTATCTTCTGGGAAAATGCGCTGGACGGCGTCGTTGCTGAAAAGGTACTGACGGGTGATGAGCGCAGTGCTGAATCGATGTTGCAACAGATGCTGCTTGACGAAGACAATATCGTCAGAGGTGAAGTGTATCTGGTCGGGGCCGGTCCCGGAGATCCCGATCTGCTGACTTTCCGCGCTTTACGCCTGATGCAGAAAGCCGATGTGGTGGTATATGATAATCTGGTGTCAAAACCTATTGTCGATATGACACGGCGCGATGCTGAGCGTATCTTTGTGGGTAAGAAGCGCGCCGATCATACGCTGCGTCAGGAAGAGATCAACGAGTTGCTGGTGCGTCTGGCCAAGGAAGGTCGCCGCGTGTTGCGCCTCAAGGGCGGCGATCCGTTCATCTTCGGGCGCGGTGGTGAAGAGATCGAAACGCTGGCGGCCGAGGGTATACCGTTTCAGGTGGTGCCGGGTATCACAGCGGCTTCAGGCGTTGCATCGTATGCGGGTATCCCGCTTACTCATCGTGATTATGCGCAGTCATGCATGTTCGTCACCGGGCACCTGAAAGACGGCACGATGAATCTTGACTGGCCGGCATTGGCCAGGCCCAAGCAGACCGTAGTGGTCTATATGGGGCTGCACGGACTGGATACGCTGTGTGAAGAACTGATCAAACACGGTATGCCTGATACGACGCCTATCGCAATTGTTCAGCAGGGTACGACACAGAATCAGCGCGTAGTCACCGGTACACTGGCGACCTTGCCGGCGATGGCGGCGATTGAAAAACTGCATGCGCCAACGCTGATTATTATTGGTGGCGTGGTAACGCTTCGTGAAAAATTACAGTGGTTTTATCCTCAGCAATCCTGAAATGCAACCGTGACAACATGATGAGCATTGCAAGTTCAACACCATCATGAACAACTTACTGAGTCTGACACGGGCTGCAAAATTGGTGGGCGTTACCCGTGCTGCATTGCAAAAAAAAATTCAATGCGGGGAAATGGACTCGTATGATGGCATGGTGAGTATCGAGAGTTTGCTGACCTGCTATCCGGATGCTCAGCTTGAGGATAACGTTGAGTACAAACGGATATCCATGATCAAGGAAAAGGCATTCGGCAAGCGTATATACGAACGCGCGCTGCCCGATGCAGAGGTACTGGCTGCACGTGTGACGGATTTGGGTAAAACGCTGGCGAACAGTCAGTCTCAACTTAAGAAATTAAGTGTACTTTTAAGTGATTTGTGGGGCAAGCTGGATGAGATAGGGCAACAGGGCGATGCTCGCAAGACGGTCGATAATCTGAAGATATGGATTAAACGAGAAGTTGCATCTGCCATGGAGCCCGGTTTCAGTAATCCTTTGTCGGTCAGAGACAGCATGCTGCGTGTCATGGCGGCCCAGGTAACCGTGTTGCCAAGCGGGCATGATTTTCTGCTTGAAGGGCAGGACACCATATTGGAAGCTGCCATGCGAGCGGGTGTTCCACTCAATTATGGGTGCAGCGGCGGGAATTGTGGCCTGTGCAAGGCAAAAGTTTTATCAGGGCAGGTCAAAAAACGCGACATCATGATTTCCTTGTTTCTGAGGAGGACAGGAAGAAGGGCTATGTTTTATTGTGCAGTAATACCGCGATAAGTGATGTAATACTTGAAGCCGATGTGGCGGGAAGCGTGCAGGATATTCCTTTTCAGCAGATAACTGCAACAGTCAAATTGATGGAGACAATCGCGCCGGACATGCTTTTGCTGCATCTGCAAACGCCACGCAACCAGCGTTTGCGATTTCTTGCAGGTCAAAGCGTGACCTTGCGGGTGGGGCTGTCTTTTGCGGCGGATCTGCCGATTGCCAGCTGCCCCTGTGATGACCGTAACGTACTGTTTCATGTGCGCCGCCAACCCGGCAATCTGTTTTCAGATTACGTTTTTGACCGGTTAAAATGCCATGAATCGGTTGAACTGGAAGGGCCTCAGGGTGAGTTTATTCTGTTTGAAAAGTCGCCGCGCACGCTGTATTTTTTTGCATTTGATGGCGGTTTTGCACCGATTAAGAGCCTGATTGAACACGCTATTTCACTTAATGCGGAGGATATTTATCTGCACTGGATAGGCTCAAATCAGCAGAATATTTATCTGCCCAATGTGGTGCGTGCATGGTCCGATGCGCTGGATAATTTTCACTATAAAGAACATGTCGCCGGGTTCGATTTGCGCGCAGTCAATGGTAAGCGTGAGGCGCATTTGTTAAACCAGCTGGGTAAAATAATTGCCAGTGATGCCAAACTGATTGAGGGTGATATCTATCTTGCAGGGCCTGAATCGGCAGTGGCTGTGGCCGAACAGTTTTTTCTGGATCTTGGTTTACCCAAGACGCGAGTTTCTGTGAATACAGTCAAATAACTTTAAAGGAGAAAATAATGGATAAAGCGGTATGTGCACAGAAATCACCTTACGCGCTGGAACTTGAATCCGGTGATTACTGGTGGTGTTCCTGCGGAAAATCAAAATCGCAACCGTTTTGCGACGGGTCTCATAAGGGAAGTCAATTTGTCCCTGAAAAATTCACCCTGACAGAAAAAACCAAGGTCTGGCTGTGTGGTTGCAAGGCAACTGCGAAAAAACCGTTTTGTGATGGTACGCATAACAAGCTGGAAGGCTAACGCGTTTCATTTAATTAATTTGAGCCTTTAATGAGGTTCAGTGCTGATCTTCAGTGCGGGTAACGCCTGTTGATCAGAAGCAGTAGCTGTTAAGAAGTATTCATAATTCAACTATAACGCAAGGGAGACATGATGAAATTTAAAAGTATGTTGTTATCTGTATTGCTGATGTTTATCACGATGGGTGCGCAGGCGGCTGATGCGTTGCTTAAACCATTTGTGCTGGCGTCAAAGAGCGCAGGAACAGTTGCGGAAAAATCAGCCCAGGTTAAAACGGAACTGACAAATGGCGGATTCACTGTGGTCGGTGAATACTCACCCTATGCCGATGCCAACATCATTATTGTCACCAATGACGAATTGAAGAAAAATGCAGCAGCCTCGGATAACGGTGGTTATGGCGCGATCCAGCGCATCGCGATTACGGAGGTTGGCAAGGACGTTCAGGTCAGTTATACCAACCCGGTGTACATGGCGAATGTTTACCGTATGGCAGGTGATTTGAGCAGTGTGGCTGCGCAGATGGAGAAAGTATTGGGCAAGGTCGAAGATTTTGGTGCGGCCAGGGGCATGACAGCCAAACAGGCGCGTAAATACCATTACATGATGGGTATGGAGTATTTTAATGAGCCCAGCGTGTTGGCTGAATACGGCAGTTATGAAGAGGCAGTGCAGGCAGTGGATAGCAAGCTGGCTAATAACAGGAATGGTGTGTCCAAGGTTTATCGTGTCGATATTCCAGGCAAGAAGGAAAGCGTGTTCGGTGTTGCCATGAAAGGTAGCGGCGACAGCAAATATATGGATGATCACTTTATCATGCACGAGATCGATTTTCACGATGTCAGGTCAACGGCTTATCTTCCCTATGAAGTGCTGGTATCAGGCAGCAAGGTTTATGCGTTGTATGCCCGTTTCCGCATCGCAATCGATTTTCCTGACTTGAGCATGATGGGCAGTAACAGTTTCATGAATATCATGAAATCACCGGAAGCGATTCGTAACGCATTGCAAAAGACCGTTCAAAAATAGTTATTACAACAGGTAAGAAAGGAATCATGATGAGCGCACAATTAATCGAAGCAGTGAAAGCAGGCAATGTTGCCGAAGTACGGCGGTTATTGCAGGCCGGAGCCGATGTTAATTCCCGCGATGAGGAAGGTGCTACGCTGTTGATGCTGGCGGCGTATAGCGGTAACCTTGATATGGTCGCGGCGCTCATCGAATCAGGCGCTGATGTCAATGCACTGGATGAACGCGGATGGTCGGCGCTCAGTCGTTCAGTGTTTAATGCCGAACAAAATCGCGGATTTGCAGATATTACGCAAGCGTTGATCGATGCCGGAGCAAATATTGAAGCTGCGATCAGCTATGGCGTACGCCCGTTGATGCTGGCGGCAGGTTATGGTGAGACAGCGGTGGTTGAGGTGTTGCTTAAAGCCGGCGCCGATGTGCTTGCAAAGAACGAGGGAGGATTTACTGCGCTGATGATGGTCAAACAGAAGCATTATGTGGATGTCGTCAATCTGTTGCATGAAGCCGAACAGATTTCCGGTCTCGGGGAAGGCAGTTGTGAGAGCAAAAATGCACCGGGTTCCAATGTCATCACTTTTCTGAAACGCACCTAGCGCGTAATGCATCGAATTATTTTACAGGAAGCAAATTAGCATGCCCTATTATATTTATCGCATTACCGAACAGCCCATCAAGCTGCTTAAAACGCTTGAACAGCATGAAACTTATCGTGATGCATCGGCAAGAGTCAAACAGTTGCGCGCTGAGCTGGAAGACAATTCACCTGCGATCATCAAAATGGTACATGCGGATTCAGAACTGCAAGCAGAAGACTTGCTCAATGAAGTGCGCGAGAAGCCACCGCTGGGTGACGATTAATCGCCATGGATGAGTTAGCCTTCCGCCAGCGGTTGGCCGGGTTAGAGGGACGCGCCTGCCCGTTTGCAAAAAGTATTTTAACGCGTTGTGCGGGTTGCTCAATGTCCGAGAAGCGCAATATTGCCGAACGTGAATTGGTTGCCTGTACCAATGGCGAAGCATATGAACGCTGTATTTCGTTGCGCGATTTGTTGCGGAATAACTTCTCCTTTGCACTGGGCAAGCTGCACATAGACGGGCCATTGCCGCATGCCAAAGAAATGCGCATGCAATGTGGCGGGTTGAAGGGCTTGCAATACGTATTCGATGGAAGTGATGAGGTGCGTGATATCACCTTGTTGCTGACCGATGCTCTACAGAAGTACGGGGATTTGACTGACTTTCCTTATTCGGAAATAGTCCGGTTAGCGAATACCCTTTATAAACCACGATAACGAACAGCAGCGCAGCTACTGCAGAGGAAACCATGTCAGAACAACCAACAGAAATAAAATTGCATCAACAGTCCCGCATACTTGAAATCACCTTCTCTGACGATGCGTGTTTTCAATTACCCTATGAGTTGCTGCGTGTGTATTCGCCATCGGCTGATGTCAGCGGTCATGGTCCGGGGCAGGAAGTGTTGCAGGTTGGTAAAAAAAATGTCGGTGTCAAGAGTGCGATTCCAGCCGGCAGTTATGCGATGCAGATTAATTTTGATGACGGCCATGAAACAGGGCTGTACACTTGGGAATATCTATACAACCTGGGTAAAAATCAGGCATCGCTATGGCAGGATTATCTCAACCGACTGGAGGCAGCAGGTGGCAGCCGTGAACCGCTTCGTTGAGTAAAAATACCCGACAGATTAAGTCGACTTAATTTATAATCAACATCTGAACTATTTATCTGAATCCGGGAGTAACTATGAGTTTTAATGAAACTGATGTGCAAAGCGCGTTAAAGAGTTTGATCGATCCAAATACCAAGAAGGATTTTGTCAGCGGTAAATCCGTAAAAAACGTTGTGGTTGCCGGTCCTGATGTATCGCTGGATATTCTATTGGGCTATCCTGCAAAAAGTGTGTGGGGCGAGATCAAGACGATGGTAGAGTCCAATCTCAAATCCGCTTTGCCGGGTGTCGGAAAGGTCAATGTCAGCGTGTCGAGCAAGGTTGTGCCCCATGCAGTGCAACGCGGTGTAAAACTGGTCGAAGGGGTGAAGAACATCATTGCGGTTGCAAGTGGCAAGGGCGGGGTTGGCAAGAGCACCACGGCGGTGAATCTGGCGCTGGCCCTGGCAGCTGAAGGCGCACGCGTGGGTGTTCTGGACGCAGATATATATGGCCCGTCTCAGCCTACCATGCTGGGTATCACCGGTCAGCCGGAATCGGCTGATGGCAAGAGTCTGATGCCGATGCTGAGCCACGGTCTGCAGGCCATGTCCATTGGATTTCTGATTGATGCGGATACCCCGATGATCTGGCGTGGCCCGATGGTGACGCAGGCGCTGGATCAGCTGTTGCATCAGACCAAGTGGGATAATCTTGATTATCTGGTGGTGGATCTGCCACCGGGCACGGGTGATATACAGTTGTCATTGGCGCAGAATGTGCCGGTGACGGGTGCGGTGATCGTGACTACGCCGCAGGATATCGCATTGCTGGATGCGCGCAAGGGTCTGAAGATGTTTGAAAAAGTCGGCATCAAGATCGTCGGTATTGTGGAAAACATGAGCACGCATATCTGTACCAAGTGCGGTCATGAAGAACATATTTTCGGTGCGGGTGGCGGTGAAAAAATGTGTGCCGACTATGACACGGAGTTTCTGGGTGGCTTGCCACTGGACATGCGTATCCGCGAACAGGCAGATTCGGGTACGCCTACCGTGGTCGCTGATCCGGACGGTAACATCGCAAAAGTGTACAAGCAGATTGCACGTCGCATCGCAGTCAAGGTAGCGGATATGGCCCAGGATCACAGTGCGGTATTCCCGAAAATTGTCGTTCAAAGTACCTGATTTTAACCCAAATAATTCATTCGGACAATCCGGGTTGATGTCAAAATGTAGCATGGAAAATATATGAAAATAGCAACTTTTTCTACACAATGAAAAGTGATCTGGATTGATTCAAAGAAATTATCGATAACTTGGTTCATGATGCTGGTGATATGCTGCTGATCGAGGCCGCCGGACGAATTCTGAATGTGTGCGTGTATCAGACACGGTAGCTCGTTTAAAGTGAAACTCGCGCAAGTATTCGTTTGTACCCTATACTTAAGGGAGAGGGTTTGGGTGAGAGAGCGTAGCGAGGGTGTCCGGGCACGGTAATTTTACTTATTTTGGGTGGTTGCTACCATGCCCATTAACGTGAAACTCGCGAAGCGACGAACCGTATTCCTCGCCCTCCGGGATAACCAGACACTTGCCAGTTTGCTGGCTTAGTGGATTGG
>VFSW01010773.1_pt1 | contig 12919 bp, 11 predicted proteins | sample 5358111 | NCBI WGS metagenome assembly VFSW01 (sample SAMN11554181, study PRJNA540505) | mine drainage metagenome | isolation source: sediment from site ElyBrook_90M | place: USA: Ely Copper Mine, Vershire, VT | collected 2017 | reverse complement strand
ATGCCCGGTGTGGGCTCGTCGATCACAATGCTCCTCGCGTCAGCGGCGGCGCGCGCTCAATGGGGGGACGCGGGCCGTGCGCCCGCGCCGCGCGCCGCGGCCACCGCCTTCTGCGCCGCCTCGGCCAGCGTCTCGGCGCCGATGATGGGCAGTCCGCTGTCCTTGATGATCCTGCGGCCCTCGGCCTCGTTGGTTCCCGCCAGGCGCACCACCAGGGGCACGGTGATGCCCATCTCGTGCACGGCCTTGATGACCCCCTGCGCCACCCAGTCGCAGCGATTGATGCCGGCGAAGATGTTGACCAGGATGGCCTTGACGTTCTTGTCGGAGAGCACCAGCTTGAAGGCCTTGGCGACCCGCTCGGGCGATGCGCCGCCGCCCACGTCGAGGAAGTTGGCGGGCTCGCCGCCGGCGTACTTGATCGTGTCCATGGTCGCCATGGCGAGACCGGCGCCGTTGATGATGCAGCCGATGTCGCCCTCCAGCCCGACGTAATTCAGGCTGTCCTGCGAGGCCTCGGCCTCGCGCGGATCCTCCTGCGATAGATCCCGCATCTCGGCGACATTCGGATGGCGGAACAGCGCGTTGTCGTCGAAGGACATCTTGGCGTCGAGGGCGATCACCCGGTCGTCGCCGGTGACCACCAGTGGATTGATCTCGAGCATGCTCGCGTCGAGATCGCGGAACGCGCGGTAGCAGCCGAGAAACGCGGTAACCGCGCGGCTCACCTGCTTGATGTTGAGCCCCAGGCCGAAGGCGATCTCGCGCGCCTCGAAGGGCTGCAGTCCCACGGCGGGCTCGACGATGACCTGCAGGATCGCCTCCGGTGACTCCTTGGCGATCTGCTCGATCTCCATGCCGCCCGCGGCGGAGGCGATGATGCGCACCCGCTCGGCCTTGCGGTCGAGTACGATCCCGAAATACAGTTCCCGCTCGAATTTCTCGGCCAGCTCGACGTACACGCGGTGCACGATCTTGCCCTCGGGCCCCGTCTGCTGCGTGACCAGCCGCCGGCCGAGCAGGCTCTTCGCCGCCTCATGCACCTCGTGATAGGTCCGGCACAGCTTGATGCCGCCCGCCTTGCCGCGCGCCCCGGAATGGATCTGCGCCTTGACCGCCCAGTGCCAGCCGCCGAGTTCGGAGGCGACGAAGGAGGCCTGATCGGCGCTGTACGCCACCGCGCCGGGCTGAATGGGCACTCCGTAGCCGGACAACAATTCCTTCGCGTGGTACTCGTGAATGTCCATTCCCTCTCCTCGGCATTCAGGCGGATGCCGCGCGGTAAGGTAACACGTCCGGTCCGGGCATACAGGCCGCTCCGAGCCTATATACCAGATACATGCCGCGCACGAATCCGGAAGATTTTCGTGTGGCGCGAGCCCACAGTGCCGCTATGATCAAGCATCGCCAGCCGCCTACTTCGTACCCACCTTCCACGATGCCCATGAGGGTCGCCCGCAGGACGCCGCGCTCGCCGCGCATCGACTGGCCCACCGTGCTGTGCGACGCGTGCCGCCGCATCGAGCAGGATGCGCCCTCGCTCGGCGCGCTCGCGGCGGCGCTCGGCGTCAGCCGAGCCGAGCTTCAGCGCCAGTTCAGGCAGCGGCTCGGCGCGAGTCCGAAGGCCTACGCCCAGGCGCTTGCGCTCGCGCGGCTGGCGCGCGGCGCCGACCGTGGCGCGAACGCCCTCGCGGCGGTGCTCGAGGCCGGCTTCGGCGCCAATTCCACCGCCTATGCGGCCACCTCGACCGCCTTCGGCACCACCCCGGGGCGGCTGCGCGGCGCGCTCGACATCGGTTGGTGGCTCGGATTGTCCGATCTCGGCTGGATGCTGCTCGGGGCCACCGGACGCGGGGTCTGCTGGCTGGCGTTCGGGGCGGCGCCGGGGCCGCTGCTCGAGGAACTGCGCGCCGCCTTTCCGCGGGCGCGCCTGTACAACGACGAGGCGCGGCTGTACGCCTGGTTCGACACGGTGCGGCAATTCGTGCTGCTGCCGCGCCAGGCGCTCGACCTGCCGCTCGACATCCAGGGAACGGCGTTCCAGTCGCGCGTGTGGCGGGCGCTGCGCGCGATGCCGCTCGGCGCCACGGTGAGCTACGGGGCGCTCGCGCGCCAGCTCGGTGCGCCGAACTCGGTGCGGGCGGTGGCCGGCGCCTGCGCCCGCAATCGCGTGGCGCTGCTCATCCCGTGTCACCGGGTGGGCGGCGCGGACGGGGCGCCGACGGGCTACCGATGGGGACTCGAGCGCAAGCGCCGCCTGCTGCGCCGGGAGGCCGAGGCCGCCGGCGCCGCCCGGGCTCAGGGTCAGCGCGCCACGAACGCCCGTTCGATCACGTAGTCGCCGGGCTCGCCGACGCCGGCCGAAATCGCGAAACCGCGCGCGTCGAGCAGCGCCGAGAGGTCCTTGAGCATCGCGGGGCTGCCGCAGATCATCACCCGGTCGGTGGCCGGATCGAGCGGCGGCTGATGGGTCTCGGCGAACAGCTTGCCGTTCTCGATCAGCGTGGTGATCCGGCCCTGATAGCGGAACCGTTCCCGGGTCACGGTCGGAAAGTAGATGAGCTGGTTGCGCACGTGCTCGCCGAGATACTCGTGGTGGGTGAGTTCCCACTCGATGAAATCCCGGTAGGCGAGTTCGCTGCGATAGCGCACGCTGTGCACCAGGATCACCTTCTCGAAGCGCTCGTAGGTCTCAGGATCCTTGATGAGGCTCATGAAGGGCGCCAGGCCGGTCCCCGAGCCGAGCAGGTACAGCCGCTTGCCCGGACGCAGGTCGCGCAGCAGCAGGGTGCCGGTCGGCTTGTGGCTCACCAGAACCTCGTCGCCCGGCCGGATGTGCTGCAGGCGCGAGGTGAGCGGGCCGTCGGGAACCTTGATGCTGAGGAATTCGAGCGATTCCTCGTAATTCGCGCTCGCGATGCTGTAGGCGCGCATCAGCGGCTTTCCCTCGACCATCAGCCCGAGCATGACGAAATGCCCGTTGTCGAACCGCAGCGCCGGATCGCGGGTGGTGCTGAAGCTGAACACCGTCTCGTTCCAGTGGTGCACCGACAAGACCTTCTCAACGCCTATCGCAGCCATTTGATCTTTCTTCGACCTCTGCGCGGCGCCGCCACCCCGTGCACCGGCGCACCGGGCGCGCGGATACTGGGGCCTTGCGAGACCGCGATCCAATACCAAGAACACATGAGCAAATGCAGAAGCCGCCGCGGCGCGTCCACCGCGCGCTGGCAGCCCGGCTCGGGGAACGTGGCGGCCGGCCTCAGCGAATGCCCGTCAGGCCGCGCACCGACTCGATGAGTTTGCGCGGATCGTAGGCAACACCGTCCTTGTAGACGGCCTCGACCTTCTCGACATCCGCGATTCGGGCGGCCGGATTACCGGCGACGATCACCAGATCGGCGGCTTTGCCGGGCGCAATGGTACCGAAATGTGCGTCCTCACCCAACCATTGCGCGCCATTTTGCGTCGCGATATGGATGGCCTCCTCGGCGCTGAATCCCGCCTCGACCAGCAATTCCAAATTGCGCTGATCGCCGAATCCCGGCAGAACGCCGCCGTAGCCGGTGGGATCGCAGCCGGCCATCAGCAGCCCGCCCTGGCGCACGAAGTCGCGTTCGAAGCGCATCTCCATCGCGAACAGCGCCGGCCAGTAGGAGCCCTCGGCCTGCTCGGCGAGCGCGGCGCGGGTTGCCGCGTACTCTCCCCAGGACTCGGCATGCAAGGACTCGCGCACGCGCCGGGCCTGCGCGAACGGCGGGCGATTCGGCACGAAGGTTTCGAGGATCGCCAGGGTGGAGGTCACCGCGACCCGATGCGCGACCAGGTCGCGGATCATCTCCTGGATCGGCGGGCTCTCGACGTCCATCTTCGCCAGTTCGATCTGAGCCGGCCGTTGCCCGGGGCATTCGCCCGGGCGCTTGTCGGAATAGAACTCCGTGTCGACCACGAGGCCATGCTCGAGATTGTCGATGCCGAGCGCGGCGGCCTCCCGGAATCCGACCGCACACAGATGTCCGGTGACTTTGACGCGGTGCGCGTGCGCGGCCGTGATCGCGGCGCGCAATTCCGGCGGGGCAATGTGCATGTAGGCCTTGAACGAGGTGATGCCCTCCTTCGTCCAGTAATCCACGGTGCGGGTCGCGTCCTCCGGGTCGCGCAGCGCATGCAATTGCGGGCCGATCGAGGGCGAGCCCTCGAGGTACGGTCCGGTGAGGAACAGGCGCGGCCCCGGGATCCTGCCGGCATCGATCGCGGCCTGCAGCGACAGGTCGGTATACGGCTCGAGGCTGCCCGCGGTACGCGCGCTGGTCACGCCCGCCGCGAGATACAGGCGCGGCGCGCTGTCGCCCATCTCACCGTACAGCGGCAGCAGGCCCGGCGCCGCATCGGGCAGCGGATAGAACAGATGCTCGTGCATGCCGACCAGGCCCGGGAACACGGTCTTGCCGGTGGCATCGAGCACCACCGCCCCGGCGCGCGGCGCGGGGGCGGCACGCTGCGGGCCGACCCAGGCGATCCTGCCCCGGTCGAGCACCAGGGCCTGATCCTCGCGTGCCGGCGCTCCGGTGCCGTCGATCACGCGCACATGCGTCAGCACCAACAGAGGAGCGTCCGACAGCACGAAGGGGCGCAAGCCCTCCGCGACCTGCGCCGGCGCGCGGCCCGCCCCGAGCAGCGCGAGGCCGAGCGCCAGCGCCGCGGCCCGACCGGCCCCGATCCGCGCGCGCTCCTTCAGAATAGCGCCGCCGCCTTTTGCAGAGCGATGAACAGGCCGATCAGGAACGGGATGCCGACCCCGAGCCAGGCGAGCGTGCCGGCGAGACCGAAGGCGCCGCGCGCAGCGGTCTGCGCATTGCCCACGCCGCGATCTTCGTGCTGCAAGGCGCGTTCCCGTGCGAGTTCCTCCTCGCTCATGTAGACCGAGTCCTTGACCGGGCGCACCAGCGAATTGCTGATGAGGCCGCACAGCAGCAGGAAGGCCATGATGTACAAGGTGCGGTCGTACACCAGATTCTTGGGCACGCCGCTCGCGAGCTGCGCCTCGCGCAGGCTCGCGATCAACATCGGCCCGACCACGCCCGCGGCCGACCAAGCCGTGATCAGGCGGCCGTGGATCGCGCCCACCATCTGCGTGCCGAAGATGTCCGCGAGATAGGCCGGCACGGTCGCGAAGCCGCCGCCGTACAGCGTCATGATCAGGCAGATCGTCACGACGAACATGCCCGGGATGCCGAGATGTCCCCAGGTGGGGAGCGTCGTGTAGGTGATGATGCCGATGACGAAGAACGCGTAGTAGGTGTTCTTGCGGCCGAGCTTGTCCGACAGCGAGGCCCAGAACAGGCGGCCGACGCTGTTGAACAGGCTGATCAGGCCCACCAAGCCCGCCGCCGCCGCGACGATGGCCGCCTTCTCGGCCGCGCTCAACGCGGTGATGTCCGCCGCGCCGACCAATCGGCCGCCGAACACGTCCTGCAGCATCGGGCTCGCCATGGCGATCACGGCGATGCCCGCCGTGACGTTCACGAACAGAACCACCCAGATGAACCAGAATTGCGGGGTCTTCCAGGCTCGGTTCAGGTGCACGTGGCGCTGCGTGATCATGGCGTTGCCGATCTTGGCCGCCGGCTGCCAGCCGAGCGGCTTCCAACCGACCGGCGCCACTCGGAAGCCGAAGGCCCCGGCCGACATCACGAAGAAGTAGATGACGCCCATGATCATCATGGTCGGCGCAACGCCCTGCGGGCTCACGACGGAGAAGTGCTTCATGAGCGCGACCGCGAGCGGCGCGCCGATCATGGCCCCGCCGCCGAAGCCCATGATGGCGAAACCCGTGGCCATGCCCCGGCGATCGGGGAACCACTTGATGAGCGTGGACACCGGGGTGATGTAGCCCAGGCCCTGCCCGATCCCGCCGACGAACCCGCAGGCGAGATACACCAGCCACAGCTGGTGCAGGGACACGCCGATCCCGCCGACGAACAGGCCGCCGCCCCAGCAGATCGCGGCAATGAAGCCCGCCTTGCGGGGACCCGCGTGTTCGAGCCACGCGCCCCAGATGGCCGCCGAGATGCCCAGCATGGCGATGAACGTCTCGAAGATGTGAGTGACCTGCGGCACGGTCCAGTTGCAGGCCGTGCTGGTCAGTGCGGCCAGGAAGCCGGCGTCGTGGCAGGTCGGCACATCGGCACCGGCCAGTTTGGACATGGGCAGCCAGAACACCGAGAAGCCGTATGCCATGCCGATGCACAGATGCACGGCGAGCGCCGCCGGCACGACCAGCCAGCGGTTGTATTGCGGTCCCGCGACCGTGCGTTCGCGCGACAGGATCGAACCGTTCGCGGAGGTCGCGACTGGCTGTTGACTCGCCATATGCACTCCTTCGAGGGTCTTGAATCCGATGAGCATGTGAAATACGCGCCGCGCCCAGCCAAGCCCTGCACGGCCCCGCGCTTCGAAAATACCACCTGGGGCGCGCCAGGGAAACTCGCCCCTCGGGGCGGCCGCGCGATTTGACTTAGCTCTACCCCGGGTCTAACGTCGCGGGACTCATCGGTTCGCAAGAATCATCGGTTTGAATTGCGGTTTCGAGCAGTCTCGCTCAAGGAGTCCGACCATGAACCTCAAAGGCAGCAAGACGGAGAAGAACCTGAAGGATGCGTTCGCCGGCGAATCCCAGGCGAATCGGCGTTACCTGTATTTCGCCGCCAAGGCGGACGTCGAGGGCTTCAACGACGTGTCGGCGGTGTTCCGCTCGACCGCCGAGGGCGAGACCGGCCACGCGCACGGGCATCTGGAATACCTCGAGGCGGTCGGCGATCCGGCGACCGGGCTGCCGATCGGCGCGACCTCGCAGAATCTGAAGGCCGCGATCGCCGGCGAGACCCACGAGTACTCGGACATGTATCCGGGCATGGCGAAGGCCGCCCGCGAAGAGGGCTTCGGCGAGATCGCGGACTGGTTCGAGACGTTGGCGAAGGCGGAGCGCTCGCACGCAAACCGCTTCCAGAAGGCGCTCGACAGCCTCTGATCGTGCCCGAGGATCCGAAGCCGTCCGGCCGCGAGGGCAGCCTCGAGGCGCCGACTCGACATCCCGTCGAATGGCGTGGTGCGGATTTCTACGATCCCGATGCGCTCGAGCGGGAGCTGAGCCGCGTCTTCGACATCTGCCATGGCTGCCGGCGCTGCTTCAACTTGTGCAACGCCTTCCCGACGCTGTTCGACCTGATCGACGGCTCGCCGAGCGGCGAGCTCGAGGGCGTCGACCGGCGCGAATTCGCGCGTGTCGTGGATCACTGCTACCTCTGCGACATGTGCTACATGACCAAGTGCCCCTACGTGCCGCCGCACGCGTGGAACGTCGACTTCCCGCACCTGATGCTGCGCGCCAAGGCGGTCAAGCATCGGGCCGGCGGCACGGGGTGGCGCGCGCGCCTGCTGAGCGCCACCGATGCGATCGGATCGTTCGCCGGCATCCCCATCGTCGCCGAGACGGTCAATGCGGTGAACCGCACCGGCGGGGCCCGCAGACCCCCCCCCGCCCCCCTCCCCGTCCCCCGGCGCGCGCGGGTCCCCCGTTATGAGTCGAAGACCCTGCGCCGGCGGCTCGGCCCGCGCCCCGTGGTCGAGATGCCGAGGGCGGCCGCCGGCACCCGCGGCAAGGTCGCGCTGTTCGCCACCTGCTACGCGAATCGCAACGAACCGCAGTTCGGTCTCGATCTGGTGCGCGTGTTCGAGCACAACGGCATCGAAGTGGCGCTCGTCGACCGCGAGAGCTGCTGCGGGATGCCCAAGCTCGAGCACGGCGACCTCGAGGCGGTGGCCAGAGCCAGGGACGCGAACGTCCCGCCGCTGCTCGCCATGATCGAGCGCGGCTACGACCTGGTCGCGCCGGTGCCCTCCTGCGTGCTCATGTTCAAGCAGGAGCTGCCGCTGCTGTTCCCGGCCGATGCGGACGTCGCGGCCGTGCGCGATCACATGTACGATCCGTTCGAATACCTGGCGCTGCGCCACTCGGCGGGACTCCTCAGCCTGGATTTCAAGCGGCCGCTCGGCAAGGTCGCCTACCACGTGCCCTGCCACCTGCGCGTCCAGAACATCGGCCTGAAGACCCGCGACGTGCTGCGGCTGGTGCCCGAGACCACCCTCGAGGTCATCGAGCGCTGCTCGGGGCACGACGGCACCTACGGGGTGAAGCGCGAGTTTCGCGACGCCTCCATGAAGATCGCGAAGCCCGTGATCGACCGGGTGCGCGCGAGCGGCGCGGATTTCTACGCGAGCGACTGTCCGATGGCGGGTCATCAAATCGAGAGCGGTCTCGAGGGCGGCCGCGCGCCGACCCACCCCCTCACCCTGCTGCGCATGGCCTACGGTTTGTAGCGCGCATGCAAAAGCTCGAGCGTGGCGACCTTCTGGGTCTCGAGCGTTACGCGGCCGAGCGGGCGCGGCTGCGCGCCGAGATCATCGAGCACAAGCGCCTGCGCAACGTCCCCGTGGGCCCGAACATGACCTGGTGCTTCGAGGACCGGGCGACCGTGCGCCATCAGGTGCAGGAGATGCTGCGCGCCGAGCGCATTTTCGAGGCGTCCGCGATCCAGGAGGAACTGGACGCCTATAATCCGCTGATCCCGGACGGGGCCAACTGGAAGGCGACCCTGCTCATCGAATATACGGATCCGGTCGCGCGCCAGGCCGCGCTCGCGCGCCTGATCGGCGTCGAGGACCGCTGCTGGGTGCGCGCCGCCGGGCTGGCGCCGGTGTTCGCCGTGGCCGACGAGGACCTCGAGCGCGCCACCGACGAGAAGACCTCGGCGGTCCATTTCCTGCGCTTCGAGCTGCCGCCGGCCATGGTCGATGCGCTCAAGCAGGGCGCGCCGCTCGCGCTCGGCGTCGAGCACGAGCATTACCGCCACGCCCTCGAACCGGTGTCCCCGGCCGTCCGCGACTCGTTGCTCGCGGATCTCGACTAGCGGCGCGACCGGCGCCCGGTCCGCGGCTCACGGCGCGGAGGCCGGCGTGCGCGAGTGCGCGAAGGCCGGCGAGACCTCGTCAGTGGTGGCGGCGAGCTTCGCGGTAAGCTTCGCGAACGCCTCGTCCGGTTCGTCGGCGTACTCGAACAGATCGAGATCCCCGCCGTCGATCATGCCGTATTTGACCAGCGCCTCGAGATTCAGGACCTCCTTCCAGAAGGCGGAGCCGTACAGGATCACCGGAATCGGCCGGTCGAGCTTGCGGGTCTGCGCCAGGGTCAGGATCTCGGTCAGCTCGTCGAGCGTGCCGAATCCCCCCGGAAACACCACGAGCGCGCGCGCCAGATGCGCGAACCAGAGCTTGCGCATGAAGAAGTAATGAAATTCGAAGGACAGCGCGTGCGTCACGAAGGGGTTCGGGCGCTGCTCGCGCGGCAGGCTGATGTTCAGTCCGATCGACTGGCCGGCGGCGTCCGCCGCACCCCGATTCGCCGCCTCCATGAGGCCGCCGCCGCCGCCGGTGCAGATGACGTAGCGGTGCGCGTGCGAGCGCTGCGCCTTGGACCATTCGGTGAGCCGGCGTGCGAGCTCGCGCGCCTGCGCGTAATACCGGCCCATGGGACCTTCGGGATCGAGGCGCGCCGAGCCGAAGATGACGATGGTGTCGCGCACGTTGGCGCGTGCGAAGCGCTGCAGCGGCTCCAGGTACTCGGCGAGGATGCGGATGCTGCGGCCATCGTCGCCGGTGAGGAACTCGAGATTTTCGTAGGCGAGCCGCCGGTCGCGGCCCTGATCGCTGGTCATCGGCGGACGCTCCCCTTCGCATGTCGCCGGCGCCGGCGCTTCGACCGCAGTGTGCGCCCGCCGCGGGTGGCCCGGCAACGGGCAAAAAGCCGCATCGGGCGCGCAGGGACATGGCAAGCTTACTCCATGAGCGCCACCGATCGCGGTACCGGGAACGAGTTGACCCTGCGCGGACTCGTCCTCGGCTTTCTCATCACCCTGATTTTCACCGCCGCCAACGTCTACTTCGGCCTGAAGGCGGGCCTGACCTTCGCGACCTCCATCCCCGCGGCGGTGATCTCGATGGCCGTGCTGCGGCTGTTCCGCGGGGCGACCGTGCAGGAGAACAACATCGTGCAGACGGTGGCCTCCGCGGCCGGCACGTTGTCCGCGATCATCTTCGTGCTGCCGGGCCTGGTCATGATCGGCTGGTGGAGCGGCTTTCCGTACGGCTATTCGTTCGCCATCTGCGCCCTGGGCGGGGCGCTCGGCGTGATGTACTCCATACCGCTGCGACGCGCGCTGGTCACCCAGTCGGATCTGCCCTACCCCGAGGGCGTGGCCTGCGCCGAGGTGTTGAAGGTGGGTGCGCGCGACACCGGCGCCGCCCGCGCTGCCGGGCGCGCGGGCCTGTCGAGCATCATGGTGGGCGGCATCGCCTCCGCGGCCTTCGCCGTCCTGATCGCCACGCAGATGTTCGCGGGCGACGTCGCGCAGTACTTTCGGATCGGCAGCCGCCGCGCGGCCACGGGCTACGATTTCAGCCTGTCGTTCGCGCTGTTCGCCGTGGGCCATTTGGTCGGGCTGTGGGTCGGTATCGCCATGTTGGCGGGCGCGGTGATCGCCTGGGCCGGCGCGGTGCCGCTGCTGACCGCCGGACAGGATCTCGCCGCCGACGCGGCGAGCGTCGCGCTGGCGGCCTGGAGCCATCAGGTGCGCTTCATCGGCGCGGGCGTGATCGGCGCAGCGGCCCTCTGGACCCTGGTCCAGCTGGTCGCGCCGGTGACCCAGGGGCTGCGCTCGGCCATGGCCGCGGCCCGGATGCGCCGCGCCGGCCGGGCCGACGAATTGCCGCTCACCGAGCGCGACCTGCCGATCGGGATCGTGGCCGCGGCGACCCTGGTGTGCACGGCGCTGATCGGCTGGCTGCTCGCCTCGTTCGCCACCGCCAGCGGGCTGGGCGGGGCCGGCGTGCTGCTGGTCGCCGGCGGCATCGCCTACGTCACCTTGATGAGCTTCTTCGTGGCGGCGGTCTGCGGCTACATGGCCGGGCTGATCGGCGCCTCGAACAGCCCGCTGTCGGGCGTCGGCATCCTGGTGGTGATCGGTGCCGCGCTGCTGCTGGTGCTCGGTGTGAAGCCGTTTCTGCCCGGCGTGGCCGGATCGGCGCTGGTCGCCTTCGCGCTGTTCGTGACGGCCGTGGTGTTCGCGGCGGCGACGATCTCGAACGACAATCTGCAGGATCTCAAGACCGGCCAGCTCGTGCAGGCGACGCCCTGGCGTCAGCAGGTCGCGTTGCTGGTCGGCGTGCTCGCCGGCGCGCTGATCATTCCGCCGGTGCTCGACCTGCTGCAGCATGCCTACGGATTCGCGGGGGCTCCCGGCGCGGATCCGGCGCGCGCCCTGGCGGCGCCGCAGGCGGCGTTGATCTCGGCCCTGGCCGAGGGGGTCATTCGCCACAATCTCGATTGGGGCCTGATCGGCTGCGGTGCGGCGATCGGCGCCGGCACGATCGTGCTCGACACGCTGCTGCGCCGCTGGACGCACGCGAGCCTGCCGCCGCTCGCGGTCGGCCTCGGCATCTACCTGCCCACCTCCACCACGCTCACCATCGTGCTCGGCGCGTTCGCCGGCTGGTACTACGAGCGGCGCGCCGCTCGGGGCCCCGATCCGGCGGGCGCCCGGCAGCTCGGCGTGCTGCTCGCCTCCGGCATGATCGTCGGCGAGAGCCTGGTCGGCGTGTTGCTCGCCGCGGTGGTCGTGTTCTCCGGCCGCGCCACGCCCTTCGCGCTCGTGGGCGATGAGTTCGCCGACGCGGGCATGTGGCTCGGGGCCATCGGCTTCGTGCTCGCGGTCGGCGCGCTGTACCGGTGGACCCTGCGGCTGAGCGCGTCCCTGCGCGCGCCGGGCTGAGCAGCCGTGCGCGGCCGCGGCGCGCCACGCGACCTCCTCGCGGGCCTGTCCATCGCCGGCCTGCTGCTGCCCGAGGCCGTGGCCTACTCAGGGATCGCCGGTCTGCCCCCGCAGGCCGGCGTCATGGGGCTGTTCGCCGGACTCGCCGCCTACGGCCTGCTGGGACGCAGCCGCTTCGCCATCGTCTCGGCCACCTCCTCCTCCGCGGCCGTGCTGGGCGCCGCCACCGCCTCGCTGGCCGGCGGCGATCCGGCGCTGCGTCTGCAACTCGCCTGGGCGATGACGCTGGTCACCGGCGGCCTGTTCATCGTCGCCGGACTCGCCCGGCTCGGCAACATCACGGATTTCATCGCCAAGCCGGTGTTGCGCGGCTTCACCTTCGGCCTCTCCTTGGTGATCGCGCTCAAACAGTTCGCCGACATGTTGGGCCTGCACGAGGTGCCGACCGCGCTGCCCCTGGCGCTGCTCGACATCGGCGCGCACCGGCACGCCTGGAACTTCGCCGGGCTCGCGGTGGGTATCGGCGCGCTGCTGCTGCTCAAGCTCCTCGCCCGCGTGCCGAAGCTGCCGGCGGGTCTGCTCGTGATCGCGGTGGGCGTCGCCGCGAGCCATTGGCTCGGCCTCGGGCGGCTCGGCGTCGCCCTGGTGGGCACCATTCATCTCACGCTCGATCGGCCGGCGCTCGCGCGCCTCACCGAGGCCGAATGGCTCAAGGTCGCGGAACTCGGCGTGGCGCTGCTCCTCATCCTGTACTGCGAGTCCTACGGCGCCATCCGCACCTTCGCGCTCAAGCACGGCGATGCGATGAGCGCCAATCGCGACCTCGTGGCGCTCGGAGCGGCGAACGTCGCCGCCGCGCTCTTGCACGGCACGCCGGTCGGCGCGGGCTACTCCGGGACTTCGGCCAACGAGGCGGCCGGCGCGGGCAGCCGGCTGGCCGGCGGCGTGGCCGCGGGGGTGCTGCTGCTGCTGATCGCCGCGGTGCTCCCCGCCATCGCGCTCACGGCGTGAATCACGATCGCATCGAGCACCGG
>VFSW01010772.1_pt1 | contig 12920 bp, 8 predicted proteins | sample 5358111 | NCBI WGS metagenome assembly VFSW01 (sample SAMN11554181, study PRJNA540505) | mine drainage metagenome | isolation source: sediment from site ElyBrook_90M | place: USA: Ely Copper Mine, Vershire, VT | collected 2017 | reverse complement strand
CGCAACCGGTCTATCCGGCCGCTTCACTGAGGGATTTTCTCTCCGGCGCTTACACCGGTGGTCGCCGAAGCAAAAGTGACCCACTTGGAGCTGTCTGATCAGGGGGAGCGCGAGGGGGATCACCCCCTCGCCGGTCTGTTTAATGCTTGGTGGCTTTGGCAGGAGCGGCGAGCAGTCCGGCCTTGCGCTTGTCCTTGAGCCGATAGCTTTCACCATTGATGCTGACGATGGTCGAGTGGTGAAGGACGCGATCGAGCATCGCGGCGGTCAGCACGCTGTCGCCGGCGAAGGCGCTGTCCCAGCTGCCGAAGGTGAGATTAGAAGTTAGTATCATGGCACCGCGTTCGTAGCGGCGCGCGACGATCTGGAAGAACAGATTGGCCTGCTCGCGGCTCATCGGCAGATAGCCGATCTCATCGAGGATCAGCAGCCGGTAGGCGTTGACCGCGCGATGCATGACCTCGCGATAGCGGCCCTGGCGCTGCGCGGCTTCCAGCATCAGCACCAGATCGGCCGCACTGAAGAAGCGGGTCTTGTAGCCCTTTTGGGTGGCGAGATAGCCGAGCGCGACCGCGAGGTGAGTTTTGCCCACGCCCGATGGTCCGAGGAACACGACGTTTTCGGCGCGCTCGACGAAGGCGAGGCTGGCCAGTTCCATGATCTGCTTGCGCGGCGCGCCGGTGGCGAAGCCGAAGTCGTATTGGTCAAGGGTCTTGATCGCAGGGAAGCCGGCCACCCGCGCGAACATTTCGCGCGCCCGTGCCCGGCGCGATTCGCGCTCGACGACCAGTAACTCCTCCAGGAAGTCGGTAAACGAAGTGCGCCTTTCGGCCGCGTTTTGCGCCAGCGCCGGATACTGCGCAGCGACCCCGCCGAGCCGGAGCTCGTTACACAGATCGATCAGTCGCTCGTGCTGTATGCTCATCCAACCTCCAGCGCGGTGATCAGTTCTTCGTAAACCTGCAGCGGATGCTGGTAGCCGCGCGGTAGCGGCGCCGGACGCTTTGAGGGTGCGGCGGGAATTGCTCCCGGCCAGGGCGCGGGGATCTGTTGCAGACGCTCACGCTCCTGTTCGAGCCGTACGGCCGGGACCTCGCCGGTGGTCGCGTGAATGCGTGCGTTGGCAACCTCGCGCAGCCAGGTCCCGACCCGCGCATTGGCGGTGTCGCGATCGACCTTGAGTCCTTCGGGGCTGAGCTGGCTTGCCAGCGGCAGGTAGAAGCTCGCGCGCAGGTAGCGGATGAAGCGCTCGACCTTGCCCTTGGTCCGGGGTCGATAGGGCTTGCACAGCCGCGGCACGAATCCATGATGATGTGCGAAGTCGAGGAAAGTGCGGTTGTAGCGATGCAGTCCCGGCCCGTAGTGGTCGCGATCGGTCACCACCGTGCGCATGTTGTCGTACAGTACCTCGCGCGGCACGCCGCCGAAGTAGTAGAACGCGCGCTCGTGGCAGCCGAGCAACGTCTCCATCCGCTCGTCGGTGACGAACTCGACGTAGGTCGTCCGGCTCCAGCCCAGCGTCGCGATGAACACCGACAGGCGATCGCGGCCGCGCCGGATGGTCGCGAAGTCCGCCTGCATCTGGCGGCCCGGTTCGGTCTCGAACCGAATCAGCGGCTCCGGCTTGGCTACTGGCCTCAGCGTCGCGAGGTAATCCTTCAGGATGCTGATGCCGCCCTGGTAGCCCAGCGCTCTCAGCTCGCGCAGCAGCACCGTCGCCGGTATCCACTCCGGCGCCGCCGCTTTAACTCGTTCGACCAGGTAGTGCTTGTACCGATCGAGTTTGCCTGCTCGCGCTTCACGCACGTAGCAAGGCAACCCCTCGCGGCGCAGATAGCGTCGCACCGTGTTGCGCGACACCTCGAGCATCCGCGCGATCTCCCGGATGCTCTTGCCCTGTCTTCTCAAGACCCGGATCTCCACCGCTTCCTCCGCCACCAGCATGAGGCCCTCCGCTGCGGAGTACCTCACGTCTGCGTGGGTCAGTTTTCAATCGGCGACCCGGGTCAGTTTTGCACCGGCGGCTACAGGCATGCGCCACCTTGTGGAATCACCGATTTCGCTGATGCGCTGCCCTCCTCCTTTCTCAAGGAATCGCGGCGCTCCGCTGTGAGCCGCCCCGCTAACGCTCCGTAAACTACGCATCGCGGCCCATCCGCTGCAACCTCACTCCCATCCTGCGGCTCCACTTCGCCGCCGCTCTCAGTGGTGGCGTTCGCTTCGCTAGCAAGCCGCGCCGGCCCATTCGGTCCGGCATCAGGTTGCTGGACCGATCAAGAAACGCTTTTCACCGACTAGCCGGTCGAGCGGAACCGAATCCATAGTCAGACGCCGCTGCCAGGCCAACACAGAGCATTTTGAACGAAAAACAGGACTTTGTTCCGACTGAGCCCCGCGAAATATTGCCAGAGCGGAAGATTCTATCTACCGCGGCGACGCTCTAGGCTTCGGATCGAAGAAGACCGTCCAAATGCCCGAGTAAACGCCGCAACTCCTCTTCAGGACTCTGAAACCAATCAGTCGACCAAATTCTATATATGTTCCACTTGAGGCGCTCGAGAACCTGCTGACGGAGACGGTCACGATCTCGAGCCGAGCGGCTGGAGTGGTACGAAGCGCCGTCACACTCGATTCCAAGCAGATATCCGCTTCGCTGCGGATGCTTGACGGCGAGGTCTATAAAGTACCCGGCGACACCAACCTGGGTAACTACATCGAATCCCTTCTCGCGCAGTCGATCTCGGACAAATACCTCGAACTCTGAGTCTGGCTCGCGGCCGGTGGTTTCCCCTGTCTCGAGTCTGCCTGTTTCCGCGTACTCCAAATAATCTCTGAGGGCGTACACGCCCAAATTTGAACCTTCACCAGCATTGATATCACTCGGCTTCATCGACGTGAAAACCTCTACCCGGTCTTTGGCACGGGTGAACAACACGTTCAATCGTCGGTGTCCATACGCGCCGTTGATCGGTCCGAAGCGGTTCATTACAACTCCGGTTGCCGCATCTGGTCCGTAAACGGTTGACATGAAGATGACGTCCCGCTCATCGCCCTGAACGTTCTCCAAGTTCTTTACAAAAAACGACTCGAGAGTTCCCTCCCAACGATCGATATAGCGCTGTGCAGATGGCTCGCGTGGCACCGAGCGCTCGATCAGCTCGAGCAGCAGATCGCGCTGAGTCTGGTTGAGAGTCACGATGCCCAGCGACTTTTCGGGCTCTGCGCCCATGAAAGCGATCGCCGCTTCGGCTACCCTCTCCGCTTCTTCAATGTTGATGTGGCCTTTGTACTTGCCAGGGACAAAATGATGATAAACGCCCAGCTTCGGCTGACGCCTTTCTCGCTCGGGGTCGAGGTGGGATGGGAAAATAACGAGATCGTCATAGAATTTTTTGTTGGAAAATGCGATTAGACTTTCGTGCCGGGATCTATAGTGCCATCGCAATGAGCGCGCCGGCCTGAACTGGGCTAGAGCAAGATCAAGTATTGACTCGTTGTCGATAATCTCTTCTTCGTCGAACTCGTCATCCGGTACTCGATCGAGTCGATCGAAGAACGAAGTCGGGGGCAACTGCATAGGATCGCCGACCACAACGACCTGACCGCTGCGAGCAATTGCGCCGAGTGCTTCCTCGGGGCGCATCTGAGAAGCCTCGTCTATCACCACGAGATCGAATCTTAAGCCGTTCGACTTCAAGAACTGCGCCACCGAAAGGGGGGACATCATGAAGCAAGGCTTCATCTGCAAAATAGAGCGTCCCGCTCGGTCGAGGAGTTCGCGCACCGGGATGTGTCGTTTCTTCTTTCCGATTTCGTTGTGAATTAATTCGAGACCCGAATCATCTTTGCGGTAGTCGCCCCGATATCCTCTATCGATCGGACGTCGGGAAAGCTCGAAGGCGAGCGTCTTTCGCTGTAGCTGGATAATTTCTTCATCGAGTCGGCTGAACTTCTGGCGAGCCTTCTCAAGCTGGAGCCCGCGAAAGCGCCCAACTTCGGGAAATGCGGTCAGAGCGCCGCGAGCCAGCGTGCGCCAATAGACCCGGTCAAGAGCATTGGAGAGCTGGGCCGACTCGAAGGGTCTACCCTCGAAGCTCTGGAGAATTCCGCACAATCCGCCTTCGAGACAATCTTGACGCGCGGCAAGCCAACTAGTCCAAATTACAAGTTGGTCCGGCGCACCAAGAGCGCGTGTAACCCGACCGGCAGCCGAAGAAATCGAAACGGCTCTGACCGAGCCTCCGAAAAAAGTAATCTCGTCGACCTCGCCCAACGTCTTAAATTCGTCCCAAATTGCAAGTACCAAAGCGAGGGTATCTTTCAGGGAAGCCCCCAAAGTTCTGAGTCGACTGATTCGGGAGTCTCGGTCTCGATGGTAGATGTGGTCGCGCAATAGCGGTGGGAGCGACGCCCGCTCAACGTCGGCAGCGGCGTTCAATGCACCGGTGATAATAGTCCGATCGGTCTTTGGTCCCTGCCAACGGGCTCCGACGAGCAAACGAGCTTTGTGATTTGCCTCGATTTCGGTCTCTGCCGCGACCCGCGCCTTGTCGGCGTCGAGTACTCTGGCCACTGCGTCGGCGTGTGCCCTATTTGCTTCTGCGGCCATGGCCCCGATTTCACTTACTGGAAAATACTCTGTGAGGCCGAGCCCCAAAGCGCGTTGCCAGAGTTCCGCGACTTTTCCGGCCCGCCTCTCGATCCGATCGCAACTTTCACCGAGATCGCTCGCGGCATCTTGAACTGAACTAAGCAACGCCGTTGCGAGTGCGGCATTTGGGTGTTTTTCGAGCAAAGCAACCCGCTCAAGAACTTCAGAGGTCCCTTCCAGAAGAGTCTGTTTGAGCTGCCGGTAGAGTTCGTCTGTGGAACCATAAAACTGCTTGACTGAATTCGCGAAGAGGCTAACTGCTTGCAATTCTGAGAATGGCGTCTCGTGACCGCGAAAATGGGGACCGCACGCTACCCGAAGCCCGACGTCTGCGGCGAAGTTCTCGGAAATCTCGATACATTGCGCGAGTGCCTCGAAGTCGGCAGCGATCGTACGCCGTTTCGTCCAGCCCTTAGCGCGCTTCATTTTCTTATGCCGGCGCTTTGCATTCTGCACGTCGCGACTCCAGAGAGCGGACAGAAAGTTCGCCGACCGCAAAGCATCTGAAAGCCGCCGCAATTCGCGCGCGTCGCCATCGAGTTCGAAGTCTAGGCGACCAGCAAGCTGAGTTTGCTTTTGCTCAAGTTCTCGCGCGTGAACCTCAGCTTCGGTCAGAAGACCCGGCACATCAGCTTCGCATAATCCGGGGTAGCGAAATGCGTGTCGGTCGGGCAATAGCGATGCCGCGAATTTGACTCCGGTTGCGAGCTTAAGCAGCGCCTTCACTGTCGTTGGCGCCGTTACGTCAAACGCGTTGGCAACACTACGGCCGAATGCAATAGCTTCTTTGATCCGTCCGGCCTGCGCCCTCAACGCCGCAGTCTCCTCCTCTAGCGCGCCAACAGGCTGTTTATCGAGACCTGCCTCCCTCGCCAGAATTAAAAGTGCCTGTAGCTCTCTCGCTCGCGCAGCCGCACCGTCGCGTATGAGGTTCGACTCTTCGAGCCGACGTTGCGCATCCAGCCAAGCCGCCTGCGCCTCCTGTAAATCGTTCAAAGCGGCAAATGCGGTCGCTTCACTCAATGCCGCGAACAGATCCAGATTGACTGATGCCGCAGGATCGGGTAGACGCGCAATGGCGTCGGATAAATCCGACGCGTAGTTGATGGTGTCTGAGAGCTGGTGGCCGATTTGGTCGCCTGTCGCGTTAAGAATGGCTGCGAGGCGTTCGATGGCGCTCCGTAGGCGATTTAGAAGTTCGAGCAACTTTTCGCGCCCAAAATAGTCTAGCGCCGCGTTGTTAGTTCCGAACCATGGATGCCGATCAGGCGCGCCGGCAGCCGCGGCGACGTCAGAGTATGCCGCGGCAAGTACTTCGAGCTTGGTCTTCAAGGCCAACAGGTCGTGTCGCGTAACTTCCTTTGCTCCGGCAAGCTCGACGCTGTCTAGTTCCTTCGGAAGCACATCGCGGTAGGCGCGGGTATGCTGCTCGGTCCACAATATCCCGTGAATTGTTTTTCCGGAGGCACCGAAAGGACGGTTTATCGATGTCACATAATTCGACAATTGGTCGCGCGTGCGCTTCAGCTCTTTGAGCGCTGCCGGTAAATCTCCTTCGTTGCGCAATCGGCCCTGTATCTTGAGCCGCTCTTTCAGAGTTTCGAGCAGATCTTTCTTGCGCGCTTTTGTCGAATGAAGTTCGAGACAGAAATGCCCGAGCCCGAATTTCTCTAATCTGTCCTTAACAACGTTCAACGCGGCCATCTTCTCAGCTACGAAGAGGACCGTTTTGGCGTTTGAAAGCGCCGCCGCAATAATGTTGGTAATCGTCTGCGACTTGCCAGTCCCGGGAGGACCTTTGATCGCCAGGTTCTTCCCGTCCATCACATCGACTAGCGCACTGAATTGAGAGGAATCTGCATCGGTGATGAGTAGGGGAACTTTTACCGCGATATCAGGATCGTCGACCGCGTACTCCTCGGCGTAGAAAGCATCCGTCGAGGTGCCCTGGCCAGCCAAGAGTTCAGCGACTACCGGATTTCGGATAATGCCGTGACCATCAGGCCAGCGTGTGTCCTCGAGATCGTAAAACATGACCAGGCGCGCGAAAGCGAAATGACCAACAACCGCGAAGCGGCGAACGCGCCATCGCGGAATATCGCCGATCGCCGTTTGAACCTTGCGAAAGTATTTCTCAGGTGTGTCCTCTTCCTCGAGGAGCGGAAGACGCCGGTGAAAGTCCTTTTGGAGCCGCTCAGAGAGCGTGATATTAATCTCGGTCTCTTCACCTAGGCTACCAATCGAATATCGGTACTTCCCCCCGACAATCTTGCGCTCGATATCGATCGGGTGAAGCAGGAGCGGCGCATACAGTGGCTTCTGGGAAGTTGTCGCTTCGTACCATTCGAGGTACCCGAGCGCGAGATAGAGCGTGTTTACCCCCGTCTCTTGGAGTGTGCTCCGAGCTTGGTCATTTATCGCTGAGAGCGTTCGCTCCATTTCTTCAGGCAGCAGGAGAGTCTGTATGTATCCATCGGCGCGAGAGCTCTTACGGGTCTTGGCCGGCAGAGGTAAATCAAAGCTAGGCTCGATTCCGTTCCTTCGCGCCCATTCGAGCCTGCTAATCTCATCGCGTGCTTGTCGATCGGGCATCCCAAGCGTCTTTCGCAATCGCACACGAAGGGCCCGCTCAATTCTTCTTTCTGCCTCGACGTCCTCGTCGTCTCCCATTTTTTTGAGAGCCGCCAAGTAGTATTCGTCCGATCGCTTCGCCTGCTCGAGCGCCGCAACAAATGCGTCAGTCTTTTCGTCTTCCGGCTCCTCGCTTGGTTCGGGAAGCGGCCGAAAAACGAGACGCTTATCGTCCTCGATTCTTTCGATAAGCTGGTCGGGCAGTTCATCGACCAAGCGCACCTGACGGCGGGAGCGCGTACTGAACTTGTAGTTAAGAAGCCGGTTGCTGTTGGTGAGATCGAGGAGCCGCATACGCAGGTCGGCGATTCGCTTTTGTGCAGCTACTTCCCGCGTACTAAGGGTTTGCTGTGCGCCCGGCATAGTAGTTTCGTGTCTCTCGTCCGATTGACGATTTGATCCAGCTACACTTCCAGCGCCTCCGATAGCATCGCGCTGCGAGGTCGCCGTAATGTTTTCGAGTTCTGTTTGTACCAACCGGAGAAGTGTTCTGGCGCTGTCAGTCCGTCTCCGTTTAAGCTCGTCTCTAAGCTCCTCGAGAATGCCGGCATCGGTCCTGCATTCTCGGTAGACAACTCGCAGACGCGTGATGCTCGCAGATGAAAATGGCCGGTCCTTATCGGACATTCGTATTCACCATCGCGGTCCGCTTGCCGCAGCGCGCGAATGGATCACCCGGGCCGACGATTGCGAAGCCTCGACGTATCGAGACCCCTCGTCCGGCTTGGTAGAATTCCAAAGCGAGCCACGTGCCATCGCGAAATGAACTTTGATGTTTTCGCGAGCTGGTGCTTCAGGTGCGTGTGCTTGAGCGGCCAAATTCCCCCTCTGCTGTTCACACCGAAGAGATTAGCAGCCATTTCCATCAAATCCAGAGCCCGTGATGCAAGTTCGAGTCTGTTGAGACTTGGCCGGTTTTTCAATGGCGTTTTTGGGACTAAACCGCCTCGTAACGAACGCTTTGGTCTTGCCTCTAACAAGCGGCCATATTTGGTTTTCCAGTCCCCTAAATCACTTTCAATGAGATTGAGCGGGTTGGATTTAAAAGACCGCAGACATTGCGTGCGCGGTCAGCGCCGCTTGGGTTCATCTTCGATTCCGGGTGGCAGGATTCTCCATTTTCCGCTTGAGACCGGGATCTTTCGTTTGCTGACGACATAGTTGGCGCTATCGGCGCTGACGTCCTCGGCAGTCTCCGGAGCCGCCGCCATTTCCTTGAGAGCTGCGACCAGTTGGGCATCGGAATCCGTCGAGCGAACGGGCGAGGCCTCTGTCCGCCTGCGCCACGCCGGCAAGAAGCGATCCCATAGCTGAGTCGTGAGGAAATCACCTTCCATTGGCGGATTAGAAGCGAATGAAAACATTCCCTGGGCTCTGACATCCTCCGGCAGCTTTGAGAAATGTGCATCCAACTTTGCCAGTTCCACCTTGAGATCAGGCGCCCAGATGAAAGCCTGGCCGTCGTCGAGGAAATAAGGCGCCAACGTTCTGTGGAGTTTGTCGCCCGATACGAACATCATGCAGAACGGCAGATAATAGAGGTAGGCAATATCAACCCGGCTGTTTTTCTTGGGTGAAACACGACCAGCCACCAGACTAAGGTGAGAGAACAGGTCAACCTTCAGGATATGCGCCGCGTATGGTGCGAATTCGTTGAAAGGCGGACCGCCGGCTGCCTTCCAACGCCGTATAATTTCAGGCCTATAGAGTGGAGGCACACCGAGCACCTCCAACGCGTCCTTGAGAAAGGAAAACCGGTGGCGCTCGCCCCGAACAAACCTTTCGGTCCATTCTTTCGCCTGCGAGAGATCGAGCGGTAGCCTGGCGTTTTCTGACAGCCCCCAGTACGTCAGCATCGCCGTTAAGTCAAAGGCCGCTAGACCCCGGCGCCAAGCCTTGGCGTATAAGTGTTCGACGTCGAGAAATTCGCGCCGCTGCCACCGCTCGAAGGCTTCCATTTCCGGCGGCTGCTCAAAAATAATTCCCATCCGGTCGCCGGTCCTAACTGTTCGCCCTCTACCGAGTATCGGAAGCCCTTTCATCTCGACGCCTGGACCCAAAAGATCATGCAGGCAAAGAGTTTGATGATGGACGTTCAGCTCGGAGCCGATAACCGGAGTCTTGTATGCGATATTTGCAACAACCTGCTCTGGCGTGCGGCCATCGCGCATTTGCTTGTTCAGATCGGCCAACGTCTCAACATAGAAAAGCGGCGTGATGTTGGTCTTGTAGAACCAATCGAACCAAATTGCTTCGTCAGGATTAAGACTCTGCAACGCGGATTTGTCGAAAATGGTGATCGGTCCAATGCCCGCCATTGCTCCCCTGCCCCCGACTTAGCCATTTTGTTGGGGTTGGCTAGCCGGACAACTAGTCTACGCGATTCGGAGAAGGTGGGCGTGGTAGAAACGGGGCGTTTCCGCTTCTCTTCGCGTCGGCACCGGTGATGTTCTCTCGATCCATGCGAAGTATTGGGCTGCGATACCCTCAACACCAAATTGAAGCCTACCGGAAGTTACGAACCGGTTCGCTGAAAGGCGATGTCCTGGCGAACGCTCCTTTTGGCAGATGATGGCGCGGAGGGCACCGGGGCGGTTCTCGACAGAGAGAATCGAGCATAAGTCAGCTGCTGACGGCCGAATCTGAGATTCTCCGGTGCCCTTAAGTCGAACAAACTTCGCGAACGTGCGCAGTATTTTCGATTCTTCCGCAGAGAACGCGAAAATCGAGGACTGCTTCGCGGGGCGCAGTCATTTCGAACTACCAGGCGACTTCTGTAGCAGCCCTGGAACAGACGGTGTCGGGGCGCAGCGTAACAACGAAAAAAGAGACCGCGCCCTTTCGGGCGCGGTCCCTGATCTTATGGTAGTGCAGCTACTTTTTTGCGGTTGCTTTCTTCACGCGCGCCACCGATCCATAGCGCTTGCTGAAGCACTTCCGACACCGGCGATCGCGTCGCTTGACGAAGCTCGGAGCCAGATCATCGCTTCCACAATAGCGGCACACGAGCTTCTCCGCTTTGGGCTTACGCTCGGTCTTCCTCTGTGGCGCTCGTGCCGACCTGGTGTTTACCGGCTCAGTCTTCTTAGCATTGGTCGATTTCGCGCGTTCCATTCTCTTGGTCTCCTTCAGCCGTATCGGCTGGTCACGGATGCTTGCTCTGTTGCGGCCACAAAGCGAGCGATTAACGCTCATTTTTCGAGTGACTAGCCTGGCAATCGAAGGCGATGGGAAGGCGAATGGACCGTGAACACTTTGACTGGCTTCGCAAGCGAACCAGAGCGATGTGTGTGACTGCCCGCCAGGAGGCAGGGCACACATGCAGGACGAGAGACTTCCTAAGTCGCTGGAAACGATCCGGCTGCGACTCGCTTCGCTGAGATCGTGTGCGAACAGCGAGCTTAAACAGCAGTGGCGGACGCTGTATAACTGCGCGCCACCGCATCGCATCAGCCGCGAACTGCTGACCCGTGCCGTGGCATACCGAATTCAGGAACAAGTCCATGGAGGGCTCAAACCCTCCACCCGACGACTGATCCTTCGTCTCGCCAACGACGCGCGATCGGGACGGCCGCTTAGACCTGAGCCGGCCCCAGCAGCGCTAGCGGGGACAGTATTGATGCGCGAGTGGCACGGCGTGACTCACGAGGTCAGGGTGTTGGATCGCGGGGTACTTTACAAACGAAAGCGCTACCGGTCGCTCACTGAGCTCGCTCAGCTGATCACCGGTGCGCACTGGAACGGGCCACAGTTCTTCGGTCTGCGGGGCGGGCGAAAGCAGGAGGCGAGTCATGGCTCGAAGTGACGGCACTCCAAAACGCTGCGCAATCTACACTCGCAAGTCCTCCGAGGAAGGGCTCGATCAGAATTTCAACTCGCTGCACGCGCAGCGCCAAGCCGGCGAAGCGTTCGTCATGAGTCAGGCCGGCGAGGGCTGGCGCCTGGTTAAAACGGCATACGATGACGCTGGATTTTCCGGCGCAACCATGGATCGTCCGGCCCTGAAAACCCTGCTCGCCCATGTAAAGGAAAAGCGTATAGACGTGGTGGTCGTCTACAAAGTCGACCGCCTGACACGGTCGCTGGCGGACTTCGCCAAGATCGTGGAAGTCTTCGATGCGCACGGAGTTTCGTTTGTGGCGGTCACGCAGCAATTCAACACCACCACATCGATGGGCCGATTGACCCTGAACGTGCTGCTCTCGTTTGCCCAGTTCGAACGCGAGGTGACCGGCGAGCGCATCCGCGACAAGATCGCCGCTTCCAAGCAGAAAGGCATGTGGATGGGAGGAACCCCACCGCTGGGCTACGACCTGCGCGATCGTTGCCTGGTGGTAAACAAGGCTGAAGCCGAGACGGTGCGTCTGATATTCCGGCTTTATCTTGACCTCAAGACCCTGCGCCGGGTTAGAGAGCAGCTGGACCGCAGGTCAGTTATCTCCAAGCAATGGACGTCGAGAGGAAATGTGTGGCACGGTGGCTTCCCCTTCGGACGCGGCGCCCTCTATCACCTACTGGCCAACCCGATCTACGTGGGCGAGATCCGGCACAAAAGCATCGCCTACCCGGGTCAGCACAAAGCGATAGTCGAAAGAGCGACCTGGGAGCTGGTCCAGGAGATGCTGAGCAAGAAAGCTGCTCACCCCCGCGGACGAACGGTCAGGAAAAGCGCCGGTCTGCTCATGGGCAAACTGTTCGATGAGAACGGCGAGCCGCTGTATTCCTGCTGGGCGAAAAAGGGACAGCGGCGCTACCGTTACTTCGTCTCTAAGTGACTGGTCCGGCGAACCGCGAAGCCGGATGACCCTGGCTGGCGCTTGCCCGCTGAACGAACTGAACTGGCTGTGGCGGTCGGCATGCGACAGATCCTCTCGGATCGCGGCGCGCTGGCCTCAACCCTCAAGGCTTGCGGTTTCGCTGCTGGGGAACTCAAGCAGGCGATCGAAGCAATCGATGCCAAGGTCAATCAGCCGATCGAGATGACAGAGGCTACGAGCACTCTCATCGAACGAGTCGAGCTAAAGCGGGATAGCATGCAGATCACACTCAATCTCCGCGCGCTTCTCCCCGCCGAGCGGTTCCCCGCTGGCGGAGCCAACCTCCGAATGACGCGTCTTGTCCTGCTGCAGCTGAAACGGCGTGGCGTCGAAACGCGCCTGGTGCTCCCGGGAGAAACGGTTGCAGCGCCGCGGACCGATCCCGCTCTGCTCCGGGCGTTGGCCCGCGGCTACCAGTGGTTCGGCGAACTGGCGGCGGGCAGAGCTGCTTCAACCAGGCAGATCGCAATTCGAGAAGGCGTGAGCGAAAGCTATGTGCGCCATCTGGTGCCGCTCGCACTGCTCGCTCCGTCAGTCGTGGAATCCATCTGCGCGGGGCGGCAAGGGGTCTGCCTCTCTGCCGAGCGTCTCAAGACTCAGGCCGGTCTTCCGATCGAATGGGACGCGCAGCAGCGGCTCCTTGCGGATTAGAGCGCCGGGCCTCTTCGGCTTCTGACCGCTAAGGACCAATCGATCTAGCGAAGCGAGAAGCGTCAAGGGGCGATCGCACAGAATCCGCTCGTGGCACCGAATCTCTTCTGAACAGAGAGGAATCGGGGCGAATTGGCCTTTTGCAAGATTGGAGGCTCTCTCCGCTGCCA
>VFSW01010771.1_pt1 | contig 12920 bp, 10 predicted proteins | sample 5358111 | NCBI WGS metagenome assembly VFSW01 (sample SAMN11554181, study PRJNA540505) | mine drainage metagenome | isolation source: sediment from site ElyBrook_90M | place: USA: Ely Copper Mine, Vershire, VT | collected 2017 | reverse complement strand
CCTACCTACGCAAAACAAACAAAATCGCGGGAGCCTGTTTAGTTCTTTACAGCGATTTGGCGATCTTGGCTGCCAGGTCGGCAGTGCGGCAGGAGTAGCCCCACTCGTTGTCGTACCAGGCCACAATCTTGACCATCGACCCGCCCATGACCATGTTGTACTGCAGGTCAACGATGGAGGAGCGAGAGTCACCCCTGAAATCGGTGGAGACTACCGGGTCGAAATATTCGCCCGAGGTCACGCCCAAGATACCTTTCAAGGCGCCCTTCGAGGCTTCCACAAAGGCAGCGTTCAGCTCGTCTTTGGTGGTCGGTTTCTCGACCTGGGCGACGAAGTCCACAACCGAAACCGTCGGGGAAGGAACACGCAGGGAATAGCCATCGAACTTGCCCTTGAGCTCAGGGATGACCAGAGCCAGAGCCTTGGCGGCGCCGGTGGTGGTGGGGATAATATTCAGGCCTGCGGCGCGCGAGCGGCGCATTTCTTTCTTGTGGCCCTGGTCCAGGATAACCTGGTCATTGGTATAAGAATGAATGGTGGTCATTACACCGTGCACGATGCCAAATTTCTGGTAGACGACCTTGACCGCCGGGGCCAGGCAGTTGGTGGTGCAGGAAGCATTGGAGATCACGTGATGCTTGGCCGGGTCATATTTTTCATCATTGACGCCCAAGACGACTGTGATGTCTTCGTTCTTAGCGGGGGCGGTGATAATCACTTTCTTGGCCCCACCCTTCTGGATGTGTACGTTGGCGCCCCATTTGCCTTTGGCGGGATCGCCGATGGCATCGGTGAAGATACCGGTCGACTCGATCACGATCTCGACGCCCAGATCCGCCCACTTGAGATTGGCAGGGTCTTTTTCAGCGAAAACTTTGACGAGTTTGCCATCCACCAGGATGTCGGTGCCAGAAACTTCGACTTTCTTTGAGTAAGCGCCGTAGGTTGAGTCGTATTTCAAAAGGTGCGCATTAGACTTTGCATCGAATAGATCATTTACCGCCACGATCTCGAGTTCATTGCCGTAGTGTTCTTGAAGAGCTTTGAATACTAACCGGCCGATCCGGCCAAAACCATTGATACCAACTTTTACTGCCATTGTGAAACCTCCTGAGAAATTTGGAAAATATTACCATGTCTCGCCATGGTTTATGGACTGTTCCTACCGTCGTTTTCTTCTTTGCTCATCAACGGGCCGGTCCGTTCATAATAAAGGTCCATGATGACCTGGGCCAGCTTGTTCGAATCATGCCGCCATGGATATTCGCTGTCGATCAGATCGGCAAAATAAACGGCATATTTTTCTTCCAGGTTGGCTTCTGGGCGTACCCAGGCTACTCCGTCCAGCAGTTTCCCATTATAACGGTTATTGCAAATTATGAGGTCAAAAAAGTGCCCTCCCAGGTGTTTTTCGATGTTGCGGACGTGATCATCGCACGAAAAACCGTCGGTTTCTCCGGGTTGGGTAGCCACATTACATACGTAGAATTTCACCGCCCGGCTCGAGCGGATAGCCTCGGCGATATCTGGAACCAGCAGGTTGGGAAGCAGACTGGTGTACAGGCTGCCTGGCCCAATCACGATCAGGTCGGCGCTCAGAATAGCCTGAATGGTTGGCGGATAGGCCAGGGGATTATTGGGTTCCAGCCAGATCCTTTTGATCTGGCCCTTGCTCTTGGGAATCTGACTCTCGCCCTTCACGCGCACATCACCCTTTTTATCCGGCAGGTGCACGTCTGCCACCAGGCGCACGTCGTGCAAAGTGGAAGGGAGAACCTGTCCCTGCACAGCCAGCACACGCCCCGATTCGGCAACGCCTTCTTCAAAACTGCCGGTAATATCTGCCAGGGCGGTGATAAATAAATTACCCAGGGAATGCCCTTCCAGGCCATCCCCTGAGGAAAACCGGTACTGGAAGATTTGCGAGAGCATCTGCTCGTCGTTGGATAATGCCGTCAGGCAGTGGCGGATGTCGCCTGGGGGAAGGATTCCCCGGCTGCGCCGCAGGTCGCCAGATGAGCCGCCGTCGTCGGCTACGGTTACAATGGCGGTCAGATTGTGGGTCCGAGATTTTACCCCACGCAGCAGGCAGGCCAAGCCTGTGCCGCCGCCCAGGGCGACCAGGCGCGGGCCGCGTTCCTTTTTACGATAAGCTGTAACCGTATCCAAAAGAGCCGTACCGGGGCGTATAAAGGGCCGCAAAAGCGAACGGTTCAACCCCCAGATACCGACCAGAATCATCACCACGCCAAACCCGCCGAAGAAAAGCGCACGCAGCGGGCGCGCCATGAAACGCAGGGACAGGAATGAAAGCGCCGGCAGCCACCATGCATCCGGAGCGGTACGGTAAAAATCCAATAAAAGGACTGCAAAACCCAACCCGATCAAGGCTGTACCAACCAGGGTCAAACCCACCCATCGCTTGACCCCCAGGCCTGGCGTAAACCAGCGCAGCTCCTGTTTTATCGATTGCCACACGCGGCGATACCAGGGGGATTTTCTTGGACGCATATCTGCTGTATTATAGCAGTGTTTACCTTCAGGTTAACAATTCTTAATCTACGCCCATTTTAGAGGTTCACTTTTTTATATTCAAAAGACCTACGGTCTTTTGAATATAAAAAAGTGATTCCATTATTTTCGGATAAGTTCTTATGCTATAATTTCCTGCAATGGACACTTATATCGCAGCCGATATTGGCGGGACACAGCTACGTGTGTCCGTATACCCTGTAGATGGCACCAATCCACTCTTTCAAAAACGCATCCCCACGCGCGGCAAAGGGACGCCGACCGAGCGCCTGTTAGGTTTGATCAGCGACGCCTGGCCGAAAGAAGGAAAGGTTCTTTCTATCGGGGCAGCCTTCCCCGGACCCATTGATCCTTTTGCCGGCATCATCATTTCAGCCCCAAACATAAAAGGCTGGGAAAACCTGCCCATCCGCCAGATCTTGCGCGACCGCTTTCAGGTGCCCGTGGCAGTCGGAAACGACGCAAACCTGGCCGCTGTGGCTGAATGGCGCTTCGGCGCCGGACGCGGTCACCACAACCTGGTCTATCTTACCATCAGCACCGGCATAGGCGGGGGTGTGATCGTTGAAGACCAGCTTCTTCTGGGCGTGCGCGGGTTAGCGGCCGAATTAGGTCACGTGACTGTCTGGCCAGATGGGCCTTTATGCGGCTGTGGGCTGCATGGCCACCTGGAGTCGGTGGGGTCCGGAACCGGCCTCGCCAATTATTTCAACGAACAGGTTGCGAAGGGCAGACCGACCAGTGTACCGGCTGATCCCATCCCTACTTCGAAAGAGATATCAAAAGCAGCCGATGCGGGCGATGAACTGGCAGTTGAAGCCATGGGGAGAGCAGGCTATTTTGTTGGGATCGGAATTGCGAATTACTTGCTCACTTTCAATCCTTCCATCGTAGTCCTTGGTGGAGGAGTATCCCGCAGTGGGCCTGCCTTTTACGATCCGTTACGCAAATCGATGATGGAACACATCCTCCGTCCGGAATATGCCGAAAACCTGGTGCTCACCACTGCTCAGCTTGGCGACGATGTTGGGTTGCTGGGTGCACTGGTTCTGGCTCGCACCGTCGGCGGAGAGTAAGCGCGCTTTTCTCTGCTGCTTAATCCCCATATATGCTGCCATATACCCGTACAATGGTATACAGCCCATATTTGGGATGGCCTTCAGTGCTATAATTAATCAGGCAAGGTGACTTGAGCATAGAATGCTCAGGTCTATTGTGACTCAATGTACCCGTAAAGTAAACTTCCACCGGATCAGCAGGGTAGAAGCGGGAAAGTTCATATTTTTCGATTCATAAGGAGGTTCAAAATGGAAACCCTGACGTTACCAGGGCCTAAGGCCAGGAGCATTATTGAGCGCGATCGCGCCGTTATCTCCCCTTCGTATCCACGTGGATACCCCTTCGTTATGGATCACGGGCGCGGCACGCAAGTCTGGGATGTGGACGACAATCGTTTTCTGGATTTTGCAGCAGGGATAGCAGTTGTATCGACAGGCCACAGCCACCCCAACGTGGTCAAGGCCATTCAGGAACAAGCCGAAAAATTCATTCATATTTCATCTGATTTTTATCACCCTAAATGGGTGGAGTTGGGGGAATATCTGGACCGCATCGCTCCGTTTGATGAACAGGCCATTTCCTTTATGACCAACTCGGGCACTGAAAGCATAGAAGCGGCGATTAAGCTGGCCCGTTACTATACCGGTCGCAGCCAGTTTATCGCCTTTCTGGGCGGGTTCCACGGGCGAACGATGGGTTCTGTTTCTATGACTGCCAGCAAATCCAGCTATCACAAAGGCTTTGCGCCCCTGATGAACGGCATCTTACACGCCCCGTTCCCGGATACTTACCACCCCATCCTACAATCTTTACCGGGTGAGGATTACGGTGAAACGGTTGTCCGCTACATCGAAGAACAGCTTCTGGGTAGAATTGTGCCTGCGGAAGAAGTGGCAGGCATCCTGGTTGAACCAATCCAGGGAGAAGGAGGTTACATTGTCCCACCTCCCGGATTCTTCCCGGCTTTACGTAAACTTTGTGATCGTTACGGTATCCTGCTGATCGCCGACGAAGTTCAGGCTGGGGTCGGGCGCACTGGTAAATGGTGGTCCATCGAACATTTTGGAGTTCAGCCCGACATTATTTGCCTCGCGAAAGGGATTGCTTCTGGCGTCCCGCTGGGAGCAATGGTAGCACGTGCACACATCGCCACCTGGCCGCGCGGCTCGCACGGCAATACGTACGGCGGCAATCCGCTGGCCTGCGCTGCCGCTGTGGCTACCCTGGATTTAATTGAGAAGGAATATCTGAAAAATGCCGCCGAAGTTGGCCAGTACACGCTGGATGCCCTGGCAGAGATGCAGATGCGCCATCCCAGCATGGGAGATGTGCGTGGCATTGGCCTGATGATCGGTGTAGAATTTGTAAAAAATCGCCAGACGCATGAACCTTTTGACAAATTACGCGACAGGGTCGTCGAAATGGCTTTCGAACGCGGGCTGCTTACCCTGGGCTGCGGTAAGAGCGTGATCCGCATCGCTCCGCCCCTGTGCGTCTCTACCGTTGAAATCGATGAAGGCTTGACTATTTTGGACGAGGCCATCACTCTGGCCGAGCGAGGTGCTCTTTAGATGCTGCCTGATTTTCGAGTACGCCAGCGCGATTATCTGCTAGAAATCGCCCGAGCGCTTACCCAGGAACTGGACCTGGATAAACTGCTTGGGCGCATCCTGCGCATCACGGTTGAAATGCTGGCAGGCCAGGCCGGGTTGATTGCGCTGCGCTCTGAAGCCGGAGGCTGGCGGGTGCGCGCCAGTCACGGACTGCCGCCTGCCTTTCTGCGCATCGTAGAGCCAGCCCTGGCGCAAATTCCCCTATCCACCGAAGATTCCGAAGACATCGAGATTCCGGAGATCAATCGCATACTGCAGGACCTTACTCACGCCGCCAGCCTGGGCTTGTTGAGCAGCCTGGGATTACCACTGGTGGCGCGCGGTACGGTCGTGGGAGTGATCTTCATATTCCGCGCCTACATGGACAATTTCTCCAATAATGACCTGGCCCTCCTGCGCAGTTTTGCCGACCAGGCTGCTATCGCCGTGCAAAATGCCCAGTTCTACTCCCAAATCAACCAGGAGCGGCAGCGTATGAATGCCCTGCTGGATTCGGCGGCAGATGGCATCCTGATTCTCAGCGCCGATCATAAGGTAGAACGCTGCAACCCGGCCGCCGCCCGCATGATCGGGATCGAGAGTAAACAAGCTATTGGTAAACCGCACGGCGAGATCGTGCGCTGGACCACTCCGCCCCAGGGTCTCACGCTGGAGCAAGCCGAAGCCGGCGGCTGGCCGCTTACCCCGCATGCCCAGTTGTACGTCGAGGGCAACCTAAAGCGCCAGAGTGCCCAGACTCCCCTGCCGGTCGGCATTACCTATGCCCCACTGCTTTCCACCGAAGGCACCATCCTCAACGTAATCGCTACCCTGCGTGACATCACGCGTTTCCGGCAGGCTGAGGAATTAAAGAGCACCTTTATCTCGATCATCAGCCACGAACTCAAGACGCCCGTGGCGCTGATCAAAGGTTACGTGAGCACCCTGCGCCGTGAAGATGCGAATTGGGACCGCAAGATCGTGCAAGATAGCCTGCAAGTGATCGAAGAAGAAGCTGATCACCTGACCGCCTTGATCGAAAACATGCTGGAGGCCTCCCGGCTGCAGGCCGGAGGGCTTTCAATCAAGCGTTCCGACCTGGCGCTGCTCCCCCTGGCCACCCGGTTGGCCGAGCGTTTCCGCACCCAGACTACCCGGCATACCGTCCTGGTCGATTTTCCGCCTGATTTTCCAGTTGTGCTGGCAGACGAGACACGCATCGAGCAGGTGGTGGCTAACCTCATCTCCAATTCAATCAAATACGCTCCGGAGGGAGAAATCCGGATCAGCGGCCAAACCCGACCGGATAAGGTCATCGTGTGTGTCAGCGACCAGGGCCCCGGGATTGCCCCGGATGATCTGCCGCACGTCTTCGACCGCTTTTACCGGGCCCCCGAAGCGTCTCGCCTGACGAAAGGCGCCGGACTGGGCCTATATCTGTCGCGGGCCATCATCGAAGCCCACGGGGGAAACATGTGGGTTGACCCCGAAAGCGGGCACGGGGCGCGGATTTGCTTTTCACTGCCCAGACTCGAAGAATAATTAAGGATCCACTTTTTTATATTCAAAAAACCTACGGTTTTTTGAATATAAAAAAGCGGATCCTTATGAAGGTTTTACGAAAAAGGGGCTTTTTCGAACGATCTACTATGGAAATGGTATAATTCCCCCCGTTATTAATCCGATAATCAATGAGAGAGATGTATGGCTAGAACTACTACAAAATGTCCCCGCTGCCGGCAGCCCATCGCGGCGGATGTTGAGCAGCTTTTTGACCTCAACAGCGATCCCAAAGCCAAGCAACGCTTTTTAAGCGGAAATTTCAACCTGGTCCACTGCCAGAACTGCGGCTATGAGGGCAGCCTGGCGACCCCGCTGGTATACCATGACCCCGATAAAGAGCTCCTGCTGACCTACTTCCCACCCGAACTTGGCCTGCCGGTCAACGAACAGGAAAAAATGATCGGGCCTATGATCAACCAGGTGCTCAACCGCCTGCCTCCTGAAAAACGCAAAGCCTACCTGCTGCGCCCACAGACCATGCTGACCCAGCAGCAAATGATCGAGCGTGTGCTCGAGTCCGACGGCATCACCAAGGATATGCTGGCGGCCCAGCAGCAGCGCCTGAACCTGCTGCAGCGCCTGTTCTCCACGGCTCCGGAAAGCCGCGCCGAAATCATCAAGCAGGAAGAAAACCTGATCGACGAGAGCTTCTTCTCGATGCTCTCCCGGCTGATCGAAGCATCCATGGCGCAAGGCGATCAGCAAAGTGGTCGCGCCCTGTCTGCCTTGCAGAAAGAGCTGCTCAGTACGACCAAAGTCGGCCAGGTTTTAGCCGGCCAGGCTGCCGAGGCGGAAGCAGCGGTCAAAGAACTCCAGGAAGCCAGCCAGAAAGGCCTGACCCGCGAATCTTTGCTGGACATGATCGTCAACGCTTCTTCTGAGATCCGTCTGACTACGATTGTCAGTATGGCCCGCTCAGGCCTGGATTACAGCTTTTTCCAGATCCTCAGCGAGCGTATCGATGCGGCTGAGGGAGACGAAAAAGATAAATTGACCGACCTGCGTGAAAAGCTGCTCGAAATGGTACAAGAAATCGACCAGGCCATGCAGAAGCAGATCGCCCAGGCTCGCCAGACACTTGAGACCATATTAAAAGCCAAGGACATTCCCACCGCTATTCAGGAGAACGGCGACCTGATTAACGAGGTATTCATCGAGGCGCTGAGATCAGAGATGGATGCTGCCACCCAGAAAAATGATACGGCCCGACTGAACAAACTCCAACAGGTGGTAGAAACCATCCAAAAGCTGTCCGTGCCCCCGGCTGAGATTGCCCTGGTGCAGGAACTGGTCAGCGCCACCTCGGATGAAGAACGCATGAAGATCCTCGGAGAGCATGCGGAAGAGGTGACGCCTGAACTGTTGCAAATGATGAGCAGTTTAGCCACGCAAGGCGAAGGGCAAGAACAGTCGGCAGACATGCTCAAATCGTTCCAGGATGCCTACATGGCTACCCTGCGCTTCTCCATGGAAGCCAACCTTAAGAAATAAACAGGTTTATAAAACAAGATAATCCTGGACCAGCCATTTTCAAAATTGAAGATGGCTGGTTTTTTCAATAAGTCAAGCAATGAGCCCCTCGGAGCTCACCTTATTTGGCTTTTAATAAAATCAACCGGTCAGAAGGTTCCTGGAAAACCTGGTAAGAAATTTTCACTTGTGTCAGATCGTTCGGGTTAGCTTCGATTTCCGTCCAATCCTGAGTCGTCAATAACACGTAATCGAATTTTTGCCCGGTTATATCGGCGGAGATCGGCCGGGAAGATTTGGAATAGACGAAATTGCGGCGTACAGCATTGGCGTCGAAATAGACGTTGAACATACTCAGCAATTCATCTACGTTCAGGCTCAACATCCCCAGGCGGGGAGGAATATCTGTCGATACGTACATCTTCATCGGGGTAGAGAACTGGATCTGGCTGGCATAGGTCGAAAAGGGGTAATAGCTATTTAAGAACTGCTGCTCGACCGGCCGTACCACAAACAGGTTCTTGAGATTCTGGAAAGTGGGCTGGAAAATCAAACCCAGGATGCACAACAGCGGAATCAGCACAGTCCGGGTCGAATAGCGGTTGAAGAAAAAGATGACCACCAGCAAGATCGACAGCACGATCGGATAAATGACGATAAAAACAAAATCCTGGTAATTCTGGCCAACATAGACGGACAGCGCCACAACGCCCTCGTGCAGGAGATAAAATACGACTACCCCTGCCACGAGGTAAACGGCGAATTTTATCTTCTCTCTCAGACTTACCGGAATTTCAAAATCAAGGAACTGCGGCGCCAACAGGCAGAAAACCGGCAAAGCCGGCAGCATATAGCGGTCGCGAACACCCAGACCACCGCGCGCCTCAGACAACGAAAGCAGGACCACCAGCGCCAGGGGAATGAACCACAACAATTTATACTCAAAATCCAGGCGAGGAAAACTCTTGAAGGCGCTGGCGACGAATAACAAAAACAGCAGCGCCATCTGCGGAAGGATAAAACTGGTGTACCAGTTATTCGAACCTTTATCCGCTTCACTGACCAGGCTGGAGGATAACTGCTGTACATTGGATGATTTGAACCCAAACAGCGGATCACCCAGGTTGATAGCATTCAGCACGATAATAAAAACAACGCCCACCGCCAGGCCGGCCAGCACATACCTAAAATTTAACCAAAAACGACGCAGGTCGATGCGGTTGCCATTCAGAAGACCAAGCCCCAGAAAAACCACCCCCACCGGTAAAGTTGTCTCCTTGGTCTTGAATGCCATAAAGAAAGCGAACCCCAGGGCTGCCAGCAGCCACTTATTGCGATGTCCGCCTCTCGCTGAGAAAAAGTACAACGCCGCCACCACCATCACCATCGCCATGGCGCTGATATCAACAATCGTATCTCCCGAATATTTGGCGATCAGAGGAGAATAGAACAAGAGCCCCACCGCCAGGATGCCGTGGACGAAGTTATTCGTTCCGGAAAGCAGGCGTGCCATAAGGTAGACCAACACCGCCGTCAGGCTGACCATGAAAGACCAGAATATTTTCACCCCTAGCAGGGGCGTGGGGGCCAGCAGCATGAACAGCTCTTGTAAGTAGATGTGGAAATAACGGTTGATGATGAAGGAATCTTTAACGTTATTCAGGCCAGCCTGCATATACCAGACTTCGTCTGAATGGATCGGTCCGCCGGCTACCAGGGCAAGGCCCACCCACAGCCCCAAGAAGCCCACTATCATCAGGACCAGTTCCAGGCGGGAGAGACGGGCGAGTTTTCCCATGTTTTCCAAATGCGGCCGGTTACCGGTAAAAATCCAGGATGGTTTCGACGACCTGCACCTGCATGGCTTCGGTCAGCTCCGGATAGATGGGCAGGGCCAGGGATTGCGCGGCAGCTTTCTCACTGTTGGGAAAATCGCCGGCGTGATAGCCCAGGAAAGCAAAGCTTTCCTGTAAATGCATGGGGATTGGGTAGTAGATCTCGGTGCCGATGCCGCACTGCGCCAGGTGCGCCTTGAGCGCATCCCGGTGTGCGGAGCGGATCACGAACTGGTTGTAGATGTGGCGTCGCTGCGGCGCTTCTGGCGGCAGCACCACGCCCCACCCGTCCAGCTGGTCGCTCGATTCGACGATCAGCTCGGCCTCGGTGAACAGGCGCCGGTACGTCTGGGCGTTGCGCTGGCGGGCAGCGGTCCAATCGTCCAGGTGACGCAGCTTGACCCGCAGCACGGCCGCCTGCAGCTCGTCCAGGCGGAAATTGCCGCTGACCACCTTGCAGTGGTATTTGGGCTGCTGGCCATGGTTGCGCAGCAGCTTGACCTGCTGGGCCAGGTCAGGGTTGTTGGAGGTGACCATCCCGCCATCCCCAAAGCCGCCCAGGTTCTTGGATGGGAAGAAGCTGAAGCAGCCCAGGCTGCCCATCGACCCGGCCCGGCGGGTGTGATATTCGGCGCCAATCGCCTGGGCCGCATCTTCAATCAGGGGTAAGCCATGCGCCTGGCTGATGCTTAACAGGGGCTCCATTTCCGCCGCCTGTCCAAACAGGTGTACCGGCAGGATCGCCCGGGTTCTGGCCGTCACGGCATCTTCCACCCGGTTGGGGTCGATGTTGAAGGTCTCCGGATCGATGTCGACCAGCACCGGTTTGGCGCCCAGGCGGATGGCAGCCGTCATGGTGGCCACGAAGGTGTAGGGGGTGGTAATGACTTCGTCGCCCTCTTCCAGGCACAGGGCCATCAACGCCACCAGCAGGGCATCCGTGCCGGAGGATACGCCGATGCCGTAGGCGCACTGCGAATAGGCGGCGATTTCATGTTCTAAGGCTTCCACTTCCGGTCCATTGATAAAATGCTGCGACTCGATCACCCGCTCGAGAGCTACCTGAATTTCCTCCTTGATCGTAGCGTATTGGGCTTTCAAATCCAGCAAAGGTACGTTTTTATGCTCGGTCATTTTCTCTCCACAGGGTTCACGCGCCGGCTTCCGGCAAAGGCTGGTCCTCGTCCCAATCCAGGCAGCGCAGCAGCTCGGGTTCGATTTCCTGGTAACGCCAACCGCTTTCCGGGCAGACCATCACCCCTTGCCCATCCGGGTGGGCCAGCAGGTGGCCGTGGCGGCTCATCCAGCCCTTGCGCACGGCCGGCACCCCTACCATCAAGGCGTAATCCGGCACCTGGCTGCGGGTCACCACCGCTCCGGCGCCGATAAAGGCATAGCGCCCGATGGTCGAACCGCACACAATCGTGGCGTTGGCGCCGATGCTGGCGCCGCGCCGCACCAGGGTACGCGTGTACAAATGCCGCCGCACAATCTGCGAGCGCGGGTTATTGATGTTGGTAAACACGCAGGAAGGCCCGCAAAATACGTCGTCTTCGATCTGCACGCCTTCGTAGAGCGAGACGTTGTTCTGAATTTTGACGTTGTTGCCGATGATCACCCCGCTGGCGACGTGTACGTTCTGGCCCAGGATGCAGTCCATGCCGATCTGCGCGCCTTGCATGACGTGGCAGAAATGCCAGATTTTGGTGCCTGCGCCGATCTGGCAGGGTTCATCCACGTAGGAACTGGAATGGACGAAATAGGCGGGCTTATCCATGATTAATATATGTCCGGCCTAAGGGCAGCGATGATCGCCCGCCAGGTAAGGATGCACCCTGTCGTCCAGCGGGGACAGGGAGGCTTTGCGGATGCGATAGACCAGGTCGATGGAGGGACGCGCCTCCTCGATGCCTGCGCCGCGCCCGGCCAGGATTTCTTTGTACACCGTGGTGTGCAGTTCGGTAAAGCCTTCGGTAAACTCGACCTCTTGCCCGTCGATGGTGATCGAGCGGTAGGTGCTGTGCACACCCGGTTTGCATTCGAAGGGCAGGTCGGCGATATCGGTGGACAGGAACCACTTGACCCTGGCGTGTTCCAGTTCAATGAAGCCGGACATCTTGCGCGGGTCAGCACGGTACACCCGGCTTTCCCCCGCCCCGCCAAACAGCCACAGCAGCAGGTCGAACAGGTGCACGCCGATGTTGACCGCCACGCCGCCGGATTTCTCTTCAACGCCCTTCCAGGAAGTGTCGTACCAGCGCCCACGCGAGGTCACGTAGGTCAGCGAGACTTCGTGCTGCGTGTTGGGCGATTCTTGTTCCAGTTTTTTCTTCAGCTCGAGCAGCTTGGGGTGCACGCGCAGTTGCAAGATATTGTAGATGCGCTTGCCGGTCTCCTGTTCCAATTCCTGCAGGGCGTCCAGGTTCCAGGGGTTGACCACCAGGGGCTTTTCGCAGATGGCATTGGCGCCGACGCGCAGGGCCAGGCGGCAGTGGGCGTCGTGCAGGTAATTCGGCGAGCAGACGCTGACGAAATGCACCCGGTTCTCTTCCGGCCCACGGCGCAGTTTTTCCAGGTGGCGGTCGAAACGCTCGATCTCGGTGAAAAAACGCACGTCGAAGGAATACGAGTCGAGCAAACCCACCGAATCGTGCGGGTCCACAGCCGCCACCAGGCGGTTACCGGTATCGCGAATGGCTTTGAGATGACGAGGGGCAATATATCCGGCCACACCGGTAATGGCAAAATTGTACGTCATAAAATGTCCTGTCAGTAAGTTGATGAGAAAAAGATGGGAAACCTTCCCATCCAAGGATAATAAACCGGATTTCACCGAATGGCAAGGGGCGAAGCTGTTTCTGGCGCTGAT
>VFSW01010770.1_pt1 | contig 12921 bp, 12 predicted proteins | sample 5358111 | NCBI WGS metagenome assembly VFSW01 (sample SAMN11554181, study PRJNA540505) | mine drainage metagenome | isolation source: sediment from site ElyBrook_90M | place: USA: Ely Copper Mine, Vershire, VT | collected 2017 | reverse complement strand
CACATCCTTTCAGGACCTACGAAGGCCCGCGCCGCCGAGACGACGCTATGTTTCGCCAAATTGGCTGGGGTTGAGTGGGGGGTGAACAAAGAGGCTCCTCCAGGTCTCGTCCCGCCGTATCGATGCAAGTATGCAATGCAAAATGCTATACTTATTGCAATGCAAAATACTATACTTACTGCATGGCACAATTAGTTACTCGCATTGACGAAAAACTCGCGAGCGATGTCGACGATCTCGTGAGAGATGGTGTCGTCACCAGTCGCTCCGAAGCAGTGCGCATGGGGCTCGAACAGCTCATCGACCGCCACCGAAGGCAACGGATTGGAAAGGAAATCGTCGACGCCTATCGACGTTCACCCCAGACGGTTGAGGAGACGATCGGCCTCGACGAGGCGACCAGGGCGCTCGTCGCGGAGGAGCCGTGGTGACCACACCTCGACAAGGAGAGATTTGGTGGGCTGAGGTCGAAACTGCTCGCCGGCCCGTCCTCGTCGTGACCCGATCGGAGGCCGTCGAAGTTCTCTCCGGGATTGTCGTCGCACCCGTCACTCGAACCATCCGCCAAATATCAACCGAAATCCCTCTCGGTGAACCAGAAGGGCTTCGAGAGGAATGCGTCGCTTCGTTCGACAATCTCCAAAGGATTCGTCGAAGCGCGTTGACCGAGAAGGCTGGCGACCTCGGCTTGCGACGAGACGAGATTTGCCTAGCGGTTAAAGCGATGACTGACTGCTGAGCAGGTCAGCGTTGTCGCTCCGGAGTGAACCTTCCGGTGCTTCCGTCACGTGCCTTGAACGACAACCGCTCAGAGTGGCAATGATTCGACCAGCCATGCAACGAGACGGGGTTCGAACATAGCCTCGCTACCTCCACTCTGGTTGAAATCACAACGATCCGTCTGATCAGTCGGGGATTCGGGGGTCGAAACAATCACCAGGGCTGAATGCCTTTCGGTTTCTCGTCTTTAAATTGCGACGTGTCGCTACTCGGCGGGTACGTCTAGGCGCATTACCCAACGCCACTTCGCGACCTTCCGGTCCCGGACGAAGCCGAAATCCGCGAACAGCGATTCGGGTCCCGTGTGCAAGTACGCGCCGCGCTGCGGCGGGCGGTCCTCAACCTGCTCCGGGTAGGCCTCAACGATTCCGCCACCTGCGGCGCGGATGGCATCCAACGCCGCTGCGACCGCGGCCCGAGCCACACCTTTGCCACGATGAAGGACTCCAGTGAAGATGCAGCCGATCCTCCAGTCCGGCAGCCCAGCGAGATCCTTGGCGTAGGACCCCGGGTTCTTGATGTTGGGAAGTTCCGAAGGGGAGCCGTACTGGCACCAGCCGACACACTCGTCTCCGTCATAGACGAGGATCTGGTGCACCGTTCCGCTCTCCACGTGTTGCTGTTTGAGCAATCGATTGCGCTCCACGGTGCATCCATTGGGGAGTCCTTCCGGATGAAAGCCAATGCACCAGCAACCACCCCAAACGCCATTGTTCGCCTCGACTAACTTCGCGAAGGCATTCCAGGTCGTGGGGGTCAGAGGACGCGTGACATAGTCGATCGAATCTGCTGCCATCTCACAATCATGCTCCGAATTGCCGGGTTCTGCGTGGCCGTCGCCGAACCCGTCAGCCATCGAGAAACTGCCCAGTGATCGAGCAAGGACCTGCTGCAGGGCGTTCGAACATAGCCTCGCTACCTCCACTGAATGTTGTGAAGAACACAACGTTGTCCGCATCGATCTCGCGAACTCCAATCGGTCGAAAACTTCTCCTCGCACTTGCATCAGCACGAGACGGTGCCTGCGGGAACAGCACGCCCATCAGTCCGCTCATTGCGTACTGGGTCATTGCCCCGGCAACGGGTTGAGACCAGGTAGTTTGCACCGTAGTGTAGAGCCGCGACACGAAAGTCGCCGCAATGGGGCCGATAGATTACATGACTAGGAATTCGTAGTAGCGAGAACGGGAGATCAAATTGATACGCAAAGCAGTCATTGCAGCGGCTGGTCTTGGAACTCGATTCCTCCCACAGACGAAGGCCATGCCGAAGGAAATGTTGCCGATCGTCGACAAGCCGATCATTCAGTACATCGTCGAGGAGCTCGTCGAGGCCGGGATCGAAGACATCGTTATCGTCACCGGCTACCACAAGCGTTCGATCGAGGACCACTTCGCGGTGCCGAACCAGGAGCTTGTCGCTGCCCTCAAGGGTCCGAAAAAGCAGGTCTTGAAGGAGGTTGAGCGCATCGCCGACCTGGCGAATTTTGCCTACATGCGCCAGAAGGGACCCGACGGTAACGGGACGCCCCTCCTCAACGCTGCGCACCTCATCGGTAATGAGCCCTTCATCTACACCTTCGGCGATGACTTCATTCGTGCCACTCCCGGGCGGTTCAGCCAGATGGTCGCCCTGCACGAGCGCACGGGCCTCGGCGTGCTGTCGTGTATTCGTGCGGATGAGGACGCCGATTACACGCGCTACGGGTACGTGGGGGGTAAGGAAATCGAGCCAGGTATCGTGAAGATCGAGTCGATCGTCGAGAAGCCCGGCCGGTCCAATGCGCCGTCGGACCTGGCGAGCGTGAGCAGTTATCTCTTCACCCCGACGATACTGGGGTGCCTGAGCGAGCGGGCCGCCGAACTCAAGCCCGGAGAAGAGCTGTCGTTGCAGGCCGCGATGCAGGTCTCGATCGATAACGGTAACTTCCTCCTCGGGTACGAGATTGAGAATGCTCGCTACTTCGACACGGGAGACAAGCTCGAGTACTTGAAGACGATTATCGACCTGGGGCTCGAGGACGAGCACCTCGGCCCCGCACTGCGGGCGCACTTCACCCAGTCGCTGGGTTCGTAGAGTCTCTCGACGAATCGCAGCACAGGGAACCGCGGGCGAACGTCGTGCCAGGCAGGGAGTCAATCTGTCGCCCCCGCCGTGTCGAGTACGCGCCGTCGTCGGGCGAGTCCGTGACGCGGATTCGTGCGGCTGGCATCGCTGATCAGCCGGTGCCGAAGGGCGACGCGTGCCACGGGCCCAACTCGAGTACCTCAGCGCTCCAGCAATGAACTAATGGCCCAACGCCGCGTGACGGGTCGGACGTCGTACAATCCCTCGCTACCGACTTGACCAGAATTCCCGCGCGCAGGTGCAAGGCGTTCGCACGTGTAGCGCGTGCAACGATCCCTACGACGTCCGCGTCACTTTTCAACGGCGAACGGTCGAAGATTCGAGAGCCGGTCCCTTCACCCTTGCCCAGCGCTCACGTGATGTGATGGAGTACCGAGTGGCTGCTGAACGTTGGGCGTCGCCTCGATAGGTTTGTTTTTCGTCAGGGGGCACTGTTGTCACAAGGGAAAGCGAACGTCCCGCGACAAGGGGTGGTGACGGGTTCCTCGCGGGTGACGCCGGGTCCAGCGCCGCGCCCATCACACGGGTTGTCGTCAAACCTCGTCACCTCCGACTGGGCGTGCTCCACCACGAGCAAGATGCGTGAGCACGGAATACTGCGCCGGTTCTAACGGCAACTTCGCGAGCGTGTAGTGAGGTGCGAATGAGGCGGTGGGTCCAGTTGATGGGCACGGGCCCACGTATTAGGGTCAGTCCTAAGGCCCTAGGAGAGGTGTCGTTATGACCGGTGAATATCGCTACGTGCTGGTCGAGCGAGCGGGTGACACCGTCACTATCTGGCTCAATCGCCCTGAACGTCTCAACGTGATGTCCCTGGCGCTGATGGAGGAGCTCCAGGGCGCCTTTCGCGACGCGGGCGACAGTGACGCGACGGGCGTGATTCTGGCGGCGAAGGGGAGGCTGTTCAGCGCCGGACACGATTTCGAGGAAATGTATGATCAGGACCTTGAGCACGTCCAACACTTGTTTGGTGTCTGTACCCAATTGATGAATACGATCCAGGCGATTCCTCAGCCAGTGGTCGCTCGGGTCCACGCGTTAGCGACCGGAGCGGGGTGTCAGTTGGTGGCGACGGCCGACCTGGCCGTCGCAGCCGAAGAGGCCTCTTTTTGCACGCCGGGCGGTAAGGGTGGACTCTTCTGCACCACTCCGCTGGTGGCCGTGGGTCGCTCGATCGGACGCAAGCGCGCGTTGGAAATGGGAATGAGTGGCGACCCCATCGACGCTCGGACCGCCGAGGCGTGGGGATTGGTCAATCGGGTGGTCCCCATGGCCGAACTGGACGAGGCGACTGCGCACTTGCTGGGTCGAGTCACCCGGGGCAGCGTGGCGTCGAAGGCGATTGGGAAAGAGGCGTTCTATTCCCAGATCGGTCTGGACCAACCGCAGGCCTACGCTCACGCCGTCGACGTCATGGCCGCCGCGAGCCAAATTCCCGACGCGCAGGAAGCGATCGCCGCATTCATCGAGAAGCGCCCCGCCCGCTGGGCGAATCAACTCGCGTGACGAGGACGGCGTCGCCGCCCTCGTCGCCGTAATATGCCCGTGACGGCAATTTGATGAGTGGGGTGTATGACAGCCTTCCAGGACTACTACCCCGAACACCTCTCGCACTGCTACGGCTGCGGACGCCTCAACGATCACGGTTATCGCATTTCGACGCGGTGGGACGGCGACGAGAGTCTGACGCGCTTCACTCCTCTCGAGTATCACACGGCGGTCCCTGGTTTCGTCTACGGAGGGCTACTGGCGTCGCTCATCGATTGCCACAGCACGGGAACTGCGGCCGCGGCGATGTATCGTTCGCAGTCGCGAGCAATGGACACCCTGCCCCCATTTCGATTCGTCACCGGGTCATTGCGGGTGAAATTCCTCCGGGCCACGCCGCTCGGTCCAGAATTGACGATTCGTGGGCGGGTCCTCGAGATCAAGGGCCGCAAGGTGACCATCGAGTCGACCGTGTCAGTTGAGGGCGCGGTGACGGTCCAGGGCGAGGTAATCGCCATCCAGATGCCGGAGGATTTCGGCATCTGACGATGCTGACTCGGTGCCGGGGCACCCACGCGTAGCGTCGCGGGTTCACCTCGTGGCCGTGGTGATGAACGACGTTGGACGAACTGACGCACGTCGCCCAGGTCCCTCGAGATTGTCGCGGCCAGTGAGGTGACGCCTGGTCTCTCCGGCATCGTTTCCTCCTAGATTTGCCAGATGGGGCTCTATAACGATCACGTCATGCCGCGACTCGTGGGAGTGGTGTGCGCAAACAAATTCTTCGATTCGTGGCGTCGCCGAGTGTGCGAGGGGCTCGAGGGAGACATCATCGAACTGGGTTTCGGGTCGGGTGCCAATGTGCGTTTTCTCCCCGACGCCGTTCGTCGCGTGGTGGCCGTGGAACCCTCGCGAACGGCCCGCGACAGCGCCGAAGCCAAATTGAAGGGCCACCGCATCGAGATCGAGTTCGTCGATCTGGACCGACCCGACACGCTCGGTGCCGATACTCTCGACGGCGCAGTGTTCACCTTCACTCTCTGCAGCGTCGACGACCCCGGCGTCGTGCTGCGTCAACTCCTGCGCGTCCTCAAGCCCGGTGCGCCACTTCACTTCCTCGAACACGGACTCTCGCCCGACGCGAGAACGGCGCACTGGCAACACCGGCTCAACGGCCTCGAACAGCGCCTAGCGGGAGGCTGTCAACTCATACGCGACCCGCTAGCGCTCATCGGCGCGTCGGGATTCGACATCGTGAGCAGTTCTCAAGGCTACGCCCAAGGCCCCAAGCCCTGGAGTTACTTCACCATGGGCGTGGCCAAAAAACCACTGTCGACGCAGCCCCGCGGTTCAATGACCTAACGAGTGACGCCGCGCCACACGGTAGTGAACCCCTAGGGCGGACTTCTCCGCCGCCGCCGCGGTGCGTTGAGCGGGATGTCTCTCAATGCTCACGCCTCGACGCGGGCGCCACACTTGTGCGGCGCCCGCGTCAATCTCAGCGGTCGCCCGCTCTCACTTCGAGCGAGCACCCTCGACGACTAGGCCCGCGTGATCGGAATCGACTGGGCGGACGCGACGGCGCCTTCAGGGTGGGGAACCCGCACCTCGAGGATTCCGTCCTTGTAGGTGGCCGTCACGTCGGCGGAGACGATTCCGTCGGGTAGCGCGATGTCACGCTCGAACTCCCCGTAGCGAAATTCGCTGCGGTAGCCCGCGGTTTCGGTGTGCTTCGTCTTCTCCTCGCGGTGCGCGCGAATCTTGACGAAACCTCCGCTCGTGGTGACCTCGACGTCCTTGTCGGGGTTGATCCCCGGCAGCTCGGCGCGTACCACCAGGGTGTCGCCATCGTGGAATTCCTCGACGCGCATCCATCCCTCCATGTCGTCGACGTCGAAGAAGCGGCGCCAGCGCTCGGGTAGTGCGAACATCGGCCACTCCGCGACATGATTCACGTCTCGACGTACCAGTGCCATAATCCACCTCCCATTTCGTGTTGAGTCAACCCTGACTCAACACCTTCATTGTGCCGCCCCGGTGTCGTCGCCACCAGGGGCCAAAGTCGTACATTGTGTCGGGCCACTTTTGTTCCAGAGACCTCGGTTACGTCACGAGGTTCGCATCGACTGCGGGGAACGAACCTCGAACGTCGGAGCACGCACGAGAGCGACCGAGCCTGACAGAGGGCAACTCGCCGGAAGCGACCTTCCCCTCGTCGTTCATTCACGAGAGGAGTGAGGAGCTGAGCGACCGGCGCACGACGGTGCTCGGCGAAGATCGCCCCGCGCCATGGCGGTACCACGGCACGTCATTGGTGACACGGTGCCCGCCTCGACAACTTCCTTATGACTTTCTTATGACGTAATGCCCTACGCCTGACCTATGGCGCGTGATGCCACGGGGTCGATACTGGAAACAGGGAGGGGGGCTGAACGAAGGGTTAAGAAATGCGTACCGTCCGAAGAGTTAACGTCCTCTCTCTCGCAGTTGTAGTGGGTGTTTTGGGTGTGGGTGTCCCGGGAGTTGGAGCCCTCAGCGCGAGTCACCCGCACGCGACGTCCCTTCAGAGCCACGCGGTGAAGCCGAAGATGAAGAAGCTCGCCTTCAGCGCGAGTTACGTCGGCAACGTCAAGATGCTCTTCAGTGCCAGCCGGGTGTCGGGCGTCATGAATGGTGCCGGCAAGGCGACAGTTCTCGGCCAAGGGACCGTGGTGGCCACGGGGAACACGATGTCATTCTCCACTTCGAGCGCTTCTGACCCCCTGAGCGGCACGGCGATCATCAAGGGCTCGGGCGGCTCTCTCACCGTCAAGGCGATCAACGTCGACGCGTCGACCACGTCGTCGGCCGCGCCGACCGCCAGCACACCCGACCCGGTACTCGTCGCCGGGACCGTCAAGGTCGTCAAGGGTACCGGCAAGTTCTCGGGGGCCACGGGCACGCTCAGCGTGCACGCGACTTTCACGGTCAGCACGATCAGCGGCAACGAAACCCAGAAGTTCAACGCCACGCTCAAGGGTTCCTTGAGCGTCAAAGCCTAATTACCAAGACAGGAGAATCAAGATGAGAAAGTTAGTGACACACATCGCCGCAGGTGCGATGATCGTCGGTAGCGTGGCGCTGTTCGGGGCCACCGGTTCGGGTGCCTCAACACCCAAAGCGGCGACCACCACCACCGTGGCGCCCCCCTTCGTCACGGGCAACAAGTGGCTGACGGTCAACGTCGACACCGTGATGGGATTCGGGAGCCCGGGCGTCACCGGTGGGTGCTACCTCTCCAACAACTTCATCCAGGGCCAGACCGTGGTCTTTCGCATGTGGGGCATCGACAACATGACGGGTAAGCCGCTCATTGGCGACCCCTCACCGACCTCTCCGCTGAAGGGTTCGAACGTGCAGAGCGTGGTTATCAAGGACCTGCCCGGCGTGTCGCCCAACCCGCAGATGAGCTACTCGACGCGTGACGGCTTCTTCAACTTCGGCTGGGACACCACCAAGGCGACCCCGACGGGCGTCGTCCCCTTCAAGGTCATCGTCACGTTGAAGCCGGTGCCCGCGACGTACAAGACCATCAAGGTCATGGTCAAGGGCGTCATGAAGACCAAGAGGGTTATTAAGACCCCGGCGATCCCCGCCAAGGGCTACGCCTACTCGCAGAGCAGTTTGTACGCCGGCACCGGTTCGCTCCCGTCACCCTCGCAGTTGACGTTGAACGCCGCGGCGTAATTCGCGTCTCAGCACACGTAGTTCCCGCACCAGCCCGAACCAAGCTCGACGCCCGGTTCGGGCTGGTGCAGCGTACGCGCCGGAAAAGTCTTCTGTCGCGCGAACCACGCCCGCGGGCGTGAAAGGAGATCTCTGATGTTGCATACCCCACACGGCCGTCGTGGCCATCGTCTCATTGGCGCGATCGCCGCCGCCGTCCTGCCGCTGACGTTACTGATCAGTCCGAGCACGAGCGGAGCCGACACCATCAACCCCATCAATCTCGTGGCCCCCACCGGTCTGCCGGGAGTGGCCGGGCTACCCGGACCGGTCAGTCCTTCCTTCACCGTGGCGAGTTCGCTCGGTGCCCTCAGCGTCAGTCCGGCCGAGGGCGTGCAGGGTACGCCGGTGACCATTTCGGGGACCGGTCTCGCCCCCAACACCTCGCTCGCCCTCGAGTGGTCGACGTCGAATGTGACGTGGGTCGCAGACGTCGAGCCGGGGACGGTCAACTACCTCGGTCGCTCGGCGTCGAACATGAACGTCACCTTGACCACGCTCACCACGGACGCCACCGGCGCCTTTCACTACTCGATGAAGGCGCCCGCCGACTTCGGCGGCCTGCACACGATCTACGCGGTCGTCAATAATGTCGAAGTGGCCCAGGGCGGTTTCACGTTGCTACGCATCGTGAAGGTGACGCCCACCAGCGGTCCGATCGGCACACCGATCACCATTACCTACACCGGCATTGGCGCGAGCCTCTACACCGGTGGCGCGTCGGTGCTCTACGACAACCACTACACCGGCGAGATGATGGCCAACTGGACTCGCGGCACCGCGAGCATCCAGATTCGCGCGTCGGGTCCCGTCGGTACTCACTACATCGCCGTCGGTGACGCCATCAGTTATCTCTATATGAACATCGCCCAGTCGCCCGTGCCCTACGTCAACAATGGCGGTGCGGTCTTTCACGTCACCAAGGACAACGGACCGACGGCCGCGCGCATTGACTGGCCGGCCAACGTCGCCGCGACCGTTCACCAGGTGACCACCTTTTCGAGCGCCAACGTCGACCCCAACTCCAAGGCGGTCGCGACGTTGTCGAGCAACCAGGGTCCCGTCAACTCCAAGGTGAACTTGAACGTGACGAATCTTCCGGTGTCGGGCACCTTGACGCTGGACTGGGCCACCGTGGTGGGTAGCCGAGTCAACTGCTACAGCACGTGCTGGGCCTTCAACTCGGTGCCCCTGGGTACCGCGACGGCCACCAACGGGACGCTGAGCGCCGCGCTGAACGTGCCCGACGGGCTCGGCGGATGGCACGAAGTGCAAGTTCTCAACGGCACCAGCATCGAGGCGCAGGTCTCCTTCTACGTGAAGGAGAGCATCGTGCAGGTGCCCAACGCCAGCGCGAAGGGCTTCACCGCCGGTCTGGCCACCGCCCACGACACGGTGGCGGGCCTCGCGACCGGTCAAGCCGGCGTGGGGACCAACACCTTCCACGAGGGCCAGGAGTTCACGATCAGTATCAAGGGCGTGGGCTGGACCCAACTCGACAACGTGTTGGGCGTGGACTACGACAACAGCTACATGGGCTACGGCTGCGGATTCAACTCCAACGGGTACATGGTGATTCACTTGAACGCCACCGGGGGAGTGGGGACGCACCTGATCGATCTCTACCCGATGATGTACTCGCTCTCGCCGTCCTTTGCCAATACCCCCTACGGGATGGTGCCGGTGTTGTCGTACGCGCGTGACTACCCGGGCCTCGCCCTGGGGTATCACGTGCCGGCGATCCGCTTCTCCATCCGGGTGATTAAGTAGTCCTCACCCCAGTTCACGCACTGCGCCGCGCCACCCACCTGGTGACGCGGCGCAGTCGTCATTTCCAGGACCTCTCACCCAGCAGGGATAGCGTCGCGGGCAACATGAGACCGCGCACCAGTGTCGCGTCGAGGAGGACCCCCGCCGCCAGTCCCACGCCCAACTCCTGGAGACCCGCGATGTGGCCGAGGACCAGTCCGCTCAGGGCGCCGACCATGATCACCGCGGCGGCGCTCACGACGCCACCGGTGTTCGCCAGGCCCGCCACGATGGCGTCGTCGCTACTGAGGCCGGACTCTCGCGCTTCGCGCATGCGCGTGACGATGAAGACCTCGTAGTCCATCGACAGGCCGAAGAGCATCGCGAAGACGAAGACGGGCACCCACCCCTCGATCTGGGCGACGCGGTAGGTGCCGAGCCAGGAGCCCGCGACGCCGAAGTGAAAGACCGCGACCATGACACCGTAGGCCGCCGCGACGCTGAGCAGATCGAAGAGAATGGCCAGGGCGGCCAGGGTGAGCGAGCGAAAGGCCCGCCACAGGATCGCGAGCGCCAGGCACATGGCCAGCGCCACGACCCACGCGAATGCCCCGTAGGTGCGGTTCAGGTAGTCGAGCCCCTGGGCGGCGGCACCTCCCACCACGACGTGAAAGCCCGGTGGCAGGGCCGCACTGGCCACGTCGTGTTGACGAATGCGCGCGACGAGCTGCTGGGTCGCGCGCGCGCCGAAATCGTGGCGGGCGACGACGAAGATCTGGGTGTAGCGGCCCGACGCGTCGACGTAGGGGGAGCTGAGGCCAATGGCGACGTCGGACACTTCGCGGTCGCTCAGTATCACCGTCGCGAGTTGGCTCTGCAACTGCTGGAGGGCGGCACTGCGCCAATTTTGTCCGGCCGGGGCAATGGCCACCACCTGTACCGGGGTGATGACGCCGGTGCCGACGTGGCGTTGCATGAAACTGTCCGCCTGCGCCGACGCCAGTGAGGGGGGGACGGCGCTCAAGGAGCCCGGGGTCAGCTGCAGCCACCACAGTCCGGCCGCCATGGTCGCGAGGAGCACCAGCGCGACGACGAGGACCCGGCGCGGAGCGCGCAGCACCAGGCGCGTCGTACTCGTCCATCCTCGCGCGAGTCGGTCGCGTTCTCCCATCAGACCCGCCACGCCGACACTGCGCAGGCCCCCACGGCCGAGGACCGAGAGCAACACCGGCTGCAGGGTCAGCGCCGCGGCGATCGACACCAGGGGCACCACGATCCCGGCGGCCCCCAGCGAGCGCAGGAAGGGCACGGGCACGAGTAATAAGGTCGCGAGTCCGACAGCGACGGCGGTGCCCGAGATCATCACCGTACGACCAGCGCGGTCCATGGTCGAGATGACGGCCTCGCAAGTGGAGTCGGCGTGTCGCATCTCGGTGCGGAATCGGTGCACGATCAAGAGCGAGTAGTCAATAGCGAGACCGAGACCGATGAGCTCGAGGACGTTGGGGACGTAGGTCACCATCATCAGCGCGTGCGAGAGCAGGTACACCACGAACAGCGACGTCGAGATGGTCACGCCGCCCACGACGAAGGGGACCGCGACCGCTCCGCAGAGACCCAGTACCGCGATGAGCACCGCCAGCGCCAGCAGCAGCGCGATCAGCTCGCCGCGACGTAAATCGGCCCGCAGGACCGGGGTCACGTCACTCTGCAGGGCCGCGGGGCCGGTGACCATCGCGCCGGAGAGACCCCGCGCGACGAGAGCGTGGCGCAGGCGCGGCGTCCACGCCGCCGCGTGCACGAGGTCCAAGTTGGTGTCGGCCTCGAGGTAGAGCACGCCACTGATTTCTTTGGACTGCAGGATCTGCCCGGTGGGCACGAGGGCGACGGCGCCGGCGACGCGCTGCTGGATCGATATGGTGCTCAGGGTTCCGCGGGGCACGACGATGGTGAAGGAACCCTCGACGTTCTCGTGGAAGTGCGTGGCGAGAATGACGTTGGCCCGGGCCGACTCGGTGCCGGGGACGTTGAGCGACGTTGAGAGGCGCGAGGAGAGCGCGGCGTTGAACGCGAGTCCGAGTAGGGAGAGGGTGAGCCACGCGACCACCACGAGGGCACGGTGGCGCAGGACCGCGCGCGTGCACCGGTTCACCATACGTGCAGTGTAGGACGGGGCTCTGGCGCGACCCGGGCGGCTCGCGACAGTGCGCCAAGGACGACCAGCGAGGCTGCGTCGCGCCAAGATGAGATTTCTCTCATTGAGGGCTTAACTAGGGGCAAGAAACCACTCCCAAACTGGTTCTCGTGAGACGTCATCAGCCCCGCGCTAGAGGTCGAGTGTCGCCCTCGGGCGGCGATGGGCCACGGGGCGTGTCGCGGAGTCGCCCGCTCGCCTTCGGGGCCGTCGATTCGACGTCGACTCCTTCGTCGAGGTGGTGGCGGTGAGGACTGAGAGGAACCCTTCGCACTCGGCCCCGACGCACGAGGACTACGACGCGCTGGTCCCCGACGAACTCCTGGCCGCGAGTCACCGCCGTGCCGCCAACCGCGCGCGCACCTCGCGCACGCTGGACCGCTCCAAGGCTCGCCGGCGCGTGCTCCCCACCGTGGTCGTGACGTCGGTGGCGATGGTGGGAGCCGGCCTCGCTAACTCCTTCGTGGGTTCGACCCTCCCGGCGGTCACCACCACCACTACTTCCACGGTGCCGGCGTACGCGTCGCGCCAGGCGGCGCACAACGCCCAAGTACTCGCCACTTTGAGCGCCACACTGGCCAAGGACCGGAGTCTGGTCGCGGGACTCAGGTCCACGGCCCAGAGTACGAGTGCCACCGCGGCGGCACTCGCCGCATCGGCGCAGGCGGCCCTCAACAGCGCCGCGGCCGCGGCGTCGCAATCAACGGGTGCGGCGAGTTCCGCGACGACGGTGACGCGCACCACAACCGGGGGCGTCCCCACCACCGCGAGCCCCGCGCCAGCAATCACCAGCCCGGCGCCACCGCCACCCGCCCCGG
>VFSW01010769.1_pt1 | contig 12922 bp, 13 predicted proteins | sample 5358111 | NCBI WGS metagenome assembly VFSW01 (sample SAMN11554181, study PRJNA540505) | mine drainage metagenome | isolation source: sediment from site ElyBrook_90M | place: USA: Ely Copper Mine, Vershire, VT | collected 2017 | reverse complement strand
AGACATCGCTGGGGGCGACGCGTTCGACCGTCCGCAGGACCGACTTCATGCCCGGACTTTGGAAGATCGGAGAAGACCCTCCGCTCATTGTGGCGATGGCTTTGCGCAGGGAACTGGCCTCTTCATTGAGGCCTTTGTGTTCCAACGCCCGTTCCACCGATAGCAGAAGGGTTTTTGTCTCGATCGGCTTGGTTTGAAATTGGTACGCGCCCCGCTTGGTCGCCTCCACCGCGACCTCATAAGTGGCATGGCCGGTGAGCACAATGACCTCCGTTTGAGGCCATTGCTTTTTGATTTGCGGCAACAGGTCCAGACCGTTGCCGTCCGGCAGGACCAAGTCCAGCAGGATGACATCCGGCTGCGTCTCGGTGAACGCGGCGGTCAATTCGGCGGCGTTGGATTTGAGGATCGGATCATAGCCGATCTTCTCAAGGACCACTTTGAGCAACTCCCGAATGCCTTCGGTGTCATCGACTACCATCACCTTTGGTTTCATAATGGATCTCCCTGCCGCCGCGCGCAGGCGACAATAAAGCTCTGGAATAGTTTCAAAAACAAGGCGTGGCGGTCAAGCAGTCGCTCGGGATGAAATTGCACGGTCAGCAAAAACGGCAGTCCGGCGGCGTCTTTCAACTCGGCGGCTTCGATGATTCCGTCGGCGCTGTGCGCGACGGCCTGCAACGGCGGCGCCAGTGCGCCGATGGCTTGGTGGTGGGTGCTGTTGACATCAAAAACCGTTTGTCCGGTGATTCGCGCCAGCAAAGAACCGGCGCGCACATTGACTTCATGCACGGGCTCGCTCTTGCGTTCCATTTGGCGATGATTCAGCGCGTTGGGGACCTGCGTGGGAATATCCACCAGCAGTGTGCCGCCCAAAACCACGTTCAACATCTGATGGCCGCGGCATATTCCGAACAAGGGCTTGTGCTGTTGAAACACCTCCTCAATCACCCCGCGCTCCCAGGAATCACGATCGGGTTCGAGCGGGCCAACGGTTTTTGCAAGCGATTCCGGGAGGTCCTTTGCATAAAGCTTGGGATCAATGTCATCTCCGCCGGTCAGCAGCACGCCATCGCAACGCCGCACCGCCTCGCTAATCACCATCTGCGAGGTGCTGGCCGGAAAAATCTGCGGCAAGCCCCCCCCGGCGATCACCGCGTCGGTGTAACGATTGGACAAACTGATCGAGCAGTCGGCGAACTCGGCGCCTTTGCGCTCAGTGCTGGGCGTGATGAGGATGGCAGGGCAGCGTGTCATGGGATCAAATAATTGTTATTTTTGACAATCCATTTCATCTTCGTTCCGATCTTGCGCCGCGGCCGTCTCCGCGCCGGGAAACTTCTCGGCGATGGTCTTCCGCAGCCGACCTTCTTCCTCCGGGCGCAGCAACCGGCGGTTGATGCGGCGGCGCACGGAATCCAGCAGAGCCAGCCAATCCTCGACAGGAGGCTCTTTGACCTCCAGCCAGCGATCAAACCGCCTCTGGCGCCGGTAAAAAATCCAGCGGTTGCCCACATGCTGCGCGTAACACTGGAGCGTTTGGCCTTCGCCCGTGACGCGCTTCCAACTGATTTCGGCTTTGGCCATCGTGTTTAATCGGGCAGGTCGACTCCCGCGACGGCCATCGCGGCAATGCCCTCTTCCCGCCCGACAAATCCAATCCCCTCACCGGTGGTGGCTTTGATGCCGACCCTCTTGAAATCAATTCCCAGCGCCTCGGCGATATGGATTCTCATGGCTTTGGCATGCGGCATGACTTTGGGCTGCTGGGCCAGAACTGTCGCATCCACATTGACTATCGTGCCGTTGCGGAATTTAACCTGACGCGCCGCTTCTTGCAAAAAGAGTTTGCTGGCCGCCCCTCTCCAGCGGACATCGGTATTGGGAAAGAACTGGCCGATATCCGCCGCCCCGATCGCTCCCAGAATGGCGTCACAAACGGCGTGCATCAGCACATCGGCATCCGAATGACCTTCCAGCCCTTTGCCGTGCGGGATGACTTCGCCGCCAAGGACCAGCTTGCGGCCCTCGACCAGTCGATGCACATCATAACCAATTCCGACGCGGAGCATGGCCATAATAAGAACACAGCCCGCATCCGCCCGCAAGCGCGCTTGGGTTTTTTCCCGTTCGCGCCATTTTTTCCTTTTTTGTAACTATTCAGCACTGATGCCAGAAGCGCCCGGCTCGAAGCCGGGCTAACCGGCAGGCAGGATGCCTTCCCTACACCCGGCCGGCGACCGTGCCGAATAGTTACCCTTTTTTGGTGCGACTTGGTGCGACTTGGTGCGACTGGACTCGAGAACCGGCAATCTTGCGTTGACGGAAACGCCTGCAACCCATTGAGGGCGGCGGGCGCGTCCCTGCGCGTTATTTCCCTTGCTCAATCGTCAAAGAACGGCGCGCATGTGGGCCAAACCCAGGCGCGGCAGGACCAACCTGAACTTAGTAACGTAGCGAAAGCTTTCACGGATGTCAAGCGGCGGATGCCGCGCCATTTCGGAATTGCAGTATTGCCAGGCCGATTGTGCCAGCCACGAGCCTTTGCGGTGTTTAGGCGGTTGCGTCCGCGCGCCAGATTTTGGCGAGACGCCAAAATCCACCGGCGAGACGCCGATGCCACCCCGTGGCAGGACCGTATTGCGCGTCAGGCAATCGATAACACACGCGTGGAGCGGGCCTCCGGCCTGCCCCGGCGCGCGTCTCGCGCGCCGCCGGGGCACGACGGCTATGAGGATTGGCGACACGCCGTGCTCCTCTGAGCCCGGGCTGATGCTCCAAAGAAGAGTAACAGGATTCAAAAATAAATTGCGCCGGGGGCGGGCGATAGGCCAATAATTCAGCGGTTGATGTTTGATTCCAAATCCACCGCCGCGCTGTTGAAAAAGGAAACGCCGCTTCGCCCGGCGCTGGCAATGATTTTGGGCAGCGGCTTTCAACACGCCCTCACCCGCCTGGAGGCGGCGCAGGAGTTTGCCTACGGCCAATTGCCCGGCTTTCCCACGGTGGGAGTGACCGGGCACGCGGGCAAATTGGTGGCCGGGCGCTTTGGCGATGTCCCGGTGCTGATTTTGAAGGGGCGCGCGCATTATTATGAGGGGCACGAGATGGAACGGCTGGTGTTTCCGGTGCGCGTGCTGGCGGACTTCGGGATTCGTGCATTGTTATTGACAAATGCGGCCGGAGCGGTCAACCGGCTTTATCGACCCGGCGACTTTATGGTGCTGGAGGACCACATCAATCTAATGGGCGTCAATCCGTTGCGAGGCCCTTCGCCGCCCGGCCTGCCGCGGTTCGTGGACCTGTCGCGCGTGTATGACCGGCGCCTGACCAAGGTGATAAAGAAGGCGGCCGGCGCAAGCAAATTGCGCTGGCACACGGGAGTGTATCTGGCGGTGTCAGGACCCAATTATGAAACACCGGCGGAGATTCGCGCGTTTCGGAAGCTGGGCGCCGACGCGGTGGGCATGAGCACGGTTCCCGAGGCGATTGTGGCCCGGCAATGCGGTCTGGCCGTGGCCGGAGTTTCCTGCATTACCAATGTCGCGGGGGGGGACAGGAAGGCCGGCGTTTTGGTCCATCGGGACGTTCTGGCGATGGGTGAAAAGAAGAAACATGACGTCGCCAATTTCTTGCACGCCGTCGCGCAGATTTGCGGCAAGAAATAAAAAGGCAAATGGAGAATGCAAAATGAAGAATGAAGAAAAACCTTAACTATTCAGCACCGGGGGCGGCCACTGTCGGGCAGGCATCGTGCGTGCGGGTTAGCCCGGCTTCCAGCGGGGCACTTCTGGCATCAGGGCTGAATAGTTACGAAAAACCAAGGGACCGGGGTTACGGTTCTTTTTCCACGCCTTTGCGGTTCAGGCTGGGGGCGCCCTGCGAAGGCGCGTCCACCTCCAGGCCCTGGTCGCGCATGCGTTGGAGCTTGTAGATGAGCGCCCGGCGGCTGATGCCGAGGGCTTTGGCGGTGACGGTCCGGTTGAAATCGTGCCGGCGCAAGGTTTGAAGGACCGCCTGGCATTCGATTTGTTCCAATTGCCCGGCGTCATTGGCGTCGTTGGCGGCCTCGGCCGTCAGGCGCGGTTTTGAATCCGGACGGATGCGAAGCGGCAGGTGATCGGGCAGGATGAGTTCTCCGCGCGAGAGCAACGCGGCCCGCTCCATGGCGTTGCGCAATTCACGGACGTTTCCCGGCCACGCATAGCGGATAAGGCAATCCACAACCGCCGCCGACAGGCGCGCCGCGCCCTTGGTGAATCCGGCAATGAAATGATTGGCAAGGGGCAGGATGTCCTCGCGCCGCTCGCGCAACGGCGGGATGTTCAATTCCACCACGTTGAGCCGGAAAAACAGGTCTTCGCGAAATCGCCCGGCTTTGACCTCCTGTTCGAGATTGCGGTTGGTTGCGGCGAGAATTCTGGCGTTGACGCGGATTTCGGCGTTCGAGCCGATGCGCTGGAAACGGCCATCCTGGGCCACGCGCAAAAGTTTGGCCTGCAACAAGGGCGACATTTCGGCGATTTCGTCCAGAAATATCGTCCCGCCGTCGGCCATTTCGAAGCGCCCGATCCGCTGGGCAAAAGCCCCGGTGAACGCGCCTTTTTCGTGGCCGAACAACTCGCTTTCCAGCAACGTTTCGGGAATGGCCGCGCAATTGACTTTGACCAACGGCCCGGCGGCGCGCGGGCTCCATTGGTGCAGCACGTCGGCCAGGACCTCCTTGCCCACGCCGCTTTCGCCGGTGATGAGCACGCGGCTCTCGGAGGCGGCAATCAAGGAAACGTCCCGAAAAAGCGCCTGCATGAGCGGGCTGACGGCCACGGTGTCGGGGGGCAGTTGTTTGTCCTGATCGAACTTGAGGGGGATGTTGCGGGAAAGGCCGGTGGCCTGGCGCACCGTCGCCAGCAACTCGTCCAGGTCAATGGGCTTGGACAAATAGTTGACAGCGCCGTCGCGCATCGCGCCGACCGCCTCGCGGACGTTGGTGTAGGCGGTGACGAGCAAGATGGGAAGGGCGCCGCGCTCTTTGCGGGCCAGGCGCAAGGTGTCCAGGCCGGAAAGGCCGGGCATTCGGACGTCGGAAATCATCATGTCCACCGGCTCGGCGCCCAGCACTTCCAGCGCGCGCTCTCCGGAGGCCACGGGCGTGGTGCGGAAACCCTGGGTGATCAGAAAAGAGTCAAGCAGGCTGCGTTGCGCGGGATCGTCATCAACGATGAGAATCCGCGGGGCAGGATTAGGCTTGACAGATTCTGGAGGCAAGATTGTTCAATTCTTTCCGAAAAGTTTGACGTGTGAAATCCGGAACAGCGCGCCGGCCGGGTCATTGGGCAGGCACTCGATCTCCCAATCGTGGGCCTTGACGATTTGCTGCACAATGGCCAGGCCCAGCCCGGTGCCTTCGGCATGCGTGGTGAAGTAGGGCTTGAAAACCTCCTCGCGATGGGCCGCGGGCACGCCCGGGCCGTTGTCGGACACCTCGATGAACGCCTCCTCGTTGTTGCGCCGGGCGGCGCGGACGCGGATTTCCCCGTTGGCGGGCCCGGCCTGGATTGCGTTGATGACCAGGTTGAAGAGCGCCTGGCGCAGAAGCGGTTCGTCGGCCTCGATGGATATGGGTTCGACGAGAATTTGCAGGGCCATCTTTTTCTCCTCCAAATCATGGCCGAGCGTGCGCGCCACTTCGGCCACAATGGCATTGAGATCGGTCGGCGCGCGCCGCACTTCGCGCGGGCGCGAATAATTGATGAACTCATTCAATTGGGCGGTGACGCGGTCGGTCTCATCGATGATGTCGCGGCACTTGGCGTGGACTTCCTGCGAGGCGTCCGTTTGCTTGGAAATGAGTTGGGCGACGCCGCGGATGATGTTCAAGGGATTGCGGGTTTCGTGCGCCAGGCCGGCGGCGGCGAGGTTCATTTCCTTGAGATGCAAATTCAATTCGCTGGCGCGCACCAGGCGCACTTGCAAATCGGAGGTTTTGACCAAACTCTGCCAGGCCAACCCATAGCCGACCACCGCGACGGTGCCCAACATGCCGATGATCATTCGCAACCAAAGATCCGATGACTCGGCGTCATGGACTGATTGGGTCGAGAGGTTGAGCACGAAACTATGCACGCCCGCCTTCTGAATCACAGTCTTATAATCCTCTTCGCTCATCCACCGAGGCCTGGTCAGCGGAAAACCCTCTCCCGGAGGCCCCCGGCCAAATGGCGCACGCCCCGGCGGCGGTCCGTCGGGCGGAGGTCCCCCAATGCCCGGCGGCCGCGGGCCTGTGGTTGTGAAATTCCCGTTCGTGCCGGCGGCCGCGGCGTTGGTTCGCAGGGCCATGAGCCGGTTGGTGCGCATTTCCCACAATTCGCTGCCGGGGATGACCGCGTAGCCGAAATTCATGTTGGTCCCCAAATCCACCAGATTTGGCAGCCAGACAGCCGGCTGTTCCCATTGCGGCCCCGCGCGCAGTTCTTCCTTGGAGGGGATTTCCGAGGCGCCGCCGACTGATGCAACCACGCCGCCGGAGGCGTTGAGGAGAACCACGGCGCGCAGTTCATTGGTCACCAAAGGATTGAGCATTGATTCCAGACGCTCGGTGGGAATTACAGAAAAGCGCGAGCCTCGCATGACTCGCCCGCATGTGATTGAAATGTCGCGGGCATGAGTGATCAATGCCGCGCGCGCCGCCTTCCTGACGTTAATATGCTCGGCGACCTGCCACACTATCAACATCGCCCAGATGGCCGAGAGCATTCCGTAAACGATCCAAGTGCGCCGGGAAGTCATTGGAATTAATGGTTGTGGGGCGACGGCAGTTTTGAAGGCGGCGAACCGGCGGGTTGCGTTGTCGGGGCCAGGTATTGGTTCATTTCGCGCTCGGGAAACGTCCGGGGTGGTATGTCGGCGCGGCGTCGTTCGTCCTGGCTGACCACGATCAAATCGCTCGGTGTGCGCACAATGTAAGGGGTCAGAAAAATTATCAGCTCCGTCTTGGCGTCGGCAATGAGTTTGTGATGGAAGAGCGCGCCGATCAACGGGATGTCGCCCAGCCCGGGGATTTTGCTGTCGGTGGAGGTTTTGCTGTCCTGCATCAAACCGCCGATGACGACGGTCTGGCCGTTGGGGGTGACCACGACGGTGTTGGCCGAGCGGATGTTAATATACGGAGTGCTGAAGCTGCCATTGGTGCCTCCGGAGATTTGGGTGGATTGGCTGGCCACCTCGGAAATCTGCGGCGCAAGAATCATTTCGACATTGTCGTCCCGGGTGATGAAAGGCGTGACGGTCAATATAATCCCGACGTTTTGGTAAGTGATGGAACTGTGCTCATTGCCAAACGTGTCAAAACTTACGCCTGTAATCAACGGCACCTGCTGGCCCACCACAATGTTAGCTTGCTGGTTGTTGCGCGCCAGGATGGTGGGACGCGAGAGGATCGAAACCTTGCCGATCTCCTGGATGGCCCGCACGGTCGCGGTAAAATCACTGCCCACCACCGAATAGAGGCCGGCCCCGGGCAGCGTGTTGACATTGGGCGTGGGAGTGATTCCCTGCTGGACCAGGCCGAAGGCGTTGGTCAAGCCCAGGCCGATGGGAGGCCGGGAACTGACTCCCTTGGTGAAGTTGCCCTCCAGGCCGATGTCGACGCCATTATTATAAGTGACTTCAAGGAAGACGACCTTGATCATCACTTGCGGCTTTGGCCTGTCAAGCGCTGCCATCGCCTTGGTGACGGCGGCCACGGTATTGGTGTCGCCTATGACGGTCAGTGTGCGGTTCTCCTGGTCCACGCTATAAGTGGCGCTGCCGACGGTTCCCACCGGCGGGTAATCGCGCGTGGTGGTGGCACCGCCCGCGCCCCCGGCTCCCGCGCGCCCGCCGCCGCGGGCGCCGCCGCCAGCCTGCCCCATTGCCGGCAGCCCCAGAAGCAGGCAGAGGCCCGCCGTCAGCCAATGTTGAGGCGTGATTTGCCGAATGTTGGTTGTCATAGATTGATCGTCAAAGGTGAGCGGGATGGTCCCCTAATGGTCCCCTAATGCTAATGCAGCCCCGCAGTGCCGCCGCCGCCGCCGCCGGCGCCTCCAAAACCGGTCGAGGAACTGCTGGTTTGCTGTTGCGCGTTCATCATCGTTCGCTGTTGTATCGCGGTGGTGGAGGCGGTCGCGGAGCTGGGACGGGCGGTCGCGCCCGTGAAAAGGTCTTGCATCAGAGTCAGCACCTCGGAGGGATCGGCATAACTGATGGGTATGGAAGCGACAACCTCGTTATGGACGTCGGGCTGATCCAACTCCGCGACCATGCTGGCGATTTGGGTCATCAGATCCCTTGAGGCCGTCACGAGCACCGCGCCGGTGCGACGTTCCGCAACGGCGATCACTTTGCTCTTGCGTTTCATCCGGTCACTGGGTTCGGCGGGTGTTGGTCCGCCGGCGCCGCGCCCAAAGGGACCGCGGAAGAATTGAGTTCCCCGGGTGCGGTCACTCGTGCTCGCGCTGCTCGTGTCGTCGGGGAACAGGGTCGTCAACTCGTCGGCCATTTCCGTCGGGTCCGCATGCTTGAGGTGGAAGACGCGAAGCACCGTGACGTCTTCGCTGGGCTGGTCCAGTTGGTTGATGAGGTTCGACACGGTGTTCATCACCTCCAACGGCGCGCTGACCAGCACGGCGTTATTCTGGTCGTCGGACACGGCGTTGACGCGAATCGGGTTGCTCGATGCCTCGCCGCCGCCGCCGCCTCCTCCTCCTCCTGGGGGACCGCCGAATCGCATCCTCATGAAGTTGCGCATGTTGTTTTGCTGGGCGTTGGGATCGGTGAAAATATCCTTCAATTCCGAAGCCACTGATTTGGAATCGCCATACCGAAGAAGAAACACCTTCACGTCGGACACGCTTGTGCTGTCCAGGGCCTGGATAATCTCGGCGATGTGATGGACGTCGCTTTGCGGGGCGGTCATGATGAGAGAGTTGCCGGCTTCGTTGGCGGTCAATGTGTCCCGATCTGGAAAGAGCGCCTGGAGGTCCTTTGCAAGCTGGGTTGGATTGAGCGAATGAACGGGGATAATTTGGGTCACAACCGTCTCATTGACGGGGATGTTGGTGGGATTGGAGTCGTTGAAAACCCGGGTTCCATAGAATTTCTTGGCATCGACAATGCTCATAATGGTCAACGTGCGCCCGGTCAGCACAGCCTGATAGCCGTCCCGGGTCAACGCGCCGTTGAGCAAATCCACGGCATCCTTGTAATCGACCGGAGTGTTGGCGAGGATGCTGACCTTCCCTTGAACGCCGGTGTCGCCGGTGATGACAAAACCGTACATGTCGCTCAGATAGTTCAACACCGACGTCAGCGGCGCCTTGTCAAAATTCATGCGCACCACGTTGCTCAGCGAACCGCTCGCCGCGCCGTTGGTGCTCCATTGGACGATGGGCGCGGATTGGTTTGTGGCGGCCGGTGGCGCGCCGTTGGTGGCCGCGCTGGCGGCGGTTTGATCGGCCGCGGGCGGCGCGCCGGGCGGCGGACCCGGCGGAGGGGCGGCATTGGGTTGCGCGGCGGCTGGAACGGCGGCGACGGCTTGCGGCGGATTTGGCTTGTCCTGCGCGGCGGCGCTCATGGCGGCGGCGGCAAAGCCTGTCAATAGTATAAACGTTAAGTTTTTCATATTATTTCTCCTGTTCGCGTTGGAGTCTGAGGCGCTTGACTATATCGCTCTCGGTGGAACTGGCCGTGGCGCTTCCACTGGCGCCGGAACCCGGGCCGGCGGTGTTCGCCAGGCTGCCGTTTGTCGCGGCGGATTCGGCGGGGGCTATTTCAACCTGCGCGCTGACCGTCCATTGCTCGCCCTGCTCGCGCCGCATGCCCATTCCCTGGAAAAGGGTTATCGTTTGGTTGGTGCCGTCCGCCAATTGCACGGAAGCGCGCCAGCCATTGGTTGCCGAGGGAGGCGGGATGCAAACGACCTTGTAGCCATTGATCACATCGCCCGTATAAAGCTGCCTTCCGGGATTGCCGTAACCGTCAAAGAGCGCGGCAAAATGATGTTTTCCGAGGGCGGCCTCGCCGACGCCGCAGAAGCTGAATACTTGGGCGGCAGGCTGCGCCTTTGCGGAGCCATAACTGCGGGCGCGCCCGGCGCGGGTGGGATCAAAGATGTTGCGTTGAGCGATGATTTCAAAAGAATTAAAATCGGTGGCCAAATCGTTGTCGGTGTTGGTCGAGTCTTGCGCATGAAGCGGCGTTGCCGCCGACAGGAGAAGTGAGGCGATGCTTAACGCAACTGCAAGGCAGCACAGGAAACGAGAGCGTAGGACACGAGGGACCGAAGCGACATACGACACATACGACACATAAGACACATAAGACACATAAGGGACGGAAGCGCGCCCCGGGACGAGTGGGCGCGCAGGGACGGATTTAGAGATGGGGAGGAAAGGCTTCATTGATCGGCATTAGTACTAAGGATCAACCCGCTGACTTGCAAGCCCAAGGCAATTTGCTTGCCGTTGTCGTCGCGCGATGTCAATTCCACGGTTTGCACTTTCAGGCCCATCGGGGTTTTTCCGGCGTCCCAGAGGAATTTCAACAACGATTGCATGTTCCCGGTGAGATCGGCGCGCCAATCCAGCGTGGAATAACCTTCATCGGTGTCTTTCTGTTGGGATTTTTGCGAAACCAGTGTCACGCTGCTGTCCTGCGCCCATTGGTCAAACGCCTTGAACAATTGGCTCTCTGCGGTCGTATGGTCGGAGGAAAGGGCGTTGGTCTGCATCCCGGCCCATCGCTCGTCAATGGCGGATTGGCGCCGGATGAGCAGAGTGCCCTGCTCGATGTCTTTCCGCAAACCGGCGATTTTGAGCGAGCGGCCATGCCAGCTGTCAATCAAAGGCGTGATGACAAACAAGTTCAGCAACCACAACCCCACGCAGCCGCCGGTGATGATGGCCAGCATTTTTTCGCGGTTCTTAGTTTCCGTTGCCATTGGCTCCCCCCCATTGGTAGTTAAGGCTGAATTGCAGCGGCTTTTGCCCGCGCACTTCGGCGTGCAGATCGCTGATTTGCGGCGCCGCGCTTAACTTGCTGTGCAACTTTAGAAACGCAGAATTGTCGGCCGCCACTCCGGAACAAGTGACCGTGGCAAGATCGCGAATCTCGACTGTCTTGGCCGAAACGGTGCCGTCGTCGGGAAAGGATTCCACCAACTTTCGCAGGATGCGCAAGCTGGCGATCGGCTCATACCAGGAACGGAATTTTTTAATCTGGTCCTGCTCCCCCTGCAATGCGGTCACTCTTGCGGCCATGCTGTTCCATTGCTTTGAAAGCGTGGAGATCTGCCATTGCTGGACGCCGAATGCCAGGGCGACGCACAGCGCCGCCGTCGCGCCGGCCCCTCCAATCCACGCGAGCTTTTGGGTCGAAAGGCCCGTTGAAACCAAGCGCTGCCAGGGCCGCACTTTGGGCGGCAAAAAATCAGGCCACGTGTCCGCGCCCTTCACATACGCGGCGGCCAGCGCAAGGGCCGGCGAGCCGGCCACGTCCGCCGGAACGGGTTTGTCAAAAGCGGCGGCGGAGGCCCGTTCCATAAATTCGACCTTCAATCCCATCGCCTGAAGGCGCGGAGAAATCTCGTTGACAAATGGCCGGGCCAGCGCGCTTTCGCCAAAAACGTTGATCTTGCCCGGGCCGTCGGCAAAGCCGTCGGGCAATTGGCCCACGGTGATCCGAATCTCCCGCGCGACGAGGTCGGCCGAAATCCGCCGTTGCGCCCCCTCTCCCTCAAGCGCGCTGCCCAGCGAACGCACCGCGACAATCCCGCCGCAGCCGGTGACCTGCTAATCCAGGGTGTTGGCGCCGCCGGCCAGCGTCAGGAGCCGCGGCTCGGCTTGCTGGACGGGGCTTTGCAGCGCGCCGACGCCCAGGGCAAAGACCTCCGCCTTGAGTTTTGCCGCGCGCAACACCCGCTGCAGGGATTCCAGATGGTTGCGCGGCACCGCCAGCAGCGCGGCATATTTGTCCCCATTGGGCGCCTTGTAGCGCGAATGGACGACGAATAACGATTCGCTGCCCGATGGAAAGCCGCGCTCGGCCTCGATTTGCAAAAAGCCGGCAAGATCGGCCTCCGGCAAATCCGGCAGCTTGACGTGCAAACTCAAGACCCAACTCAGGGGCAGGCAGACAGCGCAGCGCCTTTCCCGCACACCGGCTTTGTCAAGATGGTTTCTTATTTCCTGCCCCACCAGCGCGGCGTCGCCCGTCAGGGGGGACAAGACAAGGGAGGCGGCCACGGCCTGCCGGATTTGCAGGGTACCGTTGTTGCGCTTGAGCGACACCGCCTCCAGCCGGCTGCCGTCCAGGGCAATGCCGACGAGCGAGGTCGCGCGCCGTCGTTTAAACATCTTGATCATTTTGGTCCTTGCAATAATTGGTCGTGCAACTTCTTGCCCAACGCCCATCCCAGGTGCGTGAGGTCCTCGCGATAAATTATCAGGGGCACGCCGGTGCTACAGTCAAACACAAATTTAACTCGCCGATAACCGCGCCCGTTGTGGCCGACGGCGGCGATGTCCGCGCTGAATTGGAAAGAGCGCGAGGTGATGTACGGGCCGATCTGGGCGATGAGCGGACTGCCCGCCGTCAGACTCATCGCATCCTTGATCCATGCAATCGAGGTCAGGCGCATGGGATTGGATTGCCGGAAGGCGAGCACCGCCGTGGCGTTAATGTAACCAATCCCGGGAATTGTCGACAATACGGTGGCGGTGGCGGTGTTGATGTTAATGAGGCCATTGGTTCTCGGATTCATCAAGGCCGGTTCGACTTGCATGAAGTCGCTTTCGGAAAGTCCGCTTTGAATGTAAAAATCCAGCACACTGTCGTACGCGCCGGCCGCCGCGGATGCCGCGCCGGCCGCTCCCCCCGCGCCCCCGGC
>VFSW01010767.1_pt1 | contig 12923 bp, 10 predicted proteins | sample 5358111 | NCBI WGS metagenome assembly VFSW01 (sample SAMN11554181, study PRJNA540505) | mine drainage metagenome | isolation source: sediment from site ElyBrook_90M | place: USA: Ely Copper Mine, Vershire, VT | collected 2017 | reverse complement strand
CCAATCGCGCCCCGCGCCGCGCCGATCCGGGTTGGCCGGGCGAAGAACGCTGGGTTTGGTTGCGCCTGAAACTCATCGCCGATGCCGGGCTGATCGGCCTTCCCAATGCGGGCAAATCCACCTTTCTCGCCGCCGCCTCCGCCGCCCGCCCAAAAATCGCCGATTACCCATTCACCACGTTGCATCCGCAACTCGGCGTGGTGCGCCTATCGATGACTGAGGAGTTCGTGCTCGCCGACATTCCCGGCCTGATCGAAGGTGCGCATGAAGGTTCCGGCCTTGGTGATCGCTTTCTCGGCCATGTCGAACGCTGTGCGGTGCTGATCCATCTGGTCGATGGGGCGGCGGGCAATGTGGTCAAAGCCTGGCGCACCGTGCGTGAGGAGTTACACGCTTATGGCGGCGGCCTCGGCGAAAAGCCCGAGTTGATCGTGCTCAACAAAGCCGACGCGATGAGCCCGCGCGAAACCGCCGCCCGACGCGCCGCCTTGGCCAAGGCGAGCAATGCGCCGGTGCTGCTGGCCTCTGCGGCCGGCCATACCGGTGTGGATGAGGTATTGCGCGCCGCTCTCACCATGATCCGCGCCGAGCGCGCATGAGCCTGCACGCCGCGCCCGCGCTGGATCAGGCTCGGCTGGTGGTGGTAAAAATCGGCAGCGCCCTAATCGTCGATCCAATCGCAGCTGAACCGCGCACCGGCTGGCTCGCCAGCGTGGCTGCGGATATCGCCGATTTGCGCAGGTGCGGCATCGGCGTTGTGGTGGTATCTTCCGGTGCCATCGCCCTCGCGCGACGTCAGCTCGGCCTCACCCAAAAGCGTTTGCGCCTCGAAGAAAAGCAAGCCGCCGCCTCGGTCGGCCAAATTCGCCTTGCCAGCGCCTGGAGTGCGGCTTTGTCGAGCTACGGGCTTACCGCCGCCCAATTATTGCTCACGCTGGGCGACACCGAAGATCGCCGCCGCTACCTCAACGCCCGCGCCACCTTACACACGCTGCTCGAACTCGGCTGCGTGCCGGTGATCAATGAAAACGACTCGGTCGCTACCGGCGAAATTCGCTTTGGCGATAATGACCGCCTCGCCGGTCGCGTCGCTGAAATGATCGAGGCCGATCAACTGATCCTGCTATCGGATATCGATGGTCTCTACACCGATGATCCCAAACGCAACCCGGATGCACGCCATATCCCGCTGGTTACGACGCTAACGGCTGATATCGAAGCGATGGGCGGCGCACCCCCCCCCGGCTATTCCTCCGGTGGCATGCGCACTAAACTGGTAGCTGCGCGCATCGCTACCCAAGCCGGATGCGCCATGGCGATTGCGCTCGGCGGCGTCGCGCATCCGTTGACATCGCTGCGCGACGGGGCGCGTTGCACCTGGTTCCTGCCGCAGCCGGGCGGCCGCTCGGCTCGCAAACGCTGGATCGCCGGATCACTCGCCCCGCTTGGTCGCATCACGCTGGATGCCGGGGCGGTCCGCGCCATCGCGCGCGGCTCCTCGCTGCTTCCAGCCGGCATCACCCATATTGAGGGTCAATTTGAACGCGGCGACCCGGTTGAACTCATCGCACCCGATGGCGCCATTCTCGCGCGCGGCCTCTGCGCCTATTCCAGCGCCGATGCCGCGATCATCGCTGGGCATCGCACCGATGACATCGAAACGCTACTCGGCTGGCGCGGCCGCGATGAAATTATTCACCGCGATGATCTGGTATTGCTCGATCAGGCGGCGTCCCAGGGCGGCGCGAAACCCGGGTTAACAAAACGCTGATTTTTCGGTAGTGCCGCGATCGCCGCGTGATCGGCCGCATCCAACCTCACTGCCAACGCCGCCAAATTCGCCTGCTGGCTTTCGGCGCGCGCGGCTTTCGGGATTGCCGCCACGCTCTCCTGCGCCAATAGCCACGCCAAGGCCACCTGTGCGGCACTGATCTGATGCTTCGCCGCAATCTGGTCGAGCACCGGATGCTCACCCAAACGCCCCTGCGCCAGCGGACAATAAGCACTCACCACAATATCGTGCGCCCGGGCATACTCCAAAACAGCCCGCTGCCCCAACAGCACATGATACTCCACCTGATTGCACGCGATGGGTGCGCCGATCACCTCCACTGCCTCACGCAGTAATGCCACAGGGAAATTCGATACACCAATATGCCGAATTTTCCCCGCCGCGCGGGCGCGCATCATTGCGCCTAAAGACGCTGCCAAATTCATCCCCGGCGCGGGCCAATGGATCAAATATAAATCAAGATAATCGCAACGCAAACGCCGCAAGCTCGCTTCTAATGCCGATGTCAGCGCGTCGGGCGCCAAATGCTCAAGCCAAACCTTGCTGGTCAGGAAAATCTTGTCCCGTGCCACGCTCGCTTGTGCCTGCGCCGCGCCAATCTCGGCCTCGTTGCCATACATTTCCGCCGTATCGATATGCCGATACCCAAGATCGAGCGCACGACGAACCGCATCAGTGCAAGACGCCCCCGATAATTTCCAGGTGCCAAGACCCAGTTTCGGCATCGTCATGCCGTTCGCGCCCACGCTCGGACAGTTCATCACGCCGTCTCCTTGGTAGAAAAATCAATCAAGGCGGCAAATCCGGTCTCGGTGCCAAACCCTAACGTCGCGCCATCATCGCTCCACCCCAGCGCTGACACAGCCCCCCGCCCCGGTGCCGATACCGGCAAAATCCGCTGGCGTTCAACATCAATCACCACCACGAGCCCATCGCTATACCCTGCTGCCACCACCTCATGCGCCGGATGACAGGCCACCCGCTTGACCATCGCCCGATCGCCGCCAGCAAGCTCTAACGGCGCTTTACCCATCGGGCCGCCGCCGAAAAACGGCCATAAAATGACCGCTTCCGCCCCTGCACTTGCCAGCCATTTTCCCGATGCGGTAAAACCGAGTGATTCCGGTTTGGCTGGATAACCGCTCATCCGCATATGCTGTAAATCCGAAATTCTCCAGCCATGCAGAGCGTTTTCTTGCATCGCTGTCGCTACCGCATAGAGGTTTGGATGGATCGCAATCGCCAAATGGCTGCCTTTCCACTCAAGGCTCAGCGGTTTGGTTTGGTCCGAGCGCAAAAACCATAATGACGCACCATTATAATGGCTCGCCCCAATCCGTTTGGCTTTCGCATCCAAGGCCAATCCGGTAATGGTGGATGGGTGGGGCAGGGTGCGCAGCACGCTGCCCGACTGATCAAGCAGGTGCAAATTCTTGCCCACCGCTGCCGCCCGCAGCGGCGCCTTGCGATCGACGATGCTGATCAGATGATTAACCCATTTCATCCCGTAATTTGCTAACACCAACTCAGCGCCAGTGCCCGGCTCAAACCGCCGCACCGTGCCATCATCGCCGCCGCTGAGAATCCCAGCACCATCAAAATCGGCCGCCAGCGCCGTCACCGCCCCGTCATGGCGCGATTGTTCCTGCCAATCAGCGCCGACGCGTGCTCGGCTGACCAAGCGCCCATCCCCCAAGCCAAACACCGCATGGCTTTGATCGCGGGTGAAGGCCAGACTAGTCACATAGGCGCCGCAATCGCGCTGCACCCCGCGCTCGCGTAGCATCCGATCCGCCGCACTCAAAACTTCACTCATGCTGCAACGCAGCTATCAAAGCCACGGCGCAATTGGGGCCGGTTCAAGTTTCGGCCAATAAATACCAGCTTGCTCTCCCGCGTGCGGCCCTGCGGCCAAGGGGCGATAAAATCACCATCCGCCATCATATGCACCGCCTGAAACGCGAATTTACGATCCTCATCTTTGAACGCCAAAATCCCTTTGGTGCGCAAAATATCCTGCCCCTGCATCGCCAGCACGCCGCTGATCCAGGCGTTGAATTTCTCCGCATCCAACGGCGTTGTCGTGGTCAGGCTGATGCTCAGCATATGCTCATCATGGGTATGGCTGTCATCATCGAGAAAATCCGGCGCATTTTCCAGCACCCGCGCCAAATCGAACGCGTTGATCCCCAGCAATTTATCCGCAGGCACATCAGCGCGCGTGGCATGATGGATGGTGCTGTAGCGATTGATGCTGCGGATGCGCGCCTCGATTGCGGTCAATTCCTCTGGCGTCACCAAATCGAGCTTGTTGAGCACAATCACATCAGCAAACGCGATTTGCTCCAGCGCCTCGCTGCTATCGGCCAGCCGGGCCAGCACATGCTTTGCATCCACCACCGTCACGATCGCATCCAGCCGAGTGCGCGCTTTGACATCCTCATCGACAAAAAAGGTCTGCGCCACCGGTGCTGGATCCGCGAGGCCCGTGGTCTCCACGATGATCCAATCAAACTGATCGCGCCGCTTCATCAGCCCGGTGATAATGCGGATCAAATCGCCGCGCACCGTGCAACAAATACAGCCATTATTCATTTCAAACACTTCCTCGTCGGTATCCACCACGAGGTCGTTATCCACACCACTTTCGCCGAATTCATTGATCACCACGGCATAGCGCTTGCCATGCTGCTCGGTGAGAATCCGGTTTAGCAAGGTGGTTTTACCGGCACCGAGATAGCCCGTCAGTACGGTCACCGGGATTAGTTTTTCGCTCATCCTTCATATCCTCTCGAGGCTTTGATCTTGATATAAGGGCTGCGCGCCGCCCGGCCAAATCGCTCAGGGCGCGCCTGCGCGCAGTGCTGCCAATCGCGCCGCTATGATCGGCGTATCGAATAACCCAGCCTGCGCCAATCCTGCCTGCGCCAACCGCTCTCGCGCCGCATCATCGCGGGCTAATGTCAGGATCGCCTCGGCGAGCCGTGCCGGATCGTGCGGCGGCACCAACATGCCGCCATGGCCCACCACCTCCGGCAAGCCGCCGCAATCGCTGGCAATCAGCGCCGCCCCGCTCGCCATCGCTTCCAGCGCGGTCAAGCCAAATGGCTCAGGCCAACGGCTCGGCACCACGATGATTGCCGCCCGCGCCATCGCCGCTAATACGTGCTCATGCGGCTGATACCCGGCAAATCCAATGTCGGCCTGCGCTGCGGCCAGCCGCATCGCCTGCACATAGCCGGTTTCCGGGCTGGTGTGCCCAAATCGGTCCCCGCCAATAATCCGCGCCGACCAGCCGGGCAGGGCAGGGAGCGCCTGCGCGCAGGCGGCAATGAAATCATTCACCCCCTTATTCTCAACGATCCGCCCCGCGAATAAAATCTCCCGGTCACGCAACGCCGGTCGGGGCGGCAATTCGTTCAAGGTCAATGGGTTATGCAGCGCCGCCAATCGGTCAGTACCCGCGAGCCCATGCCGATACCGATCTGCGAGATAAGCTGACACACACACGACCCGATGCAGCGCCAATAAGCTTCGCTGGCGCGCACCGGCGCTGCGCAGCCCGCGCATTGCCAGCGGATCATTATGCAAAAACAGCATGACCCGCGCCTGCGGCAGCGCCAGCGCAATCACATGCGCGAGGCGCGGCTGCTGATGCACCTCGATGATATCGGGGCGCAACCGCCGTAGCAGCCGCACAACGCCAAGCCCAAAACCCAACGGTGGTGGTGCGGTGATCGGGTGATATTCAACATCGCGATAGGCGCCCCCCGGCTGCGCGGCCCCCAGCACCATTGCCCCGCTCGCCTGCGCTAGTCGCCGCACCACCAGCGCAATCGCCCCGGCCCGATCCGGGGCAAAGCCCTCGCGTGGCGGCAGCACCATCGCGACGCGCGCCGCCGAGCCCGTCTGCGTCAAACAGAGCGCACTTTCACATAAGTTCCCGGCGCATGGGCCAAAACCGACAACGCCCCATCTCCCGGCACGCGGGCGGGAACCTTCTTGCGCGCCTTAGCCGTCACCCAGCGTTGCCAATCAGGCCACCAGGAACCGGCCACCTCGGTTGCCTGCTCGAACCATTGCTCCGCCGTGGCGGGCAGCCCGTCATGAACAAAATGATTATATTTTCCCCCCTCCGGCGGGTTCACCACCCCGGCAATATGACCTGATGCCGCCAGCACGAACCGGTTCTTGCCGCCGAGCATTTTGGCACCGCGATAGGTGCTCATCCACGGTGCGATATGATCCTCCCGGCAGGACAGAAAATAGGCCGGCACCTTCACCGCACCCAAATCGATTTTCACCCCATCCAAGGCCAAGCCGTTCGGCTGTGCCAGTTTATTGTCCTGATACATATTACGTAAATAAAACGAATGCATCGCAGCCGGCATTCGGGTGGAATCCGAATTCCAATAGAGCAAATCAAACGGGAACGGCTCGTTCCCCAGCAGATAATTATTGACCACAAAGCTCCAAATCAAGTCATTGGCGCGCAACATATTAAACGTCGTCGCCATCTCGCTGCCTTCCAGATAGCCGCGCTGCGCCATTTTTTCCTCAAGCCCGCGCAACTGCTCCTCATCGATGAACACGCCGAGTTCCCCGGCATTAGCGAAATCGGTCAGCGTCACCAAAAATGTCGCGGATTCAATCCGATGATCGCCCATTTTCGCCATGTAACCCAAGGTCGAGGCCAGCAACGTACCCCCCAAGCAATACCCGATCGCATTCACCTGCCGCTCGCCGGTCGCCCGCTCGATCGCATCGAGGGCGGCAAACACCCCTTGTTTCATGTAATCGGCAAAATCCTTGTCCGCGAGCCGCTCATCGGGGTTCACCCAACTCGCCACAAACACTGTATGACCCTGGCTCACCGCCCATCGGATGAAGCTATTTTTCGGCTTTAGATCCAGAATATAAAATTTATTGATCCAAGGCGGGAAAATCACCAATGGCCGTTGCAAAACCTCGGGCGTGGTCGGGTTATACTGGATCAACTCCATCAACTCATTACGAAAAACGACGGCGCCGGGCGTCACCGCAATATTGTCACCCACGGTAAAGCTCTCGCTATCCGTCATTTTGATATGCAATCTGCCCTGACCGGCTTCCAAATCGCGGAGCAGATTATTCAAGCCACGGATCAAATTGTCACCACCCGTCTCCACCGTCTTGCGCAACACCTGCGGATTGGTCATCGCAAAATTTGACGGGCTCATCGCGTCGACGAACTGCCGCGCATAAAAATCCAGCTTTTGCGCGGTTTTCGGCGGCAATCCATCCACCTGCCGCACCACATCATGGACAAACCGGGCCGAAAGCAGATAGCTCTGTCGGATGAAGTCGAAAATTTCATTATCGTTCCACTGCGAATCCTGGAATCTTTTGTCGCGCGGGTCCAGCGGAATCGGCGCCTCGCTCTCCAACCCCATCATCCGGCGGGTCGAATGTTGCCACAACGTCATATAATCTTGCCAAAAGCCGAGCTGTGCCTTGATCAGCTTGTCAGGACTCGCGGCCAACCGGCTGGCCATTTCCATAAACGCCCCGCCAATATTCAGCGGGTCCAAATTGAGTGCCCCCGGCGCGCCGGCCTCGGCTTGGCGCTTCAACCATTCGGCTACCAAACGCTGCGCTCGATGCGCAACACCGGTCATCCCCCGGGCGAGTTGCACCGGATCGGTTGCAGGGCTGTGTGTTTCGGTCATGAACGCTCCTTCCGGCCCCGCCCGTCGCACGCTACAAGGCGTGCGAGCTTGAAGAGGTTGCCGTGATTTATACGACCAAATGTTGCAAAAACGAAGGCCGCGCAAGGCGGGCGCTCGCCAGCCTCGCGCTGGTGACGCTACTCGGCGGTTGTGCGACGCCGGTTGCCCGGTTTCACGCCTATGAAGGCGGTGTGATCGCGCAGCATCCGCCGCCACCGCCCGGGCTGCATCAGCCATTCCCCAACCTCGCCGCCGTCCCTGCGCGCCCGGCCGCCATTAGTGCCGTAACCCAGCGTCAAATCCGTGCCGCATTGCAGGCCGAAAATATCAAGCAAAATCATATTCCTGCGCCCGGTGAAGCCGTATCGCCGCCCGCAAAAATCACCCTAGCAGCGGCGCCAACGCCGCCCGTGCTGCTCGGTTTTGCCCCCGGCTCGGCAATTCTCACCCCCCAACAAAATCAAATTATCGCCGCCTTCGCCGCCAAGCGCGGCCCCGCGATGATCCGCGCCGCTGGTTTTGCCACAGCGCGCACCGGCGCTGGCCTGCGTCTTGCCTTGCTGCGCGCCACCGCTATCGCCAACGCGCTCACCGCTGCGGGCGTCCCGGGCGCGCAAATCCGCATCGCCGCCCTTACCGGCGCGCATGGCGGGGCTGCCCAATTTCTGCTTCCTCCACCAACCACCCGTGCCAAGGACTGATCATGACTGAGGAATTTCATCGTATTCGCCGCCTGCCGCCTTATGTGTTCGCTGAGGTCAACCAGGCCAAAGCCGCCGCGCGCAACGCCCGCGAAGACATTATTGATCTCGGCATGGGCAATCCGGACAGCCCGACCCCACCGCACATCGTCGCCAAGCTGATCGAAACCGTCGCCGACCCGCGCAGCCACCGCTATTCCACCAGCAAAGGCATCCCCGGCCTGCGCCGCGCCTTGGCCGCCTACTATGATCGCCGTTTCGGGGTGAAGCTCAATCCCGACACCGAAGTAATCGCCACACTCGGCTCGAAAGAGGGCCTCGCCAATCTTGCCAACGCCATCACCAGCCCTGGTGACACGATCCTGGTACCCAACCCATCCTACCCGATCCACCAATTCGGCTTCATCATCGCAGGCGCTTCGGTTCGCTCGGTCCCGGCCGTTCCCAACGAAGAGATGCTGCACGCGCTCGAACGCGCCGTGCGCCATTCGGTGCCGCGCCCGACGGCACTGATCGTGAATTTCCCCTCGAACCCGACCGCCTATCTCGCAACGCTTGATTTCTACAAAGACATCGTCGCCTTCGCCCGCAAGCACGATATTTTCATTCTCTCGGATCTCGCCTACGCCGAAATTTACTTCGAAGGCGAACCACCCCCCTCGGTGCTGCAAGTCAACGGCGCAAAGGACATCACCGTTGAATTCACCTCGATGTCGAAAACCTATTCAATGCCGGGCTGGCGCATGGGTTTTGCTGCTGGCAATCCGCGCCTCATTTCCGCACTCGCCCGGATGAAATCCTATCTCGATTATGGTGCCTTCACCCCGATCCAGGTTGCCGCCACCGCCGCATTGACCGGCCCGCAAGATTGCGTCGATCAAGTGCGCGCTATCTATAAGGAACGCCGCGACATCCTGATCAAAGGTCTCGCCCAAGCCGGATGGGACGTGCCGAGCCCGGCCGGCTCGATGTTCGCCTGGGCGCCGATCCCACCGCGCTACGCCCATCTCGGCTCGGTTGATTTCTCCAAACTCCTGCTCGAACGCGCCAAAGTCGCCGTCGCACCGGGCATCGGCTTTGGGGAATATGGCGATACCCATGTCCGCATCGCGCTCGTGGAAAATAACCACCGCCTGCGCCAAGCCGTGCGCAATATCCGCGCCTTCATGGCCCCCGGTAACGTCGCACCGCAAACCGAGCCCGTCTCGGTATGACCAAACCGCTCTCGATTGGCATTGCCGGGCTCGGCACGGTCGGCGCGGGCGTGCTGCGCCTGCTGCATGATAACGCCGCACTGATCGCCGCACGGGCCGGTGCACCCCTGAATGTCACCGCCGTTTCCGCCCGTGATCGCAGCCGTGATAGTGGTATCAGTTTCGATGGTCTGCGCTGGCACGATAACCCCGATAGCCTCGCCCATGATCCTGCGGTCGATGTCGTGATTGAACTGATCGGCGGCGCCGAAGGCCCGGCCCGCACCCTGGTCGAAGCCGCATTACGCGCTGGCAAATCAGTCATCACCGCCAACAAAGCGTTAATCGCCCATCACGGCAATCATCTCGCCACCCTCGCTGAAACCCATCAGGCCGCCTTTCGCTTTGAGGCGGCCGTGGCCGGCGGCATTCCCATCATCAAGGCGTTGCGCGAAGGATTGGCCGCCAATCGGATTGACGCGGTCGCGGGCATTTTCAACGGCACCTGCAATTATATCCTCTCGAGGATGCGTGCTGAAAAGCTCGATTTCGCCACCGTGCTCGCGGACGCGCAGGCTCAAGGTTACGCCGAGGCCGATCCCAGCTTCGATATCGATGGCGTCGATACCGCCCATAAGCTCGCCATCCTCGCCGCCCTTGCCTTTGGCCGCCCGGTTGATTTTGCCAGCATCCATGTCGAAGGGATTCGCCGCGTGAGCGCGCTCGATATCGCCTTCGCCGATGAACTCGGCTACCGGATCAAATTGCTCGGCATCGCCCGCGCAACGGATGCGGGCATCGAAACCCGCGTGCATCCCGCGATGGTGCCGCTCAGCGCGCCGCTCGCCCATGTCGATGGCGTTAATAACGCGGTGGTGATCAATGGCGATCCGGTCGGCGAGGTCGTGCTGCAAGGCCGCGGGGCAGGGGCGGGGCCAACCGCCTCAGCGGTGATTGCCGACCTGATCGATCTCGCCCGCAACCGCACCACCCCAATGCTCGGCGTCGCCCAAGCCGATCTGGCCGCCCTTCCATCAATGCCGATGGATCAGCATCGCGGCGCGTATTTTCTCCGCCTGATGGTCCAAGACCAGCCCGGCGTGATCGCGGATATTACGGCGGTCCTGCGCGATCATACCATCTCGCTCGAATCAATGCTGCAACATGGCCGCAGTGCCAACCAAGCGGTGCCGGTCGTGCTGGTAACCCACATCACCAACGAACACGCCATGCGCGCAGCCCTCGCCCGGCTCGAAACCCTCGCGGCCGTGCTCGAATCGCCTACCGCCATCCGCATCGAACCCGCCTGACCGGCTATGTGTTAGCACCCAAAGACTAAAGGAAACCCCATGTCGAACCGCGACAACCCGATCCTCGCCGAACGCAACCTCGCCCTCGAACTGGTCCGTGTCACCGAAGCCGCAGGCCTTGCCGCCGCACGCTGGATCGGCCGGGGCGATAAAAACGCCGCCGATGGTGCCGCCGTCGCCGCCATGCGCAGCGCGTTCGATGCCGTGGCAATCGAAGGCACGGTGGTGATCGGCGAAGGCGAAATGGACGAAGCGCCGATGCTCTATATCGGCGAGCGCGTCGGGGCGGGTGGCCCGGCAATGGATATCGCAGTAGACCCGCTGGAAGGCACGTCCATCGCCGCCAAAGGGGCGCCGAACGCCATCGCCGTGATTGCCCTCGCCGAACGCGGCAATTTCCTCCTCGCCCCCGACATCTACATGGACAAAATCGCCGTCGGCCCCGGCCTGCCGGATGGCGTGGTCGCGCTCGATGCGCCTGTGATCGACAATCTGCGCAACCTCGCCCGTGCCAAAAAATGCGACGTGGCCGACCTGATGGTTTGCACCTTGGAGCGTGACCGTCATGCCGAAATAATCGCTCGCTGCCGTGAAGCCGGCGCGCGCATCACCCTGATCGGCGATGGCGATGTGTCCGGTGTCATTGCCGTTGCCCAACCCGAAGCCGGGATCGATATTTATCTCGGCAGCGGTGGCGCGCCCGAAGGCGTGCTCGCTGCCGCCGCTCTGCGCTGCATTGGCGGCCAAATGCAAGGCCGCCTGCTCTATGAAAACGACGAACAAATCGCCCGCGCCCGCACGATGGGCATCACCGATCCGAACCGCATTTTCGGCCTCACCGACATGGCGCGCGGCGATGTGATGTTTGCCGCCACCGGCGTTACCTCCGGCCCGATGCTGCGCGGCGTGCGCTGGTCGCATCATGGCGCCATCACCCATTCCATCGTGATGCGCTCGCGCTCCGGCACCGTGCGCACCATCGAAGCGACCCATAATTTCCAAACCAAGCCATGGATTCCAGCCTGACCGCGCTACCCGCCGCGCTAACCCCGGCCGCCATCGCGCTCGGCGTCACCGCCAGTCTCGCAGGACGGCGCTGGGTTTGGCGCCCGGTCGATGAGCGCGCCGCCGAGCGCATCGCGCAACTCAACGACCTGCCAGACGTACTCGGCCGCCTGCTCGCGGCGCGTCATGTCAGCGCCGAAGCTGCACGCGGCTTTCTCGACCCAACTTTGCGCGAATATCTGCCAGACCCTTCGATCCTGATCGATATGGACCGCGCCGCGAGCCGCCTCGCGGACGCCGCGCAAAACCACGAAACCATCGGCATTTTCGGCGATTACGACGTCGATGGCGCCTGTTCTGGCGCGCTGATGGCCCTCGGCATGAGTGCGCTCGGAGCCCAGCCGATCAATTACGTGCCTGATCGTCTCGCCGAAGGATATGGCCCTAACGCGCCCGCCTTGCGCGCTTTGGCTGATCGCGGCGCGTCACTCATCATCTGCGTCGATTGCGGCGCCACCGCCCATGAACCGCTCGCCAGCCTTCAGGGCCGCACCGATGCCATCGTGCTCGATCACCACACGCTCGATGGCCCCCCACCCGCCATATTGGCCACAATCAACCCAAACCGGCTTGATGATCGCTCCGGTCTCGGCACCATCTGTGCTGCGAGCGTGGTCTTTCTCACCCTGGTCGCCACCCAGCGCGAGCTGCGCAAACGTGGTGCCTTCGCCCACGCCCCAGAGCCGGATTTGCGCAGCCTGCTCGACCTCGTGGCCCTCGCCACCGTGTGTGACGTGATGCCCCTCACCGGGCTCAACCGCGCTTTGGTCACCCAAGGGCTAAAAATCATGGCCCGTCGCGCCCGCCCCGGCATCGCCGCCTTGCTCGATGTCGCCGGCGTCAATGACGCGCCCACCGCCGCCAATTGCGGCTTCGCGCTCGGCCCGCGCATCAACGCCGCCGGGCGCATCGCCCAGGCCGATCTCGGCCTCTGCACCTTGCTCGCTGATCATCCGGACCAAGCCCTGCGCCTCGCGCGCGAGCTTGATCAAATCAACCAACAGCGCCAAGCGGTCGAGGCGGGCGTGCTCGAAGCCGCGACGGCCGAGGCGCAAACCCAGTTAGCAGCGGGCGCCGCCGCAGCCTTGGTGGTGGGCGAGGGGTGGCATCCGGGTATTGTTGGCATCGTTGCAGGCCGGATCAAAGAAAAATTC
>VFSW01010766.1_pt1 | contig 12923 bp, 14 predicted proteins | sample 5358111 | NCBI WGS metagenome assembly VFSW01 (sample SAMN11554181, study PRJNA540505) | mine drainage metagenome | isolation source: sediment from site ElyBrook_90M | place: USA: Ely Copper Mine, Vershire, VT | collected 2017 | reverse complement strand
CGCACGAGGGTGGTGGTGACGCCGTCGGCATCGGGCAGGCGGAAGCCGGTGACCGATTTGCGCAGCTGCGCCGCCAGCGCGGCGAGTTTGGATATCGACGCCGACGTCGCCGAGGAACTCTCGGCCGTCTGTGTCGATATCTCCCTAACCACCTGCATGTTCTTTGAAATATCCCCGGACGACGCCGCCTGCTGGCGCGCGCTCGCCGAGATGTTCTGCACCAGGGTGGCAATCTGGTTCGACACTTGTTCGATTTCCCCGAGCGAGGCGCCGGCATTCTCGGCGAGCAGAGCGCCACCGACCACATCGGTGGTGCTGCGCTCCATGGACACGACCGCCTCATTCGTGTCGGTCTGGATCGTACGCACGAGCACCTCGATCTGCTTCGTCGCATTGGCCGCGCGCTCAGCGAGGCGTTGCACTTCGTCCGCCACGACCGCGAAGCCCCGGCCCGCCTCGCCGGCCATCGAGGCCTGGATGGACGCGTTCAACGCCAGTATGTTGGTCTGTTCGGCGATATCGTTGATCAATTCGACGATATTGCCGATCTCCTGGGAGCTTTCGCCGAGCCGCTTGATGCGCTTGCTGGTCTCCTGGATCGTCTCGCGGATCGCGTTCATGCCATCGATGGTGCGTCGCACTGCATCGCCCCCCTTATGGGCGATATCGACCGAATGCCTGGCGACGTCCGAGCAGCGCTCGGAATTTCCCGAAACTTCCTCGATCGAGGCCGCCATTTCCGCCATCGATTCGCTGGCCGCCGAGATCTGACGCGATTGCGCGGCGCTTGCCTTGGCCATGTGTGCCGCCGCCGTCTGCGCCTGCCGCATCGCGCCATCGAGCTGAACGGCACCGTCGTTGATCGTGGTGACGAGTTCACGCAGCGCCTCGATCGCATAATTGATCGAATCGGCGATCGCACCGGTGATGTCCTCGGTGACGGTCGCTTGTACGGTCAAATCACCGTCCGCCAGGTTCGACAGCTCATCGAGCAGGCGCATGATCGCCTCCTGGTTGCGCTCGTTCTCCCGCACCCGCAATTCGATCGTGCGCCGCATGTCGACCGCCTTGCGGTATACCCAGGCGAGCGCGACGAGACAGCAAAAAGCGATGCCGAGCGCGATCAAGATCGCAAGGCGGGCCCGATCGGCGCCAAAAGCCGGCTGCGCGGCTGGACGCGCCATCAGCGCCTGCGTCAATCGCGGCAGCGCCGCGGCGGCGATCTGTGCCTTCGCCAGCGGTACAGCCGCAACGATCGACTGGCGCACCGCAGCGGCGAAGGTGCCTTCCCACCGCAGGAGGGACGACAGCTGTGTGGCGCCGGCTGGACCGACTGAGAGCTTGCGTGCCGTGTGATCAAGGCTCGTCAGTGCGGCGACGAGACGTTGAGCGGCCGGCGTGGCCCCGTCAAGGCCAGCCGCCAAGCGCGCCATGTCCAATCGGACCCGTTGCGCCTCTAGATCCATGGCCTCGACGTCGCCGCCGCTGCCGGTCATTTTTCCCACCGCGCCCGCGGCGGCCGGAGGGCCACGCAGCGAGGCAAGCTGCATCGTCAGCTGTCGTGTCTGCCGGTCGGCGGTCTGCATCACCTGTACCGCGCCACGCGCCCCCTCAACGGCATTTACCGCATCAGCGAGTGCTCGCCAGGCGGCAGCGGCCGAGCCGGCACGCCCGAAGTCGCCGCTGGCACGCAGGCTGGCGGCAAGCGCATCGAAAGAGGCGTCATCGCCGCGCAACGCGCTTTGCGCCTCCAGCGGCATGCTGCGCAGCGCAAGCGAGTCCCGCTGAGCAGCGGACGGTGCCTGCTCACGCAGCGCCAGGCCGCCGGCGAGGACGACGCAGAGCGCGGCGAGTGCCGCCAAAGCAGGCGGAATATAGGCCCAACGTTGGGGGTCGTTTTCTTTTGTCATCGCGCCTCTCCGCCGGTGTTCAGCCCGCCGCCTGCAGGAAGCTTTGGCTTTCCACGAGCACTCTCACACTGAGCACCGGCCAGACCTCGCCGCCACGGCGAAAGGCACCCGCAAGGTAGCTGTCGCAGCGGATCACGGTCGGTGGTGGATCCGGACTAAACTCGTTCGCGGAGAAGCGTCGGAAGCCGTGCACTTCATCGACGACCAGCCCGGCCGGCACTTCACGGTGATTGACGACGATGATGCGGGCGTTGCGCTGCGCGACGGCGACGCCGCTGCCGAGAAACTGGCGCAAATCCACCATGGGCATCAATTGTCCGCGAACGTTCGCGATCCCCTTGATCCAGGGCTTGACGCCGGGGACCCGGGTCACGGAGGCGGGCAGCCCGAGGACCTCGCGGGTCTCCTCGCGCGCGACCAGGAACGTCTCGCCACCCATCCTGAATGCAACCCCCACCCACTCCCCGCTCGCCGAGGCCGCGGCAGCGGCACCGGCCACGTTAGCCCGGCTGCGTCTCTCGAGTTCCTGGAGCAATTCGAAGGGCCGGTCCCGCAGGGCGCGCAGGTTCCCGGTTGCGCCGACCTCGACCCCGTTCATACCGCCAGCGCCGCTTGCGCCTTTTCGACCAGTGCCTGCGCGGAGACGGGCTTGACGATGTAGTCCACCGCCCCCTGGCGCAACCCCCAAACCCGGTCCGTTTCCTGTCCCTTGGTCGTGACCATGATGATCGGAATCAGGCTGGTCTGCGGATCGTTGATCAGCGTGCGCGTCGCCTGGTACCCATTGACACCGGGCATGACGATGTCCATGAAGATCAGGTCGGGCTTCATCTCCTTCGCCTTGCGTATGCCCTCGGCGCCGTTCTCGGCCGCAGCCGTTCGAAAGCCGTGCTTTTCGAGTGCCTTTTGCATCACGAACACTTCGGTCGGCGAATCGTCGATAATCAGGATCAATGCCATCTGGGATTCTCCGTCACTTGGCCACGTGAGCCTCGATCGCGCCCAGCAGTTCATCCTTCGTGAACGGCTTCGTCAGGTAATGTTCCGATCCGACGATGCGCCCGCGCGCGCGGTCGAACAATCCGTCCTTGCTCGACAGCATGATGACGGGGATCTGCCGGAACACCTTGTTATGCTTGATCAACGAGCACGTCTGATAGCCGTCGAGACGCGGCATCATGATGTCCACAAAAACGATGTCGGGCTGGTGATCGGCGATCTTCGACAGTGCGTCGAAGCCGTCGATCGCCGTAAAGACCTCGCACCCTTCCTTGCTGAGCAGGGTCTCGGCCGTACGCCGGATGGTCTTGCTGTCATCGATGACCAGCACTTTCAAGCCGGTCAATTTGGATTTGTCGCTGGCGGTCATACAGTCCTTGGATCACGCGCGCACAGGTGCCGGAATATGGGAACTTTTTAACATATCCGGGCGTGGGCAGCCACGGCACGGGCGTCACATTTCGCGGCAAGCGCCTGCAAAGCACGGCGCACTGGTTCACAGTTTCCGGAACTGGGGTGGCCGGCGGCCGCCTTGCGCTAGACTGCGGGCGCGGCGGCCGGCCCGCCGAGCCCGAGGACTGCAGATGTCGACACAAACACGCCTGCTCGTGGTGATGGATCCCATCCAGGGCATCAAACCGGCCAAAGACAGCACGCTCGCGATGTTGTTGGCGGCCCAACGACGCGGCTTCGAGATCCTCTACGCCGAGCAAAAGGACCTCTGGTTGCGCGACGGCACGGCGTTTGGACGTCTCTCGCACCTGCGGGTGCGCGACGATGCGCAAAACTGGTTCGAATGCGATCCGGCGCAACCGACACGCCTCGGGGACTGTGACGTGATTCTGATGCGCAAGGACCCCCCTTTCGACACGGAGTATGTCTATACGACCTACATCCTCGAGCGGGCGCGCGACCAGGGAGCATTGGTCGTCAATGACCCGCGCGGTCTTCGCGACATGAACGAAAAGGTCTATACGGCCTGGTTCCCGGAATGCTGCGCCCCGACGCTCATCACGCGCGACATGGCCGACATGGCCGAATTCCTGCGTGAGCACACCAAAGCCGTCTGCAAGCCGCTGCACGGCATGGGCGGCCGGTCGATCTTCGTGCTTCAGCAGGACGACAAGAACCGCAACGTGATCTTCGAGACGCTGACCGACTATGGCAGCCGCTACGCCATCGTGCAGCGCTATCTGCCGGAAATTACGACCGCCGGGGACTGCCGGATCATACTCGTCGACGGCGAACCGGTTCCTTTTGCGCTGAAGCGCATGCCGAGCGCAGACGACAATCGCGGCAACCTCGCCGCCGGCGCACGCGCCGAGAGCCGGCCGCTGAATGAGCGCGACCGCTGGCTTTGCGGACGTATCGGACCGAAGCTACGCGCGGCCGGGATGCTGTTCGTCGGGCTGGACGTGATCGGCGACTATGTCACCGAGATCAACGTCACCAGTCCGACCGGGATCCGGGAACTCGACAAGAAACACGACCTCGACATCGGCGGCCTGCTGCTGCAGGCGATCGACAGGACTCTGGAGAGCGCGTGAGTTCGCAGCTCCTGGACGCCGGACTCCCCCCGGCTCAAGACCGTTTGCTGACGACCTGTTTTCTGGCCGCCCTGCTGCATGGAATCATCATTCTCGGCGTGACCTTCAGCGCCCCCAAACACCTCTCCAAAGGGCCGGCGGCGCGCGCGCTGGAAGTCATCCTGGTCAGCGACAAAACTCCCTCAACGACGGCCGACGCGCACGCCGCGTACCTTGCGCAGCGCAACCAACGAGGGGCCGGCAACACCCTGGCGCACGAAAGGGCACTGATCCCAAAGTCCTCGCCGGCGCCGATCGAGCACCCGGGCCTCGCCGGCGGGCGCTCGCTCGCCTACGGGCGCTCGGGCTTTAGCCGGACGAGCGGCGGGGACGGCGTGATCGTGACGCGCGCGCGGGTGCCGCGCATCCGATACGTGGGAACCGAGTCTGCCTCGAGCGCCGCCGACATGCCGATCAGGCTGCGCGACCGTCCGGACTTCGGCATGGAGGCGAATGACGATGGGGTGGAACTGCGGTTGCGCGGCAAGCGGCGCCAGCAGTTGTGGATCGCCGCCGACACCCGCGCCATCGATGTCGCCCGCTACCTGGATCGCTGGCGCCGGCACGTCGAGCGCATCGGCACGCTGAACTTCCCGCGCGCCGCGCGCGCCGCGGCGGGCGCCCGAACGCCGATCATCGAGGTAACGATCGACGCCGACGGACACCTGGCCGGCACGCGCATCCGCCGCAGCAGCGGCGACCCGGCGATCGACGACGCCGCGATTCGGATATTGCAGTTAGCCGCGCCATTCGGGGCATTTCCGCGCAAACTCGCCGCCAGACACGATCAGATACGCATCGCCTACCAATGGGAGTTCCTCGCCGGCACCGCGTCGGGCTCGAGCGTATGGTTCGCGCCGCCGGCACGGACACCGCCGGCCGGTTCCGCCGCGGGGACTCGCAAGCCCGCCGCTCCTGCGCGATGATGTCGACTTATGAGCGATTCGGGTTACCTGACCAATCAACTGTTGATCGCGATGCCGGCGCTGAGCGACCCGAATTTCGCTCAAGTCGTCGCGCTCGTCTGCGATCACGGCCCGCGCGGTGCGCAGGCATTGATCGTCAACAAGCCGCTGCCGATGCGCATGGCCGAAGTCTTCGATCAGTTGGAGATGAAAATCGAGCCCGGGCCGCTGATGGAGCGCCACGTGCTGCGCGGCGGACCGATGCAGACCGACCGCGGCTTCGTCGTGCATCCGGCGGGCGGAGAATGGGACTCCACATTGAAAGTCTCCGAGGGGATCCACGTGACGACCTCGCGTGACATCCTGGCGGCGATGGCGCGCGGCGAGGGCCCGGCCGAGGCGGTGATCGCGCTCGGCTATGCCGGTTGGGACGGCGGGCAGCTCGAGGAGGAGATATGCGCCAACGCCTGGCTGAACGCACCGGTCGACCGGGGGGTGCTGTTCGATCTGCCCTACGAGTCACGCTGGCAGGCTGCCGGCCGGCTGATCGGCGTTGATCTGGCGAGGATCGGCCCGATGAGCGGCCATGCCTGAGAGATCGGGCGACAAGGAACCGCGGATCGTGCTGGCATTCGATTTTGGCAGGCGCCGCATCGGCGTCGCCTGCGGCGACACCTTCAGCCAGGCCGCGATGCCGCTGCCGGTGCTGCATTCACCGCGCGACCGGGTCCCCTGGGAGGCGATCGATGCGCTGTTCATCGAATGGCGCCCGGCGGTCGCGGTCGTCGGCCTGCCGTATAATGCCGATGGCTCCGAGAGTGTGCTCGCCCGGGAGGCACGTGCGTTCGCCGCGGAACTGGCCGACAGGTCGCGCGTGCGTGTACATCTCATCGATGAACGCTACTCCTCGATCGAGGCGGCGGCCTGCGTGATCATGGAGCGTTGGTTCGACGAAGCGGGCGGCTAGACGAATGCGATCACAAACCGACAACCTTGGCGGCCTCAACCACCTGATCACACTCGACGGCCTGTCGCGCGAGATGATCACCGCGATACTCGACCGGGCGCAGACCTACCGGCGCGTTCCCGGCCAGCCGGCCTACGAAGGCCGCGAACTGGCCGCCGTCACGGTCGCGAACCTGTTCTTCGAGCCGAGCACCCGCACCCGCGCGTCGTTCGATCTGGCGGCGCGACGGCTTGGCGCACACGTGTTGAATCTTGATCTGCATTCGAGCTCGCGCGTCAAGGGCGAAACGATGCTCGACACGATCTACACGCTCGAAGCCATGAATACGGACGTGTTCGTAATCCGCGATTCCGAGCCCGGCATGCCCGAATTCCTGATCGATCACGTGGCGCCGCATGTTTCGGTGATCAGCGCGGGCGAAGCGCATCTGTCGCACCCGACGCAGGGCTTGCTCGACGTGCTGACGATCCGGACGCACAAGGGCCGTTTTGCCGGCCTGAAGGTCGCGATGGTCGGCGACATCAGGCATTCCCGGGTTGCGCGCTCGACCGCACGGGCGCTTGCGACCCTGGGCGCGACGGACCTGCGCATCGTCGCGCCCACGATGCTGCTGCCGTCGGAGCGGGAGTTCGAGGGCGCGCAACGTTTCACGCGGATCGAGGACGGCATCGCCGGAGCCGACGTCGTGATGATGTTGCGCATTCAAAAGGAGCGCATGGCCGAGGCGGCCTCGCTCGATGAGGCCGCGTACTTTCAGGAATTCGGACTGACGCCGGAGCGCTTGCTGCTCGCCTCGCCAAGCGCACTCGTGATGCACCCGGGCCCGATGAATCGCGGCGTCGAGATCAGCTCGGAGGTCGCCGATGGCAGCCACTCGGTGATCCGCGAACAGGTGAACAACGGCGTGGCGGTGCGCATGGCGGTGCTCGCCTCGATCGCGGCGACGCTTACACGCCACCGCCGGCCCCTTTAGCCGAAGTTGATCTTCGCCTCGAGATTGGTGCGCGAATCGGCGGCCGAGAGCGCCTCCTCGAGCTCGATCCGCCCCTCCCGCACCAAACCGTACAGCGAGTTATCGAAGCTCAACATGCCGCGCTCCGTGCCGGTGCGGATCGCCTCCTTGAGGGACATGACGTCGCCTTTCTTGATGAGTTCGCTGATGTGCGGCGTGTTGACCATGACCTCACAGGCGGCAACGCGCGAACCGGTCTTGGCGAGGACGAGGCGCTGGGAGAGGATCGCCCGCAAATATTGCGACAGGTCGAGAAAGATCTGGTTGTGCTGATCGCGCGGGAACATGTTGATGATGCGGTCGAGCGTCTCGGCGCAGTTGTTCGCGTGCAGCGTGGCGATGCACAAATGGCCGGTGCCGGCGAGCGAGATCGCCGCCTCCATGGTCTCACGATCGCGAATCTCGCCGATCAGGATCACGTCCGGCGCGGCGCGCAAGGCGCTGCGCAACGCACGGGCGTACGACTTCGTGTCGAGGCCGACCTCGCGCTGGTTGACGATCGATTTCTTGTTCGTATGCAGGAACTCGATCGGATCCTCGATGGTGAGGATGTGATCCGAGGAAGTTTCGTTGCGGTAGTTGATCATCGCCGCAAGCGTCGTCGACTTGCCGGCGCCCGCGCCGCCAACCATCAGGATCATCCCGCGACGCAACATCACCAGTTCCTTGACGATCTCCGGCATCCCGAGATCCTCGAGGCGCGGCATCTCCGCGGTGATGTAGCGCAGCACCATCGCCGGATAGCCGCGCTGGTAGAAGACATTGACCCGGAACCGGCCGAGGCCGGCTTCCGATATCGCGAAATCGATTTCCAGGTCCTCGTTGAAGTGATCGATCTGCTCCTGGGTCATGAGTCCGAGCGCGGCCTGCCGCACGGTCTCCGGACTCAGCACCTGCTTGTTGACGGGAAAGATCTTGCCCTCGATCTTGATCTTCACCGGCGCATTACAGCTGAAGAACAGGTCGGAAGCCTTCTTCTCGACCATGAGCTTGAACAACGGCTTGGTGTTCATCGCCTGGACGGGTGCGGTGGCGGACATCGCTCAGAACACCTGGCCTTCGCTCTCGCCGAGGATCTGCAGAGATTGGGCCGCCTCGTCGGCGTTCTTCATCTCGCGCTTGCTCTCGAGCTTGACGCGCAACCGCAGCTCGTTCTTCGAATCGGCGTTGCGCAGCGCATCCTCGTAGGACACGAGCCCCGCCTCGTACAGATCGAACAGCGCCTGATCGAAGGTCTTCATGCCCAGCCGGTTGGAACGTCCCATGACGTCCTTGATCTTCGTGACGTCGCCCTTGAAGATCAGGTCCGAGATCAGAGGGGAGGCCAGCATGATCTCCATCGCCGCGATCCGGCCGGAGCCGGACTCACGCGGGATGAGGCGCTGCGAAATGAGCGCGCGGATGTTGAGCGACAGGTCCATCAGGAGCTGTTCACGGCGCTCCTCAGGGAAGAAATTGATGATCCGGTCGAGAGCCTGGTTCGAACTGTTCGCGTGCAGGGTTGCGAGCACGAGATGCCCGGTCTCGGCGAACTGGATGCAATATTCCATGGTCTCGCGATCGCGGATCTCGCCGATCAGGATCACGTCGGGCGCCTGCCGCAAGGTGTTCTTGAGGGCGAGGTGCCAGCTGTCGCAGTCCACCCCGACCTCGCGGTGCGTGACGACGCAGCCGCGGTGCGCATGCACGTACTCGACCGGATCTTCGATGGTCACGATGTGACCGCGGGTCTTCTCGTTCCGGTAGCCGATCATCGCCGCCAGCGAGGTCGACTTGCCCGATCCGGTGCCGCCGACCAGGATCACGAGGCCGCGCTTGGACAGCACGACCTCTTTCAGCACCAGCGGCAATTCGAGTTCCTCGAGGCTCGGGATCTTCGCGTTGATGGTGCGCACGACGGCGCCGGTGAATCCCTGTTGAATGAAGGCGCTGACCCTGAATCGGCCGATACCGGGCGGCGCGATCGCGAAATTGCACTCCTTGGTCGCGTCGAATTCGCGGGTATGGCGGTCGCTCATGATCGCGCGCACCAGAGCCGCACTCTGTTCGGGCGTCAACGAGCGGTCCGACTGCGGGCGTATCTCGCCGTCGACCTTGATCGCGGGCGGGAATCCGGCGGTGATGAACAGGTCGGAGCCCTTCTTCTCCACCATGCGCCGCAGCAAATCCTGCATCAACTTGATCGATTGGTCACGTTCCATGATCAGATGCTGTCCTTGTTCTGGGCCTTGTAGCGCGCTTCCTCGCGGCTCACCACACCTTTCTGAACCAATTCCTGCAGGCATTGATCGAGCGTCTGCATCCCCTGCGACTGACCGGTCTGGATCGCCGAGTACATTTGCGCGATTTTGCCCTCGCGAATCAAATTGCGTATGGCCGGTGTGCCGATCATGATTTCGTGTGCCGCAACGCGGCCGCCGCCGATGCGCTTCATGAGGGTCTGCGAGATCACGGCGCGAAGGCTTTCCGAGAGCATCGCGCGCACCATCTCCTTCTCGGCGGCGGGAAAGACGTCGACGATGCGGTCGATCGTCTTCGCCGCGGAACTCGTGTGCAGGGTACCGAAGACCAGATGGCCGGTCTCGGCGGCGGTGAGTGCGAGGCGGATCGTCTCCAGATCGCGCATTTCCCCGACCAACACCACATCCGGATCCTCTCGAAGCGCCGAGCGCAGCGCCTCGGTGAAGCCCAGTGTGTCGCGATGCACTTCGCGCTGGTTCACCAGACAGCGCTTGCTCTCGTGGACGAACTCGATCGGATCTTCGATGGTTATAATGTGGTCGGGCCGGTTGTCGTTGCAGTGGTTGACCATCGCCGCGAGAGTCGTGGACTTGCCGGATCCGGTCGGCCCGGTCACCAACACGAGCCCCCGGGGGAGCATGCACAAGTCTTTGAAAGTCTTGGGGGCGTTGAGTTCGTCGAGCGACAGGATCACCGAGGGGATCGTCCGAAACACGGCGCCGGCGCCGCGATTCTGGTTGAAGGCATTGACGCGGAAGCGCGCGAGCTTGGGTATCTCGAAGGAGAAATCCGTCTCGAAGAACTCCTCGAACGCCTTGCGCTGCTTGTCGTTCATGATGTCATACACCATGCTGTGCACTTCCTTGTGCGCAAGCGCGGGCATGTTGATGCGCTTGATGTCGCCGTCGACGCGGATCATCGGCGGAACTCCGGCCGAAAGGTGCAAGTCCGATGCCTTGTTCTTGACCGCGAAGGCGAGCAACTGCGCGATATCGACCGCCATTGACGGCTCCTGAGTCGGCCATTGTCGGCCGGTGTGAGTATATAAGAGGGCATGCGCACCCAATATGTTAATTGGTCCGCAGAATTTGCCTTTCAGGCTGCACGCGATCCGCGAGCGCATCGCACACGCCGCGCTCGCCGCCGGCAGGGATCCGGCCGGGATCACGATGATCGCGGTCGGCAAGACCCAGCCTGCCGACATGTTGCGCGCCGCCGCGATGGCCGGCGTCACGGATTTCGGCGAAAACTACCTACAGGAGGCGGAGGAGAAGATGAATCAGCTCACGGACCTGCCGTTGCGCTGGCATTTCATCGGCCGCGTTCAAGCCAACAAGACCCGCTCGATCGCGGCCCGCTTCGACTGGGTACATGGAATCGACCGCGCCGAGATAGCGCAGCGCCTGTCGGCGCAGCGCTCGCCGCACCTGCCGCCGATCAATGTTTGCATCCAGGTGGCGCTCAGCGAGGAAGCGAACAAGGGCGGGCTGGCGCCGGGCGAACTGCCGGGCGCGGCCGCACGAATCGCGGCCCTGCCGGGGCTGCGCTTGCGCGGCTTGATGTGTTTGCCGCCGATGCTGGCCGATCGGGCGGCTCAACTTGCCGTGTTCGGTGAATTGGCGCACTTGTTGCGCGACATCAACGCCCGGGGCTTCGATCTGGACGTGCTGTCGATGGGAATGAGCGGAGATTTCGAGGCCGCCATCGCGGCGGGCGCCACCCACGTGCGCATCGGCACGGCCTTGTTCGGGGAGCGCGGATGACCATCAACAACCAATGGGCGGACACATGAACGATTTCGGCAAAATGGCCTTCATCGGTGGCGGCAACATGGCCGGGGCGTTGATCGGCGGCCTGATCCGCCGGGGCGCCCGGCCCGCGCAAATCGTGGTCGCCGACCCGAGCGGAGAGCGACGCAGCGCGCTCGGCGATGAATTCGGCATCTCCGTATCGGCCGATAACGCCCAGGCGATCGCCGGTGCCGAGGTCGTGGTGCTCGCGGTGAAGCCGCAACAAATGCGCTCGGTCGCGCTCACGCTCGCACCGGGGCTGTGCGAGGCGCGCAGTTTGGTGGTATCCGTCGCCGCCGGCATCCCGCATGCGGCGCTCGCCCGCTGGTTCGGGTCTCAGGTCCCCGTGGTGAGGACCATGCCGAATCGACCGGCGCTGAACGGATTCGGGGCAACCGGCCTGTACGCCCCGGCGAGCGTCGGTGCAGCCTACCGCGCGCTCGCCGAATCCATCATGAGCGCCGTGAGCGCGACCGTATGGGTCGAACATGAGTCTCAGATGGACACCGTCACCGCGCTCTCAGGGAGCGGCCCGGCGTATTTCTTTCTGTTCATGGAAGCTCTCGAGGCGGCCGCGCACGAACGCGGGCTGCCGTCGGATATCGCACACCGCCTGACGCTCGAGACCGCCTTCGGAGCGGCGCAGATGGCGCGCCAGTCGCACGAGTCGCTCAGCCTGCTGCGTGAGCAGGTCACGTCCAAGGGTGGCACGACGGCGGCCGCGCTCGCGGTGCTGGACGCCGCCGGTCTGCGCGCGATCATCGGCCACGCGATCGCCGCCGCGGACCGCCGCTCGGCCGAGCTAGCGGCCGAATACGGCACTCCGTGAAGCGCCTGCGGGAGACATGAACATGGATGTGATCGGCTATGTCGTCGACACCCTCCTGTGGCTGCTGACACTCGCCTTTCTGCTGCGCCTGCTGTTCCAGTGGGTCCGGGCGGACTTTCGCGACCCGCTCGCCGATTCGATCGTGCGGGTCACGAACTGGCTGATCAAGCCGCTGCGACGCGTATTGCCGCCGATCGGCAAGGTCGATACGGCGACGGTCGTGGCGGTGCTCGCGGTCGCGGCGGTGCGCACCGGGGCGCGGCTCGCGCTTCAGGGACTATGGGTTGCGGACCCGGTGCTGTTCCTGCGCATCACGGCCATCGCGCTCGCGGACATGGTGCTGCGCGTCTACCTGTTCGCGCTGCTCGTCTACTGGCTGACCAGTTTCTTAGCTCCGGGCGGCCACGCACCCGGCATCCGGCTCATCGACCAACTGTGCGAACCGGTGCTCCGGCGCATCCGGCGTTGGATACCGCCGATCGGCCAGGTCGACTTCTCGGTGCTCTGGGCGTCGATCGCGATTGGCGCGCTCCTGATCCTTCTCGGACGCGGTTGAGGCGTCCGCGCAACCGGCGCGGCCACGCGAAGTCCTGAAAAATGCAGCATTCCACGCGCGCGGCGCGCGAATATTTTTTTCGATTGCGCTAAACATCGGCTTTTTTCTATGTTATTTTCGGCGCCGAG
>VFSW01010765.1_pt1 | contig 12924 bp, 18 predicted proteins | sample 5358111 | NCBI WGS metagenome assembly VFSW01 (sample SAMN11554181, study PRJNA540505) | mine drainage metagenome | isolation source: sediment from site ElyBrook_90M | place: USA: Ely Copper Mine, Vershire, VT | collected 2017 | reverse complement strand
CGCATGGGAGAGCGCGGGTGCCTACGGCACGAAGACCCGGTTTTCATATTGTAGCCAATCGTCGGCATCGTCATGGGCAGCTCCTCGGACCACGACGTGATGCGTGGTGCCGGCGACGCCCTGGGACGCTTCGACGTGCCCTTCGAGGTCCACGTGGTCTCGGCGCACCGCACCGCCGAATAGATGATTCGATACGGCTTGGAGGCCGGCGCTCGCTCACTGCGGGTGATCGTCGCGGGCGCCGGCGGTGCCGCCCACCTGCCCGGCATGCTGGCCGCCGTCACCACGCTGCCGGTGATCGGCGTGCCCGTGGCGCTCGCGCGTTTGGACGGGATGGACTCCCTGCTGTCGATCGCCCAGATGCCTCGAGGGGTCCCGGTCGCCACGGTCGCCATCAACGGCGCCTTCAACGCCGGCCTGCTCGCCGTGCGGATCCTGGCCACTTCTGATGAGGGCCTGAGCAGAGCCCTGGAGCGCTACCGCAGTGAATTGGCCGAGCAGGCCAGGCAACAGGACCGGGACCTCGCGAAGGATTGATGATTTTCTTAAGCGCCGTCTGACCCGTTGGGACGCGCCGAGCATCCGGTGGCCCCTAGTCTGGACAGGTAACGAAGGAGGCTTTCATGGGTGTCATGAAGCGAATCAACACAATCTTCCAGTCCAAGGCGAACGCTGCGCTCAACAAAGCCGAGGATCCGCGCCAGACGCTGGACCTCTCCTACGAACAGCAGCTCGAGAACCTGACCAAAGTGAAGCGGGCGGTCGCCGACGTCGCGACGGCTCGCAAACGAGTCGAGATCCAGGCCGAACAGTTGAAGACCCAGGGCGACAAGCTCGCCGAACAGGCCAAGGCGGCGCTCGGCCAGAACAATGAGCCGCTCGCTCGTGAGGCGCTCAACCGGCGAGAGGCCATCTCCGCCCAGCTCCAAGACCTGGAAGTCCAACACACCACGATCGTCGAGCAGGAGCACAAGCTCACCGACACCGCCCAACGCCTGCAGACCGAGGTGGAGGCCTTTCGCACCAAGAAAGAGACCATCAAGGCGACCTACACCGCGGCCGAAGCCTCCGCGCACATCTCCGAGGCAGTCAGCGGGATCTCAACATCGATGGGCGACGCCGGTGCCGCGATGCAACGCGCCCAGGACAAGGTTGCCGAGATGCAGGCCCGCAGTGGAGCACTCGACGAACTCTTGGCCTCAGGGGCGTTGACCGATCTGACGAGCACCTACGACGATATCCAGGCGCAACTCGACAAGGCCAAGGGGACCTCAGACGTCGACGCCCAACTGGCGGCAATGAAGAGTCAACTGGCATCGGGTAGTGCGGGAGAGCTCCATTCAGGTGAGGAGGCCTGACGATGGCCAAGACCAAGATCGAGGTCGATCACGGCCTGGACGTGCGCATGTTCATCACGGGGCTCGGCCTCGTCGTGCTCTACGCCGTACTGGTGACCTTGTTGTTGCGCTTTGGAGTGTCCATGGTCGCGGTCATCGTGATCGGTGCTGCACTGTTGTTCTCGCAGTACTACTTCTCGGACAAGATCGCCATGTTCTCGATGCGAGCCCATGAGGTCACGCCCCAACAAGAACCGAAGCGCCACCAGCTCGTGGCCCGACTCTGCCTGCTCGCCGACATGAAGAAGCCCCGGGTGGGGGTGGCCGAGGGCGACGTGCCCAACGCCTTCGCGACCGGGCGCAGCCCCTCGCATGCGGTGATCTGCGCCACGCGGGGCCTGATGAACCGACTCAGCGACGAGGAACTCGAGGCGGTGCTGGCGCACGAACTCAGTCACGTCGCGCACCGAGACGTCGCGGTGATGACCATCGCGTCGGGCGTGGGCATGCTGGCCGGGCTCGTCAGTCGCATGGCGATGTGGGGCGCGATGTTCTCGGGGGGGAATCGAAGCAGCAACAGCAACGACAATACGGCGCTACTCGAAATGGTCACGTGGCTGGTGTCGATCGTGATCTACGTGATCGCGTATCTGCTCACCATGGCCCTGTCGCGCTACCGCGAACTCTCCGCGGACCGTTCCGGGGCGATCCTCATCGGCAAGCCCAGCGTGCTCGCGAGCGCCTTGGTCCACATCACCGGTGACATGGGCAAGATTCCGCGCACCGACCTTCGCCACGCCGAAGCGATGAACAACTTCTTCTTCGTTCCCGCCCTGGCCGGTGGCTCGGCGGCTTCGCTCTTCTCCACGCACCCATCGCTCGAGAAGCGACTCGACCAACTCAACCGCCTCGAGAAGGAACTGAACGGCTAGTGGGGATCCGCGACACGCTCTTTGGCCGGACCAAGCAGGTAGCGCCCAAACTCGACAATCTCTTCGCCCTACCTTCGGCGGCGTTGACTCTGGAGAGCGAGCTCGATCTCATCCCTTCGGGCCAAGCCGGTCTGCTCTTCAAGGCCGGTAGCGGCGAGACGACGATCACGACCGACGAGGAGATCAAGGACCTGCTCAACTTCGACGAGAGCACGGGCAAGATCGCCATCACGACCGACGACCTCGGCTTCAAGTGGTTGGTGATCACCGACCCCGATATCGAGACACTGGTGACGCGGATCCATGGTGCCAACACGTCCATGGTGGAGAACGGGCTCGGCCCTCGACTGCTCTGTGCGGTCTTTGGATTCGTGCCCAAGACCCCACCCGGAGACGGAGCGGTACGACTGGTCTATCTGCTCAAGCAGGGTACGTTCTATCCATTCGCCCCCACCGGTCCCGACCAGCGAGACAACGAACTCGAACTTCGGGTCCGTTCCTTCATCGGCGACGACCTTCCGATGGAGAAGGATCTCACGCGCTGGATGGCGCTGTGGAATCTTCCGGTGAATTAGGCCACGACGTCGGCGAAATCACGCTCGACGATCGCATCGAGTCCCTCGGCGTATTGCAGGTCCAGTGAAGTCAGCCCGGCTCGGTCGTGGGTCCACAACTCGAATCGCACCGTGCAATATCCGAGTCGCACGATCGGGTGGTGGTCGAGTCGCTGGGCCAAGTCCACTTGCGCGCTGAGGATTCGCACGCCACTGGGATAGTCAAGCGTGAGAATCTCGCGCACCAAGAGGCCGTCGACGATCCTCCAGTTCGCGCGTCTGACGAGCCATTCGCTCACGACTTCAGGTTCGAGGAGGGCAGGTCGGCTCAAGGATGCGTCATGTCCTCAGGCACGACGGCGGCGTCGAACTCCTCGCCCGTCAAGAATCCGAGCGACAGAGCCGACTCGCGAAGGGTCGAGCGCTCCTTGTGCGCCTTCTTGGCGACCTGGGCGGCCTTGTCGTATCCGATGATCGGATTGAGTGCCGTGACCAACATGAGCGAGTTGTTGAGATGGTGGCTGATCTGCTCGTAGTCCGGTTCGATTCCCTCGACACAGAACTCGAGGAATCGCTCGCAGGCGTCACTCACCAAGTCGACGGAATTGCAGAAGTTGTGGATGATCACCGGCTTGCACACGTTGAGTTCCAGATTCCCCCGAGATCCCGCCATCGAGACCGCGGCGTCGTTGCCGTAGACCTGGATGGCCACCATGATCATGGCCTCGGACTGGGTGGGGTTGACCTTGCCGGGCATGATCGAACTACCCGGCTCGTTTTCGGGCAACTGCAGTTCGCCCAGACCCGATCGAGGACCCGACCCCAACCAACGTAGGTCGTCAGCGATCTTGATCAGACTGGTGGCGAGGGTTTTGATCGCGCCGTGCGCGAAGACCAGGGCGTCGTGCGCCGCGAGCGCGGCGAACTTGTTGGGGGCCGTCACGAACGGCTTTCCCGTCAGTGCGGCAATGGCCTCGGCCACTCGTTCGCCGAACTCCGGGTGGGTATTGAGCCCGGTGCCCACGGCCGTGCCACCGGCGGCCAACTCGTAGAGACCACCCAGCACGAGGCGCAGTCGATCGAGGTCGGCGTCGAGCTGGGCGACGTATCCCGAGAACTCCTGGCCCAGGGTCAGCGGAACCGCGTCCATGAGATGGGTGCGTCCGATCTTGGTGATCTGCGCGTACGCAACGGCTTTGTCGTTCAGACCATCACGCAGGCGACCCACCGCGGGGATCAAGCGATCGGTGATCTCGCTGACCGCGGCGATGTGCATGGCAGTGGGGAACGTGTCGTTGGACGACTGGGACATGTTGACGTGATCGTTGGGATGGACCGGAGTCTTGGTGCCCCGTTCTCCTCCGGCGATCTCGATGGCCCGATTCGAGATCACTTCGTTGACGTTCATGTTGGTCTGGGTCCCCGAGCCGGTCTGCCAGATCCGCAAGGGGAACTCGCCTTCGAGCACGCCGTCGATCACCTCGCGCGCGGCCTGCTCGATCAGGGCGCAACGCTCGCCGTCGAGCTTTCCCAGGTTGTAGTTGACCTGGGCGGAGGCGAACTTGAGGATACCGAAGGCCTTGATGAGTGCCGGTGGCATGGTCTCGTGGCCAATGGCGAAGTGGTGAAGACTGCGCTCGGTCTGAGCGCCCCAGTATCGGTCGGCCGGTACTGCAATGGAGCCCATGGTGTCGGATTCGATGCGAACGTTTGTCATGACTACCTCTCTACTGCCTGGGCGACTTCTTCGTGACGGATTGCCTAGGGACCTTGGTCCCCGCCGGGGCCTTCCTGGCCACCGCTCTCGTCGATGATCCGGGCGACTTCGCGTAGAGGGCGAGTCCGTCCTCCATGACCGCGCGGGCCTCGACGACGTCCTCGCCACGGGGGCCATCCCCACTACCTGGCACCTCCAAGATCAGCGGCAGGTTACGGACCTTGGGGTGCGCGACGAGCGGGGCGAGACCCGCAGCGCCAATCGTTCCCTCTCCGATGTTCGCGTGACGGTCGCGATTGGCGCCCAGTTCAACCTTCGAGTCGTTCAGGTGAAGGCACTTCAGGCGTTCGATGCCGATACGTTGGTCGATCTCCTGGATCAGCTTCTTGGTTCTCGCCACACTGGAGTAGTCGACGCCGCTCGCCCACAGGTGCTGGGTATCGATGCAGATCCCGAGGCGCTCGTCGCCGCCGCAGGCGTCGATGAGCGCCTCGATCTCTTCGAGACTGCGTCCCACCGTCCCCCCGGCACCTGCGGCGTTCTCAATCAGGATCGGACAGTCGCGCACGGTGCTCGGTGCCGGTGTGGCATCGTCGAGCGCGCGCATGAACGCCCGAGCGATCTGAGCGATGGCCTCGTCGAATCCGGCTCCCTTGTGCGATCCCACGTGCAGCACGACCCCCGACGAGGCCATCCCCCTCGCGACCGAGAGGTTGTGGGTGAGCGTCGCCACCGACTTCTCGTAGAGGTCAGGGTCTGAGGTGGCGAGGTTGATCAGGTACGTCGCGTGACAGAACGTATCGGTGATCGTCGGGTGCTCGGCCTGGGCCCGTCGAAAGTTCTCGAGCACTTCGGGCGAGTACTGTGAGGGCTTCCACATCCTGGGACTCTGGGTGAAGATCTGGATCGACGTCGCCCCGATCGCCACTCCCGCTTCGAGCGATGCGACGAGTTTGCCCCCGCCGCGTACGTGTGCACCAATGTTCATTACAGTAAAACTAGTTGCCCCGTGCAAACCTTCGAAAGGAATTCCATGCCCGACGTCTTCAGCGCGAACGCCCGCGCCATCTTTGACAAAAAGGTCCTCGCGCACGTCGCGAGCCTCGAACCCGATGGTTCACCCAACGTCACCCCGGTGTGGGTCAAATTGGACGGCGACGACATCATCATCAACACGGCCCTCGGGCGAGCCAAGGCGCGCAATCTCGCGTCGGACTCACGCGTGGCCGTGTCGCTGACCGACCCGGACAACATCTACGACCTCGTCGCCGTTCGCGGTACGGTCGTCGGTTTCACGACCGAGGGTGCGGACCAGGTCATCGACGACTTCGCAATGAAGTACCTCGGCGTCGACTCCTACCCCTATCGGCGCGAGGGTGAGATCCGTGTGACGGTTCGCATCCGGCCCGACCGTATCGCCACCCAGCCCGAGTAGTTCACTCGAAACGAGTCTGGCCAATACCCACCTCGTCGCTCGAAGCCACGAGGGGGTCGAGTCCGGGAGTCGTCAGGCTCGTACCGTCGTAACTCCAGACGCGAATCGCGTTGGGCGGGGCGGGGCGGTTGTACGCACCTGTGACGTTGGCGACCGCATTGGAGAAAGTGACCTCGCCATCGCTCAACATGGCTCGAACGACCTGGGCGTGCTGCTCGGCCAACTCATCACTGGCGATGACGACGTGGTCGAGCTCGATCAGCCAACTCAACGTCGCCACGTCGCGCGCCGCGATCTGGGCGCGATAGTCCATAGAGACTTCGAGCCAGATTCCAATGGGCACTTCGAGTTGACCTTCGAGTGATCCCATCGCCACCACCGTGTCGTGCGGGGCGCAGGTCACCACGAGTGGACGCTCCTCGGCGAGTTTCGCCACCTCGCCCAATCGATCGAGGGTAATGGCGAGGCGGGTGAGTTCCATGGCCTAGGGCTGGAGGTCTTCTTTGGGCAGTCGCTCGATATTCACGTCGCGAAACGTCAAGATGCGCACCGACGGAACGAAGCGCGCGGAACGGTACATATCCCAGACCCAGGCGTCATGGAGATTCACCTCGAGCAGCGTCGGTGTGGAGTTGGACCGCACCTCTATCGCAACATCGTTGGCCAGGTAGAAACGTCGGTCGGTCTCTACTGCGTAGTCGAACATCCCCACCACGGCCTTGTACTCCTGGACCAAGGCGAGCTCCAGGGTCGACTCGTAATCGTCGAGCTCTTCTTCGCCCACGCGCGACTACGCGCGTTCAGTGACGCGCAGCTCCTTGATCTTGGCGGCCTTTCCACGCAGATCACGGAGATAGTACAACTTGGCCCGTCGCACGTCGCCGTAGGAGTCGACCTCGATCTTGGCGATGGTCGGGGCGTGGACCGGGAAGGTCCGCTCAACTCCCACACCGAAACTGATCTTGCGAACGGTGAACGTCTCTTGTAGTCCCGAGCCCTGGCGGCGGATGACGACGCCCTGGAACACCTGAACGCGCTCGCGGGTTCCCTCGACGACGCGCACGTGAACCTTCAGAGTGTCACCGGCACGAAATCGGGGGATGTCGTCGCGAAGCGAGTCACGATCAATGAGGTCAGTCGGATTCATGAGAGCGGTCCCTTTCGGATCACTGAGGCTTTAGAAGTTTAGCCGGTCTGGCCCCCGCCATCCACCGAGGGGAATTCCTCCATGATCCGTAACTCCTCAGGGGTGATCCCACCGCGACGAACAATGAGGTCGGGGCGGCGTTCGAGGGTCCGGTGCAGCGACTGGGCGTGGCGCCATCGCGCGATGCGGGCGTGGTCGCCCGATCGAAGCACCTGGGGAACTCCCTGGTCGCGCACGGCCGCCGGCTTGGTGTACTGAGGGTATTCGAGCAGCCCGGCGGCGAAGGACTCGTCGAGCACCGACTCGTCATTGCCCAGTCCACCGGGCCGGAGGCGAACGACGGCCTCGATCACGCACAGCGCGGCCAACTCGCCCCCGGCGAGCACGAAGTCGCCCACCGATAGTTCGAAGTCGACCGCCTGGTCGATCAGGCGCTGGTCGAATCCCTCGTAGCGCCCGCACAGCAGGCTGAAGCCCCCCAGAGCGCTCAACTCCTTGGCCGTCTCGTGATCAAAGACCCGTCCCGACGGCGTGAGCGCGATGATCGGCCTCGCGATCTCGGGATCGGACTCAATGGTGCGCAGTATCGGTTCGGCGCGTAACACCATTCCTGGTCCACCGCCGAAGGGGGTGTCGTCGACCGTGCGGTGCGCGTCGTCGGTCGCCTCGCGAAAGTCGTGAAGATGGAGTTCGAAAACGCCGCGCTCGCTGGCGCGGCCGAGCACCGAGGTTGCGGCGTACTGTGCGAGTGCGTCGGGGAACAGCGTGAGCACATCGATTCGCAAGCTCACTCGAAGAGCCCTTCGGGCACATCGACCACGATCCTCTCGTTGGCCACAACATCGATGACGAAGGTGAGCGGAACCAGTGCGCCACTGTCGAGGACCAGCAGGTCACTGGCGGGGTTGGCCTCCACGTCCACCACGACGCCACGCACGATCTCGTCGGCGTCGACGACTTCGGCGCCGAAGAGATCGTCGATCCAGATCACGCTCTCGTCGTCGAGACGCGGCGCGGACAACACGACGCCGCGCCACCGTTCGGCTTCGTCACGGCTGTCGATACGGTCGAAGGTGACGATGTAGCGATCCTGGTGACGAGCGCTCGAGATAACGACGAGTACTCCGAGTTCGCTCAGCAGTTGCGTGCCCGCGTCGAGACGTTCGCTCCGATCGGTCCACAAGTCGACGAGGACCTGACCCTTGAGCCCATGAGCCTTGACGATTCGCCCGACTTCGAGCGTGGGGCGCCGCGCGCCGCTCACGATTAGTCGACGATGTCGACGGAGGTCGTCACGCCGTCTCGAGCACCAGCCGCCCCGACGAGGGTGCGGATCGCCTGCGCCGTGCGTCCGCGACGACCGATGATGCGGCCCATGTCGTCAGAGCCCACGCTCAACGACAAGATGACCTTGCCTTGACGTTCGTTCACCTCGATCGATACGGCATTGGGCTCGTCGGCCAAGCTCTTGGCGATGAATTCGAGCACCGCGCTGGCGGTAGCCGCGCTGGCCACGTTGTCGTACTCGTCCGCGCCGCCCTCATCGACGTCAGCGTCGTCGATCGTGTTGACATCGCCGGCCACGTAGTCGTCGTGTAGATCGCTCACTTGGCGGCCTTTGCGGCTTCGAACATCTCGATGGCCCCGCTCGTCTTGAGCAACTTCGCAACCCGTTCGGTTGGTTGAGCGCCCTGCTGGAGCCAGCGAACGACCTTCTCGTTGTCGACCTTGGTGACCGTCTCGGGCTCGGCCGCCGACAGCCCGCGCGGCTGATAGGTGCCCAGGATCTCGAGAAAGGCGCCCGAACGTGCCCGACGGCTCTCCGCCGCCACGATGCGGTAGGTCGGTTGCTTCTTCTTACCCATCCGAACCAGACGAATTTTCACGGCCACGACGAAATCCCCTTCAAACCTGTGTGTCCCGGTCCACCGGAACTGGGCGATATACCCGAGTTCAAGAGTTTAGCGCTGTTTGGGAGGAGTGACCCTTCCGCCCTTCTTCTTCTTGTTTTTCCCGCCGCCGGCGCGTTGGGGTGGCGCCGCGGACTTCATCCCTTGGGCCAGTGCCTCGAATCCGGCCGACATCGGTTCCGACTTCAGTGCGTTGGCCCGTGCGGCCATGCCCGCCATGCGTCCCATGCCCCCAGGGAGCGAGGGCATCGCCCCGCCACTCATCTGGCGCATCATCTTGCGCATCTCGTTGAACTGCTTGAGCAGTTGATTCACCGCGCTGACCGTCGATCCCGATCCGCCGGCGATCCTGGTGCGACGAGAGCCGTCGATGATCGAGGGATCGCGCCGCTCCCTCGGCGTCATGGAACGGATGATCGCCTCGACCCGGCTGACCTCACCCTCGTCGATGTTGTTGGCGGCGCTGCGCATCTCCTTGGTGACTCCGGGCATCAGCTTCATCAGTCCGCCCAGTGAACCCATCTTGCGAACCTGGTTCAGTTGAGCCAGGAAATCGTCGAGGGTGAAGGTGCCGCTCAGCATGCGCCCCGCCGAGTCGGCGACCACGCCTTGGTCCATCGTCCGCTCGGCCTGCTCGATGAGCGACAGGACGTCTCCCATGCCGAGGATCCGCGAAGCCATGCGGTCGGGGTGGAAGAGGTCGAAGTCCGCCATCTTCTCGCCCGTCGAGGCGAAGACGACCGGGCGGCCCACCACGCCTCGCGCCGACAGCACGGCGCCCCCGCGAGCGTCGTAGTCAAGTTTGGTCACGATGATCCCCGACAACTCGAGGGTCTCGTGGAAGGCCCGTGCGGTCAACACGGCGTCCTGGCCCGTCACCGCGTAGATGACGAGGAACGTGTAGTGCGGCGACGTGGCGGCGCTGATCGATCGCACCTCCTGCATCAGTGCTTGATCGATGGAGAGACGACCGGCGGTGTCGATCACCACGACGTCTCGACCCAGCCGCGTGGCCTCGGCGAGTCCGCGTCGCGCCACCGATACCGGGTCACTGGCCTCTGAGAAGACGTCGACGCCAATCTGCGAGCCCAGGACTCGCAACTGTTCCACCGCCGCGGGTCGCTGGAGGTCGGCGGCGATGAGGTAGGGCTGACGGCCCTGCTGTTTGAACCACGAGGCGAGCTTGGCGGCGGTCGTGGTCTTGCCGGCGCCCTGGAGACCGGCCAGCAGCACCACCGTCGGCGGACGTGAGGCGTAGGTGACCTTGAGCGATGAACCACCGAGGACTTCGACCAACTGCTCGTGCACGGCCTTGATCACTTGTTGTCCCGGAGACAGACTCTGGACCAACGCCTCGCCGCCGACGCGAACCCGCACCGCGTCGATGAAGGCCCGTACGACGCCCAGTTCCACGTCGGCTTCGAGCAGGGCGGAGCGAACCTCGCCCAACGCGGCGTCGAGGTCGGCCTCGCTCAGTCGACCCCTCGAGCGCAAGGACGCGCCGAGCCGATCGAAACGTTCGCTGAGGGCGTCAAACATGATGACTGAAGGCTACCGTCAAGCGTCCAGGAGCGATTCAACGAAGGCCGCAGGATCGAAGACGATCAGGTCGTCGACACCTTCACCGACCCCCACGAACTTGACCGGGATCCCCAAATCACGCTCGATCGCCACCACGATCCCCCCTCGGGCCGTGCCATCGAGCTTGGTGAGCACGATACCGGTCACCGCCGCCGCGGCCAGGAACTCTCGGGCCTGGCTCAGCGCGTTCTGTCCGGTCGTGGCGTCGAGAACCATGAACGTCTCGACGACTTGGCCCGGGCTGCGGTCCGCCACCCGACGGACCTTGCTCAGCTCATCAAGGAGGTTGGTCGAATTGGCGCGGCGCCCCGCGGTATCGGCGAGCACGATGTCGGCACTGCGCGCAGCCGCCCTTCCCAGGGCGTCGTGGACGACCGAGCCGGGGTCGGCCCCTTCGCCCGCGCGCACGATGTCCGAGCCCGTGCGTCGCGCCCACTCCTCGAGTTGATCGGCCGCGGCGGCGCGAAAGGTGTCCCCGGCCGCCAAGATCACCGCCCGTCCTTGCCCCGCCAGCCGGTGAGCCAACTTACCGATCGTGGTTGTCTTGCCCACCCCGTTGACGCCAACGAAGAGCCAGACGGGCACCCTTCCCTCGTCGCCACTCATTCGCAGCGTGCGATCGCAGCTCAGTGAGTCGAGCAAACTGTCACGCACCGCGACCGCGACGCCGTCGGGAGCACCGTGCTCGCGCAACTGTTCGAGAATCGCGTTGGTCATGGCGACCCCGACGTCACTGCGTAGCAAGACCTCTTCGACGACGTCGAGCTGGGCGGGGCTGAGCGAATTGAGCCCTCCCAGCTGTCGCACGCGCTCGAAGACCCCGCGCGATGAGCCCAAGCGCTGTTGCAAGGTCGCTTCGTGGAGACTGAGCGCGGGACGCGCGGCCACCTCGCTCACGAGCACTTCGGGCATCGCGGCTCGTGGTCGTTCGATCGCCGCGACGCGGCGGTTACGACGAACGCGCACCGCGACCACGCCCACCACGACGAACAGAACCAGCAGCGAGACAATGACGACGATGGTCACGTGATCTCAATCGGCGACGGGCGCTTGACGCGTTGACTGACGACCTTGGAGGAAGCGCCAGGCACCATCGTGACGCCATAGAGCGCGTCCGCGGCCTCCATGGTGCGCTTTTGGTGGGTGACGATCAGCAGCTGGGCCTCGTCACGGAACTCGTCGACCAGACTGAGGAAACGCTGGAGATTGACGTCGTCGAGTGCCGCTTCGACCTCGTCCATCATGTAGAAGGGTGACGGACGTGAGCGAAAGACGGCGAAGAGGAACGCCAGTGCGGCCATTGACCGCTCTCCGCCCGAGAGCAGCGAGATGCGTCGGATGTTGCGTCCCATGGGTCGCACCTCGATCTCGACCCCCGTATTGAGCGGCTCGTCCGGTTCGGTGAGGATGAGGCGTCCTTGCCCGCCGGGGAAGAGCATCGCGATGAGCGTCGAAAAGTGCTCGTTGACGTCAGCCACGGCGCTCGAGAAGGTCGCCATGATCTCTTCGTCGAGCGCTCGAATGACCTCTTGGAGCTCTCGGCGTGCCGTCCTGACGTCGCTCACCTGGGCGTCGAGTTCGCGATACCGGTCCTCTAAAGCGGCGAGCTCGTCGAGCGCCAGGGGGTTGATGGGTCCCAGTGACGTGATGCGGGCCTCGAGTTCGCCGACGCGCTGTTCGAGGGTGACTCCCTCGGCCAGATCGATGTGCGGAGCGCCGAGCATCTCGTGCGGCGCCCATCCGAGGTCTCGCAGGATGACTTCGTGAAGGTTCGCAATTTTGACGACCAGTTCGGCGTGCTCGATCTCGCGACGTCGCACGACCTCACTCAATTCACCCAGGCGAGTGTCGGCGTCGTGGCGCGAGCGTCGGATCTCTTCGAGGAGTTCGGCGCTGGCTCGAGAGGCCTCCAACTGTTCTCGGTAGGTCGAATCCATGGTCTCTTGGGAGACTCGGATCTCGTCAGCGGCCCGGGCCACCAAGCGCGCGAGACGTTCGAGCACCTCGAGGTCGAACTCGAGGGACTCACGTCGACCCGCTGCCTCGGCACGTTCGCTCGAGCGGCCCTCGAGTCGTAACTCGATTTCGCCCTGGCGCTGGGAGATGAGTCGACGTCGCTCGGCGAACGCCGCCTCGCGCCGGGCCAGAGACGTCGCCAGTGCGCTGACCTGTTCGCGCAGATCCCCCAACGCGGCGTGCGCCTCGTCTGACTGACGGCGCCGTTCGCCCGCCGGGCTGAGCGCCTCTTAAAGCGGCGGCAGTCTTTGACGCGAGTCGAGGCGTTCGGCGTCGCTGGTGGCGATCTGGCGGG
>VFSW01010764.1_pt1 | contig 12926 bp, 12 predicted proteins | sample 5358111 | NCBI WGS metagenome assembly VFSW01 (sample SAMN11554181, study PRJNA540505) | mine drainage metagenome | isolation source: sediment from site ElyBrook_90M | place: USA: Ely Copper Mine, Vershire, VT | collected 2017 | reverse complement strand
GATGCTCAACCATCGGTCGATCCGCTCACGGAGGAATTTCTCAACAGCCTGCTAGCCTCAGCTCGAGCCGTCAGGGTCTCTTCTCGGTCGCTGCGCTCTTTATCGCGCTGGCCATGCAAGCCGCGGCTCTATGGACCCTGAGGTGGAATCCCCATTAGGCTGGCGGCTGATTCAAAGGACTTCGAGGAAGTCGTCAAGCTCGACTGCAAGTACATCGACAACTTGTCGCCGTGGCTAGACGCTAAGATTTTGGTGAAGACCATCGGTAAGGCGCTGCGCGGCGATGGATTGTAGAGAAGCCGGAGGACACCTGCACGATGATTAACCGGTCCGCAATTGCACCGTTCGCTCGCGGGACGACTTCTGCGACTGCCGGCTCGCCTGTTGCCCGCGCACATGGTGATGCGCGTCCGGCGTGGCCCGGCGCATGGGCTGAAATGGATTGCCGGGAGCTCAATCCATGGATGCTGGCTCGGGACCTCCGAACTCGAAAAGCAGGCGGCGCTTGCAGCGTTTCGTCCGCCCATGCACGACGATCTTCGACATTGGCGCACAGGCCGGCTTCTACACCTTGTTTTTCTCACGGCTCACCGGTGAAAGGGGCCGGGTATTCGCCTTCGAGCCGTGCCCAGACGAGGCGCGATTTCTGGTCGATCACGTGCGAATGAACCGCTTGACGAACGTGAAGATTATTCAGGTCGCAGTGGCTGGAACGGACGGGATTCGTCGGAATCTCGACTGACCGGGGATCTTGTCAAAATCAGATTTGCGACGACTCGAGCACGGCTTTGATGGCGCCATGTGTTGACCTTGATTCTTTGGATCTGCCGCCATCGGATCTAATTAAGATTGATGTGGAAGGAGCCGAGTCAGCCTTTCGGGGTGCGCAGACGACGCTTCGCGAGAAGCGGCCGGTAGTGTTTGTCGCGCTCCATAGCGACGAGCAACGCACGAAGTGTGCGGCGCTCCTGAAAGCGGCGGGCTATGCCGTCTACGACTTGAGAGGTCAACCTGTGGACGGCGTGCCTTCGATCGACGAGATTTACGCGGTGCCGACCAGCAACGGTCGGATCAGCATCGGCTAAGAAATTGTCAAGAAACATTTGAAGAAGTAATTCAGCGAAATTATTACGCTGAAACATCGAGTCCATACGACGAGATGCATCTCGTCGCCGTGTATCAGCTTTGTTGTCGAAGAATTCGTGGTAGCTGCCGTGCCAGGTGTCGGGGATTCCGAGATAAGCGCATGAGACGGACACTGCGGACGTTGGTACAGTAACGATGGGAAACACCTCGTTTTTGCTGCGCGTCATTAGGCAGCGCCTCCTGCGACAGGATACCAACTGCCCGTATTGCGGCCATTCGGATACCTCTGTCATCGAAAAAAAGCGAATCGTTTTGCAACTCAGGAGGTGCGCCGGTTGCGGCCTCATGTACCGATGGCCAAAGGATACGCCGCGGTTCAACCGCCGGTTCTACCAACGGCAGTACCGCCAAGGCATGACGACGGATATGCCCGATGCTAAACACGTGGAGAAGTTGAAGACATCGATCTTCCAGGGTACCGAGAAGCATCTCTCGGATAAAATTGCCGTTCTTAAGGCCCTGATGCCTCGCGGGCGGGTACTAGATTACGGTTGTTCATGGGGATATGGGACTTTCCAGCTGGTAGCCGCAGGCTACGACGCGATGGGCTTCGAAATCTCGGAACCGCGGGCCGAGTTTGGGCGCTCGCGGCTGGGCGTGACAGTCATTTCCAGCCAACGCGCCCTCGACGAAATGGCCGGATCGTTCGATGCCGTGTTTGCCTCCCATGTCCTCGAACACCTTCCCGCACCTTCGGCGGAGTTAGACCGTCTCGCGAATCTGCTCAAGCCGAACGGGTTGCTGCTGGCTTTCGTTCCCAACTGCGGCGGCAAAGAGGCGCGGAGGCTCGGGGTCAACTGGGGGCCGATGTGCTGCGAAAAGCATCCCCTTGCCCTCGATGCCATCTTCTTGCATCGAGCCCTTCCAGGGCACGGGTTCCAAGTTTTCACTTTTTCGAATCCCTACGATCCGGAAATAATCAAGAGTGCTATGAATCATTGCGCCCCTCGGAATCTGCACGGAGACGAGCTGATGATCTGCGCCCGCAAGATCACTGGGCAGCGCAATGCAAACGTTGCCGTGGAGAAGCCAATTCTTGTCGGTTGACGATGTTCAAGTCGCTAGGGTGTGCGCCGGGGGTATTCTTTTTTCGCATCGTCGCGGATGATTAGCTCCTCGGCCATCGATTACCATTCGCTCGTGAGTCCCCTGCCATGGAACGCTTGAGCCGCGCCGCTTGGCAAAGAATGCGGAGCGCGACGGCCTTCGGCGCGGATACCGCGCTTACCCTCGGCACCAACGCGCTACTCGGCATTGAAGGTGCCGTGAGCGGCATCATGGCTGCTCGTCTGCTCGGCCCCCGGGGGCGTGGAGAATTTGCCGCGATCCAGAATTTTTCCGGATTTGTCGCGACCGTGGCGATGCTTGGGATGATCGAAGCGGTGGTTTACCATTGCGCGCGAGTCCCGCAAAAAGCCGGTCGTTATATTGCTTCGGGCGCCACTATCGCGCTGCTTACGTCTGTTCTTATGCTGATTGGTGCATATTTCGTGATGCCCGCAGCGCTCGCCGCCCAGTCTCCCGACGTGATCAGGGCTGCTCGCTGGTATCTGCTGATGGCGCCGGTCTATGCGCTGGTGGCTGTGCCCGCTCACGCGCTGCGCGGCCGGGGGGACTTCGTGGCTTGGAACGGAGTACGTCTCGTTCCGAATTTCATCTGGATTCTCGTCCTCACGGCAGCGTGGTGTGTCGGGTTTCGCCGTGCCAGTATCCTGGCATTAGCGTATGTGGCCGCCCAGGCGGTGGTCTTTTTCCCGGTTTCCTACATCGTTGCAAAACGCGTTGAAGGGCCATTTCGGCCAGCGGTGAGGGACTGGCCCGGCATGATTCGTTATGGTCTTCCATGCACCTTGACCAATTTGCCCCAGATGCTCAATTTGCGGCTTGATCAAATCGCCATGGCGGTAATGCTGCCGCCGCGCGAACTCGGTATGTACGCGGTGGCCGTGGCCTGGAGCGGCATAACCGCGCCGCTGCTGAACGCGCTCGCCGCGACATTGCTGCCGTCGATCGCATCGCAGGCCGATCCTGGAGTAAGGGCGGAGCAGTTTTCCAAGGGGGCGCGGCTTGCGGCGCTACTAGCTTTCGTGACCTGCGTGCCGCCGATGGTGCTTACGCCACTTGCTGTGGTCGTGCTCTTCGGTGAGAGCTATCGGGCTGCGGTACCGGCAGCGCTGGTGCGCGTTCCGGCCGGTTCGATCCTGGCTCTGAACTCCGTGTTCCAGGAAGGACTGCGCGGACTCGGTTATCCCTACCCAGTTTTACGGGCTGAGCTTGCGGGACTTGCGGCCACCGCGGTGGGGCTTGCACTGACGCTTCGCCCGTTCGGGATTATGGGTGGGGCGCTCTCGTCATTGGCCGGCTACTCAACCGTGAGCATCGCCCTGCTAATAAGCGCGCACCGACTCATCGGGGTCTCGCCCAGCGCATTGCTGTGGCCGCGCGCGGCGGAACTTCAAGTCGGATTGCGCCGGGTTGAATCGCTGGCCCGCGCACTCGTGGCGCCCGCCGATTGACGGCTTCGCGGGGAAGGATAGTGACTGAGGGCTCCGTCATCGTGGCGCATCCGGGCGCTCAATACTCCCGGGAAACGGCTCTGGCGGTACAGGACGCCGGTATGCTGAAGGCTTATGTGACGGGCATTTACTATAAGCCGGAGACAGCCTTGGGCCGGGTCCTCGGGCTTTCGCAGCAAATCGAGCGGCAGATCCGCCGCCGCTATAAGGCGGGGCTGAATCCGGAGCTGATCCAGGTACGCCCATGGTGGGAGCTCCTCTATCTGACCGCGACGCGGGCGAAGCAGTTGACGGCTTACGCAGGACCCATAATTCGATGGCGCAATCGGTGCTTCGACCGCTCTATCGCGGGGCTGGTTAAATGCGAACGCCCGTCAGCCGTGATCTGCTACGACACGTGCGCACTCGATACCTTCAGGGCCGCGAAAGCCGCCGGCACTCTGTGTATTCTCGACCAGAGCGTGGGACACTGGAGAACGCTCGCAACACTGATGCGCGAGGAGGCCGACCGGAATCCCGACTTCGCCGACAGTCTGCCGCTCGACACACCGGAGAAGTTCCTTGCGCAATGCACTGAAGAAGCGCTAATTGCGGACCGGATTTTGGTCGGCTCTCAATACGTGAAGGATACCATGATTCGGCATGGGGTCGTGCCGTCCAGAATCAGTATCATTCCCTACGGTGCCGATATCGATAGATTCACTGCGCAACCACGTCTGAAGGACGGCAAATGCCGCTTGCTCTTTGTCGGTCAACTGAGCCAGCGCAAGGGAATCAAATACCTGTTGGAGGCCGTAAGACAACTGTCTGCGCCGGACTTAGAGCTCCGCCTCATCGGCGGTATCGTCGGTAGCGGCCGTGGCTTGGAGCGCTATCGCGATCATTTTACACACGTCGATAACGTGCCTCACTACGAAGTACACCAACATTTTCAGCAAGCCGACGTTTTCGTTTACCCGTCGCTTCACGAAGGCTCGGCCATAGCTATTTATGAGGCGTTAGCCGCAGGCCTGCCGGTGGTTACTACTCCCAACAGCGGTTCGGTAGTGCGGGACGGGGTGGAAGGTTTTATTGTTCCGGTTCGGGACGTCGAGGCGCTTAAGGAAAAGATTTTACTTCTTCGGAATGATTCCGATCTGAGAGATGAGATGGGTCGCAACGCGCGCAAACGATCCGAAGAGTTCACCTGGGCTGCCTACCGGAAGCGGGTAGCCGGCGTCCTTGAGGACCTTTTCCTACAGTCGGGCGAACATCGCCCGGAGGCATCCGCAGCCACCGGGTATGTGGAGCTGTGACACCCGAAGTAATCAAAGCAGCGATCATCTTCATCACTTACGGTCCATATCACTTGGCCCGTGCTAAAGCATTGACGGCAGTCCCGGATCTGTCGCCGCATTTTATTCAACTCGCAAGCTCGATTGACAGTCATCCGTGGCAAGTAGAAGGACAGGCTCCCGCCTTACAACTGCGCACGCTTTCCCGCTTTCCCTACGAAAGATGCAGCTATCGTCAGTTGGCTCGATCCCTGCGTAAGGCGTTGGACGAAATCAACCCGTGTGTAGTGGTAACCGCCTCGTATCGACCCTTTACCATGTTGGCGGCCGCCCGTTGGGCAAAATCGCATGGAAAACGTGCGGTCTTTTTTCACGAGACGACGCGATGGGACCGGTCGCGCAATCCGATTACCGAAATGTTGAAGCGATGGACAGTCGTCTCGTACTACGATGCCGCGTTCGCGGGCGGAAAGGCTCATCGTGACTACCTTGCGGATCTAGGAGTGCCTGACTGCCGAATCTGGCAGCCATATGACGTAGTCGACAACGACTATTTCGCTGAGAGTGCGGCCGAGTTTCGTGGCGACCCCGACCACTGGCGCAACCGCCTAGGACTTCCGCAAAAGTATTTTTTATATGTCGGCCGGTATTCTCCGGAAAAAAATCTGCGCCGGCTGCTTAAGGCGTATCGCAATTACCGTGAGAGGTATTCCGCGGGTTGGTCGATGGTGCTCGTCGGCCATGGTTCTGAGCGTGCGGAACTCGAAACTTACATTTCAAAGTCCGAGCTTCACGGAGTTATCCTGCGACCATTTGAGCAACTTAGGACGCTCCCGGCATATTACGCGCTTGCTGGATGTTTCGTGTTGCCGAGTACGGTTGATCCTTGGGGGCTGGTGGTTAACGAGGCCATGGCCTGCGGTTTGCCGGTGATTGTCTCGCGGCTTTGCGGCTGCGGCTTCGACCTGGTAAAGGAAGGCATCAACGGATTCCTCTTTGACCCGTACGACATCGACACGCTCGCGAATTTGCTTGGAAGGATTTCGTCGTTGGATGAAGCCGCTCGACAGGCCATGTCGCGGCAATCCAGGACTATAATTTCCGCGTTTACGCCTGATGTTTGGGCCGAAAACTTAGCTCAGTGCATAAGGACGGTTGTGCGAGGATCCTCCGATCGCGCTGGTATCGAGACTGAACCCGTTGATGGTCCGACGTGTAGGGTTGGCCACCGTCGAGTGTGACAGCTTACTCTCGGCGGACTGGGATGCAGCGCTTTGAGCCAAATCAATGCGAACAAGCTAACTGTACGCACATAATTTGATTCCACCTGCTCCTTTCAGCGTAAGGATGGTTTAATTGCCCATGCTCGGACCCGAGAGATTTTATGAAGGCAGTCGCGGCGAGCAGTATTTCCGCCGCTTCGGCGACCCTCGCACCGATATTCAAGGTCGGTGCTTTTTGGCGAAAACTCGTCGTTGGCTAAAACCTGACGACCGTGTATTCGAATATGGACTTGGTAGTGGAACAAATCTGATGCTCTTGTCGGTTCAGGAGAGAGCCGGATATGACATAAGCGAACACGCGAGAATACTGGCTGCCCAAACCGGGGTTTCGGTTTACGACTCGATCGACGTTATACCCCGGCGACACTGGACAGTCGTGATATGCCACCACGTACTCGAACATGTGAGTGCACCGCTCGCGACCCTCTCTCTTCTCCGGGAGCTCCTCGTCCCCGGAGGACGGTTAATCCTGACCGTTCCACTTGAGGGGCACCAACGTGAGCTGATAGCGAAGAGCAGAGACCGGGACCATCATCTTTACTGTTGGAACCCCACGACACTGCGAAATCTAGTGGAATGTGCAGGTTTTTCGGTGCATTCGATCACACGTCGGACAGCGGCACGAGAGGATCTCTTTGCGCCCTTAGCTTGGTCTTCGGCTTTGTTCCACGTCGCAGTGTGGTTTGCCGGAATGGTTCTTCGTCGCGGTGAATTTACCTGCCTTGCCTTAGCGGCCGATGGCGATTGATGCCGATGCGTTTGGAACTCTCCCCGAATGCACTTTTCCGAGGTGTCAGAGCCCTAGCCACATGGCTAACGTGCCAACTCGGAGCGTGACGTACTGCTCGCCGCATCCATTTTCGCAGTTTTCATCGACGCAGTTCAGTCGCCGCCATCCCCGGTGAGTATCTTCCGGCACAGCTGACAGGCTTGTGAGTACTATAGACGAGCTTTATGCTCGGACTCCGGAGATCGGTAAGCCGGTTGCCCGACAGGCCAGGCAGTGTTTGGCCCTGGCTTTGTCCTTCGCGGCGATGATGGCTCTGGCTTGGTTGTATGTGTGCGTTGCCGGCTGCTCGATGGCATTGGTACAGACTCTTGGTACTGGCTACGTATTAGCAATCGGGCTTTCGGTCGTGATCTCTATCTTTCGGGCACCTGCCACAATCGTTCGTCCAGTGAATGTTTTCCTCGTGACTTCTGTTTACTTGTTGGTGCTCGATACTGCAACGCTGCGATATGTTGAATCATTTAGCCCGGAGCTGCTGCTGACAGCCGACACGCTCATAGGTGTATATTTCGTGGCCGTACTGGGCGCGTGTCAAATATGGAGAGCTCGCACGTCTTTTCTGACTAGGCTGTTCCGCGGCGCGGACCGGAATCTGACCGGCTCGACCTATTTTTGGATCGTGGTACTCGTATTTAGCCTCGAATATTTGGGACGCTTCTATTCTGTCGGTTTCAGCGTTCATGAACTCCTAGACGTTATGCTTTCGGCGAAGAACATTAAGGATCCACACGTGGGTTTCGCCTTCCGCCGCGGCGCGGCGGGCGGCTGGGATGTTTTCTTTCTCCCGATCGACAGTATGTTCCTTGGCCTAACCGCATTCGTTGATCGAGCGTGGAAGCGCGGCATCTCTCAGCCGCAAAAGGTTACCCTGCTTTTTTTGACGGTGCTACAGCTTGTTACAATAGCTCTCACCGGTGATAAGGGAGTGTTGCTAATCGCCATCTCGCTGCCGCTGGTAATCCGAGCCGCTCAGCACGACGAGTCATCCGGTCGCTGGATTATGGCCCTAGTCTTGGCATCATTCCTCATGGCTCCCCTAATGGACACTATGCAACAAGTGAGGGGCTCCGGATGGGTGGCAATTTCTGAAGTGCACGATGTTAGCTGGAATTTGGTTGAGGCTCCCCGCGATGATAACCTTCGCTGGACAGTCAGCTTCATAGCATATTTGAAAAATGGGCCTGGCGTGTTGGCATATATGGGGCCGCTGGGTTTCATTGCTGGCCTGCGTTCCGTGGGTTGGCAATGGCTTATCACCCCTATACCTCGTGTATTTTGGCCAGGGAAGCCTGAGCCTTGGAAGAGATTGGAACCTGGTAGACCATGGAACGCGAGCGAATCGGGGGTGGGCGATTTACTTAGGTATGGAGGAGTCAGCTTCGTTCTTGTTGGCGGCCTGCTAATGGGGTTATGGCTTAGCCTGCTAGAGCCACTTTACCTTATGCCGAAGGGCGACGGAGTCGCCATGATATACGGTTATCTACAGCTTGTAACAGCGGGCTTGGTTAGAACTACAAGCGCTGGAGCAGCGATTCCACCTCTGCTCACTTGTGTCCTGGTGCTGTTCGTTTGGACGCTTTTCAGCTCATTTGCTCCATCAGTCAGGAGTCCCGCGATATGTCAATCAGAAAAAGCATACATCGAATAGCAGTCCATGAGAGGAGAGCTTTGGCCTTTTTTACTAGGCCGAAGCGTTGGAAGAGACTCTTGATTGGTTTCAAAAGTAGCCGTCCGAGGTAATGGCGACCAGTTTAACGAAGCGCCGCAAAAAGGTTCACGTTTACCGACGAACTAGCTTCGAACCTGGAAGCACCCCGTACTATGCCGTCGCCTTCATGATTGTTAGCGAAGCGTGCTGGGGGCGCTTTAAGTAAGAGATCCCTCCTTCCACATTCGAATGAGCGTACTTCACATCGCGTTAGTTGCACCAGGAATTCCCGAATCCGCGACCGGCCCAAGCGTATCGATCAGGGAGTTGGCGCGGCAGCTAACTGAAGGCGGCCATGAAGTTACTGTGATTACCGCCGATCTCGCGAAGGCCGGTATCGCACGGAGCAAGATGGTCGAGATCGACCAACGCGTAGGCCTTAAGGTGTTCGAGTTGAACACCTCGTTTGGCAGACGGCTCTACTACTCCAAGGAAATGAAGCATTGGCTGGACGCTAACATTGCTCGCTTCGATGTTGTGGACATCCAAGGGGTCTGGTCGTTCGTAGCCGTCCACGCCGCCGCGGCCTGCATTAGAGCGGGAATTCCATATGTCCTTACCCTTCATGGACAGATGTCGCGTTGGGACTGGAACAAGCGTTATTGGCGCAAGCGGCTCTTCTTTAGCGCTCGGCTGCGACAAGTGTGGCATTCCGCAGCGGCCTTTCGCTTTCTGTCGAAAGGCGAAGCCGAGAACTCAATGGCCGATCCCGGGGATCGTGCAGTGGTGATTCCACATTGGATCAATCCCGTCAGCAACGATTTCAAATGCGCCCCGGCACGATTGAGGTGCGATTTAGCGATCCCAAAGGCAGCTCCACTCCTTGTCTTTCTGGGAAGGATAAGCGCCCAGAAGGGAGTGATCGAAATCCTGGACGCCTTCGAACTGCTATGGCATCGACGCCAAAGCTCGACCCTTCTACTGGTGGGCCCGCTCGATGGCGATTATGGGACTCAGGTAATGAGAAAGATCGGTCACCTTTCGAGCAGGGGAAATATCCGGGTTCTCGGTCCCGTCTACGATGAGCGCAAGTTCGAGTTACTTTCGGCCGGTTCGCTCTTCATCACACTCTCAAAGAATGAAGGACTTCCCATAGCGGTGCTTGAGGCAATGGGAGCAGGTCTGCCAGTAGTAATAACGGAACAGGCAAACCTTCCGGAAGTCGTCCAATATGGCGCTGGAACAATCGTACCGCACGATCCAAAGGTCGTAGCCGACGTGTTGGACTGTCTCTTGACCGATGCAGATCGGCGGCGGCGGATGAGCGAGCAGGCTCAAAAATTGATTCGCGAGCGGTTCACGCCTCAAGCCGTGTTGCCGCAGATAGTCGGGATGTACAACGAGTTGGCGTCAACACGGACCAGGCGGATGGCACTGTAGCAAGGTTCTAACGTCTAGTCGGCCGAAGTTGCTCCGCTCGTTCGCGTGAACTTCCTTCAACTCGGAGCGCCACCGTCAAAGAGCAGTCGTGGAACCCACACTCGTTCCGACCTGTCAACCTACCATGAAAGCTTCCGTCTCTTTCATAATCCCTACTCGGAACGAAGAACAGAATATCCGCGAGGCTATCGAGTCAGTGATCGATTGGGCCGGCGAAGTATTCGTGCTCGATTCGTACAGTGACGACCGGACGGTGGAGATCGCGACCGGAATGGGCGTGCAGGTTGCGCAGCGGCGCTTCGACAATTTCTCAGCGCAAAAAAACTGGGCGTTGGACAATCTGCCGCTACGCAACGAGTGGGTTTTCTTTCTCGACGCCGACGAGCGCGTTCCAGCCGCGCTCGCCGCAGAGCTAAGTGAGATTCTACAACCTCCCGGACCGCTATGCGATGGCTACTATGTCGGAATGAAACAATACTTTCTCGGTGGTTTACTAAGCCACGGAGGATGGTATCCGAACCTGCGATTACTGTTCTTCAGGCATCGATTCGGCAGGTATGAGTCTCGAATTGTACATGAGCACCTCGTACTAGATGGTTCACTCGGCCGACTTAAACATGAGTTGCTTCATCATGACAAAAAAGGGCTTCATCAATATTTCGAGCGGCACAATGTATATTCCACGATGGAAGCGCTCGAAGCTTGTCGGCATCTGGCTGGCAACGGCTCGCCCGGCCAGTTGAAAGCGTCGCTGCTTGGTGCAGGACCTGAGCGCCGCCGCGCGCTCAAACGATGGGCGTATCGCTATCTGCCGTGCCGTCCTCTGTTCAAATTTCTGTGGTCTTATGTGTTGAAGCGGGGCTTTCTCGACGGCCGCGTCGGTCTGCGTTACTGCCTGCTGCAATCTTTTTATGAGTATCAGGTCAGTTTGAAACTGCGAGAGCTTCAATCGGATTCAGCATCACCGATGTATCGGTACGCATCTCCTGACATGGTGGCGCTCACGTCCCATACTTCGAGGGAAAGAAACGCAGAGAGCGTGGACGAACCTAATACCCAGAAATGAGCCGCTGGCTGTATTGCGTTCGCGAGCGCTTCCATCCACTCAACTATCTGTGGCGCCATGCGTTCAGTCGCAAGGTCTTGCGGGCCATGAACATCCCCGTCTGGGCGAAACTGCCCGGAGAACTTGCCCCGAGTTGGTGTGCATCCGGGTTAAGCAGTAGCAGTATTTGGCGCGTGAGGTTAGCTTACCGCGCGGAATTCCAGAGTTAGAAAGTGCGAAACTCTGTCCAGTCTTTAATCGAACATTTCTACCATGCGCAACCAGGGTGGGTGGACGGCACAACGCAGTTCGGCGCATTGATCCGGGAATGTTTGCGGCCCGAGTTCCGGGTCTTGGATCTTGGCGCAGGTTCGGGCAAGGCCGGGCCGGTCAATTTCCAAGGCGAAGTGCGGGCTGCTATTGGCATAGACCCGGACTGGTACATTAGAGACAATCCGCGAATAGATTATGCCGTGATTGGTCTGGCCGAACACCTGCCATTGAGAGACGCTAGCTTCGATTTGGTTTTCTGCGACTGGGTGGTCGAGCACTTGGCCAGCCCCGAGGTCGTGGCGGCCGAAGTCTTCCGGGTGCTGAGGCCCGGAGGTTACTTTATCTTCCGGACAGGCAATCTCGGCCACTATAGTTACGCAATCGCTGCCGCTACGCCTCACTGGTTCCACCGTTTGGTGGCGAACAGGGTACGTGGGCTTCGTCAGGATAAAGGCGATCCGCATCCCACTTATTACCGGATGAATACCCGGCGTGCCGTGCGACGCCGCCTCACTCAAGTGGGCTTCGTGGAAGAAAATATTATTATGGTCGAGACGGAGCCGAGCTACCTGATGTTTTCCGCACCGTCGTTTCTGCTGGGCGTCGCCTATGAAAGACTGGTGAACGTGGCTGAATTATGTTCCGTGTTGCGCGCCTGCATTTTCGGATGCTTTCGCAAGCCTCCCGCGATTGCATGACTCAGCCTGCAGAAACCGCGCAGCCACCGCTCGCTCAGGATGGCTCCCGGTCGCAACAACGCCATTTCTATGATGAAGAGTGCGATCCGGAGTTTGAAATCACACGGCCGCACGGCTGTGGCCGGCTCTACGAGTTTCTGATCGAGCACAAATTCCGCACTGGCCTCGCCGTGCTCGGCCTCGATATCGCGGGGATGTCGGTGCTTGAGGTCTGTTGCGGCTCCGGGATGATGGCGGAGAAATTCGCCCGGGCCGGCGCCAGGGTGACCGGGACCGATTTTTCGGCCGCGGCGATTGCCCGTGCGCGGGAGCGGGCCCGCCGTTACGGGTTTGACGCGACCTTTCTGCCGGCCGACGCGGAGCACCTCGCGTTTGCCGACCACAGCTTCGATCTCGTTGCGGTACACGACGGACTTCATCATCTGGACCATCCGGAGCGGGCGATTCGGGAGATGGCGCGCGTCGCGCGGCGTAGCGTGCTGATTCTCGATCCCGCTCGGGCCGCACTGACAAACCTCGCAGTTAGGCTCGGCATCGCCGTGGACGTGGAAGAGGCCGGCAATCCGGTGAAGCGGCTCGATCCGAAGGCGGTCGGGGCGATCCTTCGTACCGAAGGCTTCGATCGGATAGCCTTTCGACGGACCCTGATGTACTACCCGCACGAACCATATCGATGGTTCGCCTGGTTAGACAATCCGGTGCTGTTCCTTCTGTTCCGAGCCGCTTTCACGAGTATAAATCTGGCGCTTGCCCGCTGGGGCAACAAGATGTCGCTGGGCGCGACCCGAGGCAAACAGTTGAAGGGCCATCCAC
>VFSW01010763.1_pt1 | contig 12927 bp, 11 predicted proteins | sample 5358111 | NCBI WGS metagenome assembly VFSW01 (sample SAMN11554181, study PRJNA540505) | mine drainage metagenome | isolation source: sediment from site ElyBrook_90M | place: USA: Ely Copper Mine, Vershire, VT | collected 2017 | reverse complement strand
ATGCCGCCAAACGAAAACCGGAGCGGAAACGCCTGCAAACATAGCCCCTGCTGCGCACGCCCACTCCACCTTAAGGAATCACCGTTTAGAGTGGGAAGGTGCGGGCCGAATGTGCGCATCGTCACTGGAAAGGGGATGGCTTTTGGGTTACTCTAGCGCCCGCCGGACCGTGTCACGTCCGATGACAGATGCACTTCAAAAACTATAGCGCCGCGGTGTTCGGCATTGACGCCTACCTGATGGAGGTTGAGGTGGACGTCGGTTCGGGCCGGCCGGGGGATTTCAACGTTGTCGGCCTGCCGGACGTGGCGGTGAAGGAGAGCCGCGAGCGCATCAAGGCCGCGTTGAAAAACTGCGGACACGAGTTTCCCTTCCAGAGCGTCACCGTCAATCTGGCCCCCGCGGACATTCGCAAGGAAGGCTCGGCATTCGATCTGCCGATGGCGCTTTCGATATTGGGCTGCGAAGGCGCTTTCTTCGGCAAGCACCTGGACCAGTTTATTTTTCTGGGCGAGCTGTCGCTCGACGGGCATGTGCGTTCGGTGCGCGGAGCGCTCTCGGCGGCGCTGGCGGCGCGCGAGCACAAGATCAAGTCCGTGGTCGTGCCGGAGGCGAATGCGCGCGAAGCGGCGGTCGTCGAAGGGATTGACGTCTACGCCGTGAAGACGCTTCCGCAGGCGGTGGATCTTGTGAACGCGCCGGAATCGTTTTCCCCAGTGCGCGTGGACGCCAATTCTATGCTGGCCGACGCCGCGCAATATGCCGTGGACATGCGCGACGTGCGCGGGCAGCAGGCAGCGAAGCGCGCCCTGGAAGTCGCCTGCGCCGGCGGTCACAACATCCTCTTCATCGGTCCTCCCGGCGCCGGTAAGACGATGCTCGCGAAACGCATTCCGACGATCCTGCCGCCGATGTCGCTCGAAGAAGCGATCGAGACGACGCGCATCCACAGCGTCGCCGGCGTGCTCGATGACGCGCGAGGCCTGGTTGGCACACGGCCGTTCCGCGCGCCGCATCACACCATCAGCGATGCGGGGTTGATCGGCGGCGGCGCAATTCCGCGTCCCGGCGAAGTTTCCCTCGGCCATCATGGCGTGCTGTTCCTAGACGAATTGCCGGAGTTCGAGCGCAACGTCCTGGAAGTGATGCGCCAGCCGCTCGAGGATGGCTCGGTGACGATTTCGCGCGCGGCGATGTCTGTCACATTTCCCGCGCGCTTCATGCTGGCCGCGGCGATGAACCCCTGCCCGTGCGGATTTTTCGGCGACCCCACGCGCCAGTGTCACTGCTCGCCGCCGCAAATCCAGCGCTACGTCTCTAAAATTTCCGGGCCGCTGATTGACCGCATTGACATTCACATTGAAGTTCCCGCCGTGAAATACAAGGAACTCCGCAGCAAGGGCGACACCGAGGATTCCGGCGCCGTGCGCGAACGCGTCCTGCGCGCGCGCCGCTTGCAGACCGCAAGGTTTGCCTGCGAGAAGAAGGTGTTTTGCAACGCGCAAATGCCACCGAAACTGATACGCAAACATTGCGCCATCGGCGAAGAGAGCGAAAAGATGCTGGAAAACGCGATTTCGCGCATGGGGCTTTCCGCGCGCGCCCACGACCGTATCCTGAAAGTCGCGCGCACGATCGCGGACCTCGACTCGTCGGAAAATCTGGAGACGCGGCACATCGGCGAAGCGATTCAGTATCGGACGCTCGACCGGACGTATTGGGCGTGAAAACTATTTAGCCCACCTGGATTGGCAGCGGGGGCGGGTCCGGTCAGCAGTTGCACTTGATAGCGAACTCCTTCGCGTGCTCCACCAGCGATTCTCCCCGCGCCAGATGAGCCTCGCGATGTGGAATATTCGATTTAGACCATTAGTTTCCACAATGGATAATTCACTAGCTCGCCACATTTCGCCTCACCGGGGATATAATATGTTGTGTCCGGGACCATACAGGCGTACGATGCAAGCGCAATTCACCTACGCCTACAATTCCGAAAGAACAAACGATGAAGATACTCCTATACAGTCCTGACAACGGCGTAACCCGTAACTTTATGCCGCATCTTTGGATGTTCCTGCTGCAGGCGCTCACTCCGCCGGGGCATGAAGTCATCCTGATTGACGGCAACGCACAGCCGATTGACGAAGAGGGCATCGTGCGATTTGTCCGTGAAAATGGGATCGGCCTCGTGGGCATTGGCGCCATGACCAGAATGGTCGCCAAGGCCTATCGCATGGCCGATGCGGTTCGCGCCGCGGGAGTTCCGGTGGTGATGGGCGGACCTCACGTGACCGAAGAGCCCGACGAGGCGCTCGGCCGTGATGGCGGGCCGCGCCATGTGGACGCGGTGGCTCTCGGCGAAGCTGATGAGACCTGGCCAAAGATTGTGGAGGATGCCGCGCGCGGCCAGCTCAAGGAGATCTACGCTCCGGTCGATGCATTTGGTCAGGAGCGCAAACCCACCTTGCAGGATTATCCTGCAATTCCCTGGGAAACGCTGGACCTCGACCAGTTCAACCTGGTTCCGAAAGTCTTTGCTCCTTTGCTCAGGCGCGTTCCACGACAATGGGGAACATTCCGAATCATTCCTATGGAATCCGGCCGCGGGTGTCCCTATGGATGCGAATTTTGCACCGTGACCGGTTTTTTTGGCGATTCCATACGGTTTCGCAGCAACGAAAGCGTGGTCAATGAACTGTTGCGGCTCAAGACGCGCGCGAAGAAAGAGGGCGGGCAGATCGCCGTCTTTTTCATTGACGACAATTTCGCCATCAACGTCAAGCGCACGAAATCTCTCCTGCGCGACATTATCGCCGCCAACGCACAAGTCTACTGGGTCGCTCAGATCAGTGCGAATCTGTTGCGCGACGAGGAACTCGTGGATCTGATTGCGGCAGCCGGGGGCATTTGGATTTTTATCGGGATGGAGTCCATTGATCCCGCGAATCTTGCCTCTGTCAACAAGGGTTTCAATAAGCCCGGCGAATATGCGGCCGTGCTTGACCGGCTGGCCCAGCGTAATGTTTTCGCGATCACTTCCTTCATTTTTGGAATGGATAATGACACGCCGGGAGTGGCCGACCGCACGCTGAAGGAGATTCGCACCTGGCCGGCAGGGCTGCCCATCTTTGGTCTACTCACGCCGTTGCCGGGAACGCCACTCTACTCAAAACTTGAGGCGGCGGGCCGGCTGACGCGGCCGAAGCATTGGCGGGAATTCATTCCCTTTGCGATGGCTCATACGCCGCTCCGAATGAGCATTGAAGAGACACACAAAGAAGTGCGCCACGCCTGGAGCCAGGCCTATTCGCCGGAGGCCATCGCGCAGGCTGTCCATACGTACGATTACAAGTCCGTCTCTTTTCGGATCAACATCTTTATTGCCCGCCTCTGTTTCCGTGGAATCTATTTCCCTCAGATGGGTGTGAAGGCGTGGTTGAAGATGGTGGTTCAAAATCGCCGGACCATCTTTGAACTGATTCGGGAAGGGTTCAACACCGATTGGGGTCAACATCCTAGAATCCCTGTCCGTGCGCCCATCACGGCCAGCGCGCTGAAACAGAGGACAAGCCTGCCCCCTTCGATCCAGGAATGAAGAGAAACGTCCTGCCATGAAAAAATCTATGCCGCAGAGGGAAAGGGGAACCCTAAGAGAAGGGGATATGAAAGTGGCCTGAATTCTGCTCCCAGTGCGAGTATCCAGCCTTCATCAGTTATATAGGTTCTACATTCAATTTCAAATCACCTCGCATTCGTTTGCCTGTCGCCACAAAATGACCCTCTTTCAAGACGTAAGCGACGCGAATGTACCCTTCAGAGCAGCAATCACCGACCCGGCGATCAGCGTCAGCGAAATCCAATATGAGCTGACGATTTTGAATTTCGACTTTTACTAAACCGCCGTAGGCTCGGGCCCCTGCTACGAGCAGGGCAATAGGCCGCGGTGCTTCACGATCTTGTTTGAAAATGTACAGATAGTCTCAATTGTTTGTGTCCCCTGTGCTGTAATTCAAGTCAACAGCGGCTTCCTCCCTCTTATCACCATCGAGGTCGCCATAGGTTATGTTTTTTAGCCGCACTGCGGGTGCCTGATTCGGTTCCAATCCGGCGTCGAGATCCTCCAGGAATCGATGATTGCCATTCTCAAGTGATACTGTGGAAGCAGGAATTGAACTTACCCAGTGCCATTCGTCCGGCGTGTAAGAAGGTTGCTCACCAATATCCCACGGGTAATCGAAATTCTTAAAGTCAATTTTGCGAATGGAGTCAGCGCGGGGAGGCAGTCCGACTGCAAGTATTATGATGGCGATCGTAATCGGAAAGAATTGCAAGGAGTTGCTTATTGACATTTGTTTCCCGCTCGCCAACGCCAAATCTTTTCGATATTACGGCTTCAGCGAAGCAGCATAACCCACAATCGCCACCATGTCGCTTTCGCTGAGCCGCGCTACGGGCTCCTGCATCAGCGCGCTCCACGGGCCTTTGCGCGTGCCATGCTGGAAATCATAGAGCTGGCGGAAGAGTTGGCTCGGCGAGCGCCCCGCAAGTCGCGGAATCGGGCCGAGTCCCTGCAATTGCTTTCCATGACAGACCCCGCACGCCACCGTTTTTCCCGCATCGCCCGTGGTGACAAGCGCTTCTCCCTTCTTGATGCTGCCCACCGGCACGTAGGCGATGAAACTCGCGGCGTCATCGCGCAGTTCCGTATTTTCCCTATTGACGGGCGTTTCGATGATGCGATTTCCGATAGGTTCCTTGCCGCCGTCCTCCGCCACAACGAGCATGCTGTCCTCTACTCTTGTCTTCGGGACGGTATCCGCCTCAATGACTCTGATCCACGGCTTGTACTTCAGCTGCGAAAAATATTCCGCGGCGGATTTGACTTCCTCTTCGCTCGCGTTGGCTGCGACGACAATCATGTTCGCGGGCGGCCCCATGCGCGATTCCGAGCACAGTCGCGCACCGCTCTTGATGTCGCGCACTTGCCGCTCGATGTATTCGACGGGGAGTCCGGCCAGGCTGGCGTTTTCCGGCCGGCCCTGTCCATTGGGCAGGTGGCAATAGCCGCAGGCACGCAGGCCCGGTTTTCGTCCATGCTCGACGACCGGCGGCATTGCCGAATGCCTCTCGGGATGCCAGTCCGGAATGTTGAAGCGGTCGAGAATCTGCGTCCAGGTCAGCGTCTTCTTGCTGCCAGGGACGGTGAACTTCGTGCCGTTGTCTTTTGGCAGTGCGTAATCGGGCGGATTAATCGGATACGCCCAGGCCGGCGGTGCGCTCGATTCTTTCGCATTTTGGGGAGGCATCGCGGCGGCAGTGGAAGAAAGCCATATCAAACAAGCAAGCGAATAGATCCAGGGTCTCATGAGGTCCTCAGGGTGCAACGGTGCACATTCTTGCAGAGGTGAATTATTCTGTCATGCGGAAATTCCGGAAGCAATGCAGATAGAGCATGCTCCAACTCAGCGGCATTACTTTTCTAAATGGTACTAGGCCCTACGATTCGCGTCATTCCGAGCGAAGCGAGGAATCCCTCCTTCTTTTTTGCTGGCGAATCGGAAAAAAACGGAGGGATTTCTCGCAAAGTTTATCCCAGTCCCTGCCGGGACTCGGAATGGCTCGGCTACTTTTGGGATGGCGCACAGCGTTCACGGGTGGCAAAGCTTAGCCTACTTGTGTCGAATATCTTCCGGCGCGCGCTGGCGGTCGAGCGGAATAATCTGCAGACTCCATGTGACGGGAACCGAAACCGGCAAAAAGCAGATTTTGCTGTCGCAGGCCTGATAGTCGAGCTTTCCCTGAATCGTGACGGTTTTTCCATCCGCGCCAAGCGCGCCGCTGTACGCCGTCCTGGAATTGACTTTCAGCACCTGGCGAATCTCGAATGTCCCCTCGAAAACCGGAACTTTTTCCTTGATCGCCGAAAGATACAAAATTTTGGACTTGGGATATTCCGCCGCGCGAAGCTCAAAATCCGGCAGCGGATCAACGGTCAGGCTGATGGGTTTGTAGCCCTTCGTGCCGGGCGCGTAGACGTGCACGTCCGGCGGAAGCTTCACCTCGGCGGTAAGCGTCACGAGATTGCCGGGAACCCCGACGCGATCGGATTGGCCGACGGTAAGCCCGAGGTGCGGCGCATCCACTGGATCGCTAACTTCTGAGGCGAGTTCCGGAAACAGCTTCGCGAGCACGTCGTTTCCCGTCATCCGTTCGCGGTACTTGGCCTCGAAAAATTTCTCGCGAATCACGCCGCTGGGATCAATGAAAAAATATCCGGGCCGCGCCATTCCCTGATTCGGCCCCACGGCCTCGGAGTTCAGGACATCGTATTCGCGGATGATTTTGGAATCGGGATCGGAGAGCAGCGGGAAGTCAATCTTGCGCCGGTCGGAAAAATATTTGAGGATGGCGACGCTGTCGTAACTGATCCCGGCGAGCTTCAATCCTGCCTTCTCAAATCGCGCCTTGGCCGCCTGAAGCTGAATGAGCTGCCCTTTGCAGTAGGGGCACCAGTCGGCGGAGCGGTAGAAGAGCAGCACGGTCCCCTTGGGGCCCTTGAGGGAATGGAGCGTCTGCTCGACGCCAAACTGGTCCTTGGCTGATAATTCCGGCGCCTTTTGCCCTACCTTCAGGCCCAACTCACCGAAGGTTTTCACCGACGCGCCGCGAATGGTGCCGTCCGCGAGTGTCCCGCTAACCGTTACGGCGTCGCCGATCCGGCCACTGGCCTGGTCCTGTGGATCGAGTTGGTAGACCGCGCGAATATTGTCGTCATAGAGCGCGAGCGTGTCGCCGGGCGTGGCCGTGTAGCATTTGGCCAGTTCGGCAAAGGCATCGTCGGCGCTGAAGGCAGCGTTGACGATCACGCCGGACCACGAGCCCGTCTTCGTTGCATCGGCCTGTGCGGCAAACGCTCAGAAGGCAGTCAACAACAGCGCGGCGGCACCAGACAGACATCTCCTGATCATCGGGAAACCCTTTCCCCACCTGGGACTACGCAAATCCAACCCGATTCCTGCGTCAGTGCATTTTGGGACAAGCATACGTCCTACGCAGTAGAGGGGCAAGCACGCGGAAAAGATTCACGGTATAATGGAGCGCTATGCTTTCGCTAAACAACGTCTCCATGCGCTACGCCGCGAGGATCCTTTTTGAGGACGTAACCTGCTCTTTCCTCGAAGGCCGCCGCTATGCCATTACCGGCCCGAACGGCGCCGGGAAAACCACTTTAATGAAGATTCTGGAAGGCGACATCGAGCCGACCAAAGGCTCGGTCTCGCGCCCAAAGAAGCTCGGGATCCTGCGCCAGGACCAGTTCGCCTTTGACGAATTTCGCGTGGTGGACACCGTCATCATGGGCAACACCGGGCTCTGGAAGGCGCTCGAGGAGCGCGACGTCCTGTACGCCAAGCCGCACGACAAGCTGACCGATAAAGACGGCATGAGGCTCGGGGAACTCGAAGGGATCGTTGGTGACGAGGGCGGATATACAGCGGAGGCCGACGCGGCCATCCTGCTCGACGGACTCGGCGTGGACTCATCGCTGCACGAGAAGCGGATGGGCCAACTGCAGGGCGGCGTAAAAGTTCGCGTGCTGCTTGCGCAAGCCCTCTTTGGCAATCCGGCCGCGCTGCTTCTCGACGAGCCCACGAACCACCTGGACCTCGATTCCGTGCACTGGCTGCAGGACTACCTCAACGAATATCCGGGCGTGCTGATCGTGATTTCGCACGACCGGCATTTCCTGAACAGCGTGTGCACGCATACGGCCGACATTGATTACCAGACGGTGATCATGTACACGGGCGGCTACGACGAGATGGTTCTTGCCAAGACGGCCGTTCGCTCGCGCATCGAGTCGGAAAACGCCGTGCGCGAAAAGAAGATTGCGCAGCTCAACGAATTCATTGCGCGCTTTTCGGCCGGCACGCGCTCCTCGCAGGTGATGTCGCGCAAGAAGGAAGTCGAGCGCATCCAGACTTCGGAACTCGCCAGGTCCAATATCGCGCGGCCGTACATCCGGTTTGACATCAAGAATCCGTCCGGGCGGCATCCGCTCGAGTTCAAGAGCGTGACGAAATCCTACGACGGCCACAAGGCGCTCGAGAAATTCTCGGCCAATGTCGAGCGCGGAGAAAAGATCGCGCTGATTGGCCGCAACGGCGCGGGAAAAACCACGCTATTGAAATCGCTCGTGCGCAGCGCGCCCGGCTATATTGACGACGCCGACCGCGTGTTTCTCGCCGACGCGGGCAACGTCAAGTGGGGCCACGAAGCCTCGGTGGGCTATTTCTCGCAGGACACCACGGACACGATTGCCAAGGGCACCACGCTGATCGAGTGGCTGCACCAGTTCGATCCGAAGGCGTCCCAGCAGGAGTTGCGCGGCGTGCTGGGCCAGATGCTTTTCAGCGGCGACGACGCCACGAAGAGAACCGATGCGCTCTCCGGAGGCGAAAGAGCGCGCATGATTTTTTGCAAGCTGATGCTGCAGAAGCCCAATGTCCTCGTGCTCGACGAGCCCACCAACCACCTCGATCTCGAAGCCATCAATGCGCTCAATATCGCGCTGCAGAAATATCCCGGCACCGTGCTTTTCGTCACGCACGACCATGACGTGATTGACGAAGTCGCGACGCGCATCTGGCACGCCAGTCACGGCCGCGTCGAGGATTTCAAGGGTCCCTACGAGGATTTTCTGGTCTACGCGAAAGAGAAGGCTTCGTAGCGACTTTATTTTTCCGCCAATAGAATCATTCTTATACCGTCATTCCGAGCGGAGCGAGGAATCCCTCCGTGTTCTGTAGTGTTACACGAAAAAGAAAGAGGGATTCCTCGCTCCGCTCGCAATGACGACCTCATATTTGGGTGATTCGATTACGTCCGCCGCAGGAAAAACATCACCGTAATGCACACACTGATCGCAGTAATCACTCCCCGCAAGTAGCGCTGATCCACTTTTTTTGCCCAGCGCGCACCCGCATATCCGCCAACGATTGCCGCGATGAGCATGGCCACGGTCTGCGGCCACCAGATTTTGTGCGCCGCGATGAACAGCACGACCGCGACGGCATTCATCGTCGCGCCGAGCACCGTGCGATTCGCGGCGATGACGTGAAGGTCAGAGAGGCCGAACACCGTCCACACCGCCAGCATCAGAATGCCGATGGCGCCGCCGAAATAGCCTCCGTAGACAGCGATGAACAATTGCGCGACAACGACGGTTACCGGGCCGATGTGAACGACGCTCTTCAGCCATTGTGAAATCTGGCGGCCGAACGTGAACAGGACCGTCGCGCCCAGCATCAGCCAGGGAAGCACCGAATCAAACGTTCTCTGCGGCGTGTAGAGCAGGAGGAGCGCGCCCGTAATGCCCCCCACAACGCTGACGATGAAGAGCGGGCGCAGCGGGAAATTGTCCACGCCGTGAAAATCCTCGCGATAGGCCCAGGCGCTCGCCAGGCTCCCGGGAATGAGCGCCATGGTGCTCGAGGCGTTTGCGATGATGGACGGAACGCCCGTAAACACGAGCGCGGGAAAGGTGAGAAACGATCCGCCGCCTGCAACCGCGTTCATCAATCCGGCGCCGAGCGCGGCGATAATGAGAATCAGAAAAGAAACAGCATGTGTCATAAGCAGTAAAAAATAGCATTCTTCCTGCCGCGCGTCCCCTTAAAAATCCCCGCGGAGATTCCCGGTCTGTTGGCTTCGCGCGGTCCGCCAGATCTTGAGGAATTGTTCCTGATTTTGCTAGCGCCTGTAGTAGACTCCCGTCCTGTCATGTTTTGTCCCAACTGCCGCGCGGAATATCTAAAAGGCGCCACGATCTGCTCGGATTGTCTGGTGGCGCTAGTGGACCACCTGCCCGGCAAGTCGGCGGGGGAGGCCAACGCTCTCCGTGAGGATGAACCTCTCGTGGCGGTATGGGGCTGCCGAGATCCCGAGGAACATGCCGAAGTGATCGCCACCCTCGAAAAAGAAAATATTCCCGCCAGAACCGTGCAGGCCGACGATTATCTTTTCATTCCCCGGGTACGTTTGCCGTTTGAGGTTTACGTGCCGAAGCGCTTTGCGGAAAAAGCAAAGAAGATTCTCGATCCGGATGTGGATTCCAGCGAGGAAATTGCCGCAGAGGAAGTGGCCGGAGCGGCGGAAGATGTTTTAACGCAGGACTCCGCGGTTGTGCCGGAAGGCGCGCCGAATCGCGGGGACTGGCATCCGGACGACGCGACGGCGGAGATCTGGTCCGGCGAAGACGCTGCCGTTGCGGATATGATCCGGATGTCCCTGCGCGAAAATCAGGTTGGGTGCCGCGTGGATTCGGGAGAAGGGCAGGAGGAAGCGGAGTCCTCGACCGTGGCCGTCACGAGAGTATTTGTAATGCCAGTAGATGAGGGAAGAGCAAAAGAGATTGTCCGCGAAATTGTGGATTCTTCCCCCCTGCAGTAAACCGCTCGGAACGCTGCTAGAAAATCCCAACTCGTCTTCCTGCCAACATTGTCGCCGACAATATCGCCCACGGCGATCGCGTTTGTAATCTGATCGCGTGGTCCTGAAGGGCGCTGGGCGCGTGGGAAAGCCTGTCATTGACTTCCCCATTCGCGCTATGCTACCAACAAGGGCCGAAATCGGCCCCCAGCAAAGAAATGTCCTCTACACCTCAGCGCATTGAAGTAGTCCTCGAGACCCTTATCGAGAGCATTGCCCTCGCCGAAGACTTGGGAGTGCGCGTGGCTGCGGCGGCCGGACTGGGCGAGGACGAACAGTACAAAGTCGGCTTCGTCGTGCATGAGGCCGTCATGAACGCCTACCAGTATGGGAACGCCCAGCAGCGGGAACGAAAAATCCACGTCTTGTTCGAAATCTTCCCGGAAAAACTGGTCATCCGCGTGTCGGACGAGGGTGCCGGTTTCCGCCTGGCCGATGTCCCTGATCCCCGTGAGAATGAAAATGTTCTGGGAGATTCCGGACGCGGCGTGCTTCTGATGAAAGCGTTCATGGACGAATTTGACGTGCAGGCCGGCGCATCGGGCGGCGCGGAAGTGGTCATGGCAAAGTATTGCCGGAAACGGATTTCACTACCCATTTAGGTTCGGCCCCGGTTTCCGCGGAGTCTCCTTTCCTTGACCCTCCGGACGTGGCCAGCAAGGGCGACACATGAGTTTTCAGGCCAACCGCCGTGAAGCCGATGGCGTCACAATCTTCGATCTGAACGGGCGCATCACCCTTGGTGACGGCAGCCAGACTCTCAGGGAACTTATTCAAAAGGAACTCGACTCCGGCCATAAGATGATCGTTCTGAACCTCGCCGGGGTCGCCTACATGGATAGCACCGGCCTCGGGGAACTGGTGAGCGGCTACCGCCATGTGAAAAGCCTCGGCGGCGAATTGAAACTCCTCAGCCTTAACAAGAAGGTCAGCGACGTTTTGCAAATCACGCGGCTCTATTCCATCTTTGAAATCCACAACGAGGAATCCCGCGCCGTGGCCAGTTTTCATCCCTGAACGGGCATCTCGTGAGCTAACGACCTGCCATCGAACTCCGCCCACGAAGCCTTCATGAAACCGGATGTCGTATTATGACTTGTGCGGAGTTGGGGGGGTGTGTCAATCGGATTGGGGACGCGAGAATCATTGTGAACGCTGGAAAACGGGAAATCGGGATCAGCCCGCCCAACTGACAAAACTGGGATCAATACCGCTAGTGACGTGCATGTCGCAATCTTGCTTTCACCTGATTGCATTTTCCTCTGACCGACAAGGGCAGCAACACGTCGCCATCTTCAAGAAATCCGATTACGCCATCGTTCTCCTCTGCAAACAACCACATATCCGCTGAATCAGTTGGTGCGACTAGCCGAACGCTTGCTTCCCCAATTGGTGAGTTGCTGTTACACGGCAAATACTCGCCGCCATAAACTTGTTGCCGATCCGCTCCCACAAGCCGACAGTAGTTAGCCGCGCCTGAGGACGACAAGCCGCAGCCAAACCACCACCCGTGATGCCACGAAATCGGGAGGGCCGGGGCGTCAATCCAGACCGAATTGACAGGCATAAATCTTGGGCGCGTTGGGGGAAATACTTTCGTATCTAGCCAGTAAACTCCTCCCGCCATCCAGAAAAAAGGAGCTAGAACAATCAGGACAACGATGCCTCCGAAGATGATTTTTCCATAACGCTTTAGATATTTCACGGTCACCAGCCTGGGCGAGCAGCAGACCCACTTCTATGAAAGATTGCAGCAAAGCACGTCAGTGGAACCGTGCTTTCCTCTGACTCGCTACTGACAGACGCCATCTTTATACGTCTTGCAAATCTTAGAAGTCACTACCTCTTTCGGAGCTCTACCCTGCCAGGTATAGTTCACGGCAGCTCTTGACGCGAGCAACATGAATAGACGGTCTGGACGGGTGGCCGACCCCTCCGCAATTTTCCGCTTGACCGTTGATTGCGATTTGGATACTACCACTACAGTAGACTCGCGGCGAGTCATCGGTTTGGCTTTTTCCGTCGCGTGGCCGACCCTTTCGGGGTTGAAAGGGTCGGGGTTTTGACTTTGCTTGCGGTCCGTGGCCGGCCAAGGCCAGCAAATTTAGTCGCCATCACGGACGCCGCCATCTGTATTTGATTCTCTCCACGTCTGATCGCCCTGCAACAACTTGCCACGACATACCACAACGTGATACTGTCACATTGTGGAGTTCATCGGGCCCCCGGCATTTTCACGACGGCTTCAGCTGCTTGCCGGCGATCATGCCATCGAATTGTTGACCGCAATTCAGCGAGAGCTTCTGGAGCGGCCGGACCGGGGCGCGATGGTCCCAGGCCTCGGCGGCATACGGAAAGCGCGCATAGCGAATCCGGGGCGAGGAAAGGGAAAGCGCGGCGGGTACCGCTATTTGTATCTGTACTTCGAGAGAAGGCGGC
>VFSW01010762.1_pt1 | contig 12929 bp, 13 predicted proteins | sample 5358111 | NCBI WGS metagenome assembly VFSW01 (sample SAMN11554181, study PRJNA540505) | mine drainage metagenome | isolation source: sediment from site ElyBrook_90M | place: USA: Ely Copper Mine, Vershire, VT | collected 2017 | reverse complement strand
TATCGGAGGCACCGCCCCCGAATGGGTCGGCCCCGCCAACTGGACGACGTGGCTCCCCAGCCACACGTACGCCGTCGGTGCGTTCGTCGTGCCGCCGACGGCCAACGGCTACTACTACGAATGCACCACGAGTTCGGGGCCGACGAACGCCGCTCCGCCGATCTTCCCGACGGTCACGGGCGCCACGGTCGGCGACGGCGGCGCGACGTGGACGTGCCGGTACACCACCGCGTTCCTCGCCGCCGAGCTCGCGATGTTCGAGCAGCAGCTCAAGTGGCTCGTCAACGCGACGGACGGTCAGCAGTCCACGGCGCCGACAGCGCCCATCACGATCAACGGCGCCGGGCTGACGGTCCTGGCGGGCAGCCCGACGATCGTGGAGCGCGACGGGACGCTGACGCTCGAGAACCCCACCGGCATCGAGCTCCAGGACGGCCTCTGGCCCAACTACGTCCCCGGGATCGGGAAGAACGCGGGGCCGCACCAGGGCGCAACGCGCGTCATCAACTACTCGTGCCTGCCTGGCCAGGGCTGGCCCTCCTTCTGCTGGCGCGCGCGCGGCAGCGACGGCGGCATGCAGGCGGTCTGCGGGACGATCGACCTGTCCGACGGCAACGGCCCGCAGCCGGTCACGCTGCGAGTGCCGATCCGTGGGCACGAGGGCGCGACGCTCACGCAGGCCACGATCTACTGGCGCGTGCCGACGGCGCACACGACCGTCCCGACGACGCTCCCGAAGTTTCGGGTGATCCGGGTCGACGGTGGCGGCAACGTCACCCCGATGACCAGCACGGCCGCGGGGGCCGACCCCAACGGGTGGGTGAGCGCGACGGCTCCGGCGAGCGCGGCAACGTGGACCGGCAACCAGCAGCTGACGATCACGTGCGACACGGACAACGTGATCGCGCTCGAGTCGTACAGCGTGTACGTCGAGATCCAGGAGGAGAACGGCGGGACGAGCTACCCGTGGGCGCTGGTCGCCAAGCAGCCGGTGCGCGTGGCGTGCGTCACGCAGTACAGCAGCCCTATGAGCAGCACCCCCAGCCCGCTGTTCGGCATCAGCACGGGGCCCTACGGCTACGACAGCGTCGTCGCGATGAACCCGGGCGACCGGGTGCTCTTGCCGGCGCAGCAGCTCGCCGAGCTCGCGGCGGGGTTCTTCGACACGGGCACGCACAACGGGATCTGGAACATCCAGCCCGGGCCATGGAACAGGGCCAGCGATCTGAAACAGGCATCCGACTTCTCGCAGGGTTTCCTGGTGCTGGTGGACGAGGGCGCGGGGAACGCCGGCAGCGTGTGGCAGTGCTCGAGCAGCATCACCGACTGGCCACTGGGCACCGAGCCCGACGACACGATGCCCTTCTATCCGAGCAGCACGCCCACGAACAACGTCGGAGTCCACGTCATCCCGCAGACGCCGACAGGGTACTGGTACACGCTGACGACGTCGGGCCACGCGAGCGCCGGAACGGTCGCAGCGTGGCCGACCGCGATTGGAGCCACGGTGACGGACAGCTATAACAACGTCTACACCTGCAGCGGGCAGATTTCCGGCACCCTGAATTTCGTGCCGGTCGCCGAGGCCGATGACGAGTCGCCCGCCACCGCGGGGACCGCCTTCTTCGCCCACGGCTCGATCTACGACTGCGTCGCGGTCACGTTTTCGGGCATCACGACGGGAGCCTTCCAATGAGCGTCGGCCCCAACCCCCGGATCAACCCGGACGGCTTCTACGTCAACGGGGCGCCGCTGCCCGCCTCGTACTGGGCGACGCTCGACCTGGTGCAGTACCAGGGCGTCCGCGGTGACGTCGGCGGCACGTGGGCGCCCGCGGCACCCATCGAGATCGGCGGCGCAGGGACGGCGTTCTACGGCGCCGTCGCCATGGCCAACTCCGGCGCGGCCGTCATCGCGTCGACCGGCAACCCGATCAACCTCGGCGACTCGGACTTCATCGAGTTCACGACGCCGCTGACGCGCGCCTACATCGTGTCGATCGGGGCGATGGGGATGGACTGGAGCTACGGATCGCTTCCCACGGCGCCCGTCAGCGCGCCGTCGCCCCCGGGCCCGTACGTCCCTCAGTTCGTCTACGACGTCGACGCCGACGGCCTGACCGACTCGCCCTCGAACACGTGCTACGTGGCCGGCGGCCGGCTCGTCGTGCCGCTCGACCTGCACCAGGGCGCGACGCTCAGCAGCGTGATCCTCTGCTTCCTGGTCTCGAGCGGTCACACGGCCAACCCCAACCCGCCCGCGTCGCTGCCGCAGCTCGGCATCTTCAAGGTCGACAACCTGGGCAACGTCACGCCGCTGTCGACCAACGCCGCGCAACCCGGCTGGGTCGGCGGCGGTTTCGTGCAGTACTCCGTGATCCCGGCCAGCGGTACGGCCTGGTACGACGGGGGCGCCCTGCAGCTGATCCCCGTCGACGCCGACGCCGGCACCGTGGTGGACAACAGCACCTATCGCTACTTCGCCGTCGTCATCGACGAACAGGGCGCGAGCTCGCTCGGCGGCAACGTCTACACGGCCCTGGAGATCTTCCTCGGCGGCATCGCCGACACGAGGCCCCAATGAGCGGATTCGACTGTGCGCGGCCGTCCGGGGTGTGGTCAGGAGAGCTGTGCTTCGGCGCTCGGGACGCGCAATGGTGGGACGTCACGCAGTCCAAGTCGCTCAACGGCGACCTGGGCGGCGCATGGAACCCCAAGACGCCGCTCGGCATCGGCGGCACCGGCATGGCGCTCAACGCCGCCTCGCAGATCCTGGGTGGCGTGACGACACGCACCGGCGGCCGCCTCCTCGCTCCAGACGTCCCGACGCTGAGCAGCCGCGGGCGCACGCTCACGGTGCCCGCGATGGCGTGCACGGCGCGCCTGGTCTACGCGGGAGGCGCAAGCCACCGCTATGATCACTACATCACCAAGTCGGCCTCGGCGCGCATCGGCCTGGCGTTCGCGGCCATCCCGAACGGGCTGGTGCTCGACATCCCGCGCCGCTACCTGCACCAGGGCGCGCTGCTGCAATCGGTGGTCCTCAACTTCGCGATCACGGAGAGGCCCGCGGCGCTGCCGGCGACCGCAATGCAGATCGCCCTGGTCGGCCACCGCTACACGGGAGCGACCTACAACACCGTTCCCCCCTCGGGGCCGCAAGGGCTCGGGCTGCCCAGCTGGGCCACCGCCATCGGCTATACGGTCGGCTCGTACGTCGTGCCGGCCTCGCAGGCGAGCAATCGCGGATTCTACTACAAGTGCACCAACGCCGGCTCCGGCACCTCGGGCAGCGCGGAGCCCGCATGGACGACGGTCGTGGGCAGCTCGACCCCGGCGGACAGCAACGGCCAGATCTGGACGTGCATCGGCCGGAGCGGCTGGCTGTCGACCTACCAGCAGAGCGTCGACGGCTACTACTTCAACGGCGCCGGGCAAACGCTTGGCTTCGACGTCGACACGACGAGCACGTCCAGCCTCAACACGATGGACAACGAGACGCACGGGGTCTCGCTGTCCGTCTCGAACCTCGAGCCGCTGGCGATCCTGACGGGGGTGAGCCTCACCTACGCGGGCATCGTCTCGATGGCCTTCGAGTAGCGCGCGGTCACGGGGCCGGGCAGCAGTACAGGTAGCCCGTGGCCACGCACGCCGAATTGGGCGGCGGGATGAGCTGCAGCGTCGCGCCGTCCACGAACGGACAGGACAGCAGCTCGCCGGCACCGCCATCGCCGAGGAAACAGCCGCGCGTGCGCGTGACCACGCATGCATTCACATTGCAGCAGACGTGACCCCCCGCGCCGGGGCTGTCGCACTGCGCGCAGATCGCATTCTCGCAGCCGCCATCAGCGCATCGAAACTGCGGACGCGTGACCACCCCGGCGTCGACCCAGGGACATGCGTACGCGTTGGCGAGGCATCCGCCCGCGTCGATCGGGCCGTACGCGCCGCACGCGGACGAGGGGACCAGTTCCTGGCCTACGCAGGACGCGGCATCGGCAGCATCGGCGCCAGCGTCCGCGGTCCGCTCGTCGCCTCCGCTGTCGCCGACCATCGCCCCCGCGTCGCCTCCGGCGTCGTCTCGGGGCTCGACGATGGTCTCGTAGGTGTTCGTCGTCGTCGACCCGCAGCCCGTCGCCAGCGCGCCCAGGAGCGCCACGATCCCGAGGCGGCTCACTGTCCACCTCCCGCAGCAGCCGCCACCCGGTGCGCCACGACGCGCTGGCGGATCGCGTCGTCGAGCCTCTTCCTCAGTGCCATCAGATCATCGGCCAGGGCGTCGTCCCCCAGCGTGCGCGCGATCCTCTCGGCGAGATCGCCTGGCAGCTCGCAGCTCGTCCCGAACGCCTGCACGCATGCCTGCAGCGAGCAGCACACGTAGCCGAGGCCCGCGCCCGTCGGCGCGCCTCGGGTGCAGGGCCCGCAGAGGGCCGCCGCGTCGCCCGCGAACGTCGGCTGCATGAGCAGCCCGGCGTCATCCAGGGAGCACTGGTAAGCGTTCGGCCGACAGTCGGGCGCGACGATCTTCGTGCCGTCCGTGAAGGCGGCCGGCTCGCACTGGCTCGAGGGCGTCAGCGTCTCGCCGACGCACGCGGCACCCGAATCGCGCGCGAGCTCGCCGGAGTCCGCCGCCTCGGCCATAGCGTCCTCGGTCTCGGCTGCCGTCTCTTGGCCACCTCCCGGCTGCGGCGAAGCCACCGCACCGCCGCACCCGCACAGCATCGCCACCAGCACCAGGCCCAATCGACTCGCGTTCATGAGCCTCGATTGAAGCACTGTCCGTGCCACCAGACCACCGGAGTCCCGAAGACATGACCCTCCAAGCCGCAGTGCAGGTCAGCGTCAACGGGGGCGCCTACGTGAGCGGCGCCGTGGCGGCGCTGCCCGGACAGACCCTGAACTACAGGCAAAATCCGGCCTATGGCACCGGCATCACCCAGCAGGTCTGGGAGGTGTTCGACGCGCCGCCCGATCTGCTGGCCGCCATGCCCGCCGGCTGGGTGCTGGTCAACGGCCTGTACACCTACACTGGAGCCACCCCGCCGACCCTGACGCTTCCGGCCGCGAGTTCGACCTCGTGGGGACCGATCGGGATGCGGGAACGCCTCAACGGCAACCCCGAGCTCTACGACCAGTTCGGGGCGGTCAACCCCGACTACTCCTCTCTGCTGACCGACGAGGGCACCCTCGTCGATGTGCTGTCGCCGAACCTGGCCATGCGAGGCCTCTGCGCGGGCGAGACCGACCAGTACGACTCGCTCCGGGAGTGGGTCGGCTCGATCATGCAGTGCCTGCGGCAGCTCGATGCCGCGTCCGGCTCCTCGAGCCTGAGCCGCGTGAGCGGGGCGGGCCCCAGCATCACGGTCACGCCCTCCACGCGCAGCGTGCTCTTCACGGGCGCAACGCTGACGGACATGCCGGGTGGCGTCGCGGGCCAGCAGATCACGATCACCATCCAGACCAACGGCTCGCAGGTCACGGCGGGCACCAAGTTCGCGCTCTCCGGCAGCTCGAATTGCGCGGCCGCCGCGGCCTTCGCAACGCTCGACGTGGTCTACGAACCGGGCGCGCTCTCGGGCACCGGGGCCTGGGTCGAGCGTAGCCGCAGCACCGCTAACGGTTGATGGAGCCCTCCATGATGAAGCGTTCCGCGATCCTGCTGCTTCTGATCGCCGCAGCGATCGGTTCCGCGGCCTGGTGTCTCGTCCGCAGCGAGCCAGTGCCGCCCGCGCCGATGGGGCCGACGGTCGCTCTCGAGGCAGGCTCGCCGGAGCCGTCCGCGCGAGAGGCTCACCGCGTGGGGGTGGCGCCGAGCGATCTTTCCTCGGGGCCCGACGGCTCGGTCCTCTGCTCGAACGGGACCACGGGCTACTGGTGCACGCCGACCGGGGCCGGCTGGCAGACCATCTGGTCGCTCGATCTGACAGCGGCAGCCAACTACGACGGCGGCACCAGCCAGGTCGTCTCCAGCGACGGCAACTTCACCTATGCCGGGTACACGTGGAGCAAGATCAACTCGGCGAACGAGGTCACGCACGCGACCTTCGCGAGCGGTGTCGGCCTCACGATCCAACCGACATCGGCAACCGATTACGATACGGCGGAGACTCTGCCATCCGTGTGGCTGGCGCTGTCCCAGCTCGGGTCGGTCGTTCCGTCCAGTTTCGGATGGGACACGCCGCTGCGCGTATACGTGAGCTTCACGCACAACGCAGCCGCGATCTACGACGACGTGGACGTAGCTATCGATCACAACGACACGTTCGCGACCTTCGCGTACATCTCGAAATACGGGTACGGCACCAGTAGCAACGTCGGCGTGGCGGTGTTTCTCAACGCCAACTCGAGCAACGTTCAGCAAGCGAACGGAGCCAGCTTCGTACTTTCCTCACCGGCGATGCTCATCGTGACGCTGCCCGAGGGGCTCCAGGGAGGTGAAGGAAACAACACCCGCTACGACGCAGGCGCAGCCGCTTGGCCGACGCCGCTGGCCATGGGGCCCGGCGCTCGTAGCGTCTACCAGACGGGGTCCGCGTCGTTCCTGAGCTACGTGTCAGGAACCGCGCAGCCTACCGACTGGGGTATCCGCCTGGGAGCGCAGCGCGCGGGTTCCGCTACCTCACTCAGCGTCACCTTCACGAACATCCGACTGGACGTCCATCTCTGAAGGCGCCAGGGGCCGCGCGTCCCGCGACTCTCCGGCGGCGCTGACCATCTCCCATCGCTCGGGCACCGCGCAGTCGCGCGCGGCGCCCACACTTTCACGCGAGCTCCCATCCGGGCGCCCGCGAATGAGGACACTCATGCGCAAGTTCGCTCTGCACTGGGTCCGGGCCTACGGCCTGGGCCTGCTCGTCATGGCGGCCATGGTGCTGGCCACGGGCTGCGGCATCTCGTGGTGGATCGGCGAACGTCCCCCCGTCCAGTACGTGTACGCGTCGCCCGATGGCGGCTCCGCACCGGAGCCCGCTCCGATCCACCGCGTCGGAGCTGTCTACAACGCGGGCTACCAGACCGGCAACGGGCCATGGTTCTACACGTCGGGGACCGCGGGCACCGTCACCGTGCCCGCCGGCGCCTGCGTGACTGGCCTCTACACCAGCGCGACGGCCTCGGGGGCAACGCTGACCATCACGCCTGCCGGGCCATCCAACCAAGGGATCACCGACGCGCAGGTCGGGCCGCCCATTCCTATACCGGCGGGGCAGGCATTCAATCTGGGCAACGCGCTGCTGAGCGGACCGCTCTCGCAGCTGGGCCTCGGCACCATCTGTCCGCTGCAGCTCGGGGTCGGCTCGGTCCTGGTCTTCACGGGGACCAACGCCTACTTCGTCGGCCTCTACGAGTACGGGGGTCCGTAACATGAAGGCCTCGCGCCTCTGGCTGCTCGCGCCGACTCTCACGGCGCTGATCGCTCTCTTCCTCGCAGCCCCCTGGGCAAGCGCCGACAACGGCTTCAGCCCGTCGATGACCGCGGCTGGCATCATCGCGACGAACACGACGGCCACGGTCGTCAGCGGCCAGACGTACGCCATCCTCCCGACCGACATCGTGCGCCTGGACACGTCGAACAGCGCCGATGCGGGCGGTCTGAAGGTCATCCTGCCGTCGAGCCCGGGCAACCAGCAGCTCGTGACGACGTGCTGGATCGCGTGGGCGGCCACGCCGGTCTCGCCTGTCGTGCAGGCGAGCGCCGTCGATGGGGGCGCCGTCATGCAGCCGTTCGCCGGCCAGGCGGCATCCGGCGCAGCCGGGATGACGACGTGGACCGCCATCGGAACGCCAGGCGCCTGCCCGACGTGGAAGTACGACGGGAGCGAGTGGGTGCGCCAGTGATGCTGCGGGCGACGCGGCGCGCTCTTGTCACAAGTGACCGAGGGAAGAACCGATGAAGAACATCCGTCTCGCACTGCTCTTGCTCGCGGTCGTACTGGAAGGGTGCTCGCAATCTTCGGCGGTCCCGAGCCCGGCTCCGGTTGCGTCGCATGCGGCTCCGTCCGCGGTTCCGTTCACGCCTCCATCTGCGCTTCCGGCTCGGCCACTACGGCTCGCTAGCTCAGTGACGCCGCCTCCGTTCGAGCAACTGGCGCGCTCAGCGTGCCGCAACCCGGACGGATCCTGGGGCTGTCCGGCGCTGGATCCGCGCACGCTTCGTTACGTCGGAAAGAAGGTGCAGCCGTGAACGTGCTCCGGTTTCTCTATCGCGCGCCTCCGGTGGTCGCGCTCCGCCGCCCTCCGGCGCTGTTCATGCTGCTGGCGATGCTCTTCGCGCTCACCGGCGCCGGGACTAACTACGGCGGCCCACAGGTCACGTGTGTCAACGTGAACAACGCCTTTGGCGTGGACAACTCGGGCTCGACGGATGCGGGGCCTAGACTAGAGGTGGCCTTCGACGCCCTGGCAGCCAGCGGGCAGTCGGCGTGTCTCATCGGTTCGTACAAGGTAGCGACACCCATCAACGTCCCGAATCAGCTGGTCGTTTATGGCAGTTCGTCGACCAAGCTGACGAGTACTATCGTCTCGGGCGGCGTCGGAAGCATCGTCCAGACGATGTTTCTAATGACAGCGCCGACCACCGTCACGGCGACGACGCTTGCGGGCAACGCCTCGATCGGTTCGACCACGATCAGTTCGACGGCATCGGTGGCGGCCGGCACGGCGATCCGCCTACTGAGCGCCGCCTACACGGAGCAGACTGCCTACTACTACGTGGTGTCCGTCAGCGGTGCGGGTCCGTACACGCTCACGCTCGACCGCGAACTGCGCCGCCCCTACTCGACAGGTGATGCGATCCAGACCGTTGCCGCCATCAACTCGCACGTGGTCCTCCACGGCAATGGGATGGTGATCACTGGGACCGGGGACCGTTGGATCGAACTGCTCGGGTGCCGAGAATGCCTCGTCGAAGATGTCAACTTCGATACGAGCGACGGAGTCATCTCGGATCGCGCCGCCTCGCTCGATCTGGGCTCCTACCGCTCGACGTTCGCGCGCCTCCATGTGCAGGGGATCACATCAAACCAGCCGACCGCCCCGAGTGCCAGCGGGCTCGCGATGGAAGTCGCTGAGGATTGCCTCATCGATTCGGCGGTGGTTGAGGGAATGGGAAGTTACGCCGGCATCGATCTGCTCGGCTCCGTCGACTGCGGCGTACGCGACAGTCACTCGCGTTACAACGTCGGGATCAACGGGCTCGCCTTCACGTCGGACGGCTCCGCTACCTACGGTTGCCTGAACTGCTGGGCCGAGGGCGGCGACTACAACAGCAACACGGCGACAGACATCGTCGTGTCTGGCCCGAACGATGGCACGCGCCTGGAGAACCTCTCGGCGTCGTACTGCACGGCTGCTGGTGGCGCTGGGGTCGCGCTGTCCAACACGGTCAACGGAGATCCGACGAACACAAGTCTCCTCGGCGTCCGCGCGAACAACAATACCAACGATGGCCTCATCGTCGGCGCGGGCGTCTACGGGACCGTCGCAGCAAATCTGGAGACCAGCAACAACGGCGTGCAGGGCGTCACCTCCGCTGGGGATCTCACGTTCGCCAACTGGACAGCGCAGGGGAACCTCAGCAGGGGCGGCGCAGCAATCAACGTCTCGACCGTCGCCGAGACGATCACGAACGTCACCAACGCCAATCCCGCGGTCATCACTGTAGTCGCACACGGCTACGTGACCGGCGACTACGTGAAGATTGCCGGTACGGGCACGAGCCTGGACGGGCTTACTCGCGTCATCACCGTAACGGGCGTCAATACGTTCACCTTTCCCGCGGCCTCTGGTGCCACGTCCACGACCGGCACATCGACTCGCGCGACGCACGTCTACGTGGACGGGTTTATCGTCACGGATTCGGTTGCGTCAGGCAATCCGCTCGCGGTCGCGGCAGGCTGCACCCTGGAGATGGCCAATGGCCGCGTGACCGAGAACGGCGCCAGCGGCAACGTCTTTCTGGTCACGGGCAAGCTCGCAGCCTCGTACCTGCGTGTCGATGGCGTCGGCGGCAGCGTGACCGGCGTCTACGTCAACAACGGCGCGACGTTTCGGCAGGGTCATGGCGTGGATCTTTCGTCGCTCGGTAGCAATGGCGTGTACCTCAACTCGGCGACCGCCTATTGGAATCGCGGCACCGTCACTGCCAACGGCACCACGGGCGTCAACGTGGCGTTTCCCGACATCCAGGGCGCCGGGTACGACAACGTAGTGCTTACCAGCACGGGCGCGACGCCGACCGCCTACGTGTTCAGCCAGACGGCGGGAACCGGCTTCACGATCAAGGCCACCACGGGCGACGCAAACGTCTACGACTACCTGATCCAGTAGGATCCGCCGCCTTTTCACTTTCGACACCGCGCTAGCCCGCCGGGGTGCTACGCTGACGCATGAACCAGCGCAGCCGCACCCCGGTCCTCGCCAAGATCACCGCCGCCGAACTCGACGATCCTGAGCTGCGCAGCCTCGTCGCCCAGGCCGTCGTCTACGCGAAGGACACGTCGTCGCCGCGCACGGTCAAGGGCTACCAGAAGGACTTCGCGCGCTTCGAGGCGTGGGCGGCGGCGACCGGCAAGGGCCTGCCGACGCTACCGACCAAGCCCGAGATCGTCGCGGTGTACCTCGCGGCGCTTGCCAAGGGCACGGTGCGCGTCGAGTGGGTCGCGCGGGGCGGCGAACTCAAGTCGACGTCGACCCCGAAGAAGTACGCCACCATCGAGCGCGCCTACAACGCGATCTGCTGGGCGCACCGCATCCGCGGGCACGAGTGGCCGCACGCCCACCCGCTCATCGTCCGAGTGATGCGGGGCATCCGGCGGTCCATCGGCGTCAAGCCCAAGCGCGTCGCGCCGCTCGAGATCGAGTCGCTGCGCAAGTGCCTCGCCGGCAAGCCGGTCGGCCTCACGGGCGCGCGCGACCACGCCCTGCTGTCGCTCGGCTTCTTCGGCGCCTTCCGCCGATCGGAGCTGGCGGCGCTTGAAGTCGGCGACGTGGAGTTCGTCCCGCAGGGGATGAAGATCCACCTGCGGCAGAGCAAGACGGATCAGGAGCGCGCGGGCGAGGACGTGGCGATCCCGTTCGCGAAGCGGGCGAGCATCTGCCCGGTGCGGCTGCTCCAGGCGTGGCTCAAGGCCAGCAGCATCACCAGCGGCCCGCTGTTCCGGCGGCTCGACAAGGCGGCCAACATGGGGCCCAACGCGCTCACTCCGCAGGCCATCAGCGACATCGTCAAGCGCTACGCGGAGCTGGCAGGGCTCGATCCGGCGTCGTTCAGCGGGCACTCGCTGCGGGCGGGGCTCGCGACGAGCGCGGCATGCGCGGGCAAGACGCTCCAGAACATCATGCGCCAGGGTCGGTGGAAGTCCGCGCGCGTGGCGGAGACGTACATCCGGCCCGCGACGCTCTTCCACCAGAACGCGGCCGACGGCTTGGACTAGCCACCAAGCCTTACGTCCCAGTCCACCGGACCGTCCCGACGTGCCACCAGGCGATGTCGGAAGGCATCCCCATGACTCGCGCCCGCACGAGGAGCCACGATGTCCCGAATCGGCGAAGACGACACGGCCCCGTTGCTGTCCCCGTTGCCACCGCCGCGGCCCGTGCTGCGGGAGGTTCCGCGGCGCGGGCCACCGAAAGACTGGGAAGAGCTGGCGCGCGGGTACGCCGACGTCGCTGCCGCCGACCACCAGCACCTGCGGGCCATCTACGGGGAGCTCGACCAGCATCGCGGGGCGGTCAACGTGCTGGGCAGCATGATCCGAGCGCAGGGGCCGATGCTTCGGCAGGCGGTCGTCGAGAGCGTGCGAGAGACCATCGCGACGGAGCGCGAGCAGCTGCGCGCCGAGATGCAGCGCGAGGTCGCCGACGCCGCTGGGCGGCAGAAGATGCCATCGGCCTCCGAGATCGCCGCGGAGCTGGCCGAGGACCTCGTCGAGGAGATCCGCACCAACCCAGGCCTGCACGTGCCCGAGGGGCTGCGGCCGCCGGCCATGCCGCAGCGTGATTCGGAGCGCATGCGAGCCATGGCCCGGCAGGAGCTCGACGCGCGCGACCTCGAGAAGTACCGCAAGACAGACGCCGAGAACCGCAAGCTGCGCATGGGCATCATCGGCACGGTCGCGGCCGCGATCATCCTGTCTGTCCTGACGTTTCTCGCGGGCCACGCCCACGGCGCCAGCTCGGCGCCCCCGGCCGTCGCGGCCCCGGCGCATTGAAGACGCGAGAGATCCTCGGCTGGCACTTCGCGTGGTGGGAGCTTCCCATCGTGGCCAGCCTCTGCCTTGCAACCATGGCTTGCGAAGGAGTCCGTCATGCCCGTCGTCGTCTGCTGGCTCGTCCTGCTGGGGGTCGCCGCGCTGGCGGCGAGTCAGTCGTGAGCCCCCGAGCGAAGGCCATCGCTCTGGCCGTCTTCGGGGCTGCCGTCTTCGGCGCGGGGCTCGGGGGGCTGCTCGCCGCCCTTCCGGGGTGCTCGACGCCCGCGGCCAAGCACTGGACGCAGAAGGACACCGACCGCGCGCTGGCGCAGAAGAACGCCTCGATGCAGCTGGAGCAGATCTGCTCGCGTGACGGCGGCCCGTGCCCCGCTGGCCCCGTGCGCTCGATCGAGATGAGCATGTGCTTCAATGCCGCCTCCGCCCTGTACGACCACGGGCAAGGGCCCGCGGACGCGGGATGCCCGTGACGCCCGACGAGGTCTACGCGACCATGGCGAGCAAGGCGCCCGTCCGGTCGGCCGCAGACTGGCAAGACTTCTTCGAGATGCCTCCGAGCCTTCAAGAGGCCGAGGCGCAACTCATCAAGACGGCGATCTTCGAGCGCCAGGACGGCCCTACGGTCTGGGCCGATTTGCTCGGCGCGCTCGGGGTGGCCGCGACGGTCGCCGGCGACCTGACCGGCATCGGCAGCGCGCTGCTGTTCTTCAAGGCGCTGGCCTGA